>Ga0210035_1000035_pt1 | contig 136021 bp, 118 predicted proteins | sample CryGeymeta201507_FD_183975 | JGI IMG/M metagenome (GOLD analysis project Ga0210035, IMG submission 183975) | Groundwater microbial communities from Crystal Geyser aquifers in Utah, USA - Crystal Geyser metaG 2015-07 (SPAdes) (version 2) | ecosystem: Environmental > Aquatic > Deep subsurface >...
AGCGAAAAACAGCTTAAATTTGACCTAAAGTTATTCTAAAATAGAAGCGTGCTATTTTGTTTTTGTAATTTATTTTTGTCTAAAATAAATGGTAATCGGCACCCCATTAAAGTCGAAAAGCTCACGTATTTTATTCTCAACATAGCGTTTATAGGGCTCTTTTACATACTGAGGTAAGTTTGCAAAAAAGGCAAACTGAGGTGTTGGTGTTGGCAATTGTGTGCAGAATTTTATTTTGACGTATTTACCTTTTAAGGCAGGAGGTGGATTTTGTCTAACAATATCGAGCAGTGCTTCATTGAGTTTGCTGGTAGGGATGCGTTTTTTGCGATTTTCGTATACGGCAACAGCGGTTTCAATGGCTTTAAAAATACGTTGTTTGGTTAAAGCAGAGATAAAGATAATGGGAATATCGTTAAAAGGCGCCATACTTTCTCGCATTTTATCTTCAAATGCCTTGGTAGTTTTATGGTCTTTTTCTATTAAATCCCATTTGTTAACTAAAACAACAATGCCTTTTCTGTTTTTTTCGGCTAGCCAAAAAATATTTTGATCTTGTCCTTCAAAGCCACGAGTCGCGTCAATAATGATAATGGCAACATCACAATCTTCAATAGCGCGCACAGCACGCATAACTGAATAGAATTCAAGGTCTTCCGAAACTTTAGATTTTTTACGTATGCCGGCGGTATCAACTAAGTTAAATTCAAATCCAAAACGATTGTAGGTGGTGTCAATGGCATCGCGGGTGGTACCAGCAATATTGGTAACGATATAGCGGTCTTCGCCAATTAGGGCATTTATAAAGGAAGATTTTCCGGCATTTGGTCGGCCAACAACCGCAAATCGAGGCAAGGCATCTGCTTCGTTTTCGTCAGATTCTACAATTTCAGGTAAGTGTTTAACGAGTTCATCTAAAAGTTCGCCGGTTCCCCCGCCATTTATTGATGAAAGGGTAAAATATTCGCCCAAGCCAAGACTGTAAAATTCGGTTGCATCGGCATCGCGCATGGCGTTATCAACTTTGTTAACGGCTAATAAAATGGGTTTATTTACAGCCCTTAAAATGTGAGCAACTTCGGTATCCATACTGGTAACACCACTTTCAACATCTACAACAAAAATAATGATGTCGGCTTCGTCAATGGCTAATTGTACTTGTTTGCGGATTTCGTCTTCAAAAATATCGTCGGAGCCAATGCTATAACCACCTGTGTCGATGACCGAGAATTGTTTTCCATTCCATTCCGACTTTCCGTAATGACGGTCTCGAGTAACGCCACTAACGGCATCGACTATGGCGTGGCGCTCCTTTATCAATCGGTTGAATAAGGTTGATTTTCCTACATTTGGTCTTCCTACAATGGCTACAATATTCTTCATATAAAAAATGTGGGTGCAAAGATATACTTTTGAAAGGAGAATTTAAATTTAATTTGTATTTGAAAATGAATAGTTTAAGTAGTTCTAAATTTAAAATTCAAATAAACCTGATACAGACTCCTATAAAAGGATGAAAAATAGTAAAACAAAGTTTCAATAATTTAGATGAGATAAATAATTAAAATGTATATTTGCACCCTTAAAAATAATAACTAAAATATTAATTTATGAATCATTACGAAACTGTTTTCATTTTGAATCCCGTTTTATCTGAAACTCAGATAAAGGAAACAGTAAAAAAGTTTGAAGATTACTTGGTTTCTAAAGGTGCCGAAATGATTTGGAAAGAAGATTGGGGCTTAAAAAAATTAGCTTATCCAATCCAAAAGAAAAAAACCGGATTTTATCATTTGTTTGATTTTAAAGTTGCCGGCGAAATGATAGCTCCTTTTGAGTTAGAATTTAGAAGAGATGATAGCATTATGCGTTATTTAACCGTTAGCATGGATAAACACGCAGTAGCTTGGTCTGAAAAAAGAAGAGAACGTAACAAAACATCTAAAATTTAAGCTATGGCAAGTTTAGAACAACAAGCAAAAGGTGGAAGTAAAGCGGATGTTAGATACCTTACGCCCCTTGACATTGAAACAAAACAAAAAGTTAAATATTGCCGTTTTACCAAAAACGGAATTAAATATATTGACTATAAAGATGCCGATTTCTTGATGTATTTGGTAAACGAACAAGGTAAAATTTTACCACGTCGTTTAACAGGTACCACTTTGAAATTTCAACGCAAAGTAGCACAAGCTATAAAAAGAGCACGTCATTTGGCTTTAATGCCTTATGTAGGTGATATGTTAAAATAATCATTTAAATCTAAAATTATGGAACTCATATTAAAGAAAGACGTAGAAAATTTAGGTTTTATTGATGACCTAGTTAAAGTTAAAAATGGTTACGGTCGTAATTATTTAATCCCTAAAGGCTATGGTGTTTTGGCTACCGTTTCTGCAAAAAAAGTATTGGCCGAAACAATAAAACAACGCACTTTTAAAGAAGCTAAATTAATTGCCGATGCTCAGGTAATTGCCGATTCATTAAAAGCGCTTGAACTAAAAATTAGTGCTAAATCGGGCACAGGTGATAAACTTTTTGGTTCAGTTAACAATACAAACCTTGCCGAAGCTATTGAAGCACAAGGTCAAAGCATTGATAAAAAATATATTACAGTTATTGGTGGCACTATTAAACGCTTAGGTAAATACCAAGCTAAAATAAGATTGCACAGATCAGTTGTAATTGATTTAACTTTTGAAGTTGTTAATGAAGTAGTTGCTGAAGCAAAAAATGAAGTTGCTGACAATGCTTAATTAAATAGCCTTATAAATTAAAAAACCACGCCCTTTGGCGTGGTTTTTTTTTGAATATTTTTGTAAGTACAGCAACAAAAAAAACTTTGCAATTAATAATTTGCTTATTTTTAAAGCTCATTTTAGAATTATATGAAATTACGATTGATTTTTATAATTTGTTTTGAGCTTTTAGGCATAAGTGCCAAGGCGCAACAAAATACGTTTATTGACAGTTTGTTGCAACAAGACACCCTTTTAAATCAAGATGTTTTAGCACATCCCGAAACGTATAAATTGCAAATTATTTATACACAAATCAATAGAGATTCACTAAACATACCACATTTTAAAACCTATAATTACCGCAATAATCCCAAGGATTATTTTTATCCGGCAAGCACCGTAAAATTACCTGCCGTGGTTTTGGCGCTTCAAAAACTAAACCGCCTACATAAAAAAGGTGTTACAAAAAATACGGCACTGAGCATAGACAGCTCTTATGTTGGTCAAGAAAATTTTTTGGTTGATACAACGGCTTTTAATCAAATTCCCACAATAGCACATTTTATAAAACAGATTTTATTGGTTAGTGACAATGAGGCTTTTAACCGACTTTTTGAGTTTATTGGACAAAAAAATATTAATAAAGAATTGTGGCGTAGAGGCTTAACAGATGTCGCTATTTTAAGACGTCTTTCATTTAATTACAACGCTTTGGCGAATAGGCATACCAATGCTTTTAATTTTTATGATGGCAATGAACGCTTGATGGTTCATCAAAAAGCTGAATTTAATAAAAGCCAATTCCAATTTAAAGCCGATAGCATCTTTCAAGGAAGTGGCTATTATAAAGATGGTGTCTTAATAAAGCAGAAGATGGATTTTTCTCATTCAAATTACTTTGCACTTTCAACGCAACATGAGTTTTTAAAGCGCTTGCTATTTCCAGAATCTTATCCCAAAAAACAACGGTTTGATTTAAACCAAGACGATTACAATTTTATTTACAAATACATGTCAATGCTTCCTAGAGAAAGCGACATAGCACTCTATAAAAACGACACCACTTATTTTGACGGCTATGGAAAGTTTTTCCTTTTTGGAGTTAATAAACAACACATTCCAAAGCAAATTAGAATTTTTAACAAAGTAGGAGAGGCCTATGGTTACTTAATTGACAATGCCTATATTGTAGATTTTGATATGAATATTGAATTTTTGTTAAGTGCGGTAATCTATGTAAATAGCGATCAAATATTTAATGACAACGCTTATGATTACGAGGCAATTGGCTTCCCTTTTTTGGCTCAATTAGGCAAGGTTTTTTATGATTTTGAGCGCAAGCGCCCTAAAAAAATCAACCCAAATTTAATGCGATTTAAGTTTGATTATAATTTTAAAAAATAGTTAATAAACAGTTAATAATAAAAGTCATTTAGCGCCTAGTAGTACAAATGAATTTGGTTATATTTGTTCAAATTTAACTCAAAAATTATAATATGAAAAAACTTTATCTCTTTGCATTTCTGGCACTAGCTGGCTGTTTTGCAAGTTTTTCTCAGGTAACAACCTCAAATATTAGGGGTTTAATACAAGACGATCAAAACCAGCCTTTATTAGGGGCTAATGTCGTGGCAATTCATACGCCCACAGGCACAAAGTATGGAGGCACCTCAAATTTTGACGGCTGGTACAATTTAATGAACATGAGAGTCGGTGGCCCTTATGAAGTTACAATTAGTTATATAGGTTTTAAAGAACAAAAATTCGACGAAATTTATTTATCATTGGGTAAAACCTTTTCTTTAGATGTAAAATTAATTCCTGACAGCCAACAATTAAATGAAGTTGTTCTTAAAGCTGTTGTTGGAGCTGGCAATGTTTTTGGAAATGACAGAACAGGAGCAGCTACCAATGTTGGCAGAAAAGAATTGACAACACTCCCCACCATTTCACGTTCTCAAGCTGATTTTACAAGGCTTGAACCATCATCTAGTAATGGATCTTTTGGTGGTAGAAACGACCAATTTAATAATTTTTCACTAGATGGTTTAATTTTTAACAACCCTTTTGGTTTAGATTCACCAACGCCAGGAGGTCAAACAGGTGCTCAACCCGTATCTATTGATGCTATTGACCAAATTCAAGTATCAATTGCACCTTATGATGTAACACAAGCTGGTTTTACGGGTGCTTCAGTAAATGCCGTAACTAAAAGTGGCACAAATGAATTCCACGGAACAGTTTATGGATTTTATAGAGACGAAAAATTTACTGGTAAAAAAATTAACGGACAAAATATTTTTAGAGGAGACCTATTACAACAACAATATGGTTTAAGTATTGGTGGCCCTATTTTAAAAGATAAACTGTTCTTTTTTGCTAATTTTGAATCGGATGAAAGAGACGATTTAGGTTCTCCTTTTGCCCCAAAAGGCTCAGGTTCTGCTAATGAATCGCGCGTTAAAGAAAGTGATTTAATAGCAGTTCAGTCTGCTCTAAGAGGTTTAGGTTACGACCCGGGAAATTATAAAAACTATAATTTAGGGACTGGTTCAGTAAAAAGCATCTTCAAATTAGATTGGAATATAAACGACAATCACAAATTGGCATTTATCTATAATTATTTAGATGCTTATAGAGAATTACCAGCTCATCCAACCGCATTAGGATTTAGAGGTCCAAGCCTTAACACCTTGCAATTTGAAAATGCAGGCTATCAAATCAATAACGAGTTGAGTTCCTTTTTGGTTGAATTAAATTCAAATTTAGGAAAAAATATTTCCAATAAATTTCAAGCTGGTTATACCAAATTTACAGATTTTAGAAACCCTAAATCTGTACCGGCTCCAAGTATAACCATACAAGAAGGAGGTTCTAATTATATTATTGCAGGTCACGAACCATTTTCAATTAATAATAAACTTGGGCAAAAGGTTTATCAAGTAACCGACAATATGAATATTACAAACGGTAATCACACCTTTACTATTGGTACGACATTTGAAAGATTTGAGTTTGCAAACTCATTTAATTTAGGTTCTTTTGGTGCACGTGGCGTATTTTTTCCTACCTCACCTTCGGTAGCTTCGTTTTTAGCCGATGCAGCACTTCCAATTTCTGACCCAAATTCAATTGCCGCATTGTTAAAAGCAGCCACTGATGCTAATGCAGCTTTTACGTCAGCAGGTGATGGCAATATTGGCGGATTTAATTTATACAAAGCTAATTATGGTCAATTGGCTTTTTATGCGCAAGATGAATGGAATGTTAATGAAGATTTTAAATTAACTTATGGCATTCGTTTTGACAAACCTCTTTATTTTAATAGTGCAAAATTAGCAGCCGATTATATTAAAACACAACCTGCCGTAATTCCGGGTATTGAATATTTCAATCCTATAACAGGAGCTCCAAGAACCTTTGATTCTACACAACAACCAACAAATGCCTTTTTAGTTTCACCAAGGGTTGGTTTTAATTGGGATGTAAAAGGTGATGAATCACTTCAGTTGAGAGGTGGTTCAGGTATGTTTTCAGGTAGATTGCCCTTTGTTTGGCTAGGAAACCAAACATCTGCACCAAATTTCTTCTTCTTTCAAGCCGTTGACCCTAATTTTAAATGGCCTCAAGTGTGGAGAACAAACTTAGGATTAGATTATAGATTTGAAAATGATGTTGTGGCATCAGTCGATTTGAGTTATACTAAAGATATTAAAGGCGCACATGTTCAAAACTTTGGATTAAAACCCCCTACAGGAACCTTGGCGGGTGTTGATAATCGCGCAATTTATGCCGATGCTGACCGAGTTAAAGTTTTTGGTGGTAATGCCGATGCTTTTGTGTTTGTAAATTCTAATAAGGGTAGGACTTATAATGCGACTTTTAAACTACAAAAACAATTTGAAAACAACCTGTTTTTAAGTTTAGCCTATAACTATTTAGATGCTAGAGATGTCAATTCAATTCAAGCCGAAATAACAAGTGATGCCTTTGCTGCAAATGCTGCCCGCGGTAATGTGAATGCACCTGTATTAACAAATTCAGAATATGGCGATAAACACAGATTTATTGGGGTTGTTAGCAAAAAATGGAATTATCACAATGATAAAATGAGTTCTTCTGTTGCTGCTTTCTTTGAATATGCTCAAGGTGCTCGATTCTCTTATATTTATGGAGGTGATATTAACAATGATGGCTCTGGTATCAATGACTTGATTTATATACCAACAGCAAGTGAAATTAGTTCTATGAATTTTTCAGGTGCCGGTCAAGCTGCAGCTTTAGAAGCATTTATCAAACAAGATGATTATTTGAGCAATAGACGTGGTAAATATGCCGATCGCTTTGGTGCACTTTCTCCTTGGAGAGGTAAATGGGATGTTAAGTTTGTTCAAGAACTTAAGGTTTACAGCCATAATGCAATCCAGTTTAGTGCCGACATTCTCAATATTGGCAATTTGATAAATTCTCATTGGGGGGTTGTTCAACAACCAAATAATATTCAAGCAATTGGTGTAACGGTTGATCCTTTAACCAGTATTCCAACTTATACATTTGATCCCAATTTAAAAGATTCATTTGGTTTTGATTCTAGTTTGAATTCAAGATGGCAAATGCAAATTGGACTAAGATATATTTTCTAAAGCGATAAATTTTTTAATAAAAATCCGCCAAGGCACACTTGTTTTGGCGGATTTTTTTATTTTTGATAGATGAAATACTGCCTTTTATCTAAAGAACAATTTGAATCCTTAAACATTGATTTTGCTAAGTTTTTAGCATCTCAACAGCTAGATGCAAATGAGTGGAATGCAATCAAAAAAACCAAACCACAAATAGCGCAAAAAGAACTCGAATTGTTTAGCGATTTGGTTTGGGAAGAAGTGCTCACCAAAACAAAATTTATTGAACATATTTCGCCAAAAGAACTCAATTTATTTAACTGCAGTGTGATAGCAATGCATCGGCTCGTAGTAAAAATAGATAAACCTGATTTTGATTTTAATGAGGTTTCCGATTTTAATTGGTTTTTAAAAAACTTAAATCACCAAAGCTTAAGCTATTTTCAAGCACAAAAAAAATATATTGATTCGCGTACTATTGAATTATTTCAACTCATACAAAAAGGGGGCGAAATTACCGACGGCGCTTTATATCAAACGATTTTAAATCAGTTAAAATCATGAGTGAGCAAGAAGCCCTTTTAACTTACCTGCAAACGTTTTTAACTAGCCATCGCCAAGACTTATTTAAAACCATTTTGCAAGATAGAACCCGCCATTTTACGGTGGTTTTTGAAAATATTTTTATGAAACACAATGCCAGTGCGGTGTTGCGTTCTTGCGATGTTTTTGGTATTCAAGATGTTTATGCCATCGAAAATACATATATTTTTAAAGCTTCAAAACAAGTTACAAAAGGCGCTAATAAATGGCTAAACATTGTTAAATATCACCATCATAAAAACAACACCTTAGCGTGTATAAACGATTTAAAAACTAAGGGTTATCAAATTGTAGCAACTTCTCCTCACAACAATCCCTGCACATTGCAAGATTTTGATGTTACCAAAAAGTCGGCATTCTTTTTTGGTGTTGAAAAGGAAGGCTTATCAAATGAGGTTTTGAAACATGCCGATGTTACACTCAAAATTCCGATGTACGGATTTAGTGAGAGTCTCAATATTTCGGTTGCGGCAGCCATTATTTTACAACATTGCACACAAAAAATTAGAGATTTGAATGTAGATTGGCAACTAACACAAAGTGAAAAAGCCGTTTTGGAGTTAGAATGGACCAAAAAATCTATTAAAAATGTGGATGAAATTATCAACTATTTTTTAAACTGAAATAACAAAACACAAGTATTCAAAAATTAAGTTTTACACAATTCTTGTTTTTTTATACTGTTAATTGTGCACTAGGCGTGAATGCTAGTCTTGGCAATTTTTTACCTAATGTGACTTTTTTGAAATAGTTGCATATTTAAAAAAATAGTTTATTTTAGCCACGCTCTTGTATGCTTTAAACCTTGATATTTAGCACAAAGCGATTAAAAAACACACTTTATAAAAATGGAAAATACCGAAAATAACTACGATGAAAAGATAAAAGCAATCAAACAATTGCTCGAAATGTTTAAGTTTGAGCGCATGATTTATCTCGGCATAACAATATTGTCATTAATTGTTTTGGTTGGTTGTGCAGTTTATTTGTTAATTGCGGGCACAAATCAAATACCCGCTGTAATTGGAATGTTTACCTCAAGTGGTGGTGTGGCTTATACTTGCGGAAGGCTACTAAAAATGTGGGGTGACGCCATGCAATTATTGGGAACTATTAAAGAAGAAAACTAATGGAAAATAAAAATCAAAACTTCAAAAAACATTCAAAAACAGGAACAATTATTTCTGCCATAGGAATTATAATGGTATTAATCTCGGTAATTGTGTTCATTATTGTTGGTCAAAATAAAGAAAATGAAATTACAAATACTAAGAACGAACTGATTAGTAAAGATTCACTTACAACCAAACTTAACGACACACTACAAATTGTCAAACAATTAATACAAACTGATAAAATACAATGTGTTGCCTATCTACGAAAGGGTGATAAAATGCCAAACGGATTGGCTAAATACGACATAACTTTTAGTCTAACTGATAGCTTGCTGGTTTCTAAATTAAAAAGTGTAGGCTATTATTTCAACAGTCCTTTATTTAAACCACAACTTAAAACCTCTATTGATTCACTCAATAGTTTTAAAAAATCTTATGTTGGTTATGGTTGTATTGATACGGTGCGCGTTTATTTAAACTATAAAAATTTAACTAAAACCGATACCTTATTTTTCCCTATGTGTGAAAAAATTAGAATTGAATTGCCTATTCAATAAAACAAGGGGAATAAAATGAACCAAATTTGTAGGTCGCTCTTACAGACTGAATTATAATAATTTAAATCCTTACCACCTTATTTATAAATCAAATAAATACTTCTAATCGAGTTAAATTTATCCAAGTCAACTTGCCAAGTTTTTTTAATTGCTTCTTGCGTTAAGCCCTGTTCTATTTGATATTGCAGCTTTTTTGTGCCGGCTAAATTGGTAAAATAATTGTTAAAAAAATGTGCTTTATCAGCGGTCGTTTGGTAGGCATTTATAAGCCAATTTAACTGAATATGGTTTAATGATTCGCTTAAACTTAAATCTAAGCCGTGGCACAATTTATCTTGGTGAACCGGGTTTTTAGATCCTGCATTGGGTTGGGGTATAAAGTTAAAAGGGTACTTATTTAAAGGCAAAAAAGGCGCTCCAAAAATTTGAAATTGAAGTTCTGTGCCGCGTCCGCAACTCACGTTGGTTCCTTCAAAAAAAGCCAAACTTGCATAAAGGTTAATTGCCTTGTCGTTAGGCAAATTGGGCGAGGGTTTTATAGGCAAATGGTAAGCTGATTGGTGTGTATAATTTTTAATTGGAATTACTTTTAAGTCGCATTTTAGTCGCTTAGCGAGCCAATTTTCGCCGTTAATCATCTGGGCATATTCGCCAATGGTCATTCCGTAAACCAATGGTACGGGATGCATTCCAACAAAACTTGTAAAAGGCATTTCTAAAACGGGTCCGTCAACATAATGTCCGTTTGGATTTGGGCGGTCTAAAACGAGGAGCTTAACATTGGCTTCGGCGCAAGCCTCCATAACATAATGGAGGGTAGAAATATAGGTGTAAAATCGCACGCCCACATCTTGAATGTCAAAAATCACCACATCTACTTGCTTTAACTGTTCGGGAGTAGGTTTTTTGTTGGCGCCATAAAGTGAAATTAAGGGTAGTTTAGTTTTGGCATCAATGGCGTTTAAAATAAGCTCTCCTGCATCGGCTTGACCGCGAAATCCGTGTTCTGGCGCAAAAACCTTTGTAATTTTTACATTTAAATTCAATAATGAATCGACCAAATGGGTATATTCAATACCATTTTTTTTAAAAATGACGCTGGTTTGATTGGCAACAATGGCAACGGTTTTATCCTTTAAAAGTGGTAAATACCAGTCGGTTTGGTTTGCGCCAACCAAAATGGGTTCATTATTTTTGGATATTTTTTGAAGACTTAGAGTCTCAATATTCTGAGAGACGCTTCCGCACGAAATCAATTCTAAAATCAGAATCGTAAGCAAAAAGAAATATGTATTTTTGAACATTAAACAAAAAATTAAATTGAACTTCGAATATTTTATAGCCAAGCGATTTATTTTTTCTAAGCAACGTAAAAGTAGTGTTTCGTCGCCAATAATAAAAATTGCCATCACCGCCATTGCGCTTGGTATGGTTGTTATGTTGGTTTCGGTGGCTACCGGCGTTGGATTAAAACATAAAATTAGAGAAAAAATTGCAGCTTTTCAGGGACATTTGCAAATTACAAACTACGATAATAACAACTCCGCAATCACCCTAAATCCCGTTTCTGTAAAACAGGATTTTTATCCCGTTTTTAAAACGCTAACCGGTGTTAAAAATGTGCATGTTTTCGCCACTAAGGCAGGAATTATTAGAACCGAAAAAGCCTTTGAAGGAGTTATTTTTAAAGGAATTTCAAGCGATTATGATTGGAGTTTTTTTAAGCAATACCTTGTTGGTGGTCGCTTATTAAAATTTGGAACAGAAGCGTCAAATAAAGTACTTATTTCATCAACCATTGCCAACCGAATGAATTTGAAAATAGGGGATAAATTTAATGTATATTTTATAAAAGACGACCCAAATAATGCGCCAAATCTAAGAGTTTTGCAAGTAGAAGGCATTTATAATACGGCTTTTAATGAGTTTGACGAAAATTATATATTGGGCGATATAAAACACCTCCAAAAAATAAATAAATGGAGTGCCGAAGCGGTGGGTGGATTTGAAATTTTACTCGACAATTTTGATGATTTAAAACAAAAGACTGACGCTATTTATGCCAATTCTGCACCCACATTAAATGTGCAAAATATTACCGATAAATATCCATCGCTATTTGAATGGCTGAGTTTATTTGATGTTAATATTAGGATTATTATCAGCATTATGATATTAATTTCGGGCATCAATATGATTACGGCGCTATTGGTTTTAATCTTAGAGAGCACACAACTTATCGGCGTTTTAAAGGCGCTTGGAAATCCAAATTGGAGCATCCGAAAAATATTTTTATACCAAGCCGCTTATCTCATTATAAAAGGACTTTTTTGGGGAAATTTAATTGGCCTTTCGCTTTTATATTTACAATATAAATACCGTTTTATCACCCTTAATCCCGAAACCTATTACGTCAATGCAGCGCCTGTTTATATTGATGGTTATCAAATACTATTTTTAAATTTAGGCACTTTGTTGCTTTGTTTATTAATGTTGATTATTCCTTCAATCATTATCACCAAAATTAGTCCTGTTAAAGCGATGAAATTTGATTAAATTTGCACTTTAAAAATCGATAAAAACACAATTATGAATTACGATATCATTATTTTAGGAAGTGGTCCCGGTGGTTATGTTACCGCCATTAGAGCCTCGCAACTCGGATTTAAAGTTGCCATTATTGAAAGAGAAAACCTCGGCGGTATTTGTTTAAATTGGGGTTGTATTCCTACCAAAGCACTTTTAAAAAGCGCTCAAGTTTATGAGTATTTAAAACACGTTGATGCTTATGGCTTAAAGGCTGAAGCAATAGATAAAGATTTTAGCGCCGTGATTAAACGCAGCCGCAATGTTGCTGATGGCATGAGTAAAGGCGTACAGTTTTTGATGAAAAAAAATAAAATTGACGTGATAAATGGTTCTGGAAAAATAAAACCAAATCAAAAAATTGACGTTACTGATGCCGAAGGTAAAGTAACCGAATATGCGGCTAAACACATTATTATCGCCACGGGAGCACGTTCTAAAGAATTGCCAAATTTACCTCAAGATGGTGAAAAAGTAATTGGTTACCGTCAAGCAATGACACTAGAAAAACAACCTAAAAAGTTGATTGTTGTTGGCTCAGGAGCTATTGGTGTTGAGTTTGCTTATTTTTATCACGCAATGGGAACAGAAGTTACAATAATTGAATTTTTGCCAAATATGGTTCCTGTTGAAGATGAAGAAATTTCTAAACAATTGGAGCGCTCATTTAAAAAAGCAGGAATTAAAGTGCTGTTAAATGCTTCTGTTGAGTCCGTTGACACCTCTAAAAAAGGCGTTATAGCGACTGTTAAAACGCAAAAAGGTATTGAAAAGATTGAAGCTGATGTCGTTTTGTCGGCAGTTGGCATCAAATCAAATATTGAAAATATAGGTTTAGAAGAAGTGGGTATTGCTACCGACCGCGATAAAATATTAGTAAACAGTTTTTATCAAACAAATATGCCGGGTTATTACGCTATTGGCGATGTGGTTCCAGGTCAAGCCTTGGCACATGTTGCTTCAGCCGAAGGGATTACCTGTGTTGAAGCCATCGCCGGATTGAATCCGCAACCAGTTGATTATGGTAATGTTCCAGGTTGTACTTATGCAACACCCGAAATTGCAAGTGTTGGTTTAACCGAAGCGCAAGCAAAAGCAAAAGGCTATGAATTAAAAATTGGCAAATTCCCATTTTCAGCTTCGGGAAAGGCACAGGCTTCAGGCACGCCCGAAGGCTTTGTAAAAGTAATTTTTGATGCAAAATATGGTGAATGGCTTGGTTGCCATATGATTGGTTCGGGCGTTACCGACATGATTGCCGAAGCCGTTGTGGCTCGCAAATTAGAAACCACAGGACACGAAATATTAAAATCAATTCACCCACACCCAACTATGAGCGAAGCCGTTATGGAAGCTGTTGCCGATGCTTATGGTGAAGTGATTCACTTATAAAATTAACACCTAACAGGTTTTTTTAAACCTGTTAGGTATATTTAACAATAGTTACTTACAAAATTTTTAAAACCCTTTAGGCGATTTTTTTAAAGATTTTGAAACTTACTTTTTTATTACGCTCAACGTGGCATATTGTCCCGTTTCAATATTCCATTTCTGAATTGAAATTAGCAGTCCTTTATCGTCAAAAACACTTAATTCGGCGGTATTGGGACCAGAAAACCCTGAGCTTAAAGCTTTGATATCAATTTTATTATAGCCATTTATCAAATCAACTTTAATGCTATAAGCCACATCGTCTAAGCGAATGTTTGAATTGATAATTTTTTCGTTCAAATAAATTTTAATTCGGTCGCCATCTACTAACTGAAAATCGCGAAATTCAATGGTAACAAACTTTGAATTGCTATAAAGTGTTCCAAGGCTAAAGTCGGTTTCATTTTTTTGATTGGTAGTTTCCTTTCCATTAAAAAACTTGCGTTCAATTACGTCATCATCAACTGTTTTATTATTTGTAATGCTAAAATTATTTTTTGGTTTTGGGTTAAAAAAATCATATAAATTTTTATCGTTCGGGATGAAGCGCGCCGTTTTATCTATTGGTGCAGCAATAGGAGGTAGTTTAGCAACTTTATCCGATAAGGAAAAACTGAATGATTTTAAATTCTTTTTATAGTCGGATAAAAACGTAGCCGACTTTGGTTTTGAAGTATTGTCAATGTTTTGAGCAGTAAGTGGCATCATCCAACACATTGAAATAAGTGGTAGCATCATCCAAACCAAAAAGCGCTTATTGTTCATTAAAATCTTTTTGGCAAAACTAAGGCTAAATCTTGTTAAAGGATTTATAATTTTTAAAATATAGACAAAATCAATATCTGTATAAAATTTGAATATTAATAACTGCTATTATTGCAGAATTGCGCATTACATTTGCACTTATAACTTAAAAATAAATAAAATGTCAGTACTCGTAGGTAGAAAAGCACCACAATTTTCGGCTAAAGCCGTAGTTAATGGAGGTGAATTTGTAGAAAATTTTTCATTAGATCAGTATTTAGGAAAAAAATACGTGGTTTTATTCTTTTATCCAAAAGATTTTACGTTTGTATGCCCAACCGAATTGCATGCATTTCAAGCGCGTTTGGCAAGTTTTTTAGAGCGCAATGTGGCTGTTGTAGCGGTTTCTACCGATACCGAGCAATCACATTGGGGCTGGCTTCAAGTACCTAAATCACAGGGCGGTATTAAAGGAATTACCTATCCAATTGTTGCCGATACCAATAAAACCATCTCAAAAAACTTTGATGTTTTAACGGGTGATTATTTTTATGATGAGGACGAACAATTTTGTGCCGATAATGAACTTATCGCTTACCGCGGATTGTTTTTAATTGATAAAGAAGGGGTGGTACGCCATCAATTGGTAAACGACTTGCCTCTTGGCCGAAATGTTGATGAAGCCTTGAGAATGGTTGACGCTTTACAATTTAATGAAGAACATGGCGAAGCTTGTCCAGCAAATTGGAATGCCGATAAAAAAGGTCTAAAAGCAACCCACGAAGGCGTTGCAGCTTACCTTTCTAAAAACTAAATACTAAAAAAATCATAATTTTTGTAATTAAAACCTCATAAGTTAAAGCTTATGGGGTTTTTGTTTTTTTGTTATTCATAAGAAACTTATATTTGTAAACATTCTAAAAAAAATTAAAAATGGCAACAATTACATTAAAAGGAAACACCATTAACACCGTTGGTAATTTACCAAAAGTTGGCTCATCAGCACCTGACTTCACTTTAACAGCAGGTAATTTATCAAAAGTATCTTTAGCCGATTATAAAGGCTTTAAACTGATATTAAATATTTTTCCAAGCATTGACACAGGCACTTGCGCGGCATCTGTTCGCCAATTTAATAAAGAAGCTTCTGCTCTAAACAATGTAAAAGTGTTGTGTATTTCGAGAGATTTACCATTTGCTCAAGGGCGTTTTTGTGGAGCCGAAGGCTTGACAAATGTGATAACCTTATCCGATTTTGCTACCGGTGAATTTGGTAAAAATTATGGTTTAGAAATTACCGATGGACCTTTAGCGCACCTTCATTCAAGAGCAGTTATTGTTTTAGACGAAAGTGGAAAGGTTACTTATACGCAACAAGTTCCCGAAATTGTTGATGAACCAAATTATCAAGCAGCTTTAAAAGCGATTTAATTAATGAAACCAAATGATGGTTTTATACTTGGTAGGTTAAAAAGTACAATGTATGCTTCAAAAGGGCTGTGGATTTTGATAACTACCGAACACAGCTTTATGTTTCATGGCAGTATTTCAATAGTACTTCTTGTTTTAGGTTTTTACAATAATCTCAGCAATGCCGAATGGGGTTTGCAAATTTTAGCGGTAGGATTAATCATGGTTTCCGAAGCACTTAATACCGCTATCGAAAAATTGGCCGACCACGTAGAACCCGCTAAACATCAAGTTATTGCTGAAATAAAAGATGTAGGTGCAGGCGCAGTTTTTATTGCTTTTTTTGTTGAAGTAGCCATAGCTGGGCTTATCTATATTCCAAGATTTTTCTAAAACTAAATATGTCTGATAAGATTCGTTAATTTTATAGTATTTTTGAAGCTAATAATATTTTGAATGGCAAAACAAATAAAATCGAATCCAGAAAGTTCTAAAACCTCAGGTGGTCAAGGCATTAAAGCCTTTTTTAAAAGCAGACAAACCCACGTAATTTTTGGATCATTTTTGATAATAGTCGCAATTTTTTTAGGCTTAGCTATTATTTCTTATTTTTCAAATTGGAAGTATGACCAAAGTACCTTAGATGAATTTGGAAATAAATCGGTTGAAGCACAAAACCTGTTAGGTAAAATTGGTGCCATTGTAGCACATTTTTTTGTTTATAAAGGTTTTGGTATTTCTAGTAGTTACCTACCCATTTTGTTATTTTTATTGGGCGCTTGTTTTTTATTGGAAGTTAAATTAAAAAAAATAGGCAAATTTTGGTTTTGGGGTTTACTTTCAATGGTTTGGTTTTCAATATTTTTTGGTTTTGCCTTGCCAAATATTGAAATTCTAGGTGGGGTAGTAGGATTTGAAATGTCAGCAATTTTAAAAACGTATTTAGGTGCGATGGGTTTGGTTTTGGCTTTGAGTTTTTGCGCGTTATTTTATTTAGTGATTCGTTTTAATTTAACACCCGAACTGATTCAAAACCTATTTAAATCAAAAAAAACAGAGTCAGTAGTATTAGCACAAGAACCCATTGTTTTTAAGGAAGAAATTCCCAATATTATTGATTTTAATAAAGTTGTAGAACCACAAATTACTGAAGAACTTGTAGATGATTTAGAGGATAGCATTTTTAATAAAATGGAGTATGATAAAGCCTTAACAAAAGATTTTGATGTAAAAATTGAAATTGAAAAGCCCTTAGAAGAAGATACCATTAGTGAAAACTTATCTGATAAAATTTTAAAAGATTTTGGTGAATTTGATCCTAAATTAGAATTGTCTAATTATAAATTTCCGAGTTTAGATTTGCTGCAAGAGTATAAAAATGAAAATATTACCATAAATCAAGAAGAACTAGAAGTCAATAAAAATAAAATTGTAGAAACCCTAAACAATTATAAAATTGGCATTGCCAGTATAAAAGCCACCATCGGACCAACTGTAACACTATACGAAATTGTTCCCGATGCAGGCGTAAGAATTTCTAAAATTAAAAACCTTGAAGACGACATTGCCCTTTCGTTAATGGCCTTGGGAATTCGCATCATTGCGCCAATACCCGGCAAAGGAACCATAGGCATTGAAGTGCCAAATATCAATCCAACAGTTGTTTCGATGAAGTCGGTATTGTCTTCACAAAAATTCCAAAATGCCCAAATGGAGTTGCCAATTGCTTTTGGCAAGACAATTTCAAACGAAACCTATGTTTGTGACCTAGTTAAAATGCCGCATCTATTGATGGCTGGCGCTACCGGACAAGGAAAATCGGTTGGTCTCAATGCCGTTTTAACTTCTTTATTGTATAAAAAACATCCCGCGGAAGTTAAATTCGTTCTTGTTGATCCTAAAAAAGTAGAATTGACTTTATTCAATAAAATTGAACGTCATTATTTGGCAAAATTACCCGATTCTGAAGAGGCTATTATTACTGATACAACTAAGGTTATCAATACATTAAACTCTTTGTGCATTGAAATGGATATGCGTTATGATTTGCTTAAAGATGCTTCAGTTAGAAACATAAAAGAGTACAATCAAAAATTCAAAGACCGCAAATTGAATCCCGAAAATGGTCACCGATTTTTGCCTTATATCATTTTGGTTATTGATGAGTTTGCCGATTTAATAATGACTGCCGGCAAAGAAATTGAAACGCCTATTGCGCGTTTGGCACAGTTAGCAAGAGCCATTGGCATTCACTTAATTGTGGCTACGCAACGTCCATCAGTAAACGTCATTACGGGGATCATAAAGGCTAATTTTCCTGCGCGAATTGCCTTTAGAGTTACCTCAAAAATAGATTCTAGAACCATTTTAGATGCACAAGGAGCTGATCAACTAATTGGAAAAGGCGATATGCTCATTACCGTTGGCAGCGATTTAATTCGCTTGCAATGCGCCTTTGTCGATACGCCCGAAGTTGATAAAATTACGGAGTTCATTGGTTCACAACGCGCCTATCCCGAAGCTTATTTATTGCCAGAATATGTTGGTGAAGAAAGTGGTACAAATTTGGATATTGATATTAATGATAGAGACCCTTTATTTAGAGATGCTGCCTTAATGATTATCAATGCACAACAAGGCTCAGCATCTTTATTACAACGAAAATTGAAATTGGGTTATAACAGAGCCGGTCGTTTAATTGACCAATTAGAAGCCGCCGGAATTGTCGGCCATTTTGAAGGGAGCAAGGCTCGCCAAGTTTTAGTAATGGATGAACGCGCCCTAGATGAAATTTTAAGAAACGAAAAAAATTAATTATTATGAAATTCAAGCTATTTTTAATAAGTATAACCTGTGTTATAAATTTGAGTTATGCACAGCAAGCCAGCAAGGCTAAACAACTGTTAGATGATGTAAACGAATTAATTAACAGCTATAATAATATGCATATTACCTTTAAATATAACCTAGATAATAAGGCAGAAAATATTCACCAAACAACTAAAGGTACCATTATTATTATGGGTGAATTATATAATGTAAATTATTTGGGAGGTACCAGAGTTTATGACGGCTCAAAATATTATACCATTTTGCCCGAAGATGAAGAAATAAATATTTCAACCGATGAAGGTGAAGAAGAATCGCTTATAAAACCTTCCAAATTTTTTAGCTTTTATAAAACAGGTTTTAATTATGCTTGGGGAACCAATCCAAACGTAAAAGGGAGAAAAATTCAAAATATTGTTCTTACACCAAAAAATAGTAAATCGGAGATTGTTTCAATTGTTCTAGCAATTGATTTAAAAGACAAAGAAATTTACAGCATGATTGAAAATGGAAAAAATGGAACCATTACAACATTGTCAATCAATAAATTTAGAAAAAACATTCCAAAAATAACAAAAGAAGATTTTAAAGTTAACTTGGCAACTTATAAAAAACAAGGTTACACCATAAATGAGGCACAATAGAAAATTTTGAAAATAATTGACAAATACATTATAACCAGTTTTCTTAAACCTTTTTTAACAACATTTCTAGTCATTTTGTTTGTATTGGTTATGCAAACGCTTTGGTTAAGATTCGATCAAATTGCTGGAAAAGGGATTGATATCATCATCATTTTTAAATTTTTGAGTTACTTATCTTTGATGATGGTACCTCAAGCGTTTCCAATTGCTATCCTACTTTCATCAATTATGGCGATTGGCAGATTAGCCGAATCTTATGAATTGGCCGCCCTAAAATCGGCGGGAATTTCCCTAAAACGAATCATTAGACCGCTTATTTTTGTTACGATAATCTTTAGTGGAATTAATTTTCTATTTCTCAATAATGTTTTTCCAAAAGCCGCTTTTAAATCAAAGAATCTATTGGTAAATATGCAAAAAAAGAAGCCCGCATTAAGCTTGATTGAAGGCCGATTTAATGCCGATATTCCTGGATATTTAATCCGCTTTGACGAAAAATATGGCAAAGAAAAAAACCTCCTCAAAAATGTGCTGATTTATGATTTAACCGATTTAGAGGGGAATGTTAAAAGTATCACCGCAAAAACTGGGAAAATTACTACCGAAGAAGGTAGTAAATACATGACCTTTGTTCTCAATAATGGTTTTTTTAATGAAGAAAGTGATAAAAAAATAAACTCAAATATTAAAAAACGGATGCCCTACATGCGTTCTTTTTTTGAAGAATATACGGTAAATATAGATATTTCAAAATTGGACGACGTTGATTTAGAAGAAGAACGCTATAAAAAAGACTTCGAAATGCTCGGTTTAAGTCAGCTTAGTTATTACATTGATTCTCTAAAAGTGCCCTATGATGAATTTATTACAAATAAATCGAATGACCTTTATTTGCGAACTAATGGCAAAAATTTACATCCTCAAACCATCAAACAAAATTATATTTCGGATACCATTTTAAATAATTTTAAAACCATTGACCAATATTCAATCATCATTAGCGCGCAAGAACTCGCCAAGCGAAATCAAGAAAATATCGACGCATTTGAGAGTCAGTTTCTTTATAAACAATATATTATAAATGTTTTTGATATTGAATACCACAAGCGAATTGCCTTTTCGGTTGCCTGTTTAGTTTTATTTTTTATCGGCGCACCCTTAGGAGCCATTATCCGTAAAGGCGGTTTTGGATTACCAATGATTATTGCAATTCTAATTTTTGTGGTCTATTATTTTATTTCAATTTTGGGCAGTAATATGGCAAGAGTCAGTAGCATTCCTGCTTATTTAGGCGCATGGTTGGCTACCATTATTATGTTGCCTTTTGGTATTTATTTAACCAGAAAAGCAACTGCCGAGATTGGACTCTTTAATATAGATGCCTTTTTACAACCGATTAATAACTTTTTTAACAGATTTAAAAAAATAAATAAATGATAGTTAACCCTCAAGATATTAAATTAAATACAGTTGCATCCGGAATTGACGATATTAAAAATGGAAAACTTGTAATTGTTGTTGATGATGCCAATAGAGAAAATGAAGGTGATTTAATAGCTGCAGCCCAAATGGCTACGCCACAAATGATAAATTTTATGGCAACGGTAGGTCGTGGATTGATTTGTGTACCGCTAACTGAATCGCGTTGTAAAGAATTAAACTTAGATTTAATGGTTGGTCATAGCACCGACCCACTGGGAACAGCCTTTACGGTTTCAGTTGATTATAGTGGCAAAGGTGTAACTACCGGTATTTCGGCTAATGACCGCGCCACAACTGTTAAATCATTAATTGATGATGACACAAAACCACATCAATTAACCAGACCAGGACATATTTTTCCGCTAAAAGCTCGAGAAGGTGGCGTGTTGCGCAGAACAGGTCACACCGAAGCGGCCATTGATTTAGCGCGCCTTGCCGGATTGAAACCCGCAGGTGTTATTGTAGAAATTATGAATGAAGATGGAACCATGGCGCGATTGCCTCAATTAGTTGAAGTCGCTAAAAAACACCACCTTAAAATTATTTCAATTGAAGATTTAGTGGCTTATCGTATGCAAAATGATTCCCTAATTGAACAAATTGAGGATTTTAATTTAAATACACGTTTTGGAGATTTTAGATTAAGAGCCTTTAAACAAACCACTAATAATCAAGTGCATTTAGCATTAACCAAAGGTGATTGGAAAATTGACGAACCCGTGTTAGTGCGTGTAAATTCAACCCTTGTCAACAATGATATCTTGGGAACGCTAACTAAAAATCCAGATGATAAATTGGCTAAAATGTTCGAAATAATCAATAAAGAAGGTAAAGGCGCAATGGTTTTTATAAATCAAGAAAACCAATCTTTTGATTTGATAAATAGGTTAGAACTGATTAAAAACCAAGGAGCTGTTCGTGCCGAGGCTTCTAAAATATTTATGGATGACAAAGATTTCGGAATTGGTGCACAAATTTTACACAATCTAAAAATTACCAAATTAATAGTTATATCAAACGGTAGACAAGATAGAAAACGTGTTGGCATGACGGGATATGGCTTAGAGATAATTGATTACGTTGTTTATTAAGCACTTTTGCGTATCTTCGTTTCTGTGAAATTACTCCGTCAAATACTAATCCCCATATCTTTTATATATGGTCAAATCATGCGTTTTAGAAATAAATGCTATGATAAGGGCATAAAAATTTCTACAACTTTTGCTTTGCCAAATATTGTCGTAGGTAATTTAAATGTAGGCGGAACTGGCAAAACGCCTCATGTCGAATATCTGATAAATTTATTAAAAGACCACTATAAAATTGCCGTTTTAAGTCGCGGTTATAAGCGTAAATCAAAGGGGTTTTTGTTGGCAAATAAGCATACAACAACCAATTTAATTGGCGATGAGCCCATGCAATACCACTTAAAATTTAAGTCGGTAATGGTTGCTGTAGATAGCGATCGGGTAAACGGATTTAATCAGTTGAAAAAATTAAAAAATAAGCCCGAAGTGGTTTTATTAGACGATGCCTTTCAACACCGTCAAATTAAAGCGCCAATTAATATTTTACTCACAGCTTACAATAATTTATATATTGATGATCAAATGCTTCCATCAGGAAACTTACGAGAATTGCCCAGCAATGCCAAACGCGCTTCGCATATTATTGTCACAAAATGCCCTAAACATTTGTCGCCTAATGAAATGAATAGCATTAGTAAACGGATTCATCCAAATGTAAATCAAAAATTATTTTTTACATCTATAAATTATCAAACACATATTTTCAATAATAAAGCGCAAATTGCGGTAAACATTTTACAACAATACAAAATAGTTTTGGTTACGGGAATTGAAAACCCTGAGCCTTTAAAACAATTTTTATTGATACAAAATATTGATTTCGTGCATCTAAAATATGCTGATCATCATAACTTTACAGAAAAAGATAAAACAAAAATTAATAATAAATTAAAAGAATTCAACACTTCAAAAGCACTCATTTTAACCACCGAAAAAGATTATGTAAGGTCTTTTTATGGTGCTGAAAAGGTATTTTATTTGCCGATAGAAGTTGTATTTTTAAAGAATTCAAAAGAATTTAATCAAGAGATTTTAGACTATGTGGGACAAAGTTCAAGAAACAGTTAAATTTTTAAAACAAAACGAGATATCCAATCCAGAATTTGGAATTGTTTTAGGAACCGGCTTAGGAAGCCTAGTAGATTATATTAAAATTGAAAAAAGTATCGCTTACGGCGAAATTCCAAATTTTCCAGTTTCAACTGTTGCGGGACATTCCGGTAAATTAATTTATGGGTTACTAGGCGGTAAAAAAGTGTTGGCAATGCAGGGACGTTTTCATTATTATGAAGGTTGGACGATGCAACAAGCGACTTTTGCTATTAGAGTGATGAAATTTTTGGGAATCAATAATTTGATTGTTTCGAATGCCAGCGGTGGTGTTAATCCCAATTTTAGCGTTGGTGATGTTATGCTTATTAAAGATCATATCAACTTAATGCCCGAGCATCCTCTTAGAGGTAAAAATGATGAGCGCTTCGGAACGCGATTTGTAGATATGCACGAGCCTTATGATTTAGCGTTTATAGCAAAATTTGAATCTATCGCAAAAGCAAAAAATAGCAACATTCAAAAAGGTGTTTATTTGGCTTTACAAGGGCCTACTTTTGAAACACCTGCCGAGTATAAAATGGTTAAAATTTTAGGAGCCGATGCCGTTGGAATGTCAACCGTACCTGAAGTTATTGTGGCTAGACATATGAAAATGAAATGCCTTGGAATTTCGGTAATAACCGATTTAGGAATTGAAGGAAAACCTGAATCAGTTTCGCACGAAGAAGTCCAAAAGGCGGCTAAATTAGCCGAAAAAAAGATAAGTGAATTGGTAACCGCCTTTATTAGTTCATTTTAATTTTTTGCTTGATAAATAGATACCAAAAAATATAAAAACAGAAGCTAATATTTGGGAAAGCAAAAATTTTTCACCATCTATAACGCCCCACATTACCGCAACTACGGGAATTAAATAGGTTACTGATGATGAAAATGCAGTTGTTGTGAGCTGAATTAATTTATTGTAAAGCGTTTTAGCTAAAGCAGTTCCGAAAACGGATAGCAACATAAGATAAAATAAAGAGCGGTTCATCTTTTCATCACCAATGTGATAATCTGTAAAAAAGCCACTAAAGTAAAGCACCAAAATCGCAGGTATAAACATCACAGCAAAATTACCTGTTGAAATGCTCAAAGGACTGACATTTTGCAAGTATTTTTTAATAATATTTAAGTTAAAAGCATAACCAATTGAGGCGATTACAGGGAGTAAAGCGAAGATGTATTGCTGATTGGTATTTATTTTCGCACTCGATAATATTAAAATCACCGTACCTAAAAACCCGATAAGTACACCAATTTTTTGAAAGTTATTAAAGTAAATTCCAAAAAATAAACCTCCTACAATCAATGTATTTAAAGGAGTTAAGGAATTTAAAATAGAGGCAATCGCACTATCAATATCGTGAATGGCAAAAGCAAATAAAAAAACCGGAAAAAACGTGCCAACAGCAGCGGTGATTACGATGGGTTTTAGGTTTTCTTTTTTAAGTTCTTTTAATTTTTTGAAACCCACACTAAATAAAGCCAAGCTTGCAAAAATAATTCTCAAGGAACCAACTTGCAGGGGAGAAAGCCCCACAAGTGATTTCTTCATTAAAATAAAAGAGCTTCCCCAAACTAAAGAAAGGATGATAATATAAAACCATCGTTTTGTCGATAAATTCATCTTAAAAAAAAACTACAAAATTCATTATTAATATTTTAGTAAAAGTCTTTAAAGTCATAAACCATAAAATTTATTTCCAATTGATGGTTTCAATTAGGTGACGCAGGTCGGTTTCGATATATTTTACTGCGGGAAGGATGGAGTCGTAATTAGGTTCACAATTAAAATATAAAGCGCCAGTTAAAAAATGGGAAATGCTATCGGTGGCGTGAAATTGCAATTGTGAAGCGGCATTGCCAGTAACCTGATAAATAGTAGCAAATATTTTTTTATCATTGTTTATAAAGGGTTGATTGCTAATTCCATCGGCTTTTATGGTATGGCTGTAAGTCAGTTTTTCGGCATCTTGCAACAATTGAATTAAATTGTTGTTTACTTGTTTAAAAGTAATGTCGATAGAGGCATTTAAAAGCGGATAATTTAAAGTTACCCAACACTTTTTGTCAATTTTAGCTTCCACCAAATTTGAGATTTCGAAACTAAACGGACAAGGTGGCGTTAATAGTTGATAGTTTGGCTGAGGGTAATTTAAACTAATTTGTGCCTTTGGTTTTGGTATGGTCTCATTTGTTTGGCAAGCGCTTAACAAAAAAAATAAAACTACTATGACACCAAGGTTTCTAAACATTTTTTGGTTTTTTAGTAACCTTAATTTGTTTTATGCGTTTATTATCAATGACTTCTATGGTAAATATTAAAGACTTAAATTTAATTTTATCATTCTTATTTGGAAAGTTTCCGTTGAGTTCAAGCAAAAATCCGGCTAAGGTTTCGGCTTCACCAATGGCATCTTCAAACTCCGATTCATCCATATTAATGATGTTACAAAATACTTTTAAAGTAGTTTTTCCTTCAAAAATAAAATTATAATCATCTATTTTTGAATAGCTTGTTTCATCTTGATCATATTCATCACTTATTTCACCAACAATTTGTTCAATAATATCTTCAAGGGATAAAATTCCCGAAGTGCCACCATATTCATCAACAACAACTGCTAAGTGAATTTTTTTACTTTGAAACTCTTTTAACAAATCATCGAGCTTTTTATTTTCGGGAACATAAAAAGATTCACGCAAAAGTTTTGTCCATTTAAAATCGGATTCATTTAAATAGGGTAGTAAATCTTTGGCATATAAAATTCCTTTTATGGTATCAATGGTATCGTCGTAAACGGGAATTCTTGAATAACCGTTTTCTACAACCTTTTTTAAAACTTCTTGGTATTTTTCATCTTTAGAAAGGGCAAAAACGTCCATGCGCGGTATCATAATTTGTCGCGCTTCGGTATTTCCAAAATTCACAATCCCTTTTAAAATCTTTCGCTCTTCCTTTGATGCATTTTCTTTAGTCAACTCAAGTGCTTTCGATAGTTTTTCTACAGAAATATCAGTGCTTTTTTTGCGCAATTTGTGTTCAATTAAATTTGTTAATCCCGTTAAGGGAATGCTTAAAAATAAAAAAGTTCGCTTTAAAAAACTGATGATATAAACGGTTTTCGAAGCAAATTGCATGGCGTTTTTATTGGCGTATATTTTGGGTAAAACTTCACCAAATAATAAAATTACAAAGGTAATGGCTATTAATTCTACAATTATTTTTAAATCGACTGTAAATAATATAAAATCTACATTGATTTCTAAAGAGCCAAAGTACTGTTCTACAAACAGATGAGATAAAATAACGATGGCTATATTTATAAAATTATTAGATATTAAAATGGTTGCTAAAAGTTTTCGAGGTTGCTCCAAAAGTTTTGCAACTAAAATAGCTTTGGCCGATTTTGAGTTGATTGCCTTGACGATATCAACCTTTGTCAATGAAAAAAAGGCAACTTCGGAAGCCGATATTAAACCAGAAAGGAATAATAATACAAAGATGCCTAAAATATATGCAAAAATAGTCCAGTTAAAAACCAATAAGGGTAAAAGCATTAATTTCGAGGGTTCAGGATCCAAATTTTGATAATTTGATTATTTAAAATGGTAAATCGTCTTCAGGTTCAATTTCGGGAATGTCATCTTGTCTATTTGGCTGTTTGCTTTCTGCCGCATTTGATGGCGTTTGACTTTCTATCGCATTAGAAGTGGATTGATTTTGACCTTTTTTATCGCTTAAAAAAGTGATTTCAGAAGCGTGGATTTCGGTTGAAAAATGTTTTACTCCATCTTGACCATCCCATTGACGCGTCTTGATTTTACCTTCAACATAAACTTTATCACCTTTGGTTAAATATTGTTCGCATAATTGCGCTAACTTATTCTTAACTACAATGTTGTGCCACTCGGTAGTGGTTACTTTTTCATTGGTTTGTTTATTTATGTAGGTTTCATTGGTTGCTATTGGAAATCGGCCAAGTGCATTGCCACCGTCAAAATAATGCATTTTAACCTCATCACTTAAGTGCCCAATTAACATCACTTTATTTAAGGTTCCAGCCATCTTATTGATATTTTTTTAGTATTGATTTTGTAAAATCCAAAAGTAGTAAAAAATCAAGTTACTTTAAAGGCTTTTAAAAAATTATGGATGAGCATTGGCACGGGGTATCTTTTTAAATCGCTCAATTCAATCATTGCCAAGGGATGGTTTTTAGTTTTAACGACCCAAAACTTTGTGAAAATTTGCTGGTGTGTAAGTTTTGTAACCATATCAACGTCATTAAAATATTTTAAATCAAGGTATTTTATAGATTTAAACAAGATTTTAAATTCTTTTTCTTCTGTAATTTCAATGCCTTGGATGGGTTTTTGCGTTTCAATTAAAGGGAATTCATATAGGTTTAGCCAAATATCCTTTTTTGTTCGCTTTAAAAAAACAGTTTTGTTTTCTAAAGTTTGGATAACAATGTAATTGAAATAGCGATTTTTAACAGGCTCTCTTTTTAGCTTTACAGGAAAAGCTTCCTGATTTTTAAACTTTAAAGCCAAACAACTCGTATTTAGCGGACAAACCAAACATAATGGATTATTGGGTTTGCAAATTAAAGCGCCTAATTCCATTAAGGCTTGATTGTGATTAGCGGGATTTTTGACATCGAGCAACTGTTGTGCTAGCATATCAAATTCTTTTTTACCTTCGGTACTGTTAATAGGCGTAATAATATTAAAAAAACGGGAAAGCACCCTGTAAACGTTGCCATCAACAACTGCTTTAGGTTCGTTAAAACTAATTGATGCGATTGCGGCGGCGGTATATGGTCCAACACCTTTTAATTTTAACAAATCTTTATAATTGTTAGGAAAGGATCCGTTTAATTCAAAATAAATGAATTTGGCACCTGCCAATAAGTGGCGCGCTCTTGAATAATAACCCAAACCTTGCCAAAGTTTTAAAACAGATTCTTCATCGGCTAAAGCCAAATCTTTAACAGTGGGAAAACGTGCTATAAACCTATTGAAATAAGGAATTCCCTGAACTACTTGGGTTTGTTGTAAAATGATTTCTGAAAGCCAGATGGCATAAGGATTGGAAGTGTTTCGCCACGGTAAATCACGTTTATTTTGTAAATACCAATGTGTTAAAAGATGTGAAAAGTTCATTAAATAATTTAATATTGGCAAAAATACAAGAATTAGATATTTAAAATTAAATGATTAGCTTATTTGTTTTATAAAATATAATGTTATATTTGCACTCTTTTATAAATCAAAGTATAACATAAAACATAACAAAATGACAAAAGCAGAAATTGTAACAAGTATTTCAGAAAAAACTGGAATTGAAAAAGGTGATGTTCTAGCAACAGTAGAAGCCTTAATGGAAGAAATTAAAGGTTCTTTAGAAAAAAATGACAACGTTTATTTACGAGGCTTTGGCAGCTTTATCGTTAAACGTAGAGCTGAAAAAACAGGTAGAAATATTACTAAAAACACTACCATCATGATTCCAGCACACAACATCCCCTCTTTTAAACCAGCTAAAGTATTTGTTGAAGGCGTTAAAAGCAAAGTGATTGTTAAATAATTAAATAGAAACATATTATGCCAAGCGGTAAAAAAAGAAAGCGCCATAAAGTAGCGACGCACAAACGCAAAAAAAGAAGTAGATTAAACCGTCACAAAAAGAAAAAATAAGCTTCGGCTTATTTTTTCTTTAAATGACTATTGTATTCAAGTTCTTTGAAATGAAATTTGATTTTACTAAAAATTAAATTTTACCGTACTCACAAAATTATACCTTGTGTAATTTATTGTATAACACCATAATTATATGGTTAAAAATTAAAAAATGAAAACAGAATTAATCATAAGATCTAATTCTGCTGATATAGACTATGCCCTTTTAAAAGATGGCAAACTAAACGAATTACATAAAGAAAACAACAATGTTCAATTTTCGGTTGGAGATGTATTTTTAGCAAAAGTTAAAAAAATATTACCAAGCTTAAATGCCGCTTTTGTTGATGTGGGCTACCAAAAAGATGCTTTTTTGCACTATCAAGATTTGGGTCCACAATTACTTTCTTTACTGAACTTCCAAAATAGAATAATCACAGGTAAACAAAAAGATTTCACTTTAAAAAATTTCCATTGCGAACCAGATATCGACAAAAACGGAAAAATTGATAGCATACTAAAAACAGGTCAATCGCTTTTAGTGCAAATAGTTAAAGAACCAATCTCAACCAAAGGTCCAAGAATAAGCTCTGAGCTTTCTATTGCAGGACGTTTTTTGGTACTCGTTCCTTTTTCCGACCGCGTCTCTGTTTCTCAAAAAATTGAAGATAATGACGAAAAAGACCGCTTAAAAAGACTTGCTAAAAGTATTAAACCAAAAGGCTTTGGCATTATTTTAAGAACCGTTGCCGAAGGTAAAAAAGTTGCAGAACTTGATAAAGACCTACAAAATTCTTTAAAGCGTTGGTACGCTATGTGTAGAGTTGTTGTTACTGCAAAACCTAAAGCTAAAGTTTTAAGCGAACTTAGCAGAGGATCTTCTATTCTTAGAGATCTTTTTAACGACTCTTTTACAAGTATTGTTGCCAATGATGAAGACTTATACTTGTCTTTAAAAGAATATATTGGCCGAATTGACCCCGCAAAGGAATCCATTGTAAAATTATATGAATCCGATGTCCCTATTTTTGAAAAATATGGAATAGAACGTCAAATTAAAGGCGCTTTTGGCAAAACGGTTTCTATGGCTAAAGGAGCCTATTTAATTATAGAACATACCGAAGCCTTACACGTTATTGATGTTAATAGCGGCAACCGAGCAAGTAAAGGCACTTCTCAAGAAGATACCGCTTTTGAGGTTAACTTAATCGCTGCAGATGAAATTGCACGTCAATTACAATTAAGAGATATGGGCGGAATTATTGTTGTCGATTTTATCGATATGCAAAATCCCGAACATCGCCGATTGCTATTTGAACGCTTAAAAGCCCAAATGGAATTTGACCGAACAAAACATAAAATTTTACCACCAAGTAAATTTGGTTTAATCCAGATTACACGCCAACGTGTGCGACCTGAATTGAGTATTGAAACTACAGAGCCTAATCCCAATCAAAATGGGCAAGTAGAAGCGCCTATATTTTTAATAGACCAAATTGAAAATGCCTTAGATCAATTTGTTCTTAACAACTCTAAAACTAATGGAATCGTTTTAAATGTTCACCCATTTGTAGCAGCCTACATTAATAGTGGCTTACTTTCCTTAAAACTCAAATGGATGATGAAATACAAAAAGTGGATTAAAGTTTTACCTAGAGATGCTTATCAGTATTTAGAATTTAGATTTATAGATAAATAATCTATCAAAACAACTATTTAAACCCATTGTCAAATTTTGACAATGGGTTTTTTTATTTATTAACATTACTTTTGTATTGATGAAACCAAATAAAACATATACAGTTGACGAAGCTAAAAAGGCACTAGAATATTATTGCAGCTATCAAGAACGCTGCCATATTGAGGTCGAAAATAAGCTTAATGCGATAGGCATGATTCCTCAAGCTCAAGAACTAGTTATTTTACACCTGTTAAAAGAAAATTTTTTAAATGAAGAACGCTTTGCTAAGGCTTATGCTAGAGGTAAGTTTTTGATAAAACAATACGGCAAAATTAGAATAGAACGAGAATTAAAACAAAAGCAAATTTCACCATACCTTATAAAAAAAGGGCTACAAGAAATTGATGATAATTTGTATCAAAAGACCATTAAAGATTTAATCGAAAAAAAAAATTACTTAATAAAAGAACAAAACCCCTATAAGAAAAATAAAAAGATTATTGATTTTTTATTACAAAAAGGCTATGAATACCAATTAATTATTGAAAATTTAGCGGATAAATAGGATTAATATTTTTTGAATTTTGCTTTTGCAATTGAATCATTTACTTTTTTGGCAGCAATAACCAACTTTATGTCGTCATTTGGTATAGTTACCGATAAAACATATTGCATAATTTTCCATTTTCCATCTTTTTGTTGCAAAACACCTGAACCTCTGCAAACACCCATCCAAGTATCTAAAACTTCATCAAACCAAGCCACGTTGCTTGCTTCGTTAATATAAAAATGACGGCTTAATGGTTTAAAATCCCAAGTTTGCTTTTTGTCAAAATAAGGTCTAGAAAATGAAGCAAATTCAGCTTTAGTCCATACCTCTGAGGCATCGGTTCCAATAAAAAATCCCAAACTATCAATTTTAGAAAAATAAGCATCAAAATTTGAATTTGCTACCTCTCGATGCCAGTCATTCATAAAATTATTTAAATCTTCAACGCTTGTTTTAGCTACTTTTGGTGTGGATAGACTACAACTGACCACTATTAAACTAAAAAAAATTAAACCTAGTGTTTTCATATTTTATGCCTTTAATTTTGTTTTACTTTAACACCGTGAGGTGTTTTATTTGGAAGGAGTTCCTTTGTATTTGGCGTAACGAGTTTTCTTATATTAATGCTGTCAATATTTTCATAGATTAAATCGGTTTCTAAAGCTTGCAATGAAACTAAATTATTAAGCTTAGCATTGGTTGCATTAAAGGCATCTAAAATCTTAATGATTTGGTTTTTAATATCATCATTTTTTAAATTGGAAATACTAGCCATATCGAGTAAACGCATCGTTTCATTTTGCAACACATTTAAACGCGCTTGAAATGCTGGAATTTTAAGAGTGCTAATTTTAATGGAATCTTTTAACTGAACGGCTAAAGTGTTTAATTCTTTAGCATTGCTCAATGCAATGCTCGGTGTGGTGCTTTTGTAGCGATTAAATAATTCAATAAAATTTCTATATTCTTTCCAAGGCTCAACTAAAACAGATGCGTTTAAGTTCAATTTTAGAGGTTCATCAAACTTAAATCGGACATCACTTTTAGTCAATGCCGGCCCTAAATCTTTGGAGTTTTTAGAAGTGTCTTTACAAGCTATTAAACTTATCAAGCTAAAAAGAATTAAAAAATATTTATTAAACATAAAGAATTATTTATTATTGATATTCTTATAATTAAATACAAAGATAAAATTAAAAATTATATAATTTTTTATGAGCTTTATTTAATGATAATTAAAATCCAGCCGACTTTATTTTTTATATTTGCACTGCAAAATTAAACGCGTTTTTCTAAATGAAACAACATATTTTAGTGATTGGTGCTTGTGGTCAAATTGGCACTGAATTAACTTTAAAATTAAGACAATTATTTGGTAATGAAAATGTTATTGCATCTGATATTCATCCTGGAAATCAAGAAATCATGCAATCTGGTTTGTTTTTAAATTTAGATGCAACCGATGCCACAGCTGTAAAAGAACTTTTAATTTCACATAAAATAACACAGGTTTATATGATGGCTGCCATGTTATCGGCTACGGCCGAAAAAATTCCCATGAAAGCTTGGGATTTAAACATGACAGCTTTGTTGAATATTTTAGAATTGGGTAGGGAAGGTCTTTACAATCAGGTTTTTTGGCCGAGTTCTATCGGCGCTTTTGGACCGACTTCTCCTAAAGAACATACGCCGCAAAACACCCTAATGTCGCCAACTACCGTTTACGGAATTAGTAAATATACAGGTGAACTTTGGTGTCAATATTACGCCAATCGCTATGGCTTAGATGTAAGAACGGTGCGCTATCCAGGCTTAATTAGTTATAAAGCACAACCCGGTGGAGGCACTACCGATTATGCCGTTGAAATTTATTTTGAAGCCCTAAAAGCCAATAAATACACTTGTTTTTTGTCAGAAAATGCTACACTTCCAATGATGTATATGGATGATGCCATTCGCGCTACCTACACTTTAATGGCGCAACCTAAAATGGCTGTTTATAAAGCCTATAATATTGCCGGTATGAGCCTTAATCCTAAAGAAATGTCAAAAAGCATTCAAAAACAACTCCCTGATTTTAGCATTTCTTATCAGCCTGATTTTAGACAAGCTATTGCCGAAAGTTGGCCTAAAAGTATTGATGATAGCGAGGCTAAAGCCGATTGGAATTGGAAACCTGAATTTGATTTAGACCGCATGACCAAAGTGATGTTGGCACATTGCAAGTAATTTTATTCTTCAGTTACTTGAAAAGGTGCTAAAAAATGCTCAAGCGTTATGGCATCTAATACCTTAAAATCACCAATAGCGGTGCGCCGCAAGGCACTTAAATATGCACCTGATTTTAGTTCCAATCCAAAATCATAAGCTAAAGATCTGATATAAGTTCCTTTACTACAAATTACCTTAAAGTCAATTTGAGGCCTATTTATTTTAGTAATTTCAAATGATAAAATTTCAATTGCTCTTGTTGGAATTTCGGCAGTTTCACCTGCGCGTGCTAAATCGTATAAGCGCCTACCTTCTTGTTTTATTGCTGAATAGATAGGGGGTTTTTGATGACGGATTCCTTCAAAATTTTTAGCAGTAATTTTTATTAATTCATCAGTAATATGAGCCGTTGAAAAAATCTGATTTACTTCTGTTTCCTTGTCATAAGATGGTGTAGTAGCCCCCAAAGTGAATGAACCGGTATAAGTTTTAACTTGAGCTTGAAAAGTGTCGATTTGTTTGGTGAATTTCCCCGTGCAAACAATCAATAATCCGGTTGCTAATGGATCTAAAGTCCCAGCGTGACCAACTTTCAATTTTTTTAATCCAAATTTTCGCTGAATGGCAAAGCGTATTTTATTCACTACTTGAAAAGAAGTCCACGTTAAAGGCTTGTCAATCAATAAAACTTGTCCGTTTTTATAAGCGTCTTCTGTCAACATTACAAGGTGCTTAGCTTATAAAAATAATTTAAAATAAGGATAATGATGCCAATAAGGATGCGATAATATCCAAAAAGTTTAAAACCATTTTTACTTAAATAAGTGATAAATGATTTTATGGCAATCAAGGCAACTACAAAAGCAACCACATTACCTACCAATAGCAAATTTATTTGTGTTGGTGATAAAACAAAACCATTTTGATAATAATCGTATAATTTTTTAGCTGTTGCTCCAAACATAGTTGGTACGGCTAAAAAGAATGAAAATTCGGCAGCTGTTTTTCGGTTTAATTTTTGGCTCATTCCGCCAATAATGGTTGCACCACTTCTCGAAACACCTGGAATCATAGCGATGGTTTGAAAAAAGCCAATTTTAAGTGCCGTTAAATAACTGATTTTGTCATTATTTGGAGCCGTTTCAGAGGCAATAAACCAAGTATCCACTTTTAGTAAAATGATACCCCCAATTACTAATGTAATGGCAACGGTTACCGGACTTTCTAGTAAATTGTCAATGACTTTATTAAACATTAGACCTAAAATAACCGACGGAATAAAGGCCACTAAGAGTTTGAGATAAAAATCGACTGTTTGAAAAAAGCGTTTAAAATACAAAACAAATACCGATAAAATTGCACCAAGTTGAATAGCAACGATAAAAAGTTTTGTAAAATCATCGCCAGCAATGCCAAATAAAGAGGAAGTAATAATGAGGTGACCTGTTGATGAAATTGGCAAAAATTCGGTAATTCCCTCAACAATAGCTAGTATGATGGCTTCTAAATAATTCATCAGTAAAAAATTAAAGATTATTTTTCAGTTTTTTTTGGATTGGCAAAAATGGCAAAAATTTGCATAGCTAAGCCAATCAAAACTAAAGTAGGCGCTAGTCTAATGCGTCTAAAATTGAATATTGCTTCATTAAAATGATTCACGTCTGGGCTACTACCTCCAGCCATTAAAATAAATCCAATGGCAATAAAACCGATGCCTATAAGCATTAATTGGTAATTTCGTTTGCCAAATAAAAAGGAGCCTTTGGGTTCATTTTGGTCTTGGGATAGCTTTGAATATTTAGTCATAATTTGTTTAATAAATGTCGTTTGTGCGTAAATTTAAAAAGCGTTGTGCTGCAAAAAAGGTGCTAATCCAACTCATAAAAACACTCAATGCAAAAATCCCTAAATATAACAGAAAGAGCAGAAATTTATCATCTAACAAGTTTAAAATTGGTAAATTTTTATTGATGTAATAGATTGAAATGCTTAAACCAAAATTTGCTATAAAAGCGCCAATGAGTCCTAATTTAATGCTTTGTAAAATAAAGGGTCTTCTAATAAAATCTTTGGTAGCACCCGCCATTTGCATCGTTTTAATGGTAAAACGTTTAGAATAAATAGATAGGCGAATTGAACTGTTGATAATTAGAATTGAAATTAAGGTAAAGAACACACTCAATACTAAAATCCAAAAGCTTATTTTACTGAGGTTATTAGTGAGCATTTTTATCAAAGGTTTATCGTAATTGACATCATCTACTGATGAGATTTGCTTTAAAATTGTTGCCAAACTGTCAACGCGCTCCGTGGTAACAAAAGCAGCTTTTAAGCGCAAATTTATAGCATTTTGTAAGGGATTGTAACCTAAAAATTCAACAAAATCTTCACCAGTAGCATCGGCAAGCTCTTTTGCAGCATCGCTTTTATTGATATATGATACCGATTTGGTATAAGTTGATTTTTCTAAATCTTTTTGCAGTTTTTTTATGGATTCTTGAGAGGCACTATTTTTTAAAAATAATGACAAGGTAACTTTTTCTTTTATAATGTCGCTTCCTTTTTTGGTATTGATAACAAGCAAACCAAAGATACCTACCATAAAGAGAACCATACTAATACTAATTACAACCGAGATGTATGACGATCTTAATCGTCGTTTTTGGTAAGTTTCAAAAGAAGCACCCATAAGTTTTATAAAATTAGCGCAAGATAATAATTATTTACTGTATTTCTTGGCAGAGTTCAATCAAAACACCATTAGTTGACTTGGGATGTAAAAACACAACTAATTTATTGTCCGCTCCACGTTTAGGGACGTTGTTTATAATTGTAAACCCTTCTTTTTCAAGTCTTTTTATTTCTGAATCTAGATTTTCAACTTCAAAAGCTATGTGGTGCATGCCTTCTCCCTTTTTTAAAATAAATTTTGCGATGGCACTTTGGTCATCAGTGGCTTCTAAAAGTTCAATTTTTGAGTCGCCAAGCTTAAAGAAAGAAGTTTTAACGCCTTCTTGTTCAACTAATTCCGTTTTATAAGGTGCAATTCCTAATAACTTTTGATAAAGTGCATTGGCCTCATTTAAATTTTTTACTGCAATGCCAATATGTTCAATTTTTTTCATTTTGATAAAATACAGCTACAAAAATAAATAATTAAACCCAATCAATTAATGATTACTTTTGCAATATGGAAACAAATAGGCAAAAAAAAATCGCTGGAGTGCTACAAAATGACTTGGTTAACATCTTACAAGCCGATGCTCAAAACGGCATGCCAGGTGTGATTTTATCGGTAACTAAAGTAGCGGTAACAACCGATTTAAGTATTGCTAAGATATATTTAAGTATTTTTCCAAATGATAAACGCGACTCAATTTTAAAAGGAATTAAAGATAATACGCTTAAAATAAAGCATCAAGTAGCCTTAAAAACTAAACACCAATTGCGCAAAATGCCCAATCTTATTTTTTATGTTGATGATTCTTTAGATTACATTGAATCAATTGATAAAGCCTTAAAAGGCGAAGAAAATCCTATTACAAATCCAGAGATTTTGCCAAGACGTAAAAAAAATTAATTTGAATTTTCCATTTTACATCGCTAAACGCTATTTATTTTCGAAAAGCAAAAACGCCACTGTAAACATCATTACGCTCATCGCCATGATTGGCGTTATTATAGGTACAATGGCCTTATTTATTGTGCTTTCGGTTTTTTCAGGATTAAAAACTTTTAATATCAATTATATTAGTGCTTCAGACCCCGACCTAACTATCACGCCGAGTTATGGAAAATCATTTGTTTTTTTTGACAAAATAGATACCATTTTACAAGATAAAGCTATTTTACATTATGCTAAATATGTTGATGAACGCGCCTTTTTTAGCTATAATGATAAGCGTATAATTGCAAATATTAAAGGTATTGACAGTTTATTTACAAAAGTAATTAGGCTCGACACTTCGGTTTATGCTGGAAAATGGTTGGATAATAAGGCTTTAGACCAAACCGTTATTGGAAACAATATTTCTAAACAACTCAGTTTAGGTATAAGCGATTTTATAAATCCGTTAAAAATTTATGTTCCTAAGCCAGGTAAAGGCTATATCAGCAATCCCAGCCAGGCTTTTAAAATGCTGCCTTCTCAGCCCGTTGGCGTATTTGCAATAACCGAAGAACTCGACAGTAAATACGTGTATAGTTCGCTTTTATTTGCCCAAGAATTATTAGATTTTCAGCCCCAACAAATCACGGGTATTGTTGTTAAATTAAATGATAAAACCGATGTTGATGCGGTGGCTAAAAATATCAGTCAAAAATTAGGAACAGGTTTTAAAGTCAAAACAAGGGCGCAGCTTAATGCCGTATTTTACAAAATGTTAAATACCGAAAATTTGGTATCTTATTTTATCTTTACCTTAATACTCATCATCGGAATTTTTAATGTTATTGGCGCGATTGTCATGTTAATTTTAGACAAAAAAGAAAACCTTAAAACCTTGCTGAATCTCGGTTTGCCTATCACAAAAATCAAACAAATATTTGTTATCCACGGATTGTTGCTTCAAGGCATTGGCATGGGTATCGGATTGTTTTTGGCTGTGATTTTAATTTTAATTCAGATGCAATTTGGCTTGCTAAAAATAACTTATAATTTAGCTTATCCAGTCGATTTTAAATTTAGCAATTTAGTTATTGTCATACTTACCATTTCTATATTAGGATTTTTAGCAGCAAAATTGGCCAGTAACCGCATCAACCTTAAAATATTGAAAGACAATTAAATTTAAAAGATGGTAGCTAATCAGTCTATGAATTAATTCTTAATAGTTTGGTTAAAAGAGTTTTACCACAAAGATCACAAATTTTATACGAAGAACGCAAAAACTCAGGATACTAACTTTCAATGATTTGTAAAATTTGTGTGTTTTTTTTGTTTTTAGTGTTTATTTTATTGGTTGAAAATTAATTCTTTGCACAAACCTATTAGTTGCAAAATATGAATTTAGTACCTTTTTCTAAAAAATCCAAAATTTATATTTGGTTAATTTATTATTATTAAAATACTATGTTACAATTATATATAGATATTTCGAATGGATTGAAATAGAGAAGAATTTGTTTTTTTGTTTGATAAAATTGCAATACTTTTGTGTTCTTAAAAACACTATTTATAATCATTCTAAATAACAAATTATGAAAAATATCCTTTTATCATTGCTTTTTACAACATTATTTATATCAATTTATTCACAAGAAAAACAATCAAACCTATCAATTGGAGGTTATGGACAAATTGACTTTAGCCATCCTAAAAATGAGGTCGCCAATATTGATGTTCACCGTATGGTTTTATTTGTTGGTTATCAGTTTAACGACAAAGTGAGCTTTGAATCTGAAATAGAATTTGAGCACGTTAAAGAGCTTGAGGTAGAACAAGCCTTTTTAAACTACAAACTCGGTTCAAATATTACGGCAAAAGCCGGTCTTATGTTAGTGCCGATGGGTCTTATTAATCAAACACATGAGCCAACCACATTTTTTACGGTAGAGCGTCCTGATCAAGATCATGATATTATACCAAGCACTTGGACTCAAATTGGTATCGGATTAAGTGGAACAATTGACAAGCTGGCAGTTAAATATCAAGCCTATATCTTTGATGGCATTAAGTCATATCAAAATGGGACTTCTTTTTTACGAGGAATTGACGGTTTGAGAAAGGGACGTCAAAATGGGGCAGAAGCTTTTTCAAGTCAGGCAAATTTTTCTACAAAAATTAACTACTTCGGTATTAAAGGATTAAATTTAGGGCTAGCAGGCTATTTTGGCAATACACAAACTACTGATATTGCTATAAAAGGTTCATATATAGGGATTTCAATGATTGGAATAGACGCTACTTATCAAAAAAATGATTGGATTTTCCGTACCCAATATGTGTTAAATAACCTCTCAAATACCGATGCTTATAATACGCTAACGGGAAGAGACATCGGCTCTAAAATGGAAGGATTTTATATTGAAACAGCTTACAATATTTTGAAATTATTAAATAAAGATGCATCCGAAAAGTTATTGATTTTTTCGCGCTATGAAACCTATGATACCCATGCAAATGTTGCGGGATTGCTCATTAAAAATAAAGCCTATGACAGAACAATAACTAGCTTGGGTTTTAATTATTTTATGGCTCCCGGAGCTGTTTTTAAAACAGAATACCAAATAAGAGAAAACAAAGTTATAGGTTTTGATGTTGCAAATCAATTTAATATGGGTATAGGAATTTCCTTTTAAAATGATTAAAATGATAAAAAAAATCTGCTATATATTAGTAATAGTGTCATTATTAGCTTTTAATATTCCAAAAAATCTATTCCCAAAAATTGAGAAGGAGGTTAAAGAAAGTTTAAATATTTCAACTTTTAGTTTAGTTGAAGTTAAAATCCCTTCAGAATTAAATTTAAATCTGCCTCTTAAAATAAGCTCTGAATCTTTTTTTAGCATCGAAAATAAACAACAACTTAAAGGTTACTTATATTATGGTCAAGCTAAAGGTAAATCAGCATTTTTTGATTTTATCGTAATTTTTGATAAGGATTTGATTATATCAAAAATTAAAATACTTACTTACCGCGAAAGCTATGGTGGCGAAATAGGAAGCATGCGTTGGCTTAAACAATTTATTGGGCTCAGTCCAAAATCTTCGGCACTATATAAAAATAATATTGCCGCTATTTCTGGTGCTACCATTTCGGCGAGTGCTTTAACCATTGAAGTTAATAAATTATTGAAATCCATTGATATACTAATTCAAAACCACCTTCTAATATGAAACTTAAAGGACTAATTTATCAGCTTCCTAAATATTTTAAAAACACAATATTAGCTTTTGTAATTATGGTTAATATTGGTTTTTTTACGGGTTTATTTTTTATAGAAAATACCACAAATTTAAAACCTGTTGGCATTCAAGAACAATATCTTGGCAACGAAAATAAGCAAGATGCCATTGAAATGAAGTTTAAAAAACCACAGAAAGAAATGTTAACACTCATTCATAATCACATTTTATCTTTGTCGGTTTTATTTTTAATTATGGCTAGTTTGTTGGCGATAACTGGCATCAATAAAAAAATAAAAGTTTTCTTAATGATTGAACCCTTTGTTTCGCTATTATTGACATTTGGTGGTTTATATATTGTATGGTATGGAGTGTTGTGGTTTTCGTATGTAGTGATTTTATCAGGCACTTTAATGATGCTAAGTTTTTTAGCGACATCAATTTTAATTGTAAAGGCTTTATTTAAAAATTCACAATAATCAGCGTTATCAATTAAAATCATGTAAATTTGCACGCAATTAATTGTTAAACATCCCACAGTATTAAATTGATTGCTCATGATTTCACAATCCGAAAAATTTAAAGGAGAAGGCTTAACTTACGACGATGTTTTGTTGGTTCCAGCTTATTCAAAAGTCTTGCCAAGAGAGGTTTCTATAAAATCTAAATTTACAAAAAATATCGGAATTAATGTGCCAATTGTTTCGGCAGCTATGGATACCGTTACCGAAGCAGCCCTTGCTATTGCTATGGCGCGTGAAGGTGGTATAGGCGTTTTGCATAAAAACATGACTGCCAAAAAACAAGCACTTGAAGTAAAAAAAGTAAAACGGTCTGAATCTGGAATGATTCTAGAACCCGTTACTTTGACTAAAGACGCTACTGTTTTAGACGCCAAAAAATGTATGGCTGAGTTTGGCATAGGAGGCATTCCGATAATTGATGAAAAAGGAATTTTAGTAGGGATAGTTACCAATAGGGATTTGCGTTTTGAACGAGATGATACACATAAAATTTCCGAGGTGATGACTTCAAAAAACCTAATCACCACACATGAAGGCACGTCTTTAAAAGAAGCGGAAGTCATTTTGCAAAAACACAAAATTGAAAAACTACCGGTAGTAACCAGCGAAAATAAATTGATTGGTTTAATTACCTATCGCGATATCATCAAAGTAAGTGAAAATCCCGATGCCAATAAAGATAGCTATGGTCGTTTGCGTGTGGCTGCTGCCATTGGCGTTACCGCCGATGCGCTTGAACGGGCAACTTTATTAGTAGAAGCCGGTGTAGATGCTTTGGTAATTGACACCGCACATGGGCATAGCGAAGGTGTTTTAAAAACGCTAAAAACCATCAAAACTCATTTCCCTAAAATTGATGTCATTGTTGGAAATATCGCCACTGGTGATGCGGCAAAATTTTTAGTTGACGCCGGAGCCGACGCCGTTAAAGTAGGCATTGGCCCTGGATCTATTTGTACCACGAGAATTGTTGCCGGTGTTGGTTTTCCTCAATTGTCGGCCATTGTTGAAGTTGCAAATGCCTTAAAGGGAACGGGAATTCCCATTATTGCCGATGGAGGCATCCGTTACACGGGAGATATAACCAAAGCCATTGCCGCTGGGGCTTCAACCGTAATGTTGGGTTCTTTATTAGCGGGCACAAAAGAATCACCCGGCGAAACCATTATTTTTGAAGGGCGTAAATTTAAATCTTATCGTGGGATGGGTTCCGTTGAAGCGATGCGACAGGGTTCAAAGGATCGCTATTTTCAAGATGTTGAAGATGATATCAAAAAATTAGTCCCCGAAGGGATTGTAGGTCGCGTTCCTTATAAAGGCGATTTATTCGAAACTATGCATCAATTTATAGGTGGTTTACGTGCCGGAATGGGTTATTGTGGTGCTGCTACCATTGAAGATTTAAAAGAACACGGACAGTTTGTTAAGATTACCGCTGCGGGAGTTATTGAAAGTCATCCACACGATATTACCATAACTAAAGAATCGCCAAACTATTCAAGGGGTTGATTTTCTATGCTATCGAGTGCCTTAAAAACCAAATCACACCATAAATTTGGATTTTCTAGCATTGGATAATGACCGGTATTATTGAGCCAAAATAAGCGGCTATTTTTAATTTCTGAAGCTAATTGTTGGGCAATAGCGCTAACGGCAATGGGGTCTTCTGATGCCCAAACCAATCCAATGGTCAAGTTGGTTTCTTTTAGCGCGCCAATCCATCGATTCCAAAAAGTATAGCGTTCATCAATGTAATGCGCTATTTTGGGTAACACACGTTTGCCATCGTTATTGGTGAGTAACAGCCACATTGTTTCAATTTCTTCTTGACTCAGTTTTGACCCATCATAAAAAATGGATTTCATAGTGCGTTTAAAGCTATTTTGTGAAGCAAATTTTGCTACGATAGAACCAAAAAACTTTGATTTTAAAAGCTTTTGGATGTATTTAAGTTTTGCCAATTCAATATGAATGCTTCCGTTACAAAGCACCATACCTTTTAGGTTGACTTTTAATTTATTTTTGTTATTACGTGCTAATAATTCGGTGGCAACGCTGGTACCATAGTCGTGTGCCAAAATAATTAAATCGCCTACGTTTAGTTGACTCCAAAGCTTTTCGGCGATGTCGGCTTGGGTATTTAAACGGTATAAGTCAACATTTGGTTTCTCTGAAAAACCAAACCCCAAATGGTCGTGAATAACCACGCGATAATGTTCGGAAAGCTGATTGATTACTTTATAAAAATCAAATGAAGCGGTTGGAAATCCGTGTAGAATAGCTAGGGTAGTAGTCGATTTACCCTTATCAATTACAAAAATATTGTAAGTTAAAACAGTGGTAAAAGTACCCAAATTTTGCCATTCTTCACAATTCATTTTATTGTTAATTTTTGTTCAATAAAGGGAATAATTGCTTCAGTTTTATCATAATCAAACCAATTGATAGACTCATTTTTTCTAAACCACGTTTCCTGCCTTTTAGCAAAACGTCTGGTATTTTTTTTAATTTCATCCACAGCAATAGCTAAAGTATATTGATGGTCAAAATAAGCAAATAATTCTTTATATCCCACTGTTTGTAACGCGTTTAAATTTTTATAAGGATATAATTGTTTGACTTCTTCTAATAAACCATTAGACATCATTTCATCAACACGCTGGTTAATACGCTCATAAATTGTTGTTCTTGGGGCGGTTAAGCCAATTAAGATAGGAGTAAAATTACGTGAAATTTTTGATTGAAACTTAAAACTGCTATACGTTTTGCCAGTTGCTAAACAGATTTCAAGCGCGCGAATAATGCGGTGTGGATTTTCAATTTCTATATTTTGATAACTTTCTAAATCTAAAGTTTTTAGTTGCACTTGCAATGATTTTAAACCTTTTTCAATCAATTGTTTGTTCAAATTTGCTCTAATTTCGGAATTGACTTTAGGAAAATAATCCAATCCGTTTAAAACGGCATCAACATACAAACCACTGCCGCCAACCATAATGGCAAAGTTTGAAGTTTTATATATTTTATCTAACAAATTTATGGCTTCACGCTCAAATTGACCAACGTTATAAGGTTCAAAAATGGATTTATTTTGAATAAAATAATGTTTAGCTTGATGCAATTCTTCGGCAGTTGGCACGGCCGTTCCTATGGTTAATTCCTTAAAAAACTGACGCGAGTCACAAGAGAGTATGGGTGCTTTAAAATGCTTTGCTAAAGCGATGCTCAACTTGGTTTTGCCAATGGCAGTTGTTCCAATTATGACGATTAAGTAGTGGGACATATTTTGTTTAAATAAATAATCTTTTCAGATTTATAACGCTTAATATGTTGATCTATAATAGTAAGTATGTTTTCGGAGCTTCCTTGTTGTCCAATTAAATTTTTGATAATTTCGGGATGGTTTATCTGAAAACACAAATCAAAATATCCAAATCCTTTATACGTATTGTCTTCAATTAAAATAACCGATTTTTCTCCTAAATGCCGTCCTTTATTCACGATAAGCATATCTGGTAAAGAAACCAAATATTTTTTGAATGGCGCATTATAAGGTTTGTTGTATTTTGGCTTGTTTTGAAGGAGTTCTAAAGCAAATTTTATTTTTGAAATCAAGAGATTTCCCGTTTCTTCAACCGAAATAGATTGCACCTTTTCTTGAATGGCGATTTTAGTTTTGCTCTCACCTAAAAACAACTTTAAAACCTCTTTTTTGATGTTGGTTGATTTGCCTAGGTAGATAATTTTTCCTTGCTCATCGTGTAAATAAAACAAGCCAACACCCGTTGTTAAAGGCGTTAATAAACTGTTTAGTTTATCCGAAATAGTTGAGGCATTAACGATGGGTTTGATGTTTCTTTGGATGATGGTTTTATCGATATCTTTTGATAAAAGCAGCTTAAATAATTTAACAGTTGCAAGCGCATCGCCACTTGCACGATGCCTATCGGCCACGGCAATGCCTAAGGCACGGCACAATCTACCCAAACTATATGATTCTAAATCGGGGATGAGTTGTTTGCTCAGCATGACGGTACAAAGGGTCTCTTTTTCAAAATTGTAGCCAATGCGGCTGAATTCTGTTTGTAAAATACGGTAATCAAAAATGGTATTATGAGCAATGAGAATGCAATTTTCGGTAATTTCTACTATGCGCTTGGCAACTTCATAAAACTTTGGCGCTTGCCTCAGCATAGCGTTGTTAATTCCAGTTAAATTAACGACAAACGGCTGAATGGGTTTTTCGGGATTTACCAAGCTAATAAACTGATCAACAATAGCATTGCCATCAAATTTATAAATGGCAATTTCGGTTATGCCTTCTTCATTATATTTTCCTCCGGTGGTTTCTATATCAACAATAGCGTACATTAGTTTTTGTCAAGTTTTAATTTTGTAGGTTTATTGGCGAGTTCCCAAGCGGTATAAAAAATTAATTTTGTACGCTTTGCTAACAAGTCGTAATTTATTTTTTCGGGCGTATCGGTTGGTTGATGGTAATCATCGTGAACGCCATTAAAATAGAAGATTATTGGAATATTATTTTTTGCAAAATTGTAATGATCAGAGCGGTAATAAAATTTATTAGGGTCGTTTTCGTCGTCAAATTTATAATCTAATTTTAAACCGGTATAAGTGCTATTGACCTTTTCGGATAAAAGTTTGAGCTCAATACTTAATTTATCTGAGCCTATCACATAAATGTAATTTGGATTATTTAGATGATCGTTATCTACACGTCCTATCATATCAATATTCAAATTAACAAGGGTATTTTTTATGGGAAATATTGGATAAGTGGTATAATAACGTGAGCCGAATAGGCCTTCTTCTTCACCTGTTAAATTTAAAAATACAACCGATCTTTTTGGACGATTTCCAGCATCAGCTGCTAATTTAAAGGCTTCGGCAATCTCTAAAACTGCCGAAGTACCAGAGGCATCATCATCCGCACCAGCATAAATGCGTCCGTATTTTTTGCCCAAATGGTCGTAATGCGCCGAAATAATAACATATTGATTGGGGTAGGTGCTACCTTTTATAAAAGCTGCCACATTTTCTGAATCGGCATCGGCTAAGTCCATAAAAAAATCTTTAGGGATATTTTGAAAGTAGGTCGAATCGTAAGCCGATGGAATGTTTAAATTTTTATAATAATCAGCTAAATAGTGTGCCGCCAATTTTTGTCCTTTTTCTCCCGATTTGCGTCCTTCAAAATCGCTAGAAGTCAAATTAAACAACTGAAATTGTAAATCGGCTTTGGTAATTGATTTTCCAAATAAGGTATCTTCATTTGGTGGAGTTGCTTTTTGCTGGGTTGCGCAACAATAAAAAGAAAAAAAACTCAATGCAAAAAATAGATTTTTCATTAAAAAATGAGGCTTAGAAATTAAAAAATAAAGATAAAAAAATTAACGGTGTTTTATTGAAAAATGTTTGCTGTTTGCATCAAAGCTAACTAAATTGGTGTTAAATAACTTTTGCAGACTTTTGTTTTTGATTAATTCATCTGGGGCACCCGAAACAAATTTATCAGGAAACATCAACCAAAGTTGGTCGGCTAACTGTGTGGCAAAACTTATTTCGTGTGTAGCAATCACGATGCTTTTATCTAAAGTTTTACAAATGGTTTTTAACAAACTCAGAATGCTAATTTTATAATGTATATCGAGATGTGCGGTTGGTTCATCTAAAAATATGAGTGGGGTGTTTTGAGCTAAGGCTCTGGCAATCATCACACGTTGTTTTTGTCCGTCGCTTAATTCATGCAATTTTTTGGTGGCAAATTTGGCAACTTGAGTTTGTTCCATCGCTTGAGCAATCATTGTGTGGTCGTCAAAAGACAAATTCCCTATCCAGTTCGTATAGGGTTGCCTTCCCAATGCAACTACCTCTAAAACACTCAGATTTGATGTGGGAATGGGCTCGGTTAACACCAAACTTATTTCTGTGGCAATTTCTTGTGAGTTATAGGTGTCAATTGATTTTTGGTTTAAAAGTATTGTCCCTTCCAATTGTGGTTGCATCAGCGAAAGCGTTCTTAGCAAGGTCGATTTTCCGACACCATTATTTCCCAAAAGGCAAACAAAAGTTCCTTTTTTTAAGGTAATATTTAGATTTTTTTGGACAACAATGGGGGCTGTTCTGGTTGAATAACCAATGCTTAATTGTTCAGTTTTTAGAATATAATTTGCTGTTGAGGTTTCCAAAGTCAAAAGAGTATTTTGCGTTTTCGCACCAATAACCAAATCACAATTGGCGCGCCAAAAAGTGTAGTTACAGCATTGATTGGCAGGGTAAAAGAGCTGTTTGGCAATTGCGCTATGGTATCGCTAATTAGCATGACAATAGCGCCCATTAAGGCTACTGCAGGCACTAAAACTTTATGGTTTGAGGTGTTTATTATCAGTTTTGTGAGATGTGGTACTGCCAAGCCAATAAATGCAATAGGACCGGCAAAAGCTGTGCAAACGCCTGTTAATAAACTCGTGGCAATCAAAGCAAGTGTTCGTGTTGTTTTAAAATTTACGCCCATACTTTTTGCGTAATTTTCGCCTAAAAGCAAACTGTTTAAGGGTTTTATGATAAATAGAATCATAGCAAAACCAATGATTTCGACTCCTAAAAATAAGCCGATATCAAACCATGATAAATTACCAACGGAGCCATAACTCCAAAACATAAATTGTTGTAGCTGTTCGGCATTGCTAAAGTAGGCTAAAATGCTAATGATTGCCGATGTAAAGCTTCCAAACATCAATCCAATAATTAAAATTGACATGGTATTTCTCACTTTTGCGGCAGCCATTAAAACAACTAAAAGCACCATAAATGCACCTAAACTAGCCGCTAAAACCATGCTATAATTCATCGCTGCCAAATTTGCAAATGCACTTCCAAATAAGCCGGCACTTAGCAATAAAAAGGCAACACCCAAACTGGCTCCTGAACTAATACCCAATACAAAAGGCCCTGCTAAAGGGTTTCTAAAAAGCGTTTGCATTAATAACCCACTGATGGCTAGCGAAGAGCCAACCATCATTGCCGTAATGGTTTTTGGTAAACGGTAATTTGCAATGATGTATTGCCAAGATTTATTAGTATTTTCTTCTCCAATAAGGCTTTGAAAGATATCTTTTATAGGAATAGAAACCGAACCCAAACTTAAATTTAGCATGGCCATGATGAGCAATAATAAAAGCAAAATAATAAACGAAAGTCGGTATGTGTTTGGGGTTAGCAAAGTCTGTTAATTAAGCTTTTTTAAAAAATATGGTTCGTATTTTGGCAACAATTCTGGATGAACTACTTTTATTATATCTTTTAAAACTAGATTAGGTTTTAAAGCAGCTTCTTCATAAAACAAAGACCCTCCTTTAGCACCAATGGTTAAGGCAAAAGTATAAATCTGCTTGGTTTTAAAGGATTTAAATTCGCTGTAATGTGGATTGGCATCTTTTAATTGCTGAAAACTTTTGTAGGCACCTGCAGCAATCCAAATTTGAGCGTTTTGCGCCTGACTAAAAACCGTTTCAAAACTCAGATTTAAACTGCCATTTCCTTTAGAATTTTGCCAAAAATATTGTGTGTTGGCATCTTTAAAAAACTGGGCATTATAACTTTCGCCAGCAGGCAAATTCCAAATAGCACCATTCATATTTCCTGATAAAATGCTGGGGCGTTCTTTAGCGGATAAAGCAAGTTTAGTAATTTGTTGATAATCATTGACAATTTGGTTAAAAAGACTGTCGGCTAAAGCGTCTTTTTGATAAAGTGCACCAAAAAATTTCAACCATTCGGCGCGACCCAAAGGCGTAGATTCTAACCAATCGCCATTTAAAATTACGGGGATACCAGCTTTTTGGATGGTTTCATACATTTTATTTTCGCTTTGCATACTAAAACCGATGAGCACATCGGGATTTAAACCCAGCAAAATCTCGGTATTGACCTGCAAATTGTTGCCTAAATCGACAATTTTATATTCGTCAATTAATTTGCGGACATTGGGTGTTGAAATGTAATCTAAATTGGGAAACCCAACAATAGAAGTAGCTTTATCGAGCGCGTCAATCATAGGGATGTGTGTGGTAGAAGTAACAACAATGCGGTTTATAGGAACTTTAATAATAATGCCATCATTAATTTTGGGATGCTGGTCTTTGTTTACCAAATAATATACAAAGGTTTTATTGGCGTTAGGAAACGGATTTTTTATGACAAGTTTTGTATAATCTTGGGTTTTATAAATTGCGAAACCACTGGCAAAAACAACGGTGTTTTTGGCATTTTCTTTTGCCTTTGGAACTTGGTTTTGACAAGAAGACAAAGTGCTAAATGCACCAATTAAAACAAGACCTAACACATAGAGCTGTTTAAATAGCTCAATCAAAAGTTTGCGCATTGGCTTTAACGGTAATTGATTTGTCATTTAATAATATTTTAACCAAGCCATCTAATTTTGCCATTTCGTAAGTATAAAAATAGGCCATTGTTTGTATGAGGTTGTTTTCTAATTGGGTAGCATTGCCATTTTTGCAAGCAGTTGTGGCAATTTTGAGCCATTGCCAACCAATAACGATGGTACTTAACAAATCCATAAAGCTGTTAGCATCTGCCAAATAATTTTCAAAATCACCTGCCAAAGCCTTGGGGATTAGTTTTGCCAGAACGGTTTTTATCAAATCCGATTGTTCTTTAAGTTGATTGGCATAGGGTTTTATTTCTTGATAATGAGTTGCTTCTGTTATGGTTAAGGAAAGTTCTTCCATTAAATAATGCAGGGTTTTACCATTTTTTATGGTAACTTTTCTGCCTAGCAAATCAAGTGATTGTATTCCGGTAGTGCCTTCGTAAATGGAGATAATTCGAATATCTCTATAATATTGTTGCAAAATAAAATCGGAACAAAAGCCGTAACCACCTAAAATTTGAAGTCCATTGCTAACCGCGCGTAAACCCTGTTCGGCAGGATAAGTTTTGACAATAGGCGTTAATAGTTCTAACAACAACTCGTATTTTTCTTTATCTTGTTTTTCACAAACTTTAAGTTCATCGAGATAATGTGCGGTTTGGATGATTAAGCTTAAAGAACCCTCAACAACGGCGCGCTGTAATAAGAGCATGCGCTTGATATCGGGATGGTTAATGATAAGTGTTTGTTCATGGCTTACATCTTTTTTTCCTGAATTATTTAAAAGGCGACCTTGCGGACGTTCTTTGGCATATTTTAAAGAGGCGTAATAGGCAGCCGATGCAATGCCAGCACCCATTCGGCCGGTGGCAATACGTGCTTCGTTCATCAATAAAAACATATAAGCCAAACCTTTATTTTCTTCACCAACTAACCAGCCTCTACAATCGGGTTCATCGCCAAAGGATAGGTGAGTGGTGCAATAACCGCGTTGTCCCATCTTTTCAAATTCGCCAATTACGCGTGCATGGTTATCTTCTAAACCATCGTCGGTTGGGCGTTTATTAGGAACTACAAACAATGAAACGCCTTTAGTGCCAAACGGAGCGCCTTTTATGCGCGCTAAAACAAGGTGAACAAAATTATCGGCAAATTGGTGATTTCCGGCCGAGATAAATATTTTTTGACCTTTAATAAGGTAATAATCTGTATGGTCAACTTTAATGGCTTGTGTTTTAACATCTGACAAGGAACTGCCAGCTTGTGGTTCGGTTAAGCACATTGTGCCCCCCCAAGTCATATCGAGCATTTTACTTGCGTAAGTATCTTTTAATTGCCGTGAGCCAAAAGCTAAAATCAAATTTGCTGCACCCAAAGTTAGCCCTAAATAGCCCGTAACTTGATTATTTGCAGCTTCCATAATATAATAAAGCGAATGAAAAACACTAATGGGTAACTGCAAACCGCCATCCTCAAAACGCAATGAAGCTTTAACTAAATCTAATTGAGAGGCTTGCTTTAAAATGGTTTCAAATTGTGGATGTACCATAATTTTTCCATCTATAAAATAGCTTGGTTTTTCGTCCATTTCTTTGATATAGGGAAACAATTCCTTATCCGAAAAATCCTTTACGGCGCTTAACAAAATTTGGATGGCATCTTTATCAAATGCATTAAAATAGTCATATTTTAATAGGGATTCGGTGTGGTGAACATCAAAAAGAAAATAAGAAATGATATTGAGATTGGTGTATTTGGGCATAATTTTATAAATTTTAAAAGGTCTTTTGGCTCACAAATATAGCCGAATTATATTATAAAAGCGTTTTCAATTTTGATTAAATAAATAGACTTTAGATTTTGAAAGCTGAATTTATTAATTACTTTTGCAACAAATTATGGTTTCACCATTTAAGTGAAATAATAGGGAATCTTGTTAAAAACAAGAGCTGTCCCCGCAACTGTAAGCTTTACTATAAAAAGTAAGTGTACTTAAAAAACCACTGTTCGCCTTGGCGGATGGGAAGGTAACACAAAAGCAAGCCAGGAGACCTGCCATAATCTAGAATTTTTAACAAGCTTTCGGAGGAAAAGTAGGTTTTGATTGACTTCATAACCCCATTTTTTTTACGAATAGCCATTTTTTAACCATCTAAAAAACAAGAAAAAAGATGAAAAAAAGGTTATTTGGTACACTTTTAACAGTGTGCTCTTTTACAATTAATGCACAACAAGTGGCAGATGCTACTGAAGTTGTGAAATTGCAAACAGTAGAATTGACTTCTACTAAATTTCAACTAAATGCCAATCATTCTGGCAAAGTGGTGATTAAACTCACGCAAGCCGATTTAAAACAGAACCGCGGAGTTGAACTAACAACGCTTTTAGACCAATTGGCAGGCATTGATATTATTGGCAATCAAAGTGCGGCGGGTTTAAATTTATCCTACAGTTTTAGAGGCGGTTCAAATCGTCAAGTTTTAATTTTAATCGATGGCGTTGCTATTAACAACCCATCTTCAATTTCAAATGATTACGATTTGCGTTTGTTGCCCCTAGACCAAGTTGAGAGCATTGAAATTATTAAGGGCGCAGCTAGTGCGCTTTATGGTTCAGGAGCTGCTACCGCTGTAATTAACATCAAATTAAAATCGGCTGAAAAAGATTTTAAAGCCACTTTAAATACCAGCGTAGCGACCAATAATAGCCAGGATAAAAACGGCTTAAATTTGGCAAATTTTGAACGCGGCATCACCTTTTCACAAGCTTTTCGCAAAGCAGATGTGTACTTTGCTTTTCAGGATCATCAAAGTACCGGGCTATCGGCAGCTAAAGGTATTGGGTTTAAAAATGACCCCTTTGGCCGCCAGAATATATTGCTAAAATATCAGCTAAAAGCGCTCAAAAAACTGAGTTTTACAAGTTTGGTGAATTATAATAAATTCAATACCAACTTTGACGCGGGTAGTTTTGCCGATGCCGAAAATGAAAGTATTAGCGAAGAGTTTAGAGTTGGTTTTCAGTCTGTTTATACTTATCCAAAAGGGGATTTTAATTTTAAATCGGCTTTTAACACCATCAATAATAACAATGAAAAAACTTCTTTTCCTTCAATTAACAAAGGGAATACCTTGGTTTTTGATGCCTATAATCGCTATTATTTTAATGACCAGCTGCAAGTTTTGTTAGGACTTAATGCCCAAAAAAATGAAATGACCAGTTTTGAAATTCCCTTTGGTCAAAGTGCTTTAACAAAAGTTATTAATCAGGTGGATTATACTATTTTAGATCCTTATGCCAACGTAGTTTTGAATACTAAAGGGGGTTTTAATTTGAATGTTGGGGCGCGGTTAAATCATCACAGCACCTATGGCTCTCATTTTATTTATACCTTAAATCCTTCTTATCTTTTAACGGTTGATGAAGTCAAGTTAAAACTTATGGCGTCGTATAGCACGGCTTATATAACGCCAACTTTATTCCAATTATTCTCGCCCGATTACGGTTATCAAAACTTAAATCCTGAGGAAAATAAAAGTCTAGAAAGTGGCTTTACCTTAAATTATAAAAATGTGGATTTAGACTTGATTTATTTTTACCGTCAAGAACAGAATTTTATTGATTTTACCTTGTTAGATCCAAGCACTTTTGCATTTGGCTACCGCAATACGGTTCAAGATTTTTATGCCAGTGGTTTAGAAACTAGTTTGAAATTAAAGGTATCCGATAAGATTAATTTTAGCAGCAATTATACTTTCACACAAGTGGCAGCAACAAAAATTAGAGTTCCAAAGCATAAAATTAACGCGCATTTAAGCTGGGAGTTGCAGGCTCAAACCCATATTGGATTAGATTTTAATTTTACCGATAAACGCTCTGATAGCTTTTTTGATTTGAGTACTTTTAGTTCATCAAGGGTGGTGTTAAAATCGTATTCATTGGTTAATTTACAAGCTAATAGAAGTTTTTTAAACAGGCGATTTAACGTGTTTGCCCATTTGACCAATATTTTTAATGTCGATTACCAAGAGCTAGTCGGTTTTACTACAAGAGGTAGAAATGTTTTAGTTGGATTTCAATTTGATATTCAATAAAATACTTAAACATCCTGAATAACAATCACCTTTATTGATGTTCAGGATGTTATTTTAAATTATTCAATTTTTTAATCAATTGCGGTTTTTTGGATTTCAATTGTATAAGTAGGCGAGAATATTAAATGGTTTTTGCCTAAAACTTTTATGATAAAATTAATTAAATATTTAGGGATATTCAATAGTTTGTTATTTGAATATGAATAGAAAGAGTTGGTAATTTCGACCGTTAATTGGTTTTTGATAATGATGTTTTTTAATTGTTTTAGGTCTATTAAATGTTCGGCCCAATTTCCTGTAAAAGGATCACAAGTATTGGTTGGATGCTTTATTTGATACGTTATTTCTGAGGTGTTGATAAAATGCCTCACTACTTTTTCAATATCGTCTTTTCTTAAACCTCTGGTTTTCTTTGCTAAGAGTTCAATTTGGCCGTCATTTAAATGATGAAATTTTTCAATAATAATATTTTTACGAGCCTCATAATACGAAGTATTTAAATCAATTTCTTTCCATCCTGCTGACTTTTTGATGCCGTCATATTCAGCATTGATTTGTAATTTTTTAAGCCGATTTGTTATAAAAGGGTTTTGAGAATTTGCATGGGTCATAAACAGCAAATCAAAACGACATTTAATTTTTGTAATCAAATTAAACCATTCTTCGAGCTTGTAAATGTGTTCTAAAACATCGAAAGAACAAATCAAGTCGGGTCTAATTTGTTGCTTGTTAATTTCAGATACAAAAAATTCAACATCGCCGCAGATAAAATGGTCAATTTTAAGATTTAATGCTTCGGCAATAATATGAGTATCGGCGACGGATGTTTGATAGATGTCATTATAAATAACAGATTTAAACCCCAATTCTTTAGCTAAATAAGAAAGCATACCGCAACCACCTCCATAATCAATAAAGGTGCTTTCGGAAATGGGTTTGTTTAATTTGTTTATAGATTTTGATAATAATTGCGTATAAATTGACATATAAAAATCATAATTGTCAATATAATTTTTTAAGTAAACCCGGTTATAATCAGAAATATTAAGTTGCGAAAGGTTACAATCTTGTAACTTTAAATAAAGCTTGGTAACGGATTTAGTAATTTGTTTTTGGATAATGAGTGTCATCAATGTATAAACTTTTATAAGTGGTTTATAACTTGCAATCTAGTAAATTTAAATAAAAAACTGAGTTATAATTTTTCAGAGTTCTGTAAATGATAAATTATTTGATAGGTAAGAATCTAACAATTACAATCGATTTCGTAATTACTGATAATATATACCAATTAAGACTTGATTTAAGCTTAATTTTGTTAGATTAAATGAAGATAAAATGAGTTTACTTTCTAACAGTTATTTTGCACTATTTTTAATCATTACCATTGGTTTTATCATTGGACGTATCAAGATTAAAGGTATTTCATTAGATATTTCGGCAGTAATTTTTGTAGCCTTGATTTTTGGCCATTATGGTGTTGTTATTCCAATTGATTTTCAATATCTAGGTTTAGTATTATTTATCTTTACAATTGGCATTCAAGCAGGTCCTGGTTTTTTTGAATCTTTTAAAATAAACGGACGAGAACTGGCAATTTTAGCAAGTTTATTGGTGATTAGCTCTGGAATCATTACCTATTTTATTTTCCATTTTTTTGGAATTGATAAAAATTTGGCAATTGGTTTGTTAAATGGCGCACTAACTAGCACGCCAGGTTTGGCGGCGGCCATTGATATTACAGGGTCTCCTTTGGCATCTATCGGTTATGGAATTGGTTATCCGTTTGGTGTAATTGGCGTTATTCTTTTTGTGACATTTTTGCCTCGCATGCTCCGTAAAAAAATAGAAGATGAAGAGGTAAAATATAAAAAGGAGATGGCAGTTGAATATCCGCAAATTTTAAGAAAGCATTTTATAGTTGAAAATGAAAATGTTATCGACAAAAATTTTGGTGATTTAAATATCCGTTTCATGACTAAAGCCGTAGTCTCTAGAATTATGCATGAAGATTCTGTTAAGATGCCCGAGCCTGAGACCATCCTTCACAAAGGAGATATTATTAAGGCAGTTGGTACCAAAGAAGCTTTAGAAAGGGTGAAATTGCTCATCGGATCTGAAACAAAAACCGAAATTCCATTGGATACAAATTTTGATGTGCGTTCCATTTTGGTTACCAATAAAGAGGTGGTTAAAAAAACATTAGGACAACTTCATTTAGAGTCTTATCACGCAACCATTACACGCATTAGACGTTCTGGAATTAACATTTCACCAAGCCCTTCTTCAAAATTACAGTTTGGCGATAAATTGATATTAATAAGCCGTAAAGACAACATACAACAGGTAATTCGAATCTTTGGCGATGACGATAAACAACTTTCGAATACCGATTTTTTACCCATTGCAGCAGGAATTGTATTGGGAATTTTAGTAGGAAAATTAAGCCTTAATTTCGGCTCGTTTTCCTTTAGTTTGGGCTTAACGGGAGGTATTTTATTATTGGCATTAATATTAGGAAGAACAGGAAAAACAGGCCCTATTATGTGGACGATGACTGGTTCGGCAAATCAGATTTTAAGGCAATTTGGTTTGTTGTTCTTTTTGGCTTCCGTTGGCTCGAGTGCTGGTTCTAGTTTGGTAAATACCTTTCAAAATTATGGTATTGAACTTTTTATTTATGGCATTGTAATTACCTTGATTCCAATGATTATCACCACCATAGTAGCACGCTATTTTTTAAAAATGAATCTGTTAATTTTGTTAGGAACCCTTGCTGGCAGTATGACGAGCACACCTGGACTTGCCACCATTGACAATATGGTTGATACCAATGCGCCTGCTGTAGCTTATGCAACAGTATATCCAATTGCTATGGTTTTGTTGATTATTACGGTTCAAATTTTAAGTTTGTTGTCTTAATTTAACAAGCGCCATGCTCTTGATCACTCCGATCTCTCAAGCAACTAATGCTGGTGTTTAGCTCGTAGCCAAGCAATAAAATAATTGCGTTAAGCCAAATAAACAACATCAGTACAATCAAAGTGCCGATAGACCCATAAAGTTGATTGTATTGTGAAAATTTTGACACATAAACACTAAACAGTTTAAAGTTTAACAGAACCAAAATGGTTGACATTATAGCTCCGGGCGAAAAAAAATGATTTTTCTTGCCGTGAAGCGTCCCATAAAAGTAAAGCGTAGCAATACTTACAAAAAGTGTCAGCAAGATAACAACAATTTGAATGCTTTTATTCCAAAAGACGGCATGGCTTAAAAATCCTTTTAAAGCCAACTCATTGATAAAATAATTGCTAAATACTAAAAAACTGGCAATTACAATCAAGGCAAAAACAAAGAGCAAAGAAACATAGAGTGCAACAAAATATTGCCCTATTATGGAGCGCGTTTTTATGTTGTGATAAGTGTATTCAAAGGCGCTAAATAAAGCGCTCATACCATTTGCCATTAAAAAAATTGACATAAAAAATCCAAAAGAGAGCAACCCTTGATATTTGTTATTGGCGATGTCAAACAGCACTAAATCTACCGCGTCGGAAGTTTTTGGAGGAAGTGCTTGCTTGATGAATAAAATAAAATCTACTTGAAAATTATCAATCGGAATAAAGGGAATTATGGTTAAAACAAATAAGGCAAATGGAAACAGTGCCAAAAAAATACTAAAGGCAATACTGCCGGCACGTGCGGTTAAAGCGCCTTTTATAATACCAATAACATACATCCGCAATAAATCATAAATATTCATACCGTTAAACCCGGGAAGTTTAATGGTTTTCAACAACCTAAACACCCAATTTAAAATTGGAATGCGCATAAACCGTTCTTCTATAGTTGTCATATTAAATTATAAATCTGAGCTCACTCCTAATTGATGATGCCAGCGGTCTTGTACTTTCAAAACCTGTTCAATCACATCTCTAACACAACCATTACCACCACGCTTTTGTGAAATATACTGTGAAATGTTTTGAATTTCGGGAGCGGCATCTTTTGGACAAGTGGCCAAACTAACCTTTAACATTACCTCATAATCGGGAATATCATCACCCATATATAAAACATTTTCTGCTTTAAGGTGCTGCTTATTTAGGTAATCATTAAATGCCTCAATCTTGTTAAAAGAACCGAGATAAACATCAAAAACACCCAAACCATTTAGGCGTTTTCTAACCGATTCATCTCTGCCTCCGGTAATGATACAGATGTTATAGCCACTATCCACAGCAATTTTTAGGGCGTAGCCATCGCGCACATTCATGGTTCTTATTAAATCACCATCCGGAAAAACTGTTACGGTTCCATTTGTTAAAACACCATCCACATCAAAAATAAAAGTGGTAATGCTACTCATTAATTCTTTATAGCTTTTTGTCATAGTTTTTTTGTATCGATTGGGTGAGTAAGGTATAAATTTCTTGATATTCTTTAGGTAAAAAATCTAAATGTTTTTTAATAGTAACCACATCTTTTCGCCTTGCCGGACCGGTTTGAGCTTGATGCGGACTGACGGTTTCAATTTTTAAGGCCGTTTCTAGGATTAAAGGTTTTAAAATATTGAAATCTATTTTGTTATCTTCACAAAGGCTTTCGCCTATGGTGTACATATAATTGGTAAAATTGTTTACAAAAACTGCAGCTACATGGAGTTTTTTGCGTTGAGCAGTAGTGATTTTAATTACGCTGTCGCTGATGGAACGCGCTAATTTAAACAGCAATTCTAAATCTTTTTTATCAGTTGCTTCAATGCAAATTGGAATGTTTTTAAACGAGACCGCTTTTCCTTTTGTAAAGCTCTGCAAGGGATAAAATACGCCAGCTCTTGATTGGGTTTGTAGGGCTTCTAAGGGCACGCTTCCCGAAGTGTGAACCACTAAACCATCGGTTTTTAATTTTGATGAAAAGACCGAAATAGCATCATCGGGGATGGCAATTATATAAATATCGGCTGGCAACAAATCAGATAAATTGGTTGTGAAAAGTGCATTAAAAGGCTTATTTTTAATTGGATGACGGTTATAAATCTGGATTACATTTACACTTTTCACCTTTTCAAAAGCAGCTACTAAATGCGATGCCAAATTGCCATAACCTAAAACGCTGATTGCTATCATAAGGCGAAGATAAATGAATTGAATCACAAAAAAAATTCCACCCTAAAAAAGGTGGAATTTAAAAAAGTTCACAAAAATTTATGCTTTGTTGGTGATGGCTGCTTGTGCTGCTGCTAATCGGGCAATAGAAACGCGGTATGGTGAGCAACTCACATAATTTAAGCCCGTTCGGTGACAAAATTCTATAGAGCTTGGTTCGCCACCATGTTCGCCACAAATGCCGACTTTTAATTTTGGGTTTGTTGCACGACCTTTTTGGGTTGCCATTTCAACCAATTGTCCAACGCCTTCTTGGTCTAAAACCTGAAAAGGATCAACTTTTAAAATGCCTTTTTTGATATAAATGGGTAAAAAACTTCCAGCGTCATCGCGCGAATAGCCAAAAGTCATCTGGGTTAAATCGTTTGTGCCAAATGAAAAGAATTCAGCGCATTGCGCTATTTTATCGGCCGTAAGTGCGGCACGCGGAATTTCAATCATCGTTCCTACCAAATAGTCAATTTTAGTCTTGCGTTCTTCAAAAACTTTATCAGCTGTTTTTCGGATGATGTTTTCTTGATAAACAAATTCTGCTAAATTTCCGATAAGCGGTACCATAATTTCTGGCACGGCTTTAATTCCTCTAGCTTTAAGATTTAATGCAGCTTCAATAATGGCGCGGGTTTGCATTTCTGTAATTTCGGGATAGGTATTTCCTAAACGGCAACCACGGTGTCCGAGCATAGGATTGAACTCACTTAATTCATTGACTTTAGCTTTTACCTCGGCAAGGCTAATGCCCATTTCTTGAGCCATTTCTTGCTGATTTTCGGTTTCGTGAGGAACAAATTCATGTAGGGGAGGGTCTAATAATCTAATTGTTACAGGCAAATCGTGCATAGCCTCAAAAATACCTTCAAAATCGGCGCGTTGCATTGGCAACAATTTATCAAGTGCTTTGCGTCTTCCGGTTTCATCAGCGGCTAAAATCATTTCACGCATGGCTTTTATGCGTTCGCCTTCAAAAAACATATGTTCTGTTCGGGTCAAGCCGATGCCTTGAGCGCCAAAATTTCTAGCAATTTTAGCGTCGTGTGGCGTATCGGCATTGGTGCGGACTTTTAGTTTAGCATAGGCATCCGACAATTTTAAAAGTTTGTCAAATTCGGGGGTTAAAGTGGCATCTTTAGTAACGATTTTGCCTTTCATAATTTTACCGGTACTTCCGTCAAGCGAAATCCAATCGCCATCTTTAAGGGTTTCACCATTAATTTTTAAGGTTTTAGTTTTATAGTCAATTTTAAGAGCGCCAACACCCGAAACACAACATTTTCCCATGCCACGTGCTACCACTGCAGCGTGCGAGGTCATGCCACCTCTAGCGGTTAAAATTCCTTGTGCAATGTTCATACCTTCTAAATCTTCGGGAGAGGTTTCGGTGCGAACCAATATTGATTTTGGATAATTTTTAGCCGCTTCGGCAAAAAATACAATCTGACCAGAGGCTGCACCTGGTGAAGCTGGTAATCCTTTTCCTAAAAGGACACTTTTAGCTAATTCAACTTCATCAAAAACGGGATGTAATAATTCATCCAATTTGTTTGGACTCACTCTGAGAATGGCCGTTTCGGCATCAATTAAATTATCGGATAACATATCCATAGCAATTTTAACCATAGCGGCTCCGGTGCGTTTACCGTTTCGGGTTTGTAATAGCCACAATTTACCTTCTTGAATGGTAAATTCCATATCTTGCATATCGGTAAAATGAAGTTCTAAATGGTGTTGAAGTTTATTTAACGCTGCAAAAACCTGAGGCATTGACTCCTCTAAAGAGGGATAATTTTTTAGGCGTTCGTTTTCAGAAACACCTGCTAATTGCGCCCATTCTAGCGAGCCTTTTAAGGTAATTTGTTGTGGCGTTCTAACGCCGGAAACAACATCTTCACCCTGGGCGTTAATTAAATACTCACCATTAAAAACATTTTCGCCTGTGGCAGCATTTCTAGTAAAGGCAACGCCTGAGCCAGATTGGTTTCCCATATTTCCATAAACCATCGCTTGAATATTGACTGCTGTACCCCAATCATCGGGAATTTTATTGAGTTTGCGGTAAAGTTGTGCGCGAGGAGTTTCCCAACTGTCAAAAACGGCGATAATGGCTTGCCAAAGTTGGGTATAAGGATCTTCGGGAAAATCTTGTTTGCAGATTTGTTTAATCTTAGCTTTAAATTCGGCTACAATTTGTTTTAAATCATCAACGCTAAATTCTTGGTCTAACGTAATATTTTTAAGCGCTTTATGTTTATCTATAATTTCTTCAAAAACATTATCATCTTGATTAGATTGGGCGTTGGTATTCATAACCACATCGCCAAACATTTGAATAAAACGGCGATACGAATCCCAAGCAAATTTTGGGTTGTCAGTTTTTTTGGCTAATCCCAAAACGGCTTTGTCGTTTAAACCCGTATTTAAAACGGTATCCATCATACCGGGCATTGAGTCTCTAGCACCTGACCGAACGGAAACCAAACATGGATTTTCTTCATCGCCAAAAACCGAACCCATAATTTTTTCGATGTGTTTTATACCGGCTTCGACATCATTTTTTAACAATGAAATGGTGAAGCCCTTTCCTTGTTTATTATAGGTGGTACACATGGTGGTGGTAATGGTAAAGCCAGGAGGAACGGGAAGCCCGATAAGATTCATTTCGGCTAAATTGGCTCCTTTTCCACCTAATAGCGCTTTCATTTTGGTGTTGCCTTCCGCTTTTTTATTGCCAAAGGTGTAAACTTGTTTTGTTGAAATTTTGTTGAGTGTTGTTTCCATAATTCAATGAATTAGTTAAGAAGGGCATCACAAAATTAGAACTAATAATTTATATAAAAATGACTAATATCAGTTTATGTATAAATATATATCAACAAATATTAATTCTTTTTAACAATATTCTAAAAATAGAAAAATCAAAAAGTTATCATTAATTCGCTAAATTTTTAAATTGCAAAATTTAAAAAGGCGTATTTAACAAGTTTCCGGTGAGCTGTAACAGGATTAACTCTGCATTTTTAGCATCGTATTTTGTTTTATTTAAATTGGATTGTGCATTTAAAAGATTAAGTTGGGCTTGGCGAAATTCAATTGAGTTAACTTGACCAAGTTGGTACTGTTCTTCGGTTCGCTTAAAATTAAGGGAATTTGTTTGCACATTTTTTTCTTGTGTTTGAAATACAAAAAGTTTGGTGTGATAATCATCCCAAGCTTTATAAAATTCGTTAAAAATTTTTAATTCAGCTTGCTGTTTTAAGTATTGCTGGGTTTCATAATTTATTTTAGCATTTTTAACTAGGGTGTTTGTTTTGCCGCCATTAAATAAATCCCATTTTAAATTAAATCCATTTGAAAGCCCTAGATTGGTTGATTTTTGTAAGAACGAAGCTGAATTGTTATTGCTTTTAGTCCAGCCATAAGTGCTCGTTAAACCTATGGTTGGTAAGTAGCCTGACTGGTTTGCTTTTAGTTGAAAATCACTGATTTTAATGGCTCTATTATTTTGCAATAAATTGACATTTTTAGATTTAAGTTGTGCAAATAGGTCATCTTTATTTTCCATATTTAGAAAAGAAACTTGTGTTTCAACTGAAAATTCAGGCGATTCATTTTTGCCCATTACCACATATAAATCGTGTTTGGCATTTAAAAGTAATTGATTGGTATTAAGAAAGTTTATACTGTCATTGTTTACATCGACTTCAGCATTTAATACAGAAAGTTTAGTGTTTTGACCAAATTCAAATTGGTATTGTACTCTTTTTAAGCGGTCTTTTGATATTTTTAGATTTTGTTTAAGGAGACTGACATTTTCGGTCAATTGGGCAACATTATAATAAACGGTAAATAATTGCAAAATAGTCAGTTCAATGGTTTCCCTAGCTTGAAGCTCGGTTAAATTATATTTTTCTACAAGTTGTTTATAATTGTAGTGTCTGCTTAAACCATCAAAAAGGGTATAATTTAAGCTAACAGACGAGTTATAACGACTACTTTTAGCACTGTTTAAAGAGGTATTAGTTCCATTAGAAAACACGGCGTCAGTATTATCAGAATTAAAAGTAGCGCCTGCATTACCCGTTAGTGTGGGCAAATAATTGGTGTTTAACAGTCCTTTATTATTTTTTGCAATTTTGAGGTTATTATCGGCAATTTTAATTCCGTAATTATTATCAAGCGCCGATTTAACAGCCTCAATTTTTGTCAGTTTTTCTTGCGAAAAAACGAAATAGGAGCTGAATATCAATAAGATTGAAAGGGAGTTTTTAAAATTCATGTTCTTCAAATTTTTGTTCGATAAGTGCACGTTCAACTTCTTCTTTAGTTACTTTATTACCCGTTCGCATCCATTTGATAAATACTTTAATAGAATTTGAAACCGACAATAATAACGGTAAAAAAAGTAAAGTCAATAGCATTGAAATAACTAATCCATAAGAAATTGAAATGGCCATAGGTTTTAAAAACTGTGCCTGCCTGCTTTTTTCTAAAATAATTGGAGATAAACCACCTACGGTTGTTAAAGTTGTAAGTAAAATAGCTCTAAATCTAGAAGCACCTGCTTGAACCAAAGCATCATCGTATTTAATACCTTGCTTTAAGAGTCCATTCAATTTTTCAATGAGTACTGTTCCATCATTTACCATAACACCAATAAGGGCAATAATACCTAACCATGATAGAATGTTAATAGAAAAACCATGAATCCAATGCCCCCAAATCACGCCTATTAAACTAAAAGGAATTAAAAACATGAGCAAAATTGGTTGTTCATAAGATCTAAATGTAAATGCAATAACCATATAAATAAGCGCTAAGATGATAAGGCCCACTTTTTTAGCCGATGTTTGGGTTTTTTGAGCTTCTCTATTCTGACCTTCATAAGAGGCGCTTACCGAAGTATATTTTGCCGAAATTTGAGGCATCACGTTTGCTTTGATGTCGTCCAAAATATCGGTTGCACTTTCGCTAGGGTTTTTCATATCGGCCGAAATTTGAATTTCGCGACTATTATTCAAATGGTTAATAGAAACATCACCTCTTTTAATTTCGTAAGTGGCAATCTCTGAAAAAGGAACATTATTTTTAGCGGGTGTTGTAATCCACATATCATTCAAATTTTTGATAGCAGAACGGTCTTCCTTTTTGTAGCGCACCCAAACTTTAATTTCATCTTGTCCGCGCTGAAAACGCTGTGTTTGGAGTCCAAAAAAACCTGAACGTACTTGATTCATAACGCTTTCTAAATTCAATCCCAACAAATAAGCATTGTCTTTTAATTTGATATTAACTTCTTTTATCCCGGCAGGATCATTATCTGCAATATCTTTGAGCTGTGGATTTTTGCTAAGAACTTGTTTTAATTCAATTTTGGCAGCTTTGAGCTCGTCAATATTATTACTTAAAAGTGAGATTGCAACGGGGCTACCGCCAAAGTTACCACCTGAGCCAAAGGTTAAACTTTCAACGCCATATATTTTACCCACTTTATCACGTAAGGCATTCGTGATTTCGGGAGAAGAAACATCTCGCGATTCTCCTGGCAATAAATTAATTGTTAAACTGCCATTTGACGAACCCGGACCAATACGTTTTATAATATTTTCTATTACGGGCAGGTTACCTGTTTGCTTTTTAGTGTATTGGTCATTTATTTGCCAAGCGCTTTTTTCAATATTTGAAATAATTGAATCGGTTATCATTTCGTTAGTTCCTTGAAGCATTTTTAAATTGACAGAAACCTGATCGCTAGCAACCGAAGGAAAAAAAGAAGTTTTAACAATGCCTCCGTTAAGCGCTCCAAGGCTCAAAATGAGCAAGGTTATGGGAATGGCAAATCCCAAGGCAATGTGTTTTAAAAAGAATTTTAAATAAGGGGCATAAAAATTATCTCTAATATAAAATAGCCCTTTTTCGGCTAACTGATTAATTTTAAAGAAAAAAGTATTTAATTTATTTCTTTTTTCACCTTTTCGCCGTAAAGCTTTTGAATGTGCTAGATGCGCCGGCAAAATAATGATGGCTTCAATTAATGAGACTGATAAGGTTAAAATTACAATTAAAGAAACCTCGCTAAAAAATTGCCCCATTCGTCCATCTAAAAAAAAGAAAGTTGAAAAGGCAATAATGGTGGTTAACACCGATGAGATGGTAGAGGGAACTACTTCTAAAGTGCCATCAATGGCGGCTTGAACGGGTGTTTTTCCCCTTTCAAAATGATTGTAAATATTTTCTCCAATCACAATGCCATCGTCAACTAAAATACCCGACACGATAATCATACCAAACAAAGACAATACATTAATGGTGATATCGAGATTTGTAGCGAAAATAAACATCCCAAAAAAGGCTATTGGAATACCAGCTGCTACCCAAAAAGCCAAGCGAATATTTAAAAATAAGGCCAAAAAGAACAAGACTAACATAATGCCCATTGTACCATTATTTAGCAACAATAAAGTACGCTGTTTTAAGGTTACCGAATTATCGCTCGAAATATCTAAGTGAACATTGGTTTGTTGTTGATTAAATTTTTCGATGTAGTTTTTCACTTTTTCTGCAGTAGAAAGCAAATCTTCGCTGTTGGTGTTGCTCACCGTAATATTGATTGATTTTTTGCCATTAAAGTAAAGCCTGTCAGGATTTTCAGACCAAGTATCGGAAACGTCAGCAATGTCTTTTAACCGAATGATATCGCCTGTGGCATTGGCTCTTACAACCAAATTTAATAAATCATTTGCATAATAATTTTTATTGCGCGCCCTAATTAAATAGTCTTCGGCATTTGTTTTTATATTGCCACCTGAGATGAGTAAATTTGATTTGCTTACGGCATTTGCGACTTCGGTAAACGATAAATTATAAGCACGTAAGTCGGTTTGACGAACGGCAATTTCAATTTCTTGATCTGGAAATCCCGATAAATTTACCTGCGATATGCCTTCAATATTACGGATATCATTTTCAATTTTACGAGCGTATTCCTTTAGTGTTTGCAAAGGAATGCTATCACCATTAATTGAAAAGCTAATGGTTGGACGGGTGCTTTCTATTTTTGCGATGATGGGAGGTTCCATTCCCGAAGGAAAGGAGGGAACCCTATCAACGGCATTTTTAACATCAGACAATACCACATCAATATTTTTGCCTTTTACAGTTTCAACATTGATACTGGCTGCATTTTCTCTCGAAACCGAAGTAACGCGATCAATGCCGACGATTCCCTTTAAGTTATCTTCTATTTTTTGAACGATACCTTCCTCAATTTCTTCGGGAGAAGCGCCCGGATAAGTTACACTTATGGAGATATTTTGAGAATCGGTCAATGGAAAATAGGATGATTTCATTGATAAAGCACCCATTAATCCAAATATAAAAAACGCAAAAATAAAAATGTTGACGGCTACCGGAAATTTTATAAAGTAGGTAATTACTTTTCTCATTGTTATTTTAATTTGCGTTTGAAATTTTAACTAACATCCCCGAAAAGGCTCCAGGCACCGATTTAGAAAGAAGTAACATACCATTATTTAAACCTTTTACTACCACATTATCTCTATTTTCAAATACTAAATTGATGGGAACCAAGTCTAAAACCGAATCTTTTACGATAAAAACTTTTGAATTTTCAACTAGCAAACTTCGAGAAACTTCAACGGCATTTTCTTCAGATTTTGCTTGTAGGGCAACTTCCAAATACTGGCCTTCTCTTAAATCGGAGCCATTGACCTCAATATAAGCGAATATTGTTTGGGTGGTGGTATCTACTTTGCCATTAATTCGTATTACTTTTCCCTGCCAAGTTTTGGTTTTTTCTAAATTAAAAAGCTCAACAGTTTTGCCCACTTGCAATAAGTTGCGAAATTCTGATTTAACCGAAACGGCCATTTCATAGCTGTTGGGATCTATAAATTCTCCTATTTTTTGTCCAGGTCTAATAAGGGTTCCCGGATTTACCAATGATTCGGTTAAAATGCCGTTAAACGGGGCTGTTAAAACATACTTATTAAATTTGACTTCTAAATTTTTAACGTTATAATAGGCAGTAAAAATGCCCCGTCCCGAAATAAAGTAAGTTTCTTTTTCGGATTTTGATTCGGGCAATTTTTGAAGTTTTTTATCGATGTTAAATTTTTGCAGATAGGATTTCCATTTTGCGTATTCGGTTGGATAATCTAATTGAATATCAGGCATAATAGCTGTAAGTGCATTGAATAAACTGCTCTTTTGAGCCTGTAGATTGGCAAAAGATTCTTCATTGTTAATCTTAATCAAAATTTCACCCTTGTTGAAGGCAGTTCCCGATTTAAAATCTTTAGCCGTACGTTCTAAAACGCCTTGAACTTCTGAATAAAGCTCTATTTTGTGTTTTGCAACCAAAGTGCCATTGGCAGTAATTACTATTGGAATGCGCTTGTTTATAATTTTTTCTACAAAAACAGTTTTGACAATTTTATCGGCTATGGGCTTTGTTTTTTGTTTTAGACCAATGATGTAATTTGCTAATAAAACTGCACTTATTACAAGAATAAGGGCTAAAATTGTTGATAGGGTTCTTCTCATTTTATTGGGTTTAATGAATTTTTTGATTCTGAAACATCCGTTTTTAGATTGGTTTGAATTTTTTTCATAATATTTATAAAAATCGCCTTTTCTTCTAGGCTTATTCCTTGTTGAAAGTGTTCAATACTTTGCAACATAAGCGGCTTCATTTTTAAAAATAATTCTCTTCCATTTTGAGTGATAAATATTTGATTTTTACGTGCATCACCCGCAAAAGAAATCCGCTTAACCAAATGGTTTTTTTCCATAATTGTGATTAGTCGCGTTAGTGAAGCTTTATTTCGATTTGTAATAAATGCAAGTTCATTTTGTATCACCCCGTCAAAATCCTCATTTAAAATTTTTAAAACAATCCATTGTTCTTTAGTTACTTGAATGGCATGCTCTTTAAAAACGTCCGCAATATATAGATTGATTAACTTAGCAGTTTTTCCAATCCAAGGGGCTAAAGTTTTATTAAAGTCTGATGTTTCTAAAGAAGTATCCATTTTTATAAATGGCTACAATAGTATTAAAAATAATAATTGGTTGCTTATGCAACTATGTTAAATATTTGCTATTTTTTTATCAAGCGATTAACACGTGACTTTTTTTAATAAATTAGCCTAAAATTAAAACCACATAAAATGAAAAAACTACTTGTATTGCTTTTAATTACTTCAAGCGTTTTTAGTCAAAACACTAAAAAAGTAGTGGTAAGTGCTAACTTAAAAAATCAAACCCACGTCATGAAAAAAGAAACAATTTATCATTTTAAAATGACCGACCTTTACGGAAAAGAATTTAAGTTTTCAAAACTTAAAGGTAAAAAAATTATGATTGTAAATACCGCTTCAAAATGCGGATATACGCCACAATACAAGGATTTAGAGCAATTATATAAAACATATAAAGATAAAAACTTTGTAATTATTGGTTTTCCAGCAAATAATTTTGGTCAGCAAGAACCTGGAAGCAATACCGAAATAGCTGAATTCTGTCAGCAAAATTATGGCGTGAGCTTCCCGATGATGGAAAAAACTTCAGTAAAAGGCGATGATATGAATCCTATTTATCAGTTTTTGACAAAACAATCAAAAAACGGCTATAAAGACTCAGAAGTAGCTTGGAATTTTCAAAAATATTTGATTGATGAAAATGGCTTTTTAGTAAATGTTTATCCATCAAAAGTGTTACCAACCGATGCAGCCATAACGGCATGGATTGAAAATAAATAACCATTATAATATGACAAAATACAGCGGTTTAAATACCATTTGCACACACGTTGGAGAAATTAAAGACACCCAGTTTGGCGGTGCTGTTTCACCTATTTTTATGGCTTCTTCTTATCCCTATCTCGATGTTGAAGTAAAGCGTTATCCACGTTATTTTAACACACCAAATCAAGAGGCAGTAGCCCTAAAAATTGCCGCATTAGAACACGCCGAAAGTGCCTTGACTTTTGCTTCGGGAATGGCTGCTATCAGTAGCACTTTACTAACTTTTTTAAAACACGGCGACCACGTGGTTTTTCAAAATGAAATTTACGGAGGTGCTTATAATTTTGTAGTAGAAGAGTTTGATAAATTTGGAATTGAATATACCTTTACCAAAGGTGTGGCTATTGCCGATTTTAAATCTCAAATTAAAAAAAATACCAAGGTCATTTACATTGAAACACCCTCAAATCCACTTTTAACCTTAACGGATATTGCTGGCATTGCCAAACTTGCAAAGCAAAAAGGTTTAATCAGTATGATTGACAATACCTTTGCTTCGCCGGTAAATCAAACACCTATTGATTTTGGAATCGACATTGTTTTGCATTCGGCTACAAAATATTTGGGAGGTCATAGCGATATTTGTGCAGGTGCTGTTGCCTCAACAAATGATAATATCAATAAAATTTTTCAAAAATCGAAAAATTTGGGCGGAAATATGAGCGACTTTATGTGTTATCTTTTAGAACGCAGCATCAAAACTTTGGGTTTGCGCGTTGCACAACACAATGCAAATGCACTTGCTATGGCTACCTATTTAGAGCACCACAAAGCCGTTAAAAAAGTTTATTATCCCGGTTTAAAATCACACCCAAATCACCAACTTGCCAAAGCACAAATGAAAGGTTTTGGAGGGATGTTATCATTTGAATTAAAAGACGAATTTGATGCTACGGCTTTTCAAAAAGCATTAAAACTAGTTAAGCCTTCATTGAGTTTGGCGGGTGTTGAATCAACTATTTTATTGCCGGCATTGACTTCACACGCTTTAATGGGCGCTAAAGCAAGAAAAGAACAAGGTATTTCAGATAACCTTTTGCGTTTTTCAATTGGCGTAGAAGAACTTGAAGATATTATTGCCGATGTTGAACAAGCAATTAAAAAAATCACTAAAAGCTAATACAAATAGAATGAAATTAGATATTCTGGCCATAGGTGCGCATCCCGATGATGTAGAATTGGGTTGTGGTGCAACACTCGCTAAGGCCATTTTTGAAGGAAAAAAAGTAGGCATCTTAGATTTAACGCGAGGTGAATTAGGCACGCGAGGTTCAGCAAAAATTCGCGAAATGGAGTCGGCAGAAGCTTCAAAAATATTAGGCATTGCCATTCGCAAAAACCTTGGTTTTGCCGATGGTTTTTTTGTAAATGACCAACAACATCAGTTAAAAATTATTGAAATTATAAGAAAATACCAACCTGATATTGTGCTTTGCAATGCCATTAATGACCGCCACATAGACCATTCAAGAGGAAGCAAACTCGCCTCAGATGCTTGTTTTTTATCGGGATTGATAAAAATTGAAACCAAAATAAACAATTCGTTACAATTGCCTTGGCGGCCAAAACACGTATTTCATTACATTCAATGGAAACACCTAGAACCACATTTTGTGGTTGATGTTGGTGATTTTATCCATGTTAAATTAGAAGCTGTAAAAGCCTATAGTTCGCAGTTTTATAAGCCATATAGCGACGAACCGGTATCGCCAATTACAAGTAAAAACTTTTTAGACAGCATTACCTACCGCGCACAAGATTTAGGCCGAATCATTGGTGTAGATTACGCCGAAGGTTTTACATCCGAGCGCTATATTGCCGTTAAAAACTTGGATAACTTAATATAAAAAAGCCTTTTATAGCCTAAATATTTTTAAGTGATTATTTAAAAAAAAATAGTTGCAAAAAATAGGAAATAGCTTACATTTGCACCGATTTATTTGAAACATTAATAAGTCAATAAACGGTGGATGTAGCTCAGCTGGTTAGAGCATCGGTTTGTGGTGCCGAGGGTCGCCGGTTCGAACCCGGTCTTCCACCCAAGCACAAAGCTTCTCTTAACGGAGGAGCTTTTTTTGTTGAACAAATTTTGAATAAACGCAAAAGGGTGAGAAGTTTATCCCGTGAGCGAAGCGATACGGGAAACCCGGTCTTCCACCCAAGCACAAAGCTTCTCTTAACGGAGGAGCTTTTTTTGTTGAACAAATTTTGAATAAACGCAAAAGGGTGAGAAGTTTATCCCGTGAGCGAAGCGATACGGGAAACCCGGTCTTCCACCCAAGCACAAAGCTTCTCTTAACGGAGGAGCTTTTTTTGTTGAACAAATTTTGAATAAACGCAAAAGGGTGAGAAGTTTATCCCGTGAGCGAAGCGATACGGGAAACCCGGTCTTTCACCCAAGCACAAAGCTTCTCTTAACGGAGGAGCTTTTTTTGTTGAAAAAAGCTTATAAGTTATGGCCTTCTTTTAGTTTAATGCCATAGAGTATTCGGGTGATTTTAAAGGGTTTGATAATATAACGGTATATTATAAAAATAGCCATAAAAGTGATGATGATAAGAAGTGACATTTTTAACAAAATAGAACTATTTAGTTGAACAATATAATATCCCACGGCAACAATAATTGTTTGATGTAAAATATAAAAAGGATATACCGCTTGATTGGTAAATTTTAGAAAAGCATTGCTATAATTTAGGTGTTTTTTTGCAAAACCAACGGCCGCTATTATTAAAAACCAAATGTGAATTGAATTTAAAAACCCATAAACATAAAGATTGAAATCGTTTTGTTTAGGAAAATTTAAGTCCCACCAATAATAGTAAAACAATACAACTGCACCAAAAAGGCTTATGGTTAAATAGTAAAATCGGTAAGTTTCACAAGTATTCCAAAATTTATCCGATTGCGCCAAAAAATAGCCGTAAATCACTAAGGTTATTGAGGTTATAAATAGAAACCAATCATCTAATAAACTTTGTTGCTCGGGATAATCAAGATAAAGTGTAAAATAATAATAGGTGAGTGGCAAGCTTAAAAAAACAATTGTAATTGGATTTGCTATTTTATCTGCCAAATAAGCTTTTAGGGCTTTTAATTTGTCAAATTTAAAAAGTAAAAAAAGGGGAATCAAAAGCAAACAAAATACAAATAGATAAACAACAAACCACATGTGGCTCCAAGTGAGTGCGCCATCTGGATAAGGAATTAGGTCCCATACACGCGGGTAGAAATTAAAGTAAGAACCTGTAATTTTTCCTTTTTGCAAAAATTCAAAATACACCTGAAGAGGAATGGTAAAAAACATGGCAAAAAGCAAAGGAATCAATAAGCGCTTTATGCGCTCTCCTGCAAAAGTTAAAACGGAACGTTTCTCTAATGAAAAATGAATTCCGATACCGCAAATAAAAAATAGTAAGGGAATGCGCCATTGATGCAACCACCAAATAAACCTCGTTAAACCAATAGAATGCTCGTTATTTTTAACTTCCCAGCCAAAGCTCACAAAAGGCATAGCGCAATGGAATAGCATTAATATAAAAAAGGCTATAACACGCAACCAATCAACAAAATAGAGCCTTTGTTTCATTTATTTTTAGTTAAAACTACACTTTTTAAAGTAGCCAAACTGTCACAATTTTCAATATATAAAGCAAGGGATTGATTTTTGGCAAGACCATTTATCAAATAAAAACGACAAGGTTTTTGGCGCGTAATGCTTTTAGAAAAATCAATTTCGCCATCGATAAGTATTTTTTTTATGTCGAGGCTATCTAGCGCCAATGTTTTCATAGATTCTTGTGCCTTATCGGAATAGATTAGCGGTTTATTGCGGATGAGTTTTAAAATTCTGGCATTCGGCATATAATCGCAACCAGAATTTTTTCCATTTAAAAAAAACAGCAATAACACAATTCCTATTGAAAATCCGAAACCGTAAAATCCGAGACGCTTGGCAAATGTCATATTTAAATTATAAATTTTATGAAATCAATAAGTTAATATCCCGAAAGGGTAAATTAAACCAGTCGGCTACTGTTTTGTTGGTTAAAATACCGTGAAAAAAATAAACGCCATTTTGTAAACCTTTATCAAATCGCAATGCATTCTCTAAACCGCCACGTTCGCCAATTTTTAATAAATAGGGTGTAAAAAAGTTGCTGATAGAAATGCTTGCCGTTCTTGAATAGCGCGAGGGAATATTTGGCACACAATAATGAATAACGCCGTGTTTTATAAAGGTAGGCTGACTGTGTTTGGTAACTTCCGAAGTTTCAAAACAACCGCCGCGGTCAATGCTCACGTCAACAATAATAGCGCCATTTTTCATGCGTTTTACCATGGTTTCGGTTACCACAATGGGTGTGCGTGTTTTTCCGTAAAGTGCACCAATAACGGCGTCGCAACGCATCAATTGTTTTTGTAACACTTTTGGCTGAATGGTTGACGTGGCAATCATCTTTCCCAAATTATATTGCAAATTTCGAAGTTTAGAAATAGAATTATCAAATACAGTGATATTTAAGCCCAAACCAATGGCAACTCTAGCGGCGGCTTCACCAACATTACCAGCTCCTAATATGATTAATTTACTCGGATTAACGCCTGCAATGTTGCCGAGCAAAACACCATTTCCGTGGTTACAATTGTTGAGCAATTCGGCCGCAACATGCACAGAAGCAATACCGGCGATTTCACTTAAACTCTTAACAATGGGATAATTGCCGTGTTCATCTTTAATATAATCAAAAGCAATGGCGGTAATGCCTTTGCTAGAAAGCGCTTCAAAATAAGTTTTATCCTGCGTTTTTAATTGCATGGCCGAAAATAAAACACTTTGTGGATTTATTAAAGCAATTTCATCGGGTGTAGGCGGTTCAACTTTAAGAATTATTTGACATCCCAAAACCGATTTGTTATCATAAGCAATTTTTGCGCCCGCTTCTGAATAATTTTTATCGGTATAATTTGCACCAATACCAGCGCCCGTTTCAACGAGTACTTCATGGCCATTATTTACAAGGGTTGAAACCGCATCGGGTGTTAAGCAAATGCGCTTTTCTTCTAATAATATTTCTTTAGGGATGCCAATTTTTAAAGCGCCCTTATGCTTAAACACCTCCAATCGTTCTGGTTTTGGCATCAACGATTCTTTGCTAAAAGGTGAAAATTGTTTTCCCATAAGTTTAATTTTTAAGGGTTAATGTCCGTGAACCATCGGCATTTTCAACAATGTAAATTGAAACAGCGTTTAAAGGTAGTAAATTTTCTATCTTTTCGGGCCATTCTACAAAACAGTAATTATCCGAATAAAAGTAATCGTCAATGCCCAAATCTAAAGCTTCTTCTTCTTTTTTAATCCGATAAAAATCAAAGTGATAAATAGGGGTTCCTTTGCGGGATTGGTATTCGTTAACAATTGAAAATGTAGGAGAATTTGCGACATCCGCTAAGGATAATAATTTGACAAGCGCCTTTATTAAAGTTGTTTTGCCACTACCCATAGTACCGTAAAACAGCCAAATTTTAGAAGGTATTTTTTCTAAAAGTATGGCTGCTATTTTTGGTAATTCTATTTGACTATAAGTTAGTTGCATAAAAAATTAATTCATTTCAAGCGAATGATATACATTTTGAACATCGTCATCTTCTTCAAGTTTTTCTAATAAAGATTCAACTTCGGTTTGTTCGGTATCAGACAATTTTTTAGTTAAGGTTGGGATGCGTTCAAAACCGGAAGATAAAATCTCGATGTGGTGTTCTTCAAAATATTTTTGGATGGCTCCAAATTGTTCAAACGGCGCGTAAACAATGATGCCGTCGTCATCTTTAAAAACTTCTTCTACTTCAAAATCAATCAATTCAAGTTCAAGATCTTCTAAATCACTGCTTACATCATCGGTTTTAATTCTAAAATTACAGGTGCGGTCAAACATAAAAGCAACAGAACCCGAGGTGCCAAAAGTGCCACCATATTTATTAAAAATAGTCCTGATATTTGCCACTGAACGGTTGTTGTTATCGGTAGCCGCTTCAACCAAAACGGCAATGCCATAAGGCGCATAGCCTTCAAATAAAACTTCTTTGTAATTGGCCGTATCTTTTTCGGTTGCTTTTTTTATAGCACGCTCCACATTTTCTTTTGGCATATTGGCGGCTTTGGCATTTTGCATCACGGCTCTTAGATGTGCATTGGTATCAGGGTTAGCGCCGCCAGCTTTAACTGCCATAACAATTTCTTTACCAATTCGGGTAAAGGTACGCGCCATTGCCGACCAACGTTTTAATTTTCTTGCTTTTCTAAATTCAAATGCTCTTCCCATAAAAATTTATATTTTAAATTTAAAGTTTATAATGATTTGATTAACTGATAAAAATTAAGATTTAGACTTGAAAAACCCCTAGATTAAAATGCTTTTCAATTGGGGCATTGTTAGCCGCATCAATTCCCATACTAATCCATTTTCGCGTGTCGAGTGGGTTAATAATTGCGTCGGTCCAAAGTCGGGCGGCTGCATAATAGGGAGATGATTGTGTTTTATAATTTGATTCGATTTTGTGTAACAAAGCCGTTTCGTTTTCTTTAGTGATAATTTTTCCTTGTTTTTTAAGCGAGGAAACTTCAATTTGCAATAAAACTTGAGCTGCTTGTGCACCGCCCATTACGGCTAATTGCGCACTGGGCCAGGCCACAATAAGTCGGGGGTCATAAGCTTTGCCACACATAGCGTAATTGCCTGCGCCATAAGAATTTCCGATGATTATTGTGAATTTTGGCACAACCGAATTGCTTACGGCATTGACCATTTTAGCGCCGTCTTTTATAATGCCACCGTGTTCACTTTTGCTGCCAACCATAAATCCGGTAACGTCTTGTAAAAAAACAAGAGGCACTTTTTTTTGGTTGCAATTGGCTATAAAACGCGCCGCTTTATCGGCGCTATCAGAGTAAATAACCCCGCCAAATTGCATTTCACCTTTGGCATTTTTAACAATTTTGCGCTGGTTTGCAACAATGCCAACGGCCCATCCATCTATACGTGCATAAGCACAAATAAGTGTTTTGCCGTAATCTTTTTTATATTCTTCAATTTCAGAATTATCGACTAAACATTTTATAATATCAAGCATATCATAAGGTTGTGTTCGCAAATTTGGCAGAATTCTCATAATATCTTTCTCGCTTTCTTTTGGCTCTAGCGATTTAATTCTATTAAAACCCGCTTTGTTATTAGCGCCAATTTTATCGATGATATTTTTGATTTTATCGAGGGCTTCTTTGTCGGTTTTAGCTTTATAATCAATCGTACCGCTGATTTCAGTTTGCGAAATTGCACCTCCAAGGGTTTCGTTATCAATAGTTTCGCCAATTGCAGCTTTAACTAAATAACTGCCGGCTAAAAATATGCTTCCAGTATTTTCAACAATTAGTGATTCGTCGCTCATTATTGGTAAATAAGCACCACCAGCCACACAACTTCCCATAACAGCCGAAATTTGTGTAATGCCCATACTGCTCATTATGGCATTATTTCTAAAAATGCGACCGAAGTTTTCCTTATCGGGAAAAATTTCGTCTTGCATTGGCAAAAAAACACCAGCCGAATCAACCAAATAAATGATGGGTAATCGGTTTTCCATAGCAATTTCTTGCGCTCTTAGGTTTTTTTTCCCGGTGATTGGAAACCAAGCACCTGCTTTAACGGTGGCATCATTGGCAACTATAATGCAAAGTTTATTCTTGATAAAACCAATTTTCACAATCACGCCTCCCGAAGGGCATCCGCCTTGAGCTTCATACATGTCATCACCTGCAAAAGCACCAATTTCAATTGATTTAGAATTGGCATCAAGCAAATAATCAATGCGTTCACGCGCTGTTAATTTGCCATCAAGATGTTGTTTTTCAATACGTTTATCGCCGCCACCTTTATAAATTACGGAAAGTTTTTTCTTTAAATCGGCTACTAAAAGTTGGTTGAGATCCTCATTTTTATTACGGGCAACATCCATATAAAGTGTATTTATTTGTTCGGCTAAAATACAAAATTGGAGGCTAAAATGGTACTCAATATTTTTACAAAAATTTCGTTTGTTTTATTAGTTGAATAATTGCGATATTTACGACTTTTAAAAAAAATAGGATTATGATGAATAAAAACGTGGTTTTGGGTTATGCTACAATTATTATGATTGTGGTAGGTTTAGGCCTAATTGGGTTAGGTGCCTTTAGATATAATGATGTTGCCGGATGGGGATTTGCCGCTGTTGGCGTAGGTTTTTTTGCCATTGCTTGGGTTTTTAACGCACTTAAAGGACGCGTCTAGCGATTTTAGATCTCTTGGTTTTACATTCATTTCTCATCTCTCAAAATTCAAAAAATGGCCGACGATAAAAAGATAATTTTCTCAATGACAGGAGTAAGCAAAACTTACCCGGGTGCTAATAAACCTGTATTAAAAAATATTTATTTAAGTTTTTTTTATGGAGCTAAAATCGGAATTCTAGGTTTAAATGGTTCCGGTAAATCCACGCTCTTAAAAATTATTGCCGGAATTGAAAAAAATTATCAAGGTACTGTCGAATTTTTACAGGATTATTCAGTTGGTTATTTAGAACAAGACCCGCAGTTAGATAATACTAAAACAGTTCTAGATATTGTAAAAGAAGGAGTCAGTAAAACTGTTGCCATTTTAGATGAATACCATAAAATTAACGACATGTTTGGTTTAGAGGAAGTTTATTCTGATGCCGATAAAATGGATAAATTGATGGCGCGTCAAGCGGTTTTGCAAGATGAAATTGACGCCGCTAATGCGTGGGAATTGGATACTAAATTAGAAATTGCAATGGATGCGCTTAGAACACCCGATGGTGAAACACCCATAAAAAACCTATCGGGAGGTGAACGCCGTCGTGTGGCTTTATGCCGATTATTGCTTCAAGAACCCGATGTACTTTTGCTGGATGAACCTACTAACCATTTAGATGCAGAATCGGTGCATTGGCTTGAAAATCATTTACAACAATATAAAGGAACCGTAATTGCCGTTACACACGATCGCTATTTTCTAGATAATGTAGCTGGATGGATTTTAGAATTAGATCGCGGTGAAGGCATTCCTTGGAAAGGGAATTATTCCTCTTGGCTTGAGCAAAAATCAACGCGATTAGCCCAAGAACAAAAAACAGTTTCTAAACATCAAAAAACTTTAGAACGCGAGCTAGAATGGGTACGCATGGCCGCTAAGGGAAGACATGCAAAACAAAAAGCACGTTTGTCGAATTACGATAAATTGCTCAATCAAGATCAAAAACAATTAGAGGATAAACTTGAAATATTTATTCCAAATGGACCCCGATTGGGGACTAATGTTATTGAAGCTCAATCGGTTTTAAAATCTTTTGGTGATAAATTATTGTATGAAGATTTGAGTTTTAAGCTACCTCAAAACGGCATTGTGGGAATTATAGGTCCGAATGGCGCTGGAAAAACAACGCTTTTTAAATTAATTATGGACGAATTACAGGCCGATAAAGGAACTTTTTTTGTTGGGGATACCGCAAAAATTGCCTATGTAGATCAAAGTCATAGCAATATCAATCCTGAAAAAACCATTTGGCAAAACTTTGCCAATGAACAAGATTTGATTATGATGGGAGGTAAGCAAGTGAATTCAAGAGCTTATTTAAGTCGGTTTAATTTTTCGGGTAGCGACCAAAATAAAAAAGTTGCAACCTTGTCGGGTGGTGAGCGCAACCGATTGCATTTAGCGATGACTTTAAAAGATGAAGGAAATGTATTGCTTTTAGATGAACCCACCAATGATTTAGATATAAATACGCTAAGAGCTTTAGAAGAAGGATTAGATAATTTTGCAGGATGTGCCGTGGTTATTAGCCATGACCGATGGTTTTTAGACCGAATTTGCACACATATTTTAGCCTTTGAGGGCGATAGTCAAGTGTATTTTTTTGAAGGTTCCTTTTCAGAATATGAAGAAAATAAAAAGAAACGCTTAGGAGCCGATGTGATGCCTAAGCGTATCAAGTATAAAAAATTAATTCGTTAAATAAAGCCTCTTACGAGGCATCTTTAAAATTATCAAATAACCGTCTAATTACCTGACTTCGGTCTTCCAACTTTAAAATTCAGCATTAAGGCATTAAGAGGCATTAAGCTTTGAACAATAAACTTTGGTCTTTTGACTTTGGTCTTCTGACTTATTGTTGTATAAATTTTTTACAATGCTTTCACCTTTTTAAATAGGATATTATTCTCTAAATGGATGTGTTGAAACAAATCATTTATAAATTCATTTAATTTAAAATAGAGGGCTTTATAGGTGTTGCAAGCCCATTCAGGTGTTTGAAAATGATTGCTTAAGGCGATTATTTCTTTGGCATATTCACCAACAACTTCGTGTTCGTGTTCCATCATATTAACGGGATTTTCAATGGAGCCAAAAGGAAGCACTGCATTTTTATCTTTTAAATACGCTTTAATGGCAGGGAACAGAATCCGTTCTTCTTTTATCATGTGAGGCGCTAAATCGGCTGCTAACTTTTGGTAAAGCTCGGCAATTTTAATTACTTCTGGGCTGTGGTCGCCGTGAACTTTAGCAACTTTTTGAGCGAATTCATCAATAATATCAAGGTTTTCTGTTACATATTTGTGATGTACATTTACAATATAATCAATTAAAAAGGGTAATTCCCATTCATTGAAGTTGAGATTGGGCACATCCGATTTATTTTGATTTGAATTTAAATCATTCAGTAAATCGGTGGGGTTTATATGGTGTTTTTCGCAAGCTTTTGCAATGCTGATGCCACCTCCACAACAAAAATCTAATTGATATTTTTTAAAAACACTAGCTGTACTAATATCTTCAGCAACTATTTCGGCGATTGTTTTTTCGAGTAAATTTTCCATAATTTGAGTTTATAAATTAAGGAACAAAGGTACTAATTATAATTAATAAAAGATAAAATAATCTTTTATTAATTATTTAACGCTTGTTTTAAAGCATCAAGGGCAAAAATAATTGCTTGATGAGGCGTTGAATTTTGTAATAATAAAGCCTCTTTAAATTCCTTAATGGTAATATTTTCAGTTTGAGAAAGCCTTTCAATTTGTTGCATCATCAAATCCTTGGCATTGTTTATCGTTTGGTAGCACGTTTTAGAAATGTAGATATGTTGAACAGCATTGTAATTAAATTCTTGTTCAATGGTTGCATTTATAAGCAATTTATAATGGAAAACACTTTCTGAAATGGGGTTAATTCGGGTAATTAAATTTTCAACCTTTAAGCGTTCTAAAAACAATGCAAAACGCTCAATAGCCTTTATTTTTGTATGATACAACCGCTTTTCGCGCTTGAGATTAGCTGTTAAGATATACTTTTTAAACAACAATTTTTGATATTGTTTTAATAATAAGAAGCTTGTTAAATACCAACAAGAAAAAAAGAGTAATACTAAAATTAACAAATCAACTAAATCAAAATACATTTTTAAAGGCTTTAAGATGTCAAAAATAATTCAAAAAAATGAGACAAAGTCATTCTATGATTAATATCAACTTTTAATATGATTCTTGTCATTATCAATCATTTTAAATAGAATTAAAATTGCATATAATAATGAACGGAATAATTAATCAATTAAAAACTTTATAATAATGAAAAAAATAGGTTTAATTTTTATTTTATCCTTGCTAACCAGTTTTGCTTTTGCACAAACGGGTCACATTATGCAAGGTGTAGGCGCTTTAAACATGTCAATGGGAGGCGCTTCAACCGCCCAACCGTTAGATATTAGTGGGGCTTTGCAATGGAATCCTGCATCAATATCGGTTTTTGATGAAAAAATAATGAATTTTGATTTGGGCATCTTTTTTTCATCACCAAATTTAAGTTCAACTTTGCCCGCAGGAATGTTAGGCCCAGGTGCGCCATCGGTTTCTGGAGAAACTAAAGATGCCAGAGGTATTTCTCCAATGCCAGCATTTGCAATGGTTTGGGGTAAAAAAGACAGTAAACACACTTTTGGTGTATCGCTATTTGGAATTAGCGGTTTTGGAGTAACCTTTCCTGAAGAAAAAAATAATCCGCTAAGTCCAACTTTCAATCCTACAATAAATTCAAATCCTGCAAATTACCCCCAACAAGCGGGAGGTTTTGGTAGATTGCGATCTAATTATATGTTAATGCAAACGGGATTTACCTATGCCTATAAATTATCTGATAAATTTTCGATTGGTATTGAACCAACCATAGATTTTTCAATTTTAGAAGTGGACCCAAATCCAATTGCCTCTCCAAGTCCAACATTGGGTTATCCTGAATCAGACGCAGCTTCTGCATTGGGTTTTGGCGGGCAAGTTGGTATCTTTTATAATTCCGGTTCGGGTTTTAAACTAGGGGTAGCTTATAAAACCGAACAATCATTTGGAAAATTTGATTTTAAAGGAACTTATCTAGATGGTTCTAAAGCGCCAAATGTTAAATTTAAAATGAATTATCCCGCAATTTTCTCAGTTGGTCTAGGTTATTCTGCCGAAAAATTTGATTTCGCTTTAGATTACAGAACCATTAATTATGAAAATGCAGAGGGTTTTGCTGAAAAAGGCTGGACTAATACAGCCTCGGTTGCAGGATTCGGTTGGCAAAATATTGATATAATTTCGGCTGGATTGCAATTAAAACTTATTGATAAATTGCCTTTGCGTTTTGGTTATACTTACAGCGGAAACCCAATAAATAGTGATTTAGCCATGTTTTCTATTGAAGCAACTGCCATTATCAAAAATGCATTTCAATTCGGATTTGGTTATGAATTAAGTGATAATTTAACCCTAAACGGTGTTTATCACCACGGTAGCAGTGATGGCAAAACATCCGGACCGCTGTTAAATCCTTTAATGATAACGCCAAGTAATCCAAATGGCGCAATTCCAGGTAGTAGTGTTGCTTATGATATGAAAACAGACTTAATTATGTTTGGCTTTAGCTATAAGTTTATTAAATAATTTTTTTTGTATTAGGTTATTTAATTAAAGACCGTCTCAAAACTGAGGCGGTTTTTTTATTTATGAACAGTACCAAAAAATTAAAGTATGCTATTTATAAAATTAATAAAATAAAAATCAATAGATTAACTTTAAAATTTTCTTAAAATCTTTAAAAATTAAAATTAAATTTAATATTTAGAAACAAAATGTACTTCATTTGCGTCTTCACTATAAAAAGCAACTTTAAACATCATTTTGAAAGTAATTCCCTTATTTAACAACCAGCAGCAATTGATTAAAAAGTTACTACAAAATGACCGTAGTGCTCAAAAAGAGTTGTTTACACTATTTGCACCAAAAATGATGGGCGTGTGCCGACAATATATAAAAGATTTGCAATTTGCTGAAGAAGTGATGCTTAACGGATTTTTAAAAGCGATGACACATTTAAAATCCTTTGAAAATAAAGGGAGTTTTGAAGGGTGGATACGAAGAATTATGATAAACGAATGCATTTCATTTTTACGACAACAAAAACCACAACTTTTAATAGACGACAATCGCTATTTTGAAGACAAAACAGAACACCAAGAACAAGAAGCCTTTGAAATTTCCGATTTACAACAACTCGTCGATAATTTGCCCAACGATTTCAAATTGGTTTTTAATCTATTTGCCATTGAAGGATTGTCTCACAAGGACATATCAAATACTTTAAAAATTTCGGAGCAGGCTTCAAGACTGCGCTTGTTTAAAGCAAGAACCCAATTAAAAGAGGAATATTCACGCTTAAAAAATGCTACAAATGGAAAATGAATTGGAAAATTTAATAAAATCTGAATTTGATCACAGAACATTAAATCCGAGCAGTTATGCCTTTGATAAACTTATTGATAAACTAATGGTACATCAAAAAAGCAAGCAAAGCATAAACCTTAAAAACTTAGTGATTGCCGCAAGCATTTTAGGTTTGATTTTTACAGTGGGTTATGAATTTAATTTTAAAGCTAAAACAACGGTGAAACAAAATGTTATCAGTAATATCCAAAAAAAGGAAACAGTACCTATTACTAAAGAAACCAAGCTATTGATTACGAAAACTTTTAAAAAGGAAAGTTCTATAAAAAATAAGATAAGGTCAAAAGAGCTAGTTTTTGCAAAGGCAAATAGTTTAGAAAAAATGAATGATGATGCTACTTTAACATCCGAAAAACCAATTGAAGTTTTAGCGTTAATTGATAAGCCTAAAACAAAAGAATTTCTAGTCAATTCTAATGTAACCGATGCCGAAATAAATGAACTTTTAAGTAGCGTTCAAACCAAAAAATTAGCTACCACACGCGATAGTTTATCGGTAAATGCTTTTCAATTATTGTATGAAATTGAAGTCGAAATAAACAAACCGCTACCCGAAAAAGTTATTTTAACGCTTCGTAGTGGATCGCGTGCAATAAAAGAGCTTATAAAACCCACAAACAATTAAAAAATTAATAACATGAAAAATATTACCACAATTCTATTGAGCATTTTTGTACTTTACAGTATGCAATCTAATGCGCAAAATCGCAATTTTGAAGAACGTGTAAAAATTTTAAAGCAGCGTATTGAAAATATTTCTTTTGAAGAGCGTAGCCACCTAAAAGAACTTATTAAAGATATCAACTATCGTTTAGAACTAGAAGCTATTTCAAAAGATTCTGCGCAAGTTTTAAAACAAAAAGCAGCCGAAGAATCAGCACAAAATATTAAAATTCGCATTGCCGAAATAGAACAGCAATTGCGCGATTTAATACAAAATAAAGTTGATGAGGCTATTTTTAAAGAAGAAACCAGCCACAGATTTAGGTTTGCTGGTTTAGATATTGATTATTCTGAAAATTATCATCACAAACATCGCTATTATAATGATAACAGAAGAACCCAATCACAAACCATATTAGCCGTGGGAACAAGTAATCTTATAACAGACGGAAATTTAAATTCATTAGAAAACTCGGATTTTGATTTTTGGAAGTCCCATTTTTTTGAAATTGGCTCAAATTCTAAAACACGCATGTTTAAAAATAGCGAATTATTTTATATAAATTATGGATTATCATTAACATACAATGTGCTAAGTCCAAAAAGGAATCAGTTTTTTGTCGCAAATAATACCGCCACTTTATTGCAAACAAACCTCGAAAATTTAGACAAATCTAAGTTTAAAACGGTTCAATTGGTTGTTCCCCTCTTTTTTGAAACCGATTTTAGTCGTTCAAAACTTAACGAAGATCGTATATATTATAGGCCTAATACAGGATTCAAAATGGGATTTGGCGGATTTTTTGGGCTTAATATCAAAACCAAACAAATTTTAAAATACCAAATGGATGATATTAAAGTAAAAGACATTAAAAAAGGCGACTTCAATGTGAATAATTTTCTATACGGCTTAAATGGTTTTGTCGGTTACCGCGACACAAGCCTCTTTTTTAGATACCATTTAAATAATCTGTTTAAAGACAATCTTATAGAACAAAAAAATATTGAATTCGGACTGCGATTTGAATTGTAACTAATTTAAAACTTATCACTACTTTTGCACAGCAGGTCGCCTTATCGTTCCGATTCGTCGGGAAGGAAAGTCCGGACACCACAGAGTAGCGTAATGGGTAACGCCCATCCGGCGAAAGCCGAGGACCAGTGCAACAGAAAGCAAGTACAGTTAGGCTGTAGTGAAACCAGGTAAACTCTACGCGGTGCAATGTTACGTATATTGGAACACTGATTAATTTCAGATAAGGGTACTCGCCCGATTCCAAGGGGTAAACAGCTCAAGTTAAGCATAAATGTTTAACTCAGATAAATGATAAGGCATTTTCTAGTTGAAAATGACAGAATCCGGCTTATAGACCTGCTTTTTTATTTTAAGAAATTCTTAAAAATAGCCCTTTTTAGATGTTTCAAATTCAAAGATATTTAATTTCAGTTGTATTGATTTCTAATATTCTTAACAACTAAACAAATTGGATAAATATCCTTAAAAAAAGCTTCAAATTTTGTAAATTCGCCAAAAAAATAAGTCTAAACTTTTTTTAAAACTTTATATTATGGCTTTTGATATTGAAATGATAAAAGGTGTTTATGCCAGGATGACTGAACGCGTTGACGCCGCAAAAAACAAGGTTAAAAAACCTTTAACACTAGCTGAAAAGATATTATACAATCACTTATGGGATGGAATTGCTAAAACTGCTTATAAACGTGGTGTTGATTATGTCGATTTTGCTCCCGACCGCATTGCTTGTCAAGATGCCACTGCTCAAATGGCTTTATTGCAATTTATGCAAGCCGGAAAAGATAAGGTTGCAGTTCCTACAACCGTTCATTGCGATCACTTAATTCAGGCGCGATTGGGTGCTGATAAAGATTTGCAAAACGCCATTAACAACAGTAGTGAAGTCTTTAACTTCCTCGGTTCAGTATCAAATAAATACGGCATTGGTTTTTGGAAACCCGGCGCAGGAATTATACACCAAGTAGTTCTTGAAAATTACGCCTTTCCGGGAGGAATGATGATTGGAACCGATTCGCATACCGTTAATGCAGGCGGTTTAGGGATGATTGCCATTGGTGTTGGAGGCGCTGATGCCGTTGATGTTATGGCAGGAATGGCGTGGGAATTGAAATTTCCAAAATTAATTGGCGTTAAATTAATTGGTAAACTCTCAGGTTGGACCGCACCAAAAGATGTCATTTTAAAAGTTGCCGGAATTTTAACTACTAAAGGCGGTACCGGCGCAATTGTTGAATATTTTGGAGAGGGAGCCAAATCAATCTCCGCTACCGGTAAAGGAACCATTTGCAATATGGGTGCTGAAATTGGCGCTACCACTTCAACATTTGGTTACGATAAATCAATTGAACGTTATTTAAGAGCTACAAACCGCCATGAAGTTGCCGATGAAGCCAATAAAATTGCCTCTTATTTAACTGGTGATGACGAAGTTTATGCCAATCCAAACTTGTATTTTGACGAAGTTATTGAAATTAATTTATCCGATTTAAAACCACATTTAAACGGACCTTTTACACCAGATTTAGCCACCGAAGTAGGCACAATGACCGAAAAGGCAACTAAAAATGGCTGGCCTTTAAAAGTAGATTGGGGTTTAATTGGATCTTGCACCAATTCCTCTTATGAAGATTTATCAAGAGCCGCTTCTATTGCTAAACAAGCAGTTGAAAATAAAATTGAAGCCAAAGCTGAATTTGGTATAAATCCAGGTTCTGAGCAAGTGCGCTACACTGCTAATCGCGATGGGTTATTAGGCATTTTTGAAGAATTAAATGCAAAGATTTTTACTAATGCTTGTGGACCTTGTATTGGTCAATGGGCGAGAGAAGACTCCGAAAAACAAGAAAAAAATACCATTGTTCATTCGTTCAACAGAAACTTTTCAAAAAGAGCTGACGGAAATCCAAATACCCATGCTTTTGTGGCTTCACCTGAGATGGTTGCAGCTATTGCTATTTCTGGTCGTTTAGATTTTAATCCGTTGACCGATAAACTCATCAATAAGGAAGGAAAAGCAATTTTATTGAAAGAACCTACTGGATTTGAATTGCCTCCTAAAGGTTTTGACGTTAAAGATCCTGGCTTTGTTGCTCCTTTTGCAGATGGTTCTGGCGTTAAAATTGTTGTTAAAGAAGATTCCGAACGCTTGCAATTATTGACACCCTTTAAACCCATTTCTAAGGACTTAAAAGGCGCCATATTATTGATAAAAGCTAAAGGAAAATGCACAACCGACCATATTTCAATGGCAGGTCCTTGGTTGCGCTTTCGCGGACATTTGGACAACATTTCTAATAATATGCTAATCGGCGCAGTTAACGCTTTTGGAGGTGCAACCAATAAGGTTAAAAATCAGTTGACAGGTGAATTTGGTAGTGTTCCCGATACCGCCAGAGCTTATAAAGCAGCAGGCATTTATTCAATAATAGTGGGGGATCAAAATTACGGAGAAGGTTCTTCACGCGAACATGCCGCAATGGAACCACGTCATTTGGGGGCTGCGGCGGTTATTGTTAAATCATTTGCACGTATTCACGAAACAAACCTTAAAAAACAAGGTATGTTAGGTTTAACTTTTGCAAATGAAGCCGATTATGATTTAATTCAGGAAGATGACCGTTTTAACTTCTTAGATTTAAATCAATTTGCACCCGGTAAACAATTAACTTTAGAGCTGGTTCACAAAGATGGTTCAAAAAATACCATTAAGTTAAATCACACTTATAATGCCGGTCAAATTGAATGGTTTAATGAAGGTTCAGCCTTGAATTTAATAAAAAGGGAAAATGCGCGATAAGCGTTAATAATTATTATATTTGTAAAAGAGGCGTCATTTGACGTCTCTTTTTTTATTTAAAAAATAAAAAAATCGGTTTCGTAAATAAAATAAGTGTATTGTCAATTTTTTTGTAAATTTTCACTCTAAATGCTTTATAATTGTAGGCTGACTAAAATGTCAGTATAATAGCAATAAAATTTAGACTGTTAGAGGCTAAAAACAATTAATGAATTTTAATTTTTATAGGAATTTATTTTTACAATTTGAGATAAAGTTTGTGTTAAATAATTAATTTTGAATACATTTAAATGAAAGCACTTTTTTATACACGAGAATTTCCACCTTACGTTTATGGCGGAGCAGGGGTTCATGTTGAATATTTAGCAACTGAATTAGCTAAACTCATGGAAGTTGAAGTACGTTGCTTTGGTGACCAAAATCAACAATCAAAACAACTTAGTGTTAAAGGTTTTCCTTTTGAAAACCCTGATTTTGACCATTCAAATGCAAAATTAAAAGCAGTTTTACAAACATTAAGCACCTGTATTCAAATGAACGCAGCAAACATAGATGCTGATATTGTGCATTGTCACACGTGGTATGCACAGTTTGCGGGTATTGTAACAAAATTGTGTTATGGCATTCCTCTCGTAATTACAACCCATTCTTTAGAGCCTTTGCGCCCATGGAAAAGAGAACAATTGGGACGTGGTTATGAGGCTTCTTCTTGGATAGAAAAAACCGCGATTGAAATGGCTGATGCCGTTATTGCTGTATCTAACGAAACAAAAGCAGATGTTTTAAAATATTTTGATGTTGATAAAAACAAAGTAAAAGTCATTTATAACGGAATTAATCTTAAGGAATATGTACTTACGAGCGAAACTTCAACACTTGATGAATATGGTATTGATAAATCAAAACCGTATGTGCTTTTTGTTGGAAGAATTACCAGACAAAAAGGCATTATATACCTTGTAAATGCTATTAAATATATAAATGCTGAAACCCAAATTGTGTTGTGTGCCGGTGCACCCGATACACCCGAAATTGCTAAAGAAATGGAATCTAGTATTCTGGAGATAAAAAAAGGCCGTAAAAATGTCATTTGGATTGAAAAAATGTTGCAGAAAAAAGAAGTCATTCAATTGTATTCGCATGCCGATGTGTTTTGTTGCCCCTCAATTTACGAACCTTTCGGAATCATAAATATTGAAGCTATGGCTTGCCAAACAGCAGTAGTAGCGAGTGCTGTAGGTGGTATTAAAGAAGTGGTTGTAAATGGTGAAACTGGAATATTAGTCCCTTTAGAACAACAAACTACCGCACCTTTTGAACCCGTAAACCCCGATAAATTTTCAAGAGATTTGGCAGCCGGCATCAATAAATTGATAAAAGACAAATCATTAAGAGAAACAATGGCAAAAAATGGCAGAAAACGCGTTGAAGAAACTTTTGATTGGATAGCCATTGCCAAACAAGTAGCAGATTTATATCAATCTTTATTAAATGAAAAAAAATAGAATTGCTGTAGTTGTTAAATAATTAATTTTTAGATACATTAAAAACAAATAAGTAAATATAAATTCTTAAAATATGGTAGATACAGATAACGTTTTAGCAATTATATTAGGTGGTGGTCAAGGGTCAAGGTTGCATCCACTAACCGAATCGCGTTCAAAACCTGCCGTTCCCATCGCAGGAAAATATAGGTTGGTAGATATACCGATTTCAAATTGTATCAATTCGGGCATCAAACGCATGTTTGTGCTGACGCAATTTAATTCAGCTTCGTTAAACAAGCATATTAAAAACACCTATCATTTTAGTTTTTTTAGCTCTGCTTTTGTAGATGTATTAGCCGCCGAACAAACACCTGGAAATAATACCTGGTTTCAAGGTACAGCCGATGCAGTACGCCAAAGTATGCACCATTTTAAGAGTCATGATTTTGAATACGCGCTAATTTTATCGGGCGACCAATTGTATCAAATGGATTTTAACGACATGCTTCAAGCGCATATTAAAAGTAAAGCCAAAATATCAATTGCCACCATTCCGGTTAATGCAAAAGACGCCACTTCGTTTGGCATTTTAAAATCGGATAAGAAAAATTTTATTTCCTCCTTTATTGAAAAACCTGCAGCTGAATTATTGCCCGATTGGATTTCGGATGTGAGTAATGAAATGAAGGCTGAAGGTAGAAATTACTTAGCCTCAATGGGGATTTATATTTTTAACAGAGCCCTGCTTATTGAATTAATGAATAATCCAAAAACAAACGATTTCGGTAAAGAAATTATCCCTCAAGCCATTGAAAACAATCCCGTTTTAAGCTACCAGTTTGAAGGTTACTGGACTGATATTGGAAATATTGATTCCTTTTTTGAAGCCAATCTCGGCTTGACCGATGACTTTCCAAAATTTGACTTATACAGCACTGCCCGACGTATTTATTCGCATGCCAGAATGTTGCCAACTACCAAAATTTCGGGAACAATCTTAGATAAAACCGTGATTGCCGATGGCTGCATTATCAATGCTGGAAAAATTGAACATTCGGTTATTGGTGTGCGTTCTCGAATTGATAAAGAATCGACTGTGATTAACACTTATATGATGGGAGCCGATTATTATCAGCCGCTCGAAGAAATTCTAGACCCAGCCATTGTTTCAATGGGAATTGGCTCTCGTTGTTTTATTAAAAACGCCATTTTAGATAAGAACTGTTGCATTGGCGATGATGTTCGAATTATTGGAGGTTCTCATTTATTGGATACAGAAACCGATAAATATGTGGTGAGAAATGGTATTGTAGTGATTAAAAAGGAAGCTGTTATTCCAAATGGAATGGTAATTTAATAGACTATTTTTATGCAAAATCAAAGGCGTGTAGTTATTGAGAACGTTTATCCTCAAATAAATAACGGTGAATTTTATATTAAAAGAGTGCTCGGTGAAACCGTAAGCGTTACCGCCGATATTTTAGCAGATGGTCATGAGGCCATTGCCGCCTCACTGTTAATAAAACATCAAAACGAAAAAAAGTGGTCAGAATTTAGGATGAATTCATTAGGAAATGAGTTTTGGCAAGCCACTTTTAAAGTAGAAAAACAAGGCTTTTACACTTATAAAATTCAGGCTTGGGTTGACTATGCGCTCAATTGGCAACACGGTATCAAACTAAAAATAGAAAACAAGCAACACGTCAGCTCCGAATTACTTGAAGGAGTTAGTCTTTTAGAGAAATGTATTAAACTTGCCAGCGCTACTGACAAAACCTATTTAAGAACCCTTCAAACTATTTTTGGCGACGAAAATAAGTATAAATTAGCTATTATTGAGGCAACTAGCGAAAAGCTATACCAGCAATTTCTAAAATATCCCGAAAAGTTTTTGGCTAATACTTCTAAAGAATATCGCGTATATGTTGATCGTTTAAAGGCGCGCTTTAGCACTTGGTATGAATTTTTTCCAAGGTCAGCTTCACAACAAAATGGCGTTCATGGAACTTTTAAAGATTGTGAAGCATTGTTGCCACGCATTGTTGAAATGGGTTTTGACACCTTATATTTTCCACCCATTCATCCCATTGGTGAAGTGAACAGAAAAGGAAAAAATAACACCACAACAAGTCGGCCAGATGATGTTGGGTCGTGTTGGGGAATTGGTTCACAATATGGTGGACATAAAGCAATTAATCCAAAATTAGGAACTTTATCCGATTTTAAATCATTAATTATCAAAGCAAAATCATTGGGAATTGAACTTGCAATGGATTATGCTTTGCAAGCCGCTCCCGATCATCCTTGGGTTAAAACACATCCAAAATGGTTTAAGTGGAGACCAGATGGAACGGTTCAATATGCCGAAAACCCTCCTAAAAAATACCAAGATATTCTGCCTATTTACTTTGAAACAGATGATTTTAAAGCGCTTTGGCAAGAATGTTTAGAGACGTTGTTTTTTTGGATTGAATGTGGCATCCAAATCTTTAGAGTCGATAATCCACACACAAAACCATTTTATTTTTGGAATTGGATTATCGATCAAGTGAAACAAAAATATCCCGATGTTTTGTTTCTTGCCGAGGCATTTACCGGCCCAAAGGTGATGCAACAATTAGCGAAACAGGGTTTTACCCAATCATATACTTATTTTACTTGGCGCGAAAATAAATATGAATTGACAAATTATGTAGAGGAATTGTCAAAAACAAATCTGCGCGAGTATTTTCACCCTAATTTTTGGACTAACACACCCGATATCAATCCGTTTCATTTGCAAGGCGCTAATGAATCAACTTATAAAATCCGCTATGTGCTAGCTGCCACTTTGAGTTCAAATACCGGAATTTATGGTCCCGTTTTCGAACAGATGATTAGCGAAGGAATTCCTGGTAAAGAAGAGTATTTGAATTCTGAAAAATTCCAAATTTGTAACTACAACTGGTTTAAAAAGAATGAATTAATAAACTTTATTTCAAAAGTTAATAAAATAAGAATTAACCATAAAGCCTTACAGCAAACCAATAATATCAAATTCTGTATTATCGAAAACAATAATTTAATGGCTTTTTATAAATGGGATGAGGACAAATTAGATGAAGTTTTAATAGTAATCAATTTAAATCCCAACGATACCCAACAAGCCATGCTTCAAATCCCCTTAAATGAATTAGGAATCACCAACGGTCAACAAATTGAAGTTACTGATTTGTTGACCAATAATACTTATTATTGGGATAAGGAATGGAATTTTGTTGAGCTAAAACCAAGTTTACCTTGCCATATATTTACAATAAAAAAATAGATTATGAGTAAAAAAGACTTGAAAACCACTTTGTTACAGCCCCTCTATAATTTTGAAGATTCTTGGGAGGAATTGCTTAATAACAAGGCATTTGTAAAGGCTTTTTTGTCGGATGTTTTAGAGGATTATATCGTAAAACAGCGCTGGTATGCTGGCAAGTCGAGCAAATTAAAATACATTGAACTTTCAGAATACTTTAAAATCCAGAATGAGGGCGAAGTCTACTATGGACTTATTTTAGAACTTGATTTTGTGGAAGCCTTTTATCAACATTATTTCTTGCCAATTGCCTTTGTATCAGATGAAAACTTTGCCAATAACGATAGAATTTTATCCATTAGTATTAAAGGTCAAAAAGGATTTATCATTGATGCCATTAATTTAGAATCTTTTAGAAAATTGGTATTTGAGCGCATATTAAATGCCGAGCCTAACGATAAAACACGCGTTCAATATCACAAAAGCGTCAAATTTATAAACATTAATTATGAGTCTTCGCGCTATATGGGACTTGAGCAAAGCAATACCTCAATTGTTTATAATGAAAAATATGTGTTGAAGTTTTTTAGACGCATTTATGCCGATAAAAATCCCGATTATGAAATGAGTCGCTTTTTGTCAGAGAAAAAAGACTTTAAAAACACACCCTCTTTTTTGGGAAGCATCAACATTGTTGATGCCGATAATAGTCATATTAGCATTGCATTGCTACAAGAAATGATTCAAAATCAAGGCGATGCGTGGGATTATATGCTAACTGAATTTCATCAAGTATTTTTAAATATTGATACTAAACGCATCAAAATTGACAGCCTACCCATAGTTGAATTATACAAAAGCATTTCAATAAGCCAAGTACCGCCTCAAATTATTGATTGGGTAGGACTCAATTTATTTTTAAAAACCCAAATTTTAGCCCTTAGAACGGCCGAAATGCATATTACACTTGGTTCTGAATTCGAAGAAACGGCATTTACACCCGCACGCTTTAACGACGATTATGCCGTTTGGCTTAAAAACCGCATGCTATACCAATTTCAAAACAGATTGAATGCTATTGAAAATAGCTTGGCAAAACTTAGCGGATTGGCGTTAGAATTGGCAAAGGAATTTTTAGATAAAAAAAGTATTATCCGTAAACGCTTCGAAAATTTTGATTGGACAAAGCTTAAAGGTGAACGCATTAGGGTTCACGGTGATTATCATTTAGGACAAATTTTAGTTAAAAACGAAGATTTTTATATTTTAGATTTTGAAGGAGAACCCGAAAGCACTATTAGAGATCGAAAAGTAAAACAACCACCTTTAAAAGATGTTGCGGGTTTATTTAGGTCTTATCATTATGCCATTTACGCCACAATTTTTAATAATATAGACCATTATCACCAACCTCAAGAAGCGCTTTTTAAGGCTGCCGAATTGTTATACAGCTATTTAACGGGTGTTTTTCTTGAATCTTACCTTTTAAAAATACAAAAAGCTAATTTGAATATCGGCTATGACCAAGAACGGTTATTTATTTTAAAATACTGTTTGCTAGAAAAGGCCGTTTATGAACTCGGTTACGAATTAAATTCACGCCCAAACTGGGCACTCATTCCTTTAAAAGGAATCTCAAATATTATAAATTACTAAAAATATGCCAAACGTCATTGCACACAGTTTATTTACCGAATTCGACATTAATTTGTTTAAAGCGGGAAAACATTACAGACTTTACGAAAAATTTGGGTCACATCCCTTAAATTTGAATGGGGTTAATGGAACTTATTTTGCGGTATGGGCTCCAAGTGCCAAGCAAGTTTCGGTGATTGGCGATTTTAACCATTGGGTTGATGGCGAATTTAAATTAAAAGTGCGCTGGGATGCTTCTGGAATTTGGGAAGGTTTTATTCCCTATGTCGGAAAAGGGAATCTTTATAAATACAAAATCCATTCAACGATCAATAATTATATTTCTGAAAAGGCTGATCCCTATGCCAAACGAAGTGAACACCCACCAAAAACAGCATCTGCCATTTGGATAGACAATTACCAATGGAACGATAAGTCTTGGCTAGATATTAGAAAAAATTACAATGCTTTGGATGCACCTTTTTCGGTTTATGAAGTCCATTTAGGCTCTTGGAAAAGAAAACTTGAAGAAAATCGCTTTCTGTCTTATTTTGAATTAGCAGATGAATTGGTTAGTTATGTAAAAGCCATGAATTTTACGCACGTCGAATTTATGCCTATTATGGAATTTCCTTACGACCCTTCTTGGGGCTACCAAATTACGGGTTATTTTGCCCCAACTTCGCGTTTTGGTTATCCCGACGAGTTTAAATATCTGGTTGACAAACTCCATCAAAATAATATTGGACTCCTATTAGATTGGGTTCCGTCACATTTTCCTGAAGATGCCCACGGACTTGGTTTTTTTGACGGCTCTCATTTATATGAGCATCCCGATAGAAAACGCGGTTACCATCTCGATTGGAAGAGCTTGATTTTTAATTATGGACGCCATGAAGTTCGCTCGTTTTTAATTAGCAATGCGCTTTTTTGGCTAGACCACTATCACGCCGATGGTTTAAGAGTAGATGCTGTTGCCTCAATGTTGTTTTTAGATTACTCTCGCAATGAAGGCGAGTGGGAAGCAAACATTTATGGTGGAAATGAAAATTTAGAAGCCATCTCTTTTTTAAAGGAATTAAATACCGAAATTTATAAATCATTTCCTGACGTTCAATCAATTGCCGAAGAATCAACGGCCTTTCCTAAGGTGTCAAGTCCTGTGTTTTTGGGTGGCTTAGGTTTTGGTATGAAATGGATGATGGGTTGGATGCACGACACCTTACAATATTTTTCAAAAGATCCTATTTACCGACGTTTTCATCAAAATGACATTACCTTTAGCTTAACTTATGCCTTTACCGAAAATTATATGTTGCCCTTATCGCACGATGAAGTTGTATATGGTAAAAATTCTATCCTCGGTAAAATGCCTGGCGATGAATGGCAACGTTTTGCCAATTTAAGATTGTTATACGGCTATATGTTTACACATCCGGGAACCAAATTATTGTTTATGGGTGGTGAATTTGGTCAGTATCAAGAGTGGAATTTTGAAAAAAGTCTGGATTGGAATTTATTAGATTTTGAGCCACATAAAAACACACAAAATTATGTTGCGGCTTTAAATCAATTTTATAAAACAACGCCCGCTTTATTTGAAAAAGGTTTTAGTTCAGACGGTTTTGAATGGCTTAATTATGAAGATGCCACAAATTCAGTTATTGCCTTTATCCGCAAAGGTGTTAAAACCGAAAATAGAGTAGTTGTTATTTGCAATTTCACGCCAAATACCTTGTTAAATTACCGTTTGGGAATGCCTCAAAAAGGAAAACTTAAAGAGTTGTTTAACAGTGATGCTAAGGAATTTGGCGGTAGCGGACTTTGCAATACAAAGCAAATAAACATTAAAAAAATTCCTTGGAATGGAAGAAACCATTCAGCCGAAATTAATTTGCCTCCTTTGGGCATAATCATTTTAAATCTCCAATAAAATTTTAAAAATTATTCATTAACTGTAAACTAAAAATTACTAGGTTTACCGCTTTTTATTCAACCATACAATTTATGATTTTAAGTACCGAATTAGAATATAAAGGAAACCAATTTCCCACAAAGATTAGTTCCTATAAAAAAGATGTTGACACCCTATATTTTACCTGCGAAAATAATGTGGTAATGCAAATTACCGTTGAACGCGACAGTGTTTTAAGGTTTAGATATACTACCAAATCTATTTTTGAAAAAGATTTTTCTTACGCCATTACAAAATATGCCAGCAGGGGTTTTAACAAACTAGAGCTTGCTGAAGAAGATGATAAATACATCCTTACAACCGAAAAGCTTATTTGCCATATTGCAAAAATTGACCTGCGAACCTCAATATTTGATGCGCATGACCTTACCCTACTTTGTGAAGATGAACTCGGTTTTCATTGGGAGGAAAGCTATGAATATGGCGGAGATATTGTTAAAATGTCTAAAACAACTTTTGAAGGAGAGAGCTATTATGGTCTGGGAGATAAACCCGTAAATAACAATTTAAAAGGTAAACGCTTCGAAAATTGGGTAACTGATTCGTATGCATTTATGAGAGGAACCGACCCTATTTATAAAGCCATTCCTTTTTATACGGGCATTCACCATAAAAAAGCCTATGGAATCTTTTTTGATAATACCTTTCGCACTTTTTTTGATTTTTGTCAAGAACGGCGAAATGTAGCGAGTTTTTGGGCTCAGGGTGGTGAAATGAATTATTATTTTATTTACGGACCGCAAATGCGTGATGTGGTTGCAAATTACACCGATTTAACTGGCCGTCCGCATCAATTGCCTCCACTTTGGGCTTTGGGTTATCATCAAAGTAAATGGAGTTATTATCCAGAATCAAAGGTTAAAGACGTTACCAATAAGCTAAGAGACTTAAAAATTCCTTGCGATGCCATCTATTTAGACATTGATTATATGGACGGTTTTAGGTGTTTTACTTGGAACAAAGACTATTTTCCTGACCCAAAACGGATGGTTAAAGAATTATCCGACAACGGATTTAAAACAATTGTAATTATTGATCCAGGTATAAAAATAGATCCCAATTACAGCGTTTTTAAAGAAGGTTTAGAAAAAAATTATTTTTGCAAACGTGCCGATGGTCCTTATATGAAAGGAAAAGTTTGGCCGGGTGAATGCTATTTTCCCGATTTTACAAGTGCAAAAGTCCGCGAATGGTGGTCTGACCTTTTTAAAGAATTGATTGAAGATATTGGCGTAAAAGGGGTGTGGAATGACATGAATGAACCTGCCGTTATGGATGTTCCAGGCAAATCATTCCCCGACGATGTGCGCCATAGCTATGATGGCAACCATTGCAGTCACCGCAAAGCCCATAATGTTTATGGAATGCAAATGGCACGCGCAACATACCAAGGTTTAAAAAAATTCTCTTACCCTAAACGCCCTTTTGTTATCACACGCGCTGCTTATGCAGGCACACAACGTTATACCTCAACTTGGACGGGAGATAATTCGGCTACTTGGGATCATTTATCAATAGCCAACGCCCAAGCACAGCGCATGTGTATGTCGGGATTTTCGTTTGTAGGCTCCGATATTGGCGGTTTTGCCGAACAACCCAATGGTGAACTTTATGCCAGATGGATTCAGTTAGGCGTTTTTCATCCTTTTTGTAGAACCCATTCCTCAGGAGATCACGGCGAACAAGAACCTTATTCATTTGACGATAATGTAACTAATATTGTTAGAAAATTTATTGAAATCAGATACCAATTATTGCCTTATTTATATACCGCTTTTTGGAGGTATATCAATGAAGGGGTGCCAATTTTAAAATCTCTAGTCCTTTTTGATCAAGATGATTTACAAACCCATCACCGCAATGATGAATTTATTTTTGGCGAAAAAATATTGGTTTGCCCGATACTAGAACCGAATGCAAAAGGGCGTCGCATGTTCATTCCAAGAGGAAAATGGTACAATTTCTGGAATTGTGAATTGATTCTAGGAGGTGAAGAAGTGTGGGTTGATGCCGATATTGACAGTATGCCTATTTTTATAAAAGAGGGCGCTATCATTCCTAAATATCCCATCCAGCAATATGTTGGTGAAAAAACAATTGACCAACTTAAATTAGAAGTTTTTTATAAATTGGGTAATGAAAAATCGCAGGTATTTGAAGATGCACATGATGGATATGACTATAAAAAAGGAAAGTTTAGTTTGCGCAATTTTAGTTTGGTAGGCAAGGAAGATACGCTTACCATTCAGCAATTTAAATCAGGAACATTTATACCCTCTTATTTAACATTTGAAATCAAATTTTATGGATTGCCTTTTACCATCAAAAAAGTGGTTATAGATAATGAAGAAATTGAATTCAAAGACCTTAATTTAGATGCGCCAGTTTTAATAATATCTAAAGAATTTACGGTGCTTCATATCATTGGAGAAAAACAAATTTAAGTTTTAACTTAATTTGTGTAAGTATTAACCGATAAAAATGACTATCGTTAAAAATAATAAAATGAATTTTAAAAAAAATATGTGGTCTAATATTGTATTTATAGTTGTTATTGCAGCACTGATATACCCAAATTCAAGAGCTTGGCTAATGCGCCAAGTTGCTTTTGCTCCATCGGTAAATGCTGTTGAAAAAAGTCCGAGTTTATCAACTTATCAGTGGGAATTAAAGGGAATTAATACCCCTGATATCAATTTTGAATCCTTAAAGGGAAAGGTTGTTTTTGTAAACTTTTGGGCAACTTGGTGTCCGCCTTGTCGTGCCGAAATGCCACTGATTCAAAAATTGTATAATGATTATAAAACTAAAGTTGATTTTGTTTTTGTAACCTCCGACCCATCCGAAAAGGTAACATCCTATTATCAAGAGCACCAATTAGATTTGCCAACTTACAATATGCATACACAGGAGCCTAGTGAATTTGTTACGCGTAGCATACCGGCAACTTATATTGTGAGCAAAAAGGGAAAAATTGTGGTTTCTACTGTTGGCGCAGCCGATTGGAATAGCGATAAAGTGCGAAAGCTTTTAGATAAATTATTAGCTGATAACAATCAATAAGTTACTCGGTTTTTGATAAATCATCAATAACGCTGAGCAATAGCTGACAACCTTTTTTTAAATCAAATTTTGAGATGTTTAATGGTGGGGTTATGCGAATGGCGCAGCCTTCAAAAAGCAACCAAAATAAAATAAGACCGCGATCTAAACAAGTTAAAATGACTTTTGTAGCGAAATCGGCATCTTTAACAATTATTGCCAACATCAAACCAACACCGCGGATTTCTTTAATTTCGGGATGAATTAAGGTACTTCTAATAATTTGTTCGCGTTCTAATACGCCAGCCAATAATTTGGGATTTATAAGCTCCTTTAGTGTTGCAAACGCCGCCGCCGCAATAACCGGATGTCCACCAAAAGTGGTGATATGACCGAGTTTTGGATGGTGGCTCAACAATTCCATGTGAGCTTTAGAAGCGATAAAAGCACCAATAGGCATGCCGCCTCCTAAGCCTTTGCCAACGATAATTATATCTGGAATAACTCTGTAATTTTCGAATCCAAAAACTTTGCCCGTTCTGCTAAATCCAGTTTGAATTTCGTCTAAAATAAGTAAAGCACCAACTTCTTGGCAGCGTGCTTTTACTTTTCTAAGATAATTATTTTTAGGAACAATTAAGCCCGCACCGCCTTGAATGGTTTCTAAAATTACGGCAGCCGTGTGGGTGGTAATTTTGGTTAAATCGGCTACATGGTTAAAGGTGATAAATTTAGAGTTAGGAATCAAAGGTCTAAATGCACGATTTTGTTCCTCTTGTCCACAAATACTCATAGCTCCCTGTGTATTACCGTGATAAGCCTGATGTGCCGCAATCATTTCGGTACGTCCCGTTATGCGTTTCGCTAATTTAATGGCACCTTCGGTAGCCTCAGTTCCTGAGTTTGTTAGGTAAGTAGTTTGTAAAGGCTTAGGCAGGTTTTCGGCTAATAATTTACATAAATCAAGGGGTGGTTTTTGAATAAATTCTCCATAAACCATCACATGCATATAGCGACCTAACTGTTTTTTAATAGCTTTAATTACTTTTTTAGGATGATGTCCCAAACTATTTGCCGAAACTCCGGCAACAAAATCTAAATAAGCTTTGCCTTTATCGTCATAAATATGAGAACCTTTTGCCTTAGAAATTGTAATTGCTAAAGGGTGTGGTGTTGTTTGTGCTTGATAATTAAAAAAATCGTCTTTCACTTTTTTATAAAATTAATCTTTAAAGATATCCTCTTTTGTCAATGGTTGTTCGGTTTCTCGCCAAATATAGCCTCTTAAAAGTCGAACATTTTCGGGCAACTGGCTTAGCGGATAAGTTGAACCATCGGGCGAAGTTATAAATTTTACGGTTTGAATCTCACCATCTTTCAATTTAAATTGAATGTAGCTACAGGTTGATTTATTAATTCCAATGAGTTTGTTTAAATCGTCGCGAACATAGTAAAGAACTTCGCTATTTCCAACAACGTCAACATCTTGTAAATCATTTTCAATAAATTTGCCCAAAATATCACGCCCTTTAATTTGATTAAAACCGGCAGAATCTTTTTGCACGATAAATGCATTGTTTAAAACCTTTAAACTGTCTAATTTGCCTGTTGCTAAATCCTTGGTAAAGTGAATGATATCGCCGGTAATCTGACTTTTATTTGCCCATAAAACAGGATTCTTAAACATGGTGGTCAATCCGGTGGCATCATCAGAAAAAATAGAATCACATTTGCCCTGTAAATTTGGTTTAAAGAATTTAACGCGATGGAAAGCTCTTAAAACACGCTTTTTTTCAACGCCTGACATAATTAAGGTGTCTGCATGAATATACAACGAATCTTTATCTGAAATAATGATAGCCATAGCTTTATCTACAACAATTGAAGAATCTTTTGCCTTGTAATTTTCGGCATAACCCCCTTTTGTAATCACTTTATTGAGGCTATCGGTTACAACCACATGACCGCTTGCCGAAGAAAACCCCATGTTTTTATTGTAATAAATACTATCCCCTTCAACTGTTTGTGTTTTGCTCTTAAATTTGGCATTTTTAATAAAGTGCGCAATGTCTGTTTGGGTGTTGTAAAATCCGCGTTCGCTATAAATGGTACTCTCTTTTGTTTTTATGGTTGAGGGTCCAAATAAATAGGCAATCTTGGTATTGGTGTAATAATCTAAATGCTCAGAAGTTAACGTGTATTTGGGGTTTGTGAGTTTTACATGATTTTGAGCTGTGAACTTTTTGGTTTCTAAATAATAGTTACCTAGCTTACTTTTCAAGGTGTTTTCGCCGTCTAAAATAGTTCCATTATCATTGTAATAGAGCACCTGAGTGACGCGGTCAAAATTTAAGGTGTCAGTTGAAATTTCAACAGTTTTATCTTTTAATTTTACATTACCCCAAGAATATGCAAATTTAGTATCGCCATTATATTTAGAAAAATTACTGTATTGCACAATGGTATCACCTTGATTAATTATCACATTACCAATAGCATGGATGATATTTTCCTTTTTATACTGTATCGCTTTTGAACAAGTGAGTGTGATGCCTTGATGTTGAACATGAACATTTCCTGAAAAAATGGTTGCATCGGGATATTTTACATCATCAACATAGGTATTGTCGGCGTGAATTATTTTAATGCGATGTTCTTGCGACAAAACGCCAATTGTTAGCGCACAATAAAAAAAAGTAAGAAGGGTCTTTAGCATGTTTGTATTTTGATAAAACGATTTACAAAGCCTGTAATGATAACAACCACTATCTCATAATAGTTTGCAAACGATCTGGTCCAACCGAAACGATGGTAATTTTAACGCCAACAAAATTTTCGATAAATTTGATATAATTAAGCAAATTTTCGGGCAATTGTGCTGCAGAAGTCATACTTGTTAAGTCGGCTTCCCAACCTTTAAATTCGGTATAAACTGGGCTAACATCTTCATTATTGATAGAATAGGGAAGGTGGTCAACCATTTTTCCTTTATAGATATAGGAAGTACATGCTTTAATGGTTTTAAAACCTGATAGCACGTCGGCTTTCATCATCATCAGTTGCGTAGCGCCATTTATTTGAACCGCATATTTTAAAGCTACCAAATCTAACCAACCACAACGTCTTGGTCGACCGGTAGTTGCACCAAATTCACAGCCCACGCGTCCCATAGTTTTGCCATCGTCATCAAACAATTCGGTAGGAAACGGACCGGAGCCAACACGGGTGGTATAAGCTTTAATAATGCCAAAAACTTCGCCAATATCGTGAGGTGAAATTCCCAAACCGGTACAAGCGCCTGCAGCGGTTGTGTTAGAAGAAGTTACATAAGGGTATGTTCCAAAATCAATATCTAACATGGAACCTTGTGCGCCTTCGGCCAAAATTGTTTGGTTGTTTTTTAGGGCTTTAAAGAGATAATCTTCACTGTCAATGAATTTTAAACCTCTAAGCACAGCAAGTGCATCAAAATATTCAGCAACAAGTTCATCTAAATTATAGGCCAAATCAACATTAAAATAAGCGAGCATACTCAAATGTTTTTGTGTGAGATTATCAAATAGCTCTTTCCAGTTATCTAACTCTAAATCACCAACGCGCATGCCGTTTCTACCAGTTTTATCCATATAAGTAGGGCCAATTCCTTTTAGGGTAGAACCAATTTTAAGTTTGCCTTTAGTGGCTTCAGAAGCGGCGTCTAGCAATCGGTGCGTAGGCAATATCAAATGTGCTTTGCGCGATATAAAAAGTGATTCTTTATAATTGATATGATGTTGGTCGAGGTTTTCGAGCTCCTTTTTCAAAATTACAGGGTCAATAACCACGCCATTGCCAACAATATTTTTTGAACCTTTGTGAAAAATTCCAGAAGGAATGGTATGTAATACGTGTTTTTGGTTTTCAAAAATCAAGGTATGACCTGCATTTGGACCGCCTTGAAAGCGTGCAACAGTGCTGTAATTTTTTGTTAAAACATCAACAATTTTACCTTTTCCTTCATCGCCCCATTGAAGGCCTAGCAATAAATCTACTTTCATTTTTTAAATTTTATCAGGTTGTTTTTTATTGGTTGCATAAAAATAAAGGGCGTGTTTATAGATTTCAACGCCAAAAACTTCTTCTATACTCTTTTTAATATTTTGTATTCTAGGGTCACAAAATTCAATCACTTTACCTGTATCTGTTAAAATGAGGTGGTCGTGCTGATTATCAAAATAGCATTTTTCATAATGCGCTTGATTTTGACCAAATTGATGACGCCTCACCAAACCACATTCTAGCAGTAAATCGATGGTATTGTAAAGGGTTGCCCTGCTAATGCGATATTTTTTAGTTTGCATTAAAAGGTATAAGGTTTCTACATCAAAATGGTTTTTATAGTTGTAAATTTCATGAAGTATGGCAAAACGTTCAGGTGTTTTACGATGCTTATTTTCAGTTAAATAAGCTGTAAATACCTTTTTTACGATTTCTTGATTTTCACTACTATTCATTTCCGTTAAGGAATTTAAGATTACAAAAATACGCTTTAAATTAGTGAATAAGTTAAGACACAATCAAATTAATTAAAAACTTTTAAACAAGCTTAATTTAAAATGCGACTGACTTTTTCGATGCCTTCAATTTTTTTAATACGTTCAATTAGTTTATTTAATTGCTCTATATTTTTGATTTTAATAGCTATCTTTCCTTCAAAACGTCCTAAGTTTCCGGTAATATTTAAACTCTGAATATCAATATTCATATTGTCGGAAATAACCCTTGTAACCTTATTTGCAAGGCCTTTATTATCGACACCTGTTATTAATATGGTGCTTTTAAATTCTTGTTGGGTTGAATCAATCCAAGTGGCAGAAATAATTCGGTAAGCATAACGTGCTTGCAGGCTAACGGCGTTTGGACAATCTTTTTTGTGAACTTTAATACCTTCGTTTATGGTTACAAAACCAAATACTTTGTCGCCCGGAATTGGATTGCAACATTTTGAAAGCGAATAATTTAAACGCTCAGCGTCATCTCCAAAAACCAGTAAATCGTATTTACTTGATAGTTCATCTGTATTTTGAACAGGCTCAATTTTGATATTTTTGCGGCGTATTTTATTTTTAAAGAAATTATAAAATGAGTTGTGGTGTTGACTTGCAAAGGCTTTAAGTTGTTTATTTTCAATCGCACCATTGCCAACGCGGTAAAATAAATCGAGGCTTGTTTTTAGCTTAAAATACGTAACAAGTTCGTTTATAATAGTTTCGGATAAAGTTATTTTTAAATGACGGAGTTTACGTGTTAAGAGTTCTTTGCCCTCATCACCAATAATTTTTTGTTCCTGTTTTAAAGCGTTTTTAATTTTTGATTTTGCCCGTGCCGTAATCACAAAATCAAGCCAACTTAATTTTGGCGTTTGATTAATTGAGGTGATAATTTCTACTTGATCGCCACTATTTAAAACCTTGCTAATGGGAACTAACTTGCCGTTGACCTTTACACCTCTGCATTTCATGCCGATTTCGGTATGTATAGAAAAGGCAAAATCGAGTGCTGTTGCGCCTTTTGGAAGGGACTTTATTTGACCTTTAGGTGTAAAAATGTAAATTTCTTTAGCATAAAGGTTAAGTTTAAACTGCTCAACAAAGTCAACGGCATTTAAATCAGGGCTTTCTAAGATTTCTTTGAGCTTGTTAAGCCAAATTTCTAAACCACTTTCACTTTCATTTTGATGTTTGTATTTATAATGAGCGGCGTAACCTTTTTCGGCAATTTCATCCATGCGATCCGAGCGGATTTGCACTTCAATCCATTTTCCGGCATCACCCATCACGGTAATGTGCAAAGATTCATAACCATTTGATTTTGGTTGTGATATCCAATCGCGTAAGCGGCTAGGATTAGGACTAAAATTTTCGGTAATAATAGAATAGATTTTCCAAGCATCAAATTTTTCATTTTTTTGAGTGCTTTTATAAATTATTCTAATGGCAAATTTATCGTAAACTTCATCAAAACTCACATCTTGATTGAGCATTTTTCGGCGTATCGAAAAAATGGATTTTGTACGACTCAAAATTCGATACTTAAATCCGTTGTCATCTAAAACCGATTTTACCTTATTAGTAAAGTTTAAAATATAAGCATCTTGAACTTCCTTACTATCTTCAATTTTTGTAACAATATCATTATAAATTTCTGGTTCAGTGTATTTTAATCCTAAGTCCTCTAATTCTGTTTTGATGTTGTAAAGACCCAAACGATGTGCCAAAGGGGCATAAATATACAAGGTTTCGGAAGCAATTTTTTCCTGTTTATCGGCCGGCATATATTCCATTGTTTGCATGTTGTGCAAACGGTCGGCAATTTTTATAATGATAACCCGCACATCATCATTGAGGGTTAAAAGCATTTTTCTAAAATTTTCAGACTGAACAGAATCGTTTTTATCTTTTTGTAAATGCGCAATTTTAGTGAGTCCGTTTACGATTCTGGCAATGGTTTCACCAAAAAGTTCCTCAATATCCGAAAGTTTATAACTGGTATCTTCAACAACATCGTGCAATAAGGCGGCTGCTATTGAAGTGGCTCCCAATCCAATATCATTGGCAACAATTTTAGCGACTGCAATTGGATGAAAAATATAGGGTTCGCCGCTTCTTCGACGTTGTTCTTTGTGTGCATCGGCAGCCAAATCGAATGCTTTGCGTATTAACTTTTTATCATTGCTTGATAAAGTTTGATACGTATCTTTTAGCATGTTTTTGTAAGCCAATGCAATAGCCGCTTTTTCTTCTTCTAGAGTTGCAAGATATGCCATAGCCTAAAAGTAGTTTAAAGTAAAATATTAAACAAATTTTAAAGCACCTTTTGTTTTAAATTGATGATGCGTTGAAAAATGGTAGGATGTGAGTAATGGATAAAAACATACAAGCGATGGGGAGTCAAATTACTATAACTCAATTTTGATAATTTTTTTAAAGCAGAAATTAATTGCTCTGAATAGCCATAAAGTTTTGCAAAATTATCAGCTTGGTATTCAAATTTTCGAGATAAAATGGCCATTATCAATCCAGTTAAAACGGAAATTGGTGTATAAAGAATCATAAAAACAATCAATCCGATATGAAAACTGGTTTGTTTTAAACCGAGTGATTGTGCTAAAAGCGAATTGTTGATAAAGAGCGATAAAATGTATAACACCACACCAGTTTGTAAAATGTTGATAATGAAATTGTAGAGAATGTGGTTTTTTTTATAATGGCCTACTTCGTGTGCCAAAACGGCCACAATTTCATCATTGGATAAATCATTTAACAAAGTATCATAAAGCACCACTTTTTTTGTTTTACCAAAACCCGAAAAAAAGGCATTGGCTTTAGTTGAACGTTTTGAGCCATCAATCATATAAATTTTATCGATTTTAAAATTGACTTTTAGGGCAAAGGCGCAAAGCAAGTCTTTTAAAGTGCCTGCTTCAATGGGTGTAAGTTTGTTAAATAAAGGCACGATTAAACTCGTGTAAAATAGGTTCATTAAGAGGCTAAAAAATGCAATAAAAATCCACGTATAAATCCAAAAAGTTTTAGGATATTGCTCAAAAAACCAAAGGATTAAACTTAAAATAATCCCTCCAATAATCAGCGTTAACGCAAAACTTTTAATAAGGTCTTTAACAAAAAGCAATTTGGCCATTTTATTAAATCCAAAGCGCGCTTCAATGACAAAACTTTGATAAAAACTGAAAGGTATTGAAATTAAAGTGCTTGTTATAAAAAAGAATCCAAAATAAAGCAGACTTACAAAAAGAGAATTATCGGTAAATTGGCGTACAAAATCATCTAAAAGTTTAAAACCGTTAAGATTGATAAAAAGCAGTAAAAGCACAAATGAAAAAGTTGACTGTACCAATCCGAATTTAAAATTATCTGTTTTATAGTTTTGAGATTTTTGATAGTCTTCCTTGCCATAAATACCTTCTAATTCTTTAGGAATAGGGTCATTAAAATGGCGAAAATTAAGATAATCAAGAAGTAATTCAAAAACAAAATTAGCAACGATAATAGTTGTAATTCCGATAAATATTAATTGAGGCGTCATTAGTTTTTATATAAAATTTCGTTGGCGTTTGGCTTCAAAGATGAGGATTGCCGCCGATACCGAAACATTCATAGAATCTATTTTTCCCTGCATCGGAATGATAATATTTTGTGTCGAATTTTTGAGCCATTCTTGTGTTAAGCCAGTTGATTCTGTTCCAACAATTAAGGCAGTTGATTTTTTAAAATCTTGATTATAATAGGGTTTTGAATCACTACCTAAAGCCGCACAATAAATATTATAATGATTTGTTTTTAGGTATTCAATAACTTCTTTGGTAGTGCCAACGCCAATTTGATTGGTAAAAACACAACCGACACTTGAGCGAATGCAGTTGGGGTTATATAAATCAGATTTTGGATTTGCAATGATAACGGCGTCTATATTTGCAGCATCGGCAGTGCGCAAAAGGGCACCAATATTACCTGGTTTTTCTAGTGCTTCGGCCACTAAAATTAAAGGTGTATCCGATTTGAATTTGAGTAAGTTTAGGCCATGGTCTTTTGATTTTGCTAGGCCAATAATTCCTTCGGTTGTATCGCGGTGGGCGAGTTTTTGATAAATAGCGTTGTTGATGCTGATTATATTTTCAATTGAAATAGCCTTGTTTGAAACAAGATTTTCAATCTGATTTTGGCTTATTAATTTTGGATCAAATAATAAGGTTTCAATAGGATAATCACTTTTTAAAGCTAAATTTATCTCACGCAAGCCTTCAATTAAAAATAAACCGGATTGTTTACGGTTTTTCGACTTATCTTTAAGTTGAATAAGGGTTTTAATATAAGGGTTTTGAGCGCTTGAGATATTCTTTATCATAAAGCAAAAGTAATAAAAAAGCCGCGCAAAAGGCGCGGCTTATATTAAGTTTAAAAAGGGTAATTATTTGCCGTGATATTTTTTCATATAGCGATTGTATAACGCTTTTTGATGTGAATCTAAACTAATGTTTCTACCTTGAATAAAAGCTTGTTCAACTTGGTTGGTCTTCATATCGAGCGCATCGCCAACCGAAACAAAAAGTGTCGCATCTTTGCCCAGTTCTAAACTGCCAATGCGGTCATTCATTCCTAAAATTTTAGCATTGTTTAAAGTGATTAAAGCAACACCTTGTTCGTATGTCAATCCATAAGCAATGGCAGTACCGGCATAAAAAGGTAAATTACGTGTATTCATGCGTTCCATTCCACCACCTGCGGCTTGTAAACCTACAAGTAAGCCGGCATCAGTGAGAATTTTTGGCAATCGATAGGGTAAATCGACGTCTTCATCTTCGTTATTTGGTAAAGAATGCAAGCGTTTTAAAAGTACAGGCACATTATTTTGTTTGAGTAAACTGGTTACTTTATAGGCTTCTTCGCCACCAATTATGACCATTTTTTGAATGTGATGATTTAGAGCAAAGGCAACCGATTCACTAATTTGTTGTGCATTATCAGCATTGATAAATAATTTTTTAGATCCATCAAACAAACCAATAACGGCTTCATATTTTAGATTTTTTTCTTCGGCTTTTAATTGGCTATAAGCATAAGCGTTATTTAAAAAATCATCGAGTTGTTTTATATCGGTTTTATAATCTTTATTTGGCATGATTTTGCCGGCATCGGGCCCTCTAAAAGAGCGTCTATCGGTTGCAGGCCAATTAATATGAATGCCGTCATCTACCTTTAAAACAGCATCTTCCCAGTTCCAAGCGTCAAATTGAACAATTGACGACGAGCCAGAAATCAAACCGCCTCTAGGTGCAATTTGAGCCATCAAAACGCCGTTTGGGCGCATTGATTCAATCACCTTTGATTCGGTGTTAAAAGCGATTAAACTCCTAACATTAGGGTTTAATTCGCCGCGTTCTTCAAAATCTAAGGTTGCTCTAACGGCATCAATTTCGGCCAAACCTAATGATGAATTTGGCGCAATGAAACCAGGATAAAGGTCTTTTCCAGTACCATCTATAACGGTATTGTAATTAGTTTTGTTTACCGATGCAGCATCGCCAACAAAATTTATTTTTCCTTTGTCAAATCCAATGGCACTATTATTAATAACTGTTCCGTTGCCAATGTGGGCGGTAGCCCCAATAATTAGAATACTTTGCGATTGTTTATCGGCAGGGGTTTGTTGCGAAAATACTGATAAAGAAAAAAGTATTACGACAGCAAAAATTGATTTTATAAGATATAATTTCATGTTTTTAAGTTTAATTATTGTTTGAATTATAGTCTGAAACGGTTTCACACGTAAAATAAATTTTATCCTTTTTAAATGGAATGCGTGTTTTATCGCCATTATTTTTAGCATCTAACATCATATTAATAAGTGTGTTGCGTCTTTTTTCGTCGGCTTTAACCATTTGTTTATCCTTGTCGTAATCAAAATAAATGATTCCGTCAATGATTACTTTTTCGGCGTGTGCATAAATTGAAAGTGGATTAGCACTCCAAAGTACCACATCGGCATCTTTACCAATTTTAAAGCTTCCTAGTTGATTATCTAAATGTAATAATTTAGCGGGATTTAAGGTTACAAGTTTCCAAGCATCTTCTTCACTCATATTGCCATATTTCATTGATTTTGAAGCTTCTTGATTGAGTCTTCTAGACATTTCGGCATCGTCAGAATTAATGGCAACGGTAATCCCTAAGCTATTCATTATTGAAGCATTATAAGGTATGGCATCGTTAACTTCATATTTAAAGGCCCACCAATCGGCAAAAGTTGAAGCGCCAACACCGTGCGCCTTCATTTTATCGGCAACTTTATAACCCTCTAAAATATGCGTAAAGGTATTGACTCTAAAATTAAATTTTTCAGCGACTTTCATCAACATATTGATTTCGGTTTGCACATAAGAGTGACACGTTATAAAGCGCTGACTGTTAATAATTTCAACGAGTGTTTCAAGTTCTAAATCCTTTCTAACAGGAATGCCTTTTTTCTTTAAATCGTCATATTCTTTGGCGCGTGTAAAATAATCCATATAAACTTGTTCAACGCCCATACGGGTTTGAGGGAAACGAACATTTTCAGAATTTCCCCAATTTGATTGCTTTACGTTTTCACCTAATGCAAATTTTATAAACTTAGGCTGATTTTTAATAATGACTTCTTCGGGTAAACTGCCCCATTTTAGTTTGATAATGGCACTTTGTGCGCCAATTGGGTTTGCAGAACCGTGCAATAACTGTGAAGTAGTTACCCCTCCAGCCAATGTGCGGTAAAGGCTAATATCTTCGGGATTAACAACATCCTGCATTCGCGCTTCGGCACTACTATTGTGACCGCCTTCATTTACACTTTCAAGTGCAATGTGTGAATGTTCGTCTATAATTCCGTTGGTTAGATGTTTTCCGGCACCATCAATCACTAGCGCATTTGTATCGGATAAATTTTTGCCAATTTTTGCAATTTTACCGTTCTTTAACAACACATCCGTATTTTTTAAAATACCGTCTTTTTCATTTGTCCATAAAGTTACATTTTTCACCAAAATACTTTGTTGTACAGGCTTTTCGGTAAAACCAAACGCCATATTTGGAAAGCTAAGAGGTAAGATGTTCAAAGCAACATCTTTTTCTTCTTTTTTGTTATCCGATTTGTTTTCGGTATTATTTAGTTTTATAAAACTTGCGGTTGAAGCTTCGCCATTATAAAGTGTAGCGATGCCCTTTTGGATGCCATCCGTTGTAACCATTGCACTAATTCTGTTAAAATTGGCTTGTTTTAAGGGTTTAAAATTTAGGCTTATCCAACCATTTTTATAGACTAATTTGGCATCAATTTTTGTAGTATCTTGTTTAAGGACGGCACTTGGCGTGTCGGCTTTATCACCACTTAAACTCAAGCTATAATTCGTATTATCGAGTGTTAAAGTGTAGTTGCCATTTATGGGAATGATATTTTTATCGTTTACAACATTGGCATTTCCTTGAGTCCAATTTTCATAGAGCACCGTGTTTTTATCAAAAATATCGCCGGATGTTATTAAAAAATTAGCCCAAGACCCATTATTTAAGGAGCCTATTTGAGTTTGTTGTCCTATAAATGTAGCCGGAGCGGTGGTTAATGCTTCTAAGGCTTTTGTTTTATCGAGACCGTATTCAATTGCTTTCAATAGATTAGCCCTAAATGTTTTAGCGTCTTTAAGGCCGTCAAAAGTAAAAGAAAATAATAGGTTATTTTTAGCAAGTGTGGCAGGATTGCCGGGCGCTTGATTCCAGCGCAACATTTCCGATAAAGTTATCTTTGCAGCATTTATGGGATTGCTCACATCAAAAGCATCGGGAAAGTTAAGGGGTAAAATATAACGGGAATTGGTATTTTTAATGGCATCGATGCGTTCATATTCATCGCCACCACCTTTTATAATAAAGTTAAAATTGAATTCTTTAGCAAGACTTGATGCACGTAAATCATTGAATTTTGAATTGGCATCAAAAATTTTAGGTAGCATTTCGTTGGCAATAAGCGCTTCTAAAGTGATGTCATTCATATTTTTATGAGTTTTATACCATGAAGCATCATAAAACATTTGACGCATTAGTGCAATCATTCCCATCAAAGAGCTAGGATAAGATTGTTTTGAACCGGCAGCGCGGGTAAATCCAAAATTTTGAGATGCTTTTTTTGAAATTACACGTTGGTGATTGTTGTCAAATTCATTTAAAGCCACCAAAACGGCGCTACCACGGGCAATGGCGTTTTTTTGATTTGACAACACCACACCAAAACCAGATTCGATTAGGACTTTAGCGTCTTTTGATTGGTATTCAAAATCGTCGAACGCATTTTTTTCAGGTAAAACATGATCATTCCAGTAATAGCCATCTCTGGTAGAATCATATTGAGGCGATCTAAAGGGGCTAAAACCATCTGAACTTGGTTTTTTAATACCAAAATCACTGTATAAATCAATAAATGAAGGGTAAATAAATTTGCCATTCAAATTGATAATAGTGGTATTTTTTGGTAATTTAACATCCGCAGCAGCGCCAATAACACGGCCATCTTTTATCAATAAAGTTCCATTATTGATAATTAATGTTGGTGTTACATAAATTTTAGCATTTGTAAATGCAGTGTAATGGTGTGAAGTAGATTTTATTTCCGAATTTGTTGGAAAATACTCTTGTGCCTTGAGATTGCTTAAAATACTGAGAACGCACAGAAAAATTAAAATTTTTTTCATTTTAGGTTAGGATTAGTGTTGTAATTATTTTATAAAAGTAAGATTTACCATTTTTAGAGCAGGCATTCTTTTAAAAATTAACAATACTTTAAGACTTCTTTAACGGATAAGTTTGATGATAAGCAATGATTAATTTTACAATGCCATAATAACTTTTAATGCCATCGGTTTGTTTGTTTGCCTTTAAAAAATGATCGTAAAAAGCGGCAAATACTTTTGTACTTGGATTTTGATGGGCGCTCCAAAAAGCATCGTTTTCTTGCATGTTTTTTAAGATGCCGGGATGAATGGTTTTTACTAATTTTTTGAACTCAATACGGTCAACAAAGCTTAAATTTGAAAGGCTGTAGCTCAATGCTACCAAATAACCAGAGTATTTTATAAAGTCATCTTGACTATTGATGCAAGCTAAATAACTCAAAAAATTAGCTTCTTGCTCAGCAGCAAACCCCAGTTGATGCGCCATTTCGTGACAAGCCGTAAACGGAATAAAAGGGGCTACAATCTGGCTATTTACTTGTGCTTCGCCCGAAAAAGGATTGTAATATCCCGAATATCCCATATAACTTAAAGGCACACTGTATAACGACCATTTTATACTCTGATTTTTATAGCTAAATTCCGGCCATTGTTGAGCGAGCTGGTTATATGAAATTGCAGATTGGTAAAGCATCTGTTGCCGGTTATAGGGTGCACTGACTTTAAGGCTATCGGCTTTAGCTAACTTAGATTGTAAAAAATTTGCTTTTGCAATAAGTTGCGTGTTCAACAAGATTAAATCATTAGCATTGAGCGTTTTTAAATCTAATTTTAAGAATTTTGCCAAAGGAGCTCTCGAATAATTAAAGCCCCAAAATAAATAAAAGCAAAACTGCATAACAGTAATGATGCCAATTATTAGCATTGCAGTTAAAAGGCTATTTTTTTTAATGTTCTTAACCCATTTAAAAAAAATATAAATAAAAAAAACAATTAATAAGGTATAAAATAAATCGCCAACCGAAAAAGTAGTCCATCCAAAAAGTTGCCGTTGAAATTTAGAAAAGCTGGTATAAAAATAATGATAGCTACTTGTATTGTTGATGTTTAAATAGGTTAACAGATACTTTACAACAATAATTTGCGTTATAAATAATGCTAATAGCAACCAAAATAGGCGAATCTTTTTCATAAAAACGAGGGTGTTAAATTAGAAAAGTTTTGCTTATCAACATTATTTTTTCTTTATTAACATTAAAATGTGTAAAATAATGATGATGATACACTTTTATAATAGCATTAAAAAATTACATTTGTGTAATGGAAAATTTAAAGAAAATAAAACCGCAAATCCGCAGTAATTCGGCTGTTATTAATTTAGAGTCAGGTAAATTACCACCCCAAGCTTTAGATTTAGAAGAAGCCGTTTTGGGAGCCATGATGATTGATAAAAAAGGCATTGACGATGTAATTGATATTTTGCATCCCGAGGCATTTTATAAGGAATCGAATCAGCGGATTTATAAAGCAATTAAAATTTTATTCGAAACAACTCTTCCCATTGATATATTAACGGTATCTAACCAGCTCAAAACGCAAGGTGATTTAGATTTTGTGGGCGGTGATTTTTATCTGATAAACCTTACTCAAAAAGTGTCGTCATCGGCACATATTGAATACCATGCGCGAATCATTCTTCAAAAATACATACAGCGACGACTAATTTCCATTTCTAATGAAATTATTCAAGAATCTTACGATGAAACGGTAGATGTATTTGATTTACTAGATAATGCCGAGAGCAAATTATTTGAAGTTACTCAAGGCAACCTTAAAAAAAATTCGGAAGACGCCCATAATTTGGTTAAACAAGCTATTGATAAAATAGAGGAAATTTCAAACCAAAAAGGAATGAGTGGTGTTCAATCAGGTTTTAATAAGATTGACGATGTTACTTCTGGTTGGCAACCTTCTGATTTGATTATTATTGCTGCCCGACCTGGTATGGGTAAAACGGCTTTCGTTATGTCAATGGCTAAAAATATTGCCATTAAATTTAAAAAAGGAGTTGCTATTTTTTCACTCGAAATGAGTTCGGTTCAATTGATTACGCGCATGATTTCAAGTGAAACCAATTTGCCTTCCGAAAAATTAAGACGCGGAAATTTATTGGCGCACGAATGGGAGCAACTCAATGTTAAAGTAAAAGATTTATCTAATGCCCCAATTTATATTGATGATACGCCCTCTTTGTCAATTTTTGATTTGCGCGCAAAAGCCCGTCGGTTGGTATCACAACACGATATTAAAATTATCATTATCGATTATTTGCAGTTAATGACTTCGGGAACTAGCAATAAAACAGGAAACCGCGAACAAGAAATTTCAACCATATCAAGAAGTTTAAAAGCCCTTGCAAAAGAATTAGAAATACCGGTTATTGCCCTATCGCAATTATCGCGCGCCGTCGAAACACGTGGTGGCTCAAAACGCCCATTGTTGTCCGATTTACGCGAATCGGGTGCTATTGAGCAAGATGCTGATATTGTTTCGTTTATTTACCGCCCAGAATACTATAAATTAACCGAATGGGATGATGATGAGCGCACCAATTGTGAAGGTCAAGCCGAATTTATTATCGCTAAACACCGAAATGGTGGTTTAGATAATATCCGTTTAAAATTTACAGGCCATTTGGCGCAATTTTCAAATTTAGAAGAGGATTTTGGTACTGAATTCCAATCTAAAATGAATGAATTCAATGTATCAAAACATTCCGTAATGCCTAACGAAGCTTTTGGCGATGAAAATTACGACGATGAAAGTGATGTTCCGTTTTAATAAATTTAAAGGCTTATAGATGCCAAAATTGTCAATAATTTTAAGTTTGTTTTTTTGCCTAACATTTAAAAGTGTTATGGCATCATTTATCCTCATTCCAATGGATGCCGAAACGCAACAAAACCATCTAAAAGCTTATGGTATCACTTTTTTATCCTTACAACAAGGGCACAAAGTGCAGTGGTTGCTCAACTATAGAGGAGGCTCATTTTTATTAGAAGATGTAAAATTTTTAAGAGATGCATGCACCGTTAGAGGCGTTTCGTTTGAACTGCTTAGCGATCAAAAAGCAATAATCATATTAGAAGAAATTAAAAGTCCCTCTCAAAATATGGATGCCGTAATACTTGAAAAAGCACCAAAAATTGCGGTCTATTCACCCAAAGAAAAAAAACCTTGGGATGATGCCGTAACAATGGCTTTGAGTTATGCCGAAATTCCCTATACCGTAATTTATGATGAGGAAATTTTAAATGATGAATTGCTAAAATACGAATGGCTACATGTTCACCACGAGGATTTTACTGGTCAATATGGCAAATTTTACGGCGCTTACCGTACAACTCCTTGGTATTTAAACGAAAAATTTGGCGCGGAAGCCTTAGCTAAAAAACTCGGCTACAACAAGGTTTCTCAAGAAAAATTAGCCGTTGCCAAACGCATTAAAGAATTTATAACAGGTGGCGGATTTATGTTTGCTATGTGTTCGGCTACCGATAGTTTTGATATTGCTTTAGCCGCCGATGGCGTTGATATTTGTGAACCTATGTTTGATGGCGACCCATCAACGCCCAATTATCAAGACAAAATTGATTTTTCTAAAACCCTGGCTTTCACAAACTTTACCCTAGAACGCAACCCACTGGTTTATGAATATTCTTCAATTGATATGACCACTAAACGAAATGTATTAAGAACAGAAGATTACTTTACCCTTAAAGACTTTTCGGCAAAATGGGACCCAGTTGCGAGTATGCTCTGTCAAAATCACACCCAATTAGTTAAAGGTTTTATGGGTCAAACTACCGCATTCGATAGCAATATCATTAAACCTACCGTTTTAGTGATGGGTGAAAATCAGGTTAATGGAGAGGCAAAATACATTCACGGCATTGAAGGAAAAGGGATGTTTACTTTTTATGGCGGACACGACCCAGAAGATTATCAACATCGGGTAGGAGACCCAAAAACAGAAATTTCGTTACACCCCAATTCACCCGGATACCGACTGATCTTAAACAATGTGTTGTTTCCGGCAGCTCAAAAGAAAAAACAAAAAACATAACAAATTCTTAATTCATCTCAATCTAACCTGCAAGGTTTTTTTTAACTTTGTAGGTCTAAATTTAAAGCTTTGGCCTAATAAGGTTTTGTTGTTTATTTTTAAAGCTTTGCAAATTTTAAATTAAACCTTATAGGTCTTTTTAATAAAGCCAATTTTAGAAGCTAAAAGCAAATTCCCAACTGTTCTAAATCAGCTTTTAATTGCATGGGAGAGCTAAAATGTATGGTTTGCAATCCCACGGCTTCAGCGCCTTTAATATTAGGCAAATTATCGTCAATAAACAGGGCATATTGCGGATTTATATTAAATCGCGACAAACACAGTTCATATATTTCGCGGTTAGGTTTAATCATCTTCTCCACTCCCGAAACCAAGATACCTTCAAATAATTGTAAAAAAGGAAAGCGTGCTCTGGCAATGTGAAAAGATTCGCCACTCCAATTGGTTAGAGCGTAAATTCGGAATTGGTTTTTTGCCTTTAATGCCTTTAAAATAGCTACTGTTTCAGGCATTTCTCCTTTGAGCATATCTGGCCAACGGTTATAAAAAAGGCGAATCAAAGCTTCATATTGTGGATATTGTGAAACCAATTCTTCGGTGGCAACCGACATGAGCCGTCCGGCATCTTGTTGTACATTCCACGCCGAAGTGCAGATGTTATTTAAAAACCAGTCCACTTTTTTGGCATCGCCGTTAAAAACTTCGTTATAAACGTATTTGGGATTCCAATCTATTAAAACACCTCCTAAATCGAAGATGATGGTATCAATTTTTTTAGTCATCATTTAATTTTTTTTGCCCATTCATCATTAAAAAGGCTTTTATAAAGGCGTCGATTTCGCCATTCATTACTTCATCAATTTGTGCCGTTTCGCATCCAGTACGGACATCTTTAACTAATTTATAAGGCTGCATAACGTAATTGCGAATTTGGGAACCGAATTCGATATTCATTTTATTGGCTTCAATACTTTCGCGTTTTGCGCGCTGTTTTTGCAATTCAATTTCATACAATTGTGATTTCAACATTTGCATGGCTTTTTCGCGATTTTCAAGTTGTGAGCGGGTTTCGGAATTTACTACCATAATGCCTGTTGGTTTATGGCGCAAAATGGCTTTGGTTTCTACTTTGTTCACATTTTGACCACCAGCACCTCCCGAACGGGCAAAATCCCAAGTTACATCGGCGGGACTAACGGTAATTTCAATGGTGTCATCGACCAAAGGATAAACGTAAACCGAAGCAAAACTAGTGTGGCGTTTGGCATTGCTGTCAAATGGTGAAATCCGCACCAAGCGGTGAACGCCATTTTCACCTTTTAGATAGCCAAAGGCATAATCGCCTTCAATTTCTATGGTAACGGTTTTAACGCCAGCGGTATCGCCATCTTGATAATTTAATTCTTTTACCTTATAGCCTTGTTTTTCACACCACATTAAATACATGCGGAGCAACATTTGTGTCCAGTCACAACTTTCGGTACCACCTGCGCCTGCGGTTAACTGTAAAACGGCGCTCAAATTGTCGCCTTCATCTGAGAGCATATTTTTAAATTCCAGTGCTTCTAAAAGCTTTGAAACTTTATCATATTGCGTTTGCAACTCGTTTTCGGTGGCATCGCCAGCTTTAAAAAAATCGTAAAAAACCGCTAAATCGTCATTTAGCGTTAAGAGGTCTTTATAATCGTCAACCCATTTTTTATTGGCACGAATGGTTTTCATCAGGGCTTCGGCAGCTTTATTATCATTCCAAAAACCTGGTTCGGAGGCTTTTTCTTCATCATTGGTAACGGCAATTTGCTTGGCATCAATCGCTAAAAACGATTTTAAGTCTTCAATGCGCGTGCTCAAGGCTTTTATTTGATCTTGTGTAATCATAAGTTTTGCAAAAATAAGTTTATTCTTTAATTGTCGCTGTGTTTTTATTCAATAGATTCATACAATTTGTTACATTAGTGGTCTTAAAATTTTTAAAATGAAAAAACTGAGTTTAATTTTAATGTTATTAAGCTTTTTTGCTTGTAAAAATTCGAGCACACAACCTGCTCAAAAACCAGAAATTCCCGCTATAATTAGCCTTTCTATTGACGAAGCCAACCGTTTAGCAGCCTTGCCTATTAAATGTATTGATACCGAATATCCTAATAAATTAGGACAAACTTTGGGGTCTGCCGATGAAATTAAAAACCCTAAAAGCCTGCATCCCGCCTTTTATGGCTGTTTTGATTGGCATTCGGCCGTGCACGGTCATTGGTCTTTGGTAAAATTGCTAAAACAATTTCCCAATTTAAACAATGCTCAAAATATTAAAAATAAATTAGCCGAAAATTTGTCTAAAGCTAATATTTTAGCCGAAGTAGCGTATTTTAAAGGCAAACACAATACCTCTTTTGAACGGACTTATGGTTGGGCTTGGACTTTAAAATTAGCCGAAGAATTACACACTTGGGATGATCCTTTTGCCAAAGCATTAGAATCGAACTTAAAACCCTTATCGGATTTAATGGCAGCCAGCTTTATAAATTTTCTTCCTAAATTAAATTATCCGATAAGGGTAGGAGAGCACGCCAATACAGCCTTTGCCCTTTCGTTTGCTTATGATTATGCGCTTGTTTTAGGTGATAACGATTTAAAAACTATTGTTATAAAACGCGCTAGAGATTTTTATTTAAAAGATAAAAATGCACCACTCAGTTGGGAGCCGGGTGGCTTTGATTTTTTATCGCCTAGTTTAGAAGAAGTTGATATTATGCGCAAAGTTTTGCCTAAGTATGAATTTATTACTTGGGTAAGTGCTTTTTTGCCCAATTTGATGAAAGCCGATTTTAATATGGAAGTCGGCAAAGTTTCGGATAGAACCGACGGCAATTTGGTTCATTTAGACGGCTTAAATTTTAGCCGTGCCTGGTGTTTATATGGTTTAGTTAATCAATATCAAGAGTTTGGATATCTTAAAAATACAGCAAGTGCACATATTTTATACTCTTTGCCTACCATTGTAGATGGAAATTATGAAGGCGGACATTGGTTGGGCACTTTTGCAATTTATGCCTTAAACGCAAGCTCGAAATGAAAGTGTTTAAATTTGGTCCTGCAGCACTCATTACCGCAGCTTTTATCGGTCCGGGAACCGTAACTTTGTGTTCTATTGCCGGCGCACAGTATGGTTACGTTTTGTTGTGGACAATGGTTTTATCAATTATTATCACTATTGTATTACAAAATATGGCTGCAAAATTGGGTCTCATCACCCAAAAAGGCTTGGCAAGTATTATAAAAGAATCATTTAACACACCCCTATTTAAATTTTTGGCAATCATCTTAATTCTGTCAGCCATAGTTATTGGCAATACCGCTTATGAAGCGGGCAATATTAGTGGTGGTGCTTTAGGACTTTCGGCTATTTTTAAAGTGAGTACTTTAAACATTTTCGATTATCAAATTAACTTTCAAAGTCTCATAATAGGCCTAATTGCTTTTACACTGTTGTATTTTGGAAATCATAAAATTTTGGAAAAAAGCCTTATCGGATTGGTAATTTTAATGAGTTTGGCGTTTATCATCACTATGCTCATCACCAAACCAAATATAGTACAGGTATTTAAAGGTTTATTCATTCCTGTTTTTCCTAGGGGAAGTTTGTTGACCGTTGTCGGTTTAATAGGCACCACAGTGGTTCCTTACAACCTTTTTTTGCACGCCGCCTTGGTTAAAGATAAATGGCACAGCGCCGATGATTTAAAATTTTTAAAAAACGACACCTATGTTGCGGTTGTTTTAGGCGGATTTATTTCAATGGCTATTATCATCACGGCAGCTAGTTCGGGTTTAAATAATATTGCAAGTGCCACCGATTTGGCTAAAGGTTTGGAGCCCCTTTTTGGCAGTTTTGCAACTTATATTTTGGCTTTCGGTTTGTTTGCTGCAGGAATTACTTCGGCAATTACCGCACCTTTAGCGGCGGCTTTTGTGTTTACCAATTGTTTTGATTGGCCGTCCGATTTAAATTCACCACGGTTTAGAGCCGTTTGGATGTCGATTTTAGTAATTGGCGTGTTGTTTTCATCTATTGGCTTTAAACCCATTGATATTATCAAATTTGCTCAGGTTGCCAATGGCATTTTGTTGCCCATTATTGCGGCATTTATCTGGTGGTTATCAAATAAATCTTCCCTTTTGGGAAACTACAAAAACACTAAAACTCAAAAGCTAGTATCGGCAATAATTGTACTGATTGTCTTATTTTTAAGCATTAAAAGTCTCATACAAATAATAAGTAATTTTTGATGAAAATTGAACTCAATTGCGATTTAGGTGAAGGCGCTGGCAATGATGCCAAAATTATGCCTTTAATAAGTGCCTGTAATATTGCTTGTGGCGGTCACGCCGGAGATAAAAATAGTATGATTGAAACCTTGATTTTAGCAAAAAAATATGGTGTTAAAATTGGCGCGCATCCCGCTTATCCCGATAAGGAAAATTTTGGAAGAATCTCTGTAAAAATGAGTCAGGCGGAATTGTTTGAAAGTGTTTACAATCAAGTTATTTTTCTTCAGGAGGCAGCAACTGAACTCGGTTTAGCGCTTAATCACGTTAAACCACATGGTGCGCTTTATAATGACGCTATGAAATTACCTGAAATGGCAACCGTAATCGTTGACGTAATTAAAAAAATTAATCCAAAATTGACTTTATTGGCTCCTTATAATTCTGCTTTAGCAACATGTGCCGAAAAAGAAAAAATGTCTGTAACATACGAAGCATTTATAGATCGACGTTATAACAAAGATTTGAGCTTGGTTTCTAGGCAGTTTAAAACGGCCGTTATTATAGATGCCGAAGCTGTTTTTGACCAATTTTATAAGATGGTTTCTCAAGGCAAAGTAACCTGCTTTACTGGCCAAACCATTGAAATTAAGGCCACAACGTATTGTATTCATGGTGATAATGTAAAAGCCGTTTCCATTTTAAAAAACCTTCATAAAAGGTGTAAAGAAAAAAATATAAGCATAAATTAACCAAATATAAAATAGTGAATCCCTCCTTTAAAGCCTTTGGCTCAAAAGCCATTTTAATAGAATGGCCTCCCCAAATTTCGGAAACGATTTTATTGGATATTCTCCTCTTTAAACAAAAAATTGAAAGCCGTTTTAAGGGATTTTATGATTTGACAACGGCTTATAATTCGCTTACAATTTTTCTCCAAAACCCCATCACCGACTTTGACAAACAGGTAGCCATTTTAAAAAACATTTATCAAACCCCAATAAGGCTTTCTAATTTAGATCATTACGTTTGGCAAATTCCGGTTTGTTATGATTTAGAATTTGGTTTAGATTTAGAATTTTATCTAAAAAGCAAAAATTTATCCCTTGATCAACTTATTGATTTGCATACCAAACCCCTATATACCATTCACTTTTTGGGTTTTTTACCGGGGTTTCCTTATTTAGGAGGTTTGCCCGAAACGCTTAATATTCCGCGTAAATTTAACCCTTCTTTAAATGTTCCAAAAGGCTCTGTTGGCATTGGTGGCAAGCAAACTGGTGTTTATACGATGGAAAGTCCGGGCGGTTGGTATGTTATTGGCAAAACACCCATTCCCTTTTTTGACGTAAATCTAAAAGACCCCTGCTTTTTAAAAGCAGGTGATAAAATTAAATTTTTTGAGATTTCTAAAGATGATTTTTATAAAATTTCTAATGAAATTGAAAAACAGAATTACTTGGTAAAAATGGAACTTTATCATGCATAGTATACAAGTTATAAAACCGGGTTATTGCGATAGCATTCAAGATTTAGGTCGCTTTGGATATGCTTCTATTGGGGTGCCTGTTTCGGGCGTAATGGATGCGTTGAGCGCTAAAATGGCAAATGCGCTAATTAGAAATAGCCAGCAAAACGCCGTTTTAGAAATGGCCTTAATTGGCCCTGTTTTGATGTTTCAAAAGGAAGCCGTCATCGCCATTTCTGGAGCCGATATGTCTCCAAAATTGAATGATATTCCTGTAAAAATGCAGACAAAACTAGCCGTAAAAACAGGTGATATTTTGAGTTTTGGAAAAGCTATTTACGGTTGTAGAAGTTATTTGGCTGTAAAAAATGGTTTTAGAACTGATAAAAAACTCAATAGCTATGCGGCTTTTAATGGAATTACAGATTTAGTAATTTTAAAAAAGGGCGTGATTATACCCATAGGCAAACAGCTTAAAATCTTTCGCTTTGGTCATTCTAGTATTAAAGTCGATAGGCAGCATTTTAACAATGAAGTTTTAGATGCTTATAAAGGACCTGAATTTGAATTGCTAACACCAAAACAGCAAGATATATTGCTAACTGATGGGTTTCAAATTGTAAAAAATACTCGAATGGCTTATCAATTTGCCGATGTGCCAAGTCTGGCTCACAAATGTGAAATTCTTACTTCAGCGGTTATGCCCGGAACGGTGCAACTCACGCAAAGTGGAAAATTAATGGCGCTGATGAAAGATTGCCAAACCACAGGTGGTTATCCGCGCATTTTGCAATTAAGTGACGAAGCTATCGCGGTACTTGCACAAAAAAATACTTGTCAAAAAATTAAATTTAAAATAATACATTTATAAAAAAATTTAAAACTATGAAAAAATTATTGACACTCTCATTTCTAATTGTTTGCCTTCAGCCTGCTTTTAGTCAATTTTTTAAAGACAAACCATCTGTTAAAACTTATAAGGGTTATTATAACTTTTATTATGATAATGATACCGATAAAATTTTTCTAGAAGTCGATAAAATAAATCAAGAATTTCTCTTTGTTTCAGCACTATCTCAAGGTATTGGCTCTAATGATATCGGATTAGACCGCGGCCAATTGGGCAACGAAAAAGTGGTAAAATTCATTAAAGCCGGCAATAAATTATTGTTGTTACAATCCAACTTGAATTATCGGGCGATAACTTCAAATGCCGACGAAAGAAATTCTGTGAGCGAAGCTTTTGCTAAATCTGTTTTATACGGATTTGTTATCACTGAAACTAATAACGGTCATTATTTAGTTGATGCAACCGACTTTTTTATGCAAGATACGCACGGCGTTGCCAATCGTTTACAACAAAATAATCAAGGTCAATACAGCCTCGATAAAACCAAAAGTGCTTTTAATTTAGAACGCACCAGAGCCTTTCCTAAAAACGATGAATTTGACATACTGCTAACTTTTGCAGGAAATCCTAAAGGCTATGAAATTAGAAGTGTTACGCCAACAGCTTCATTGGTAACGGTCTATCAACATTATTCTTTTGTAGAATTGCCCGATAATAATTATAAAACCAGAGTTTTTGATACCCGAAGTGGCTCTTACTCTTTTTCCTATTTTGATTATGCCACACCTATTAATGAAGGCATTGAAAAGCGCTTTATTATGCGCCACCGTTTAGAAAAAAAATATCCCAATGAAAAGATGAGTGAGCCTATAAAACCAATTATTTACTATGTTGATCGCGGTGCACCCGAACCGGTTAAGTCGGCTTTAATTGAAGGAGCCAGCTGGTGGAATCAAGCTTATGAAGTTGCAGGATTTAAAAATGCATTTATTGTAAAAGAACTTCCCGAAGGGGCTGATCCGCTAGATTTGCGTTATAATGTTATTCAGTGGGTTCACCGTTCAACACGTGGCTGGTCTTATGGCGCGAGCATTAGCGACCCAAGAACAGGTGAAATTTTAAAAGGACACGTGAGCCTCGGTTCTTTGCGCATCCGTCAAGATTTTTTAATTGCTTCGGCTTTAAAAGCGCAATACAAGGAGGGCAACTCTCAAGATAATGAAGCCCTGCAGTTAGCTTTGGCGCGTATTCGTCAATTGGCAGCGCACGAAGTAGGGCACACACTCGGTTTTTCACACAATTTTGCGGCGAGTGTAAACGGCCATGCTTCGGTGATGGATTATCCTTTTCCTTATGCCACCTTAAAGGAGGGTAAATTAGATTTTAGTCAGGCTTATTCAACTGGAATCGGTGCTTGGGATAAAATTGTGGTCACTTATGCTTACGCAGAATATCCAACAAACGAATCAGGACAATTGCAAAAATTGCTGAATGATGCCGAAAAAAATGGATTTAAATATTTGACAGATGGAGATGCCAGACCCGTTGGTGGCGCTTCACCAATTGCACATTTATGGGATAACGGAACAAGTGCCACAAATGAATTGCAACGACTTTTTAATGTGAGAGCATTTGCCATTCAAAATTTTTCGGTTGCAAATATCAAAACGGGCGAGCCATTTTCTAATTTAGAAGATGTATTTGTTCCGCTCTATTTTTTACACCGCTACCAAGTAGAAGCCGTTGTTAAATTAATTGGCGGTGTCGATTATAATTATGCCGTAAAAGGCGGTGCTATTTTTACAAATAAAACCGTAGATGCTGCTGACCAGCGTGATGCCCTTAACGGAATGATACAAAGTATGTCAGTTGAAACACTCGAAATTCCGCTAACCATTCGCAATTTATTTCCGCCAAGGGCTTTTGGATACGATAAAACTAGAGAGAGTTTTGATGGTAAAACCGGATTGGTATTTGATGATTTAAGCGCTGTATCAACCGCTGCCGAAATGAGCTTAGCGCTCTTGCTAAATCCCGAACGTGCCACGCGATTGGTGCAACAAAAAAGTGCCAATCAAAAACAATTAGGTTTAGATGAAATGCTTGAAATATTGATAAATCAGACATTTAAAAAACAACAAGCAAATGCTTATCAAACAGAATTGCAGAACACTGTTAACTATGAAACCTTGAAATACTTGTTTAATTTGGCAAGCCAATCGGACACTTATCCACAAGTGAATGCCATTGTCAAATTTAAACTAAACGACTTATCAAGGTATTTAAAAACCAGAAAAACCACAGCTATCCAACAAATGTACGACCAAGATATGGCTGATAAAATTAAGCGTTATTTAGAAAAACCAGGGGAATTCAAATTGATTCCGAGTGCTAAAATACCGGATGGCGCACCTATTGGCGAGGAAGATTAAATTAAAGACTAAAGAAAAATAACCAATAACCAATAAAATGATTGTCAATTTAATAAGTGATACTGTAACCATTCCAACGCCCGAAATGCTCGATTTTATGATGCATGCCAAAGTGGGTGATGATGTTTTTAATGCCGATCCAACGGCAATTATCCTACAAGAAAAAATTGCTAAACTCTTTGGCAAAGAAGCGGCTTTGTTTTTTCCTTCGGGAACCATGACCAATCAAACGGCAATTAAAATCCACACGCAACCCGGAGAACAAATGATTTGCGATAAATGGGCGCATGTTTATAATTATGAAGGTGGTGGAGCGGCCTTTAATTCCGGAATTTCATGCTGTCTTTTAGATGGCAATCGCGGTATGTTTAATGCCGGACAAGTAAAAGCAGCTATTAACAATCCCGAAAATATTCATCTGGCAAAAACAACTTTAGTAGCCGTAGAAAACACAACAAACAAAGGTGGTGGCGCTTGTTGGGACTTAGAAGAACTCAAAAAAATAAAGCGCGTTTGTCAAGAACATAAGCTGGCTTATCACCTTGATGGTGCACGTTTATTTAATGCTTTAGTGGCTAAAAATGAAACACCAAAACAATATGGCGAATTGTTTGATACCATTTCTATTTGTCTTTCAAAAGGTTTGGGAGCACCTATTGGCTCGCTTTTATTAGGAAGTGAAGCGCATATTAAAAAAGCGTATCGCATCCGCAAATTATTTGGTGGCGCTATGCGTCAAGTTGGCTATTTGGCAGCCGCCGGCATTTATGCACTTGACCATAATATAAAACGCTTGTCTATTGATCATATTCATGCCAAAAATATTGGTGAAGCCTTAAAAAAATCAGCTTATATAAGTAAGGTTGAACCAATTGAAACTAATATTATCATCTTTAATTTGGATAAATCGATTAACGAAAACAACTTTATTCAGGCGCTGACAGATAAAAATATCTTAATCAGCTCTATGGGAAGCGGTAAGCTCAGAATGGTAACTCATTTAGGGGTAAGCTTTGATATGGTTGAAAAAACCATCCAAGTAATACAAAATCTCAAACTTTAAAATAACTCAAAACATAACATCATGAAATTAAATTTTTTACTTTTAGCCTTTTTAATGACGACGTTAACCTATTCGCAAACCGAAATTTCGACTAGGCTTACTGACATTGCCATTGCACCGCAAGCCGACCATATTAAAGCTGATATCACCACCTTAGTGGGATTTGGAACGCGTCACACCTTATCAGATACCATATCAAAAACCAGAGGCATTGGCGCTGCAAGGCGTTGGGTAAAAAGCGCCTATGATAGAATTTCGAAAGATTGTAATGGTTGTTTAGAGGTGAGCTACCAAAAAGCGTTAGTTTCAAAAGATGATAAACGCATCTTCAAGGATGTTGAGATTGTCAACGTTTTAGCCATACAACGCGGCACAAAATATCCAAATAAATATGTATTAATGACAGGAGATATTGATTCAAGAGTATCTAATCCAAATAACGCTACTTCCGATTCACCTGGTGCTAATGATAATGCTACCGGTTTAGCAGGAACCATTGAAGCGGCAAGGGTTTTAAGCAAATATAAATTTCCGATTTCAATTATTTATGTTGGATTATCGGGCGAAGAACAAGGACTTCACGGCGGAACCAGTTTGGCAAAATTCGCTAAAGTACAAGGTTGGGAGTTGGTTGGTGTTTTAAATAATGATATGATTGGCAATATTGAAGGTATTGATGGTGTAATAGATAACACCTCTTTCAGAATCTTTTCCGAAGCCATTTCGCCTACAATCTCCGAAAAGGAAATAAGAGCTATGCGATTTTACGGTGGAGAAGTAGATGGGGCATCGCGACAATTAGCGCGTTACGTTGCGCGTTTAGCCGAAACCTATATGACCAATTTAAAACCAATGATGATTTATCGTCTCGACCGATTTGGAAGAGGCGGTCACCACCGTCCGTTTAATGATTTAGGATTTACGGGCGTTCGCATTATGGAAACCCACGAAAATTACAACCGCCAGCATCAAGATATCCGAATAGAAAACGGCATCAAATACGGTGATGTTTTAGAAGGGGTAAACTTTGAATATGCAGCAAAACTGACGGCTGTTAATTGTTTGACATTAGCCTCATTAGCCTCGGCAACAGCCAAGCCAAAAAATGTTTTAATCGGCGGTGCGGTGCAAGCATCAACCACCTTAACTTGGGACGCCGTTGTTGATGACGACTTGTTGGGATATAAAATTTACTGGCGCGATACCACTTCGCCACAATGGCAAAATAGCCGTTTTGTGGGGAAACTCAACAAATTTACCCTAGAAAATATTGTGATTGACAATTATTTTTTTGGTGTGGCAAGTATCAGTAAAAATGGGGCAGAGAGCCTTGTTCAATTCCCACAAGGATTAATTAAAAATTAAATTTATTATTTTTTTGTAAGGTAGAAATTTAGCGTGCGACTTAGAAGTAAAATTTAAATAAAATTGAATAAAATTGCCAGCATAATAGTTATTTTAATCGTTTCGTTAATAAATATCCATGCTCAAAACTCAAAAAAAATGACCTTAAATACCACTTATAATAATTCAATTGCTACCGCCACTTTTGCAGGAGGCTGTTTTTGGTGTACCGAAGCAATTTTTCAGGAGCTAGATGGCGTAAAATCGGTTGTTTCCGGTTTTACGGGAGGCACTGTTAAAAATCCTGCTTATCGCGAAGTGGTAACAGGCAGAACCGGACATGCCGAAGCCATCCGCATCACTTATGACCCAAATAAAATTAGCTATAAAGAACTGTTAGCGGTTTTTTTCTCAACACATAATCCGACTACTTTAAACAGGCAAGGTTATGATGAAGGCACACAATACCGTTCAGCGATTTTTTATCATAATGAAAGTCAAAAAAAGGAAGCTGAGCTTGAAATAGCAACCTTAACGGCAGCAAAGGTGTTTGATTCGGAAATAGTAACAGAAGTAAAACCATTTAACGTGTTTTATTTAGCCGAAGATTACCATCAGGATTATTATTCAAACAATAAATCGCAGCCTTATTGCCAAAATGTTATTAATCCTAAATTACAAAAGTTCTTAAAAAAATACCACTCTAAAATAAAAGTCTAGTCAAAAATTTGGTTGATTTTTGGTTTGAAAGGTTGTTATGCGCTTGTATAACAGCCTTTCTTTATTTTATAGATTTTTAATTTTAATATTTAATATATAGGTCATTTTTAAAATATAATCTATTAAGAATCCCTATTTTTACCTTTTAAAATTCGAGATTCATTTGGAACTTTTTATTGATGTAATTTTGCCCATTCCGCTTCAAAAGTTATTTACCTATAAAATAACGGATGTAGAAGCAAGCCAATTAACACCTGGCATGCGGGTTGTTGTGCCCTTTGGTAAATCAAAATTATATACGGCAATAGTTGAAAATAGCCATCAGCTTGCGCCAACAGCTTATCAGGCAAAACCCATTTATCAAATTTTAGATAAATCGCCAATAATCACCAAAAAACAGTTGCAACATTGGCAATGGATTGCTGCTTATTATTGCTGCACCTTGGGCGAAGTGATGCGAGCGGCACTTCCGTCGGCTCTGTTATTAGAGAGTGAAACGCTGGTGGTTAAAAATCAGCTATTTAATGATGAATCACTTTTAACCGATGGTGAATTTCTAATTTTTGAAGCCTTGCAGCATCAAGCTGAATTAAAAATTAGCGACATCAGCAACATTATTCAGCGAAAAACAGTGGTGGGTTTTATCCAACAAATGCTTAATAAAGGACTTATTGAATTAAAAGAATCCCTTTATCAAAAGTACAAACCAAAACTAGAAAAGTACGTTAAGCTCAATCCAAAATATCACAATAGCAACGCTTTAAATACTTTTTTAAACGATTTAAAAAAGGCTCCAAAACAAAGCGCCTTAATCTTGCAGTTTTTTGCTTTGAATCCTAAAGGAACCAAAACCCTTGTTGCTAATGACTTACTAACAAAAGCACAAAGCTCAGTAGCTGTTTTAAACGCACTCCACGAAAAAGAATTTTTTGAAGTCTTTTATGAACCCGTAGATCGCATTCAAAATAGCGATGAAACCGTTGGGTTAAAAAGCTTATCAAAAACACAGCAAGTAGCTTTAAATCACCTAAAAAGAGCATTTCTAAAACATGATGTTTGTCTGTTGCACGGCGTAACGTCGAGCGGAAAAACGGAGCTTTATGTAAGCCTAATCCAAGAGGCTTTAAAGCAAAATAAACAAGTCTTGTTTTTGTTGCCCGAAATAGCCTTAACAACTCAATTAATCATCCGCTTACGAGCTTATTTTGGTACATCCTTAGCGGTTTTTCATTCAAAATACAGTTTAAATGAGCGGGTTGAAGTTTGGCAGAATTTAATGGGCCATACCGAAAAAGCACAAATAATTATTGGCGCTCGATCGGCATTGTTGCTGCCTTTTTCAAACTTAGGATTGATTATTGTAGATGAAGAACACGAAAATTCTTACAAACAATTTGAACCTGCACCCCGCTATCATGCACGTGATGCCGCCATTGTTTTAGCGAGCATTCATCAAGCTAAGGTTGTTTTAGGAAGTGCCACGCCATCTATTGAAACCTATTATAACGCGCAAAAAAATAAATATGCTTTAGTTGAATTATCCGAACGCTTTGGCGATGGTTTACTACCTAAAATTGAATTAATTAACCTAAAAGAAACCTATAAAAAGAAGCAAATGAATGGTTTTTTTTCTAACCAACTTTTAGAGGAAATTAAACGCGCATTGAGCAATCAAAACCAAATAATTTTATTCCAAAACAGGCGCGGTTATGCGCCAATTATGAGTTGCACGTCGTGTGGGGTTGTACCACATTGCCCAAATTGTGATGTGAGTTTAACTTTTCATAAACTTAAAAATAGTTTGCAGTGTCATTATTGTGGCTATTCTGAACCATTAGTTACTAATTGCAAAGCGTGTGGCAATGCCACTTTAACCACTCAAGGTTTTGGTACCGAACAAATTGTGGCAGCTTTACAGGAGTTATTGCCCGAGGTGCCTATTGGCAGAATGGATTTTGATACCACGCGCGGTAAATATTCCTATCAAAAAATTATCAACGATTTTCAGCTAGGAAACACCAAAATATTAGTTGGAACCCAAATGTTATCAAAGGGTTTAGATTTTTCGAATGTAACACTCGTAGGTGTTTTGCAAGCGGATAGTATGCTTAATTTTCCGGATTTTAGAGCACATGAACACAGTTTTCAACTCTTGCAGCAAGTTGCGGGAAGGTCGGGTAGAAGTGCTTCAAATGGACGTGTGGTGATTCAAACCTACAATCCTTTTCATCAAATTTTAAAACAAGTTCAAGCGCATGCTTATTTGCAAATGTACCAAGAGCAGTTGAGCGAACGCAAGCAACATCGCTATCCGCCCTTTGTGAGACTGGTAAAAATTATTTTAAAACATAAAAACGCCCATACGCTTTTTAATGCGAGTGAATGGTTAGCAAAATCATTTGCCATTACTTTTAAAGATGAAGCTTTGGGTCCAAGTGACCCACCCATTCCTAGAATTCGAAATTTATATGCAAAGACTTTTTTGTTGAAATTTCCTAAAAATCAACAATTAGAAAATTCTAAACGTGCCTTGCTAATAATTAAAGATCGCTTTTTGGCTATAAGCGAATTTAAATCGGTTCGCTTTATCATTGATGTGGATAATTACTAAAATATCAAAGAGCAAAAAGCACAGCACAAAAAAATCCTGCAAACGTTTTCGTAAATTATACGATATATTTCGACTACGCATCTAAAGCTTTTGTAGCTTTCGAACTTAATTTAAAAAAAATGTCCACTTTGCCAAAATTAAAACGTTTTAACGAAAATGTTTTAGCTAAATATCAGATTTACAATAGTATTTTTATGACACTTCCTTTTGATGCAATTAGCAAAACGGGTGTGTTATTGCCCTTATTTCATGAATTGTGTAAAAATGGATACGAAAAGGGTGACAATCCAACCCAAATTATTGCGCGTTTCTTTGAAACTTATCGAAATGACAGCTCCGAAAAGGACAAAATAAATATGCTCTTTAAGTTTATCCAATATATTGAACGCCAGGTAGTATTATTTGATGCTGTTGAAGATTCTGCTTTTGCTGTGGTCAATAATATGGATGGCATTGGCACCTTGAGAAACAGTAAAGAAACGGCCGTTTTAGAACAAAAAACCGACGCGTTAAAAAATTATTTAGCGCATTTTAAAACCAGAATTGTATTAACAGCACATCCCACACAGTTTTATCCCGGAACGGTTTTGGGCATCATCACCGATTTAACTGAAGCTATCCAACAGAATGATTTATTGCGTATTAATAAATTATTAGCGCAACTTGGCAAGACTCCTTTTTTTAAACACGAAAAGCCAACCCCTTTTGAAGAAGCGGTCAGCTTAATTTGGTATTTAGAAAATGTATTTTACAAATCGCTACCCGAAATATACAATTACCTTCAAAGCAATATTTTTGAAAATCAGCCAATTGAGAATGACATTATCAATTTAGGATTTTGGCCTGGTGGCGACCGCGATGGAAATCCGTTTGTTACGACCAAAATTACAATTCAAGTTGCTAAACGTTTAAAACAGACAATTTTAAAAAGGTATTATCGCGATATGCGCATATTAAAACGCAAATTAACTTTTGCAGGTGTTTATGATCATGTTAAAGAATTGGAGCATCTTTTATTTGAAAATTCTACAAACCTAGAGGTGAACACGATGATTCCTTTAGCCGATTTTAAAGAAAAATTACAGCAAATAAAAGCGCTGTTGATTAACAATCACCAATCACTTTACGTTGATGAAATTACTGATTTTATCAATAAAGTCAACCTTTTTGGTTACCATTTTGCTACCTTAGATATCCGGCAAGATAGCCGCGTGCATCATGAAGTTTTTGAAAGTTTGGTTAAGAGCTTATCGGATAATAATATAGATTTATTTCCAAAAAATTATTTGACTTTAGCCGAAGCTGAGCAAATAAAAATACTGTCTCAAGTTTTTGCAGATGTTGATTTAAACTTGTTTAATGATGATATGGTTTATAAAACGTTAGGGTCTATAAAAGCCATTAAAACCATCCAACTAAACAATGGAGAACAGGGTGCAAACCGCTATATTATCAGCAATAATCAAACGGCTTTAAACGTCATGGAAACCTTTGCCATGTTCAACTTATGTGGTTTTAAAAACAATTTGAGGGTTGATATTATTCCGCTTTTCGAAACAATAGACGACTTAACAAATGCCGCCAAAGTGATGGCAGAACTCTATCAAAATAGCGCTTATAGGGCACATTTAGCGCACCGAAACAACAAACAAACCATTATGTTGGGCTTTTCGGATGGCACAAAAGACGGTGGCTATTTAATGGCAAATTGGTCTATTTTTAAAACTAAAGAAAGCTTGACCGCCTTATCAAGAACGTATGGCATTACGGTCATCTTTTTTGATGGGCGTGGTGGACCACCCGCTCGTGGTGGTGGAAAAACGCACCAATTCTATGCCTCTTTAGGCCCGAGTATTGAAAATCAGGAAATACAATTAACGGTTCAAGGTCAAACAATTAGTTCAAATTTTGGCACTTTAAATTCTTCGCGTTACAATATTGAGCAGCTATTGAGTTCTGGAATTGCCAATAAATTGTTTAGTAAAACCACTAATAAGTTATCTGATAAAAACACCAAAATACTCAATGATTTGGCATTAACCAGTTATCAGGCTTACGTAGATTTTAAAAATCATCCAAAATTTTTGCCCTATTTAGAGCGTATGAGCACCTTAAAATATTATGCCAAAACCAATATTGGAAGTCGCCCCAGCAAACGTTCAAATGCTGACAAGCTTAATTTTGCCGATTTGCGCGCCATCCCTTTTGTAGGCTCATGGAGTCAGCTAAAACAAAATGTTCCCGGTTTTTATGGCGTGGGGGCTGCCTTAAAAAAATATGACGATAAAGGTGATTTTGATTTATTGATACAACTTTATAAAGATTCCGATTTTTTTAAAGCACTCATAAAAAATAGCATGATGGCATTAACAAAATCATTCTTTCAATTAACGGCTTATATGGCTAAAGATGAAGAATTTGGTGACTTTTGGAAACTAATTTTTCAAGAATACCAAACTACTAAACAGCTGATTTTAAAACTGACAGGTTATGAAGTTTTGATGCAAAACAATCCCGAAGGCAAAGCCTCAATTAACATCCGCGAAAGCATTGTTTTACCGCTTTTGACCATTCAGCAATATGCTTTGCTCAAAATTCAATCGCTGCAAAAAGAAGAAAAAATAGACAAGGAATTAATAGCTATTTATGAACGCATGGTTACGCGTTCGTTATTTGGGAATATTAATGCCAGCCGAAATTCGGCGTAATGTAAAAAATTTAGGCACTTTGCCAATCGTATAAAAATGATTATTTTTGGATTTTAAAAACTAAAACAACCATGGACTCAAACCAAATTTCACAAGACCAAATAGTAGTTGCGCAAGCAAATTTTATCACCAGAGTTTACGCTTGGATGTCGGGAGCGCTCATCATCACAGGTATTGTTGCCGCTTGGGCAGCTGCAACGCCGGCAGTTTCACAACTCATTTTTGGCAACAAGTGGGCGTTTTATGCGCTCATTATCAGCGAATTGTTAACGGTTGTTTATTTAACATCCGTCATCAATAAAATTGAGGCACAAACAGCAACCTTGGTTTTTTTAATTTACGCCGCCCTAAACGGTTTGACCATGTCGGTAATTTTTATGATTTACACCAATGCTTCTATAGCTTCAACTTTTTATATTACAGCGGGCACTTTCGGCGCGATGAGTTTGTATGGCTATTATACCAAAAAAGATTTGACCAGCCTTGGCAACATGGCTTTTATGGGCCTTATCGGAATAATTATCGCATCGGTTGTCAATTTCTTTTTCCAAAATGAAATGCTGTATTGGATTGTAACTTATCTAGGCGTTCTTATTTTTGTAGCTTTAACGGCTTACGACACCCAAAAAATAAAACGAATGGGCGCATCAGTTGATGATGACGGCTCAGATGACGTACGCAAAGCAGCAATTATGGGTGCATTAATATTGTATCTCGACTTTATTAACTTGTTTTTGTATTTGTTACGTCTTTTTGGCAAACGAAGGTAAGTGTGCTTGTTAGCGTTTCTTTTCTCTAAATTTCATTTTATAGCTAGCTTTATATTCCGTAATTTTGCGGTATGATTAGAGCGATAAACTTCAGAATTTCTATTAAAGAAGCTGGCAATGAGGACTTATTAAAGCAAAAAGTAGCTAAATATTTAAACCTTGATGCGCAAACGATTAAGGGAATTAAAATTCTAAAAAAATCAATTGATGCTCGAAAATCTCCAATTGTATTTAATTATAAACTAGAAATTTATATCAACCAATCGGCTCCCGAAGGCATTTCCTATCATTTTAATTATCGCGATGTTTCGCAAGCAAAGCCCATTCACATCATTGGTTTTGGTCCAGCCGGAATGTTTGCGGCCTTGCGTTGTTTAGAACTAGGTTTTAAACCAATTGTTATCGAACGCGGTAAAGAAGTGCAAAATAGAAGGCGCGATTTACGCGCCATCAATCAGTTTCAAACGGTTGATGAAGATTCAAATTATTGTTTTGGCGAGGGTGGTGCAGGTACTTATTCTGACGGAAAGCTTTATACACGCAGTCTAAAACGCGGTGATGTTAAACGGATATTTGAACTATTGGTATCGCACGGTGCTACCGAACAAATTCTCACCGATGCCCATCCGCATATTGGCACCAATAAATTGCCGAGAATTGTTGCTAACATTCGCGAAACCATTTTAAAATTTGGCGGTGAAATTCATTTTGAAAGTCGCGTGGTAGATTTTGTTATTAATGAAGGTAAATTAAAAGCCATACAGCTAAAAAATGGCGATGAAATGACTGTGAATGCCGTAATTTTAGCAACCGGACATTCGGCTCGCGATATTTATTATTTATTAGCTCAAAAAAATATTGCCTTAAAGGCAAAATCCTTTGCTATGGGCGTGCGTGTTGAGCATCCACAACAAATTATCGATCAAATTCAATACCATTGCCGTGGCGCGCGCAATCCCCTTTTGCCCGCTGCTGCTTATAATTTGGTTCATCAAGTTAAAGAGCGTGGTGTTTACTCGTTTTGTATGTGTCCGGGTGGATTTATTGTGCCGGCGGCAACGGCACCAGGCGAAGTCGTTGTTAACGGAATGTCACCTTCTAAACGCAATAATCCCTTTGCCAATTCGGGTATTGTAGTTGAAATTGATGCCGAAAAAGACCTTTTTAAATATGCACAATTTGGCGAATTACGCGGTTTAGAATTCCAAAAAGATTTAGAAAAATTGGCTTTTAATGCCGGAGGTCGCAGTCAAATTGCCCCCGCACAACGTTTAACCGATTTTGTAGAAGGGCGATTGTCAACCGATTTAAATCTAACTTCCTACCAACCCGGATTAAAATCAGCGCCTTTACATTCCTTATTACCCACGATGATAGGCGGACGTTTGCGTGCAGGATTTATGGAATTTGGTAAAAAAATGAATGGGTTTTATACCGCCGAAGCAAATGTGGTAGGCGTTGAATCGCGTACATCCTCACCCGTAACCATTCCGAGAACCGAAACTTTAGAACATCCGCAAATTCAGGGTTTATATCCTTGTGGCGAAGGTGGAGGCTATGCCGGTGGCATTGTTTCGGCAGCTATGGATGGCGAGCGCTGTGTTGAGGCACTCATAAAAAAGCTCAAAAGTTAAATAAAATGTCAAATCAAAAAAGCTTAACTTTGCGGTATGGGACTGTCAAATAATGATGTTTTTAAAAAAATTAGAGTCGCACATAAATTACGCGATGACGATATTATCAAAATTTGCAAATTGGTAAATTTTAACCTTACCAAAAGCGAACTAGGAGCCATGTTTAGAGCCGAAGACCATCCAAAATATATGGAATGTGGCGACCAAATTTTGCGCAATTTTTTAAACGGATTAATCATCCACCTCCGTGGACCTATGCCTCCTAAAAAGAAAATAGAACCGCCTAAATGAGCATGCTTTCCCTAAACTTAATGCGCAAAAAATTATGGAAATTGGAAAAACAAATCGGCTAAAAGTTACGCGAACAGATCGTTCGGGTTTTTATCTTGCTGATGATGAAGCTAATGAGGTGTTTTTACCAAACGAATACCTTTCAAAAAAACTTGAAATAGATGCGGAATTAGACGTATTTATCTACCACGATAAAAGCAATAAACTGGTAGCAACTACTTTTATGCCAAAGGTGCAATTGGAAGAATTTGCTTATTTACAAGTAAAGGAAGTCAATAAAATAGGCGCTTTTATCGATTGGGGTTTAGAAAAAGATTTGTTGGTGCCTTTTGCTTTTCAGCACGAAAAGATGGAAGCTAATGAATTTTATATAGTTTATGTGCTTAAAGATGAGCGCACCAATCGTCTAATTGGCACTACTAAAATCGACCATTATTTTATAGATAAAGACGTTGCGCTAGAAATTGGAGATGAAGTTGATTTATTGCTGATGAATAAAACCGATTTGGGAATGAAAGCCATCGTTAATAACCGCTATTCAGGACTAATTTTCAACTCCGACCTCTTTAAAAATGTTAGAACCGGCGATTGTTTAAAAGGCTATGTTAAGCAAGTTCGCGAGGATGGCAAAATAGATTTACTGCTTGAGCCACTTGGCTACCGCAATAGCATTGATATCAACACAAATATGGTGTTATCGGCTTTAAAAAACAATGATGGCTTTTTAAACCTCAATGATAATAGC
>Ga0210035_1000037_pt1 | contig 131340 bp, 122 predicted proteins | sample CryGeymeta201507_FD_183975 | JGI IMG/M metagenome (GOLD analysis project Ga0210035, IMG submission 183975) | Groundwater microbial communities from Crystal Geyser aquifers in Utah, USA - Crystal Geyser metaG 2015-07 (SPAdes) (version 2) | ecosystem: Environmental > Aquatic > Deep subsurface >...
GTGTTTTAACTGAAGAAGAAAAAAGCTTTAATCAAGTGGTGCTTTATGGAGGTGATGTGACTATAAATGAAGTTATTAGTCAGGCAAAACGCTATCCAATGATGGCAGATTATCAGGTAGTTATTGTAAAGGAAGCACAACAACTCGCCAAAAAAATTGAAGATTTGGCCTCTTATGTTGAGCAGCCTTTGCCCAGTACTATTCTGGTAATTTGTTATAAATATAAAACCCTTGACGGAAGAAAAAAATTAGCCAAACTCATTAAAAAGAACGGTGTTTTATTTGAAGGAAAAAAATTATACGACAATCAAATACCCGATTGGATTCGACGTATTTTAGCAGGAAAGTCCTATAAAATTGAAGACAAAGCCGCTTTAATGCTCACCGAATTTTTGGGAACCGATTTGAGTAAAATTAACAATGAACTCGACAAACTAATTACGCTTTTGCCAAAAGGAAGTACGATTTCGGCTTTGGCTATCGAAGAAAATATTGGCATTAGTAAGGACTATAATGTATTTGAATTGCGCAATGCCATTGGTGTTCGCGATGTTGTTAAAGCAAATAAAATTATCAATTACTTTGCACAAAACCCAAAAACAAATTCGCTAAGTGCAACAATAACTATGCTATTTAGCTATTTTACACAGTTGTTGTTAGTTCACGGTTTGCCCGATAAATCAAAAGAAAATATTGCCCGGGTTTTAAAAGTAAATCCTTTTTTTGTGTCACAATATCTAACCGCAGCCAAGAATTATCCCATGCGAAAAGTGGCGCAAATTATTTCTTATTTAAGTGATGCCGATGCTAAGAGTAAGGGAATTGGCGCTCAAGCCTTAACAGAAGGTGATATTTTGAAGGAGTTGTTATTTAAAATTTTACATTGAGACAAACCAACCCTTCCAGAGTTTAAAACTCTGGAGGGGTTAAATATTAAGAGGTAAAATAAATATTATTGATATCTTTCTAAAGTTGCTTTGAGCATACTTATTATTTCCGATCTTAAATTTAGAGGCTCAATTACTTCGGCATAATCTCCCATCTTTAAAATAAGCGTTTTAAACTCATAATTTGGTATTAAATAAAAGTCAACAAAATGAAAACCTTTGTCATCTTTTGGATGTATAATTTGTGAGTGATGCAAAGGCAAGCTTTTCATATATTTTACGTGGAATTCATTAATGTATAGCCTAACTTTAACTGGAGTTTTATCATTAGTATATAGGCCAATAATATTATCATAAATTTTTAGTTGCCCATTAAATGAAGTCTTTTTTAAAGTGGCATTTTTACCTACAGAGATTTCAGAAAGACGGTCAATGCCAAAAGTTCTAATATCATTTTTACCATCTGGAACACCGATAACATACCATCTATTTTCAAATTCTTTTAATAGAAAAGGTGTTATTTCATATGGTTTTACAGTATTTATTTCAAAATTTAAATGGTTAAAAAGTAATTTACGCTGTTGACTGATGGCAAGTAAAATAGTTCGTAAATTTTCAACACCTTTAAATAATTTTGAATCATCAAAAGAAACATATTCAAGCATCTTATTACTATTTTTTAAACTCTTGCTGAAAATATCTGCTAAACTTACCAGCTCTAAAAATTTAAAAAAAGACTCAACTTTTACACTTTTTGATTCATCAATAAAATAGCCACTATTCAACTTACTATAAGTAATTTCCAGGCCGAAATCACTTCTAATTCGCTCCAAGTCTCTTTCAACAGTTCTTGCATCAAAAACCAAATCCTTTTCTGCTAAATAATTTATTAGTTCAGATTTTGAAGGATAGGGTTTGTCGTTAATAAATTGAATAATAAGTTGTATTCTTCTAGATATTACATGAGTAGCCATAACAATTAGTAAATTAAGTTTTAAAGATAGACATTATTTGACGGTTTCATAAACTATAATTGTATTAAAAAACACAATTGTTATGTTATTTCCAATGCTTAATCAAATGAAAGTAATTGGATACAGTCCATTATTAACTGTATCTATCAATAGTCATACAAGAGAAATCTTTACGAGAGAATACTACAAAGTAAAATACAGAGATAAAACAGAGCTTGTATTTATGACCACAAATGAAATGGATTTTAATTTTAATCCTCGATTTTTAAAAGATGAGTTCTGTCTTATTCTAGATTTTGAACAATTAATAGCAGGTTTTGAAAATTCAGAATTTGTTAATTTATTAATTGACAACAGATTTAATTCACCTCCAAAATATATCTACTACGATATTGTATTAATTAATGATTTTATTAAATCTGCTTTTTTGACACATCTTAGAGAAAGCATTTTGGGATATACAGAAGATGATTTTACAAAACATGAAATTAGTCAATTAAAAAAATGGTTTACTTGTTTAAAGGAAGTCCCAACTATTTATTAATTTATCATAGACATTACTTGGCGATGTTGAAATATAATTTTGTGAGAAATTTAATATGAACTATGGAAAATAAAATAATGTTGTTAAAAGATAATTTTTTGGAGAAACAAAAAATAATAAATAATGCAAAGCAAATTCTTAAAACTGAATTTATAGGTTTAGATACTATTATTGATGAGGTAATTAGTAATGTAAGTTCGTGGTATGTGCTTTCTGATATTCAAGAGAGACCATTGGTTATAAATCTTTGGGGATTAACAGGTGTAGGAAAAACCTCTTTAGTTGACCGTTTGGTCGATTTGTTAGATTATAAAGACAAGTTTTTTAAATTTGATTTAGGAGCAAAAAAAGACAGATTTTCTTTCAGTAATTCATTTGATGAGATGTGCGAAAGCAAAGATACTTCGCCTGTGATAATTGCTTTAGATGAGTTTCACAATTCAAGAACGGTATCAGGTCCATTTAGGCAAGAAAATGATGAAGACCATAATCGTAAAATTTGGGAGCTTGTTGATTCAGGGATTGTACAATATGTAGATTGGAAATTTGGTCTATGGGATTTTTACTATTACATTGAAACGCTTGAAAACCTTTTAGAATATGGTGTTGTTGTTGAAAAAGGACTGGTTATTTCAGGCGTGAAGAAATATTTAAAAGAATTTGATTTGGATTTGGGGGAAATTAATATGCAATTTATTTCGGAAGAAAAGTATGAGAAAATTATTGAATTTGCTGGTAAAGAACTTAATATTAATCTAAAAAGTGACTTACGTAAAATATTGCTCAGTTTAAATGGTAGTGGAAGTATTTCATTTTTAAAAAAGGTTGTCAAAATAGCGAAAAGACCAGTTGAAAAAAACTTTTCAAAAGCACTTATTTTTGTTTTAGGAAATCTAGATGAAGCTTACACAATGAGCAGCAATTTTAGTGCTGATATAGATGCTGATGAATTTCATAATCAATCTTTAAAAATAAATATTACCGATATAAAAAACGCCTTAAAACAACGTTTTAGAGATGAACAAATTGCCAGACTTGGTAATATTCATATCATTTATCCTGCACTAAACAGAGCTGCTTATTTAAAAATTATTAAAAATGAACTGATTAAGATTTCTAATAATCTAAAAAAGCTTACCAAAATAAAAATTGCTTTCGACGAGACTATTGTCAATTTGATTTATAAGGAAGGTGTTTATCCAACACAAGGTGTCCGTCCTATTTTAACGACAATAAACCATCTGATAAAAAGTAAATTAACTTTTTTTTTATCAGAAATTCTAATAAAAAACATTGACCCAACTTTACTCAAATTTTCAATGCATAATAATTTACTTATTTGTCGCTATTTATCAAATAAAACAGTTCTTTATGAAAAAGATATTAAAATCATTACACTACTTGAAGATATGAGAAAAAGTAGATTTGATGATTCACAAGCCATTACTGCTGTTCACGAAAGTGGTCATGCTGTATTGTTAGCATGTCTCTTACAAATAATTCCGGATGTTATTTATTCAATTACAACCAATTCACAAATTAGCGGTTTTGTATATTCTAAATTCAAATGGGAATATATTTCACGTAAAGAATTAATACCAAGGCTTGCTGTATTTCTAGGTGGTTATGTAGCCGAAGAAATGATTTTTGGAAAAGAATATTTAACGACAGGAGCTTCAAGCGATATTGAAAAAGCTACTACATTTTTATCGTCAATGTATAAAGATAGTGGGATGGGTTCATTGCCAATATCATATTCCATTCCGTCAAGTGGTATTAATGATTCGTATCATAATTATGAACCAATAGAAGAAGAGATTAAAAACACTTTGGAACAAGCACTCGACTTAGCTAGAAAAACTTTGCTAAAAGAAAAGGTATTATTATTAAAAATGTCAGACTATTTGAGTGATAACAGAATGATTAAAAAAGAAGAAATTGAAGCAATGGTTAATAAAAATGTATTTGTACAGATAAACTTTATTAAAAATGGTGATTTGTTATTTTATAGAAATCATTTAAAAAATATGGTTTCTGATTGTGCTATAAAAACAGAATCTGAATTATCTTCAAAAGTATGTTTAAATAAAGAAAATATAATAAACAATCATTAACCAAATGATATTCATTAAATTTGGATGTTAAAATTAATAAAATATTATGGATGATTTAAGATATATAAAACAAGAATTAACTAAAATAAAAAATAATGAAGATTCCTTTCTAGGTATCGATGGTGGCAAAATAGACTCTAAAATTTGGATTTGTGGAGTTGAGTTTGGCAGTTTGCTCAAAGAAATGGAAGATTATTATAGTAATGAAAAAACGGTAATGCATGAAGAAAAAGAAGGTTTTAAAATCCCTTATAGAATAAATGCGGGTCAATTTGAGAATTCAAAATATGATTTATTTTTGAGTGAATTTGTTATAAACCTCTTTAATAAAGAGAATATTAAAAGAAATGATTATTTGAAGAATTATTTATATAACTCGAATTCTGATATCTTTAAATTGAATTTATATCCTTTGGCAAAAATAAATACTGATTGGGATAAAACCATTGATGATATTTTTAAGATTACAAAAGAAGAATATTATGGTTATATATTTAATAATCGTAAAAGGCTTTTCAATAAACTAATTATTAAATTTATGCCAAAAGTCATAATATGTTCCATTACAAAAGGGACTGAAGACATCTTTACCAATGCTTTTTTCAACCAAAATGAGTGGTTAAGTTTCAAAATGGAAATTGTCAATTGTAAGATTGAAGATAGGGGTAAATCTAAAACATTTAAAATTTCAGTTTATAAGAAAAATGACCTTTCCTTGATAATGATTCCCTTTTTTGGCATGGGAAATGGTAATTTAAACTCTCATGACGATGTTATTTTTATGGCTAAATATTTAAAAGAAAATTATTTAAAAAAAATCCTTAATTAACAACCCTTCCAGAGTTTAAAACTCTGGAAGGGTAAAGGTGAAAAATCATTCAATTATAAGGTCATGAATACTTTTAAAATCCTGATTCATGGAGTGGTAATATTTAAAATTTTCGATATCGTTAAATAATTCAATTACTTGTTTCCTTTGCAATTTAGTTGGTTTTTCGGATATCATACTTTCATATGAAGTCCACGGATATTCGATTATGTTTTCTACAAATCCATGATGAACAGGGTTATTATGAATATAATAAATGAGTTTTTGAAAATAGCTTTCGGATGTTATTTGTTTTCTTTCAAAATTTTTTTCAAATAAACTTCCTGTCCGATGATACCGTTTATTAATAGATTGCGTATAGGCATTAAAGAAGTGAGAGAACTGTTTTGAAGGATTGATTATTTTAGGTTTTTCGACTGTAGAATAAGTAAATAGGTTTTTATCTATTTCGTTATCTGTTTTGAGATACACTAAAATATGAAAATGATTTTTTAACAAACACCAAGCAAAAGTATCGGCAATGGGGTTAATATATTTTTCATATAATCTAAGAAAATGATAATAATTTTCAGTTTCGTAAAATATATGATCTCTATTATTTCCTCTATTGAAAATATGATAATAATTACCGCCGATTAATGGAATACTATTCATATCATTTTAAGTTAGATAACTCAAAAGTAAGCCTTTTTATTAAACAACCCTTCCAGAGTTTTAAACTCTGGAAGGGTTAAAGGGAAAGATTAAAGAGTTTAAACATAATTCCGCTCACCAAAAATGGCGCTTCCCACGCGCACCATATTGCTGCCACATTTTATGGCTAACTGGTAATCACCACTCATTCCCATTGATAAAACTTTAAGGGCTTTATTTTGCGATTTGAGCTGGTTAAAGAAGGTATTCAAACTTTTAAATTCTGCTTCAATTTGCTTTAAATCATCAGTAAAACTAGCCATTCCCATAATACCGACAACTGAAATATTTTTTAGGTTTTTAATTTCAGCAGAATTTAATAACTGTTCAATCTCGTCAAGGCTTAAGCCGAATTTGGTTTCTTCTTGTGCAATATGTGCTTGGAGCAAACAATTGATAACGCGGTGGTGTTTTTCCGCTTGACGGTTAATTTCAATAAGGGTTTGCAAACTGTCAACTCCGTGAATTAAATCGACAAAATGCGCCATATATTTTACTTTATTTCGCTGTAAATGACCAATCATGTGCCATTGAATATCCTTTGGAAGTGCTGTGTGTTTTTGCGCCATTTCCTGAATTTTATTTTCACCAAAAACACGTTGACCGGCATTATAAGCTTCAAGAATTGCGGCTTCGGATTTTGTTTTTGAAACCGCCACTAAGGTTACTTGAGGAGGTAAAGCCTTTTTAATTTGGTTGAGTTTTGTGGCAATATCGAAAAATTCCATTTTGTGTGATTAAAATTCATAAATTGTTAAACCACTGCGCAACTTTGGTTCAATATAAGTACTTTTTGGAGGCATCATCAAATTGGCATTGGCAACCAATTTTAACTGAGATACAGAAGTAGGGACGAGTCCAAATGCAACTTGATATTTACCCGAGTCAACTTCATCTTTTAGTTGCATTTGATTTAAAATTGCTGGCAAGTATTTAATTTGATGACTATTAGATAAATCATCAATTCCTAAAATTGGTTTTAAAATAGTTATAAAAAGCAGCTGGGCATCTAAATCGTCGAGTGGGGTATGAATTTGATAAAAGCTTTTGCGCAAATATAAGGAATAATAAGCACCCTCTAAATACATACTAAAATGGTGTTTTTTTGATGGAATGTAGAGTTGCTTTCCGCGATTTTCAATCCTAAAATGAGCATCTAACTTAATCAAAAACTCATCTTTTGTCAATCCATTTAGGGATTTAATAAACCGATTAAAAGAAGTTATTTTTAAACGAGACTCAGGAATTAAATAACTCATAAAAAAGTTGTAATTTTCTAATCCTGTGTGATTTGGATTATTTTGTTTCATCAAATTTGCCAAATAATTGGAAGAAGCACAGCGGTGATGTCCATCGGCAATATAAACGGCATCCATTTTAGCAAATGCACCCGTAATGAGTTTTATATCCTCATCATTTTCAATAACCCAAAATAAATGTTGATGTTTTTTATTGGTAGTGAATTCGTATTCAGCTCTTTTTTGCTGGTATTTTTCATATACAGCCGTCAGTAAATCAGTATCTGGATAGGCAATTAAAACGGGTTCGGCATTAAAACCGGTTGTTTCGAGATACTTTCCAAATAAAACCTCACGTTCTTTAAGGGTTGCCTCATGTTTTTTTATAAGTCCTGACTGATAATCGGCAATACTTGAGGTTGCTATAAAGCCCCAAAAGACCTCTTTTTTATAGGTTTGTTGGTGTAAATAATAGGAAGCTTTGGCATCGCTAGTGAAAAATCGATTCTCTTTAAATTCAATGTACCGATTGCGGACTAACCTAAATCGCTCATCGCCTTTAGGCGACAATTGAAACTTAAAACCAGGTTTAAGAATGTGTAAAAATGAAAATGGATTATACTTTAATATACTGTTTAACTCTTCATTACTATAGGTTTCATAAGAACTTGTAGTGAGTAGTGCGGCTTTGTCTCGGGTAGGACGCACCGCTTTAAAAGGTCTTATTACTGCCATACAATGTGAATGCTATTTTAACAATTTAGCAATGATCTCAGCTAATTCTAATCCGATGCGCTCTTGTGCTTCTAGTGTTGCCGCGCCGATATGAGGCGTTAAGGATATATTTGGCATCATCAGTAATTTTAAGGCTGGTGTTGGTTCATTTTCAAAAGTATCAATGGCCGCATAGGCAACTTTTCCACTTTCGAGAGCGGTAACTAAAGCGACTTCATCAATCACGCCACCTCTAGAAGCATTGACAATGCCCACACCCGTTTTCATCATATTAAATTCGGTTGTAGAAATAACATAATCCTTTTGTGCAGGCACGTGAAAGCTAATAAAATCAGCTTCTTTTAAAACGGATTCTTTTGTTTGGGTTTTAATATCAAAACCTATTTTTTGACCATCGAAAAAATCAACATCAATATGAATTTTTTCTATAAATGGGTCAAAAGCAATGACTTTCATGCCAACACCTAAAGCAATTTTAGACGTTTCTTGACCAATACGTCCGATACCAAAAACACCCATAGTTTTACCTTTTAACTCGCGTCCGTTGGCATAAGCTTTTTTAAGGGCGTTAAATTTAGTATCTCCATCTAAAGGCATTGTTCGATTGGAATCGTATAAAAAACGAACCATCCCAAAAAGGTGGGCAAAAACCAATTCGGCTACAGAATGGGATGAGGCAGCAGGCGTATTGATGACGTGAATGCCTTTACTTTTGGCATAATCTACATCAATATTATCCATGCCAACACCACCGCGCCCAATCAATTTTAGCTTGGTAGCATCAATTAAATCTTTGCGTACTTTAGTGGCACTACGCACCAAAAGTGCGTCAATTTTATTGGTATTAATATAATTTATCAATTGCTCTTGAGCAACATTTGTGGTAATAACTTCAAATCCTGAAGCTTGTAAAGCCTCAATGGCAGCGGAGTCAATTCCGTCGTTTGCTAATATTTTCATTTTATAAAGATAAAAATTGATTATTTTACTTGTTTCATCACATTGACTAAGGCTTGAACACTTTCGAGTGCTAAGGCATTGTACATACTTGCCCGATAACCACCAGCAGAGCGATGTCCTTTAATACCTACAATTCCTGCTGCTTTCCAAAGGGCGTCAAAGGCTTCTTTTTTGGTGTCATCTTTAAGGATAAAAGTAACATTCATATTTGAACGATCTTCTTTTGAGGCTAATCCTTCAAAATTTGGATTATTATCAATTTCAGCGTAAAGCAAAGCTGCTTTAGCATTGTTAATTTTTTCAATTGCGGCAATGCCTCCTAAATCTTTTAACCATTGCAAGGTTAGCATTGAAACGTAAACGGCGAAAACTGTAGGCGTGTTATACATACTGTCTTTTGCAATGTGCGTTTGATAATCTAACATCGACGGAATGGTGCGTCCAGTTTTGCCTAAAATACGTTCATTAACTACTACAAGTGTGGTGCCGGCAGGTCCCATATTTTTTTGAGCACCCGCATAAATCATGTCAAATTTTGAAAAGTCGAGTTGTCTTGAAAAGATATCGGAACTCATATCGCAAACCATCAAAGTATTTACTTTTGGAAAAGATTTAATTTGGGTTCCATAAATAGTGTTGTTACTGGTGCAGTGAAAATAGGCTGCATCGGCTGGAATATTGTAATTTTTTGGAATGTAGTGATAGGTTTTATCTTTTGAGGATGCCACAACAATCACTTCACCTAACAATTTAGCTTCTTTTATAGCGCCCGAACTCCAAACACCCGTATCTAAATAAGCAGCTTTGCCGTTAATAGGCAATAAGTTATAGGCACACATTAAAAATTCTAAACTTGCGCCACCTTGCAAAAAAAGTGCTTGATAGCCTTTGCCTTCTAACCCTAAAAGTTCGAGTACTAACTGACGTGTATTTTCCATTACGGCAACAAAATCGGCGCTGCGATGTGATATTTCGAGTAAAGAAAGGTTTGAATTGTTAAAATTTAATACGGCTTCCGAAGCTTTTTTTAAGACTTCTTGAGGTAATACAGAAGGTCCTGCATTAAAATTGTGCATTTTCATGATGTTTTAATTTTATTCAGCAAATTTGTGGAAAATATTGCAAATAAACCCTATAAACGGGTAATAATTTTAAATTATTTTGGGTCTAAAACGATGCACGGAATAATCATTTCTTCTAATGAAATACCGCCATGCTGAAAGGTGTTTTTATAATAATTTACAAAGTGATTAAAGTTGTTTGGATAGGCAAAAAAGTAATCTTCTTTAGCAAAAATATAGGAGCTACTCATGTGAATGCTAGGTAGATAAATTTCTTCAGGGTTTGTTACAGCGAAAACTTCTTTTTGATTATAGGTTAAACTTCTGCCTGTTTTATAGCGCAAATTTGAGCTGATATTTTTATCGCCAATCACTTTTGAAGGATTTTTTACATTAACCGTTCCGTGGTCAGTGGTGATGACTAATTTTAATTTATTTTGTTGTGCTTTTTGGATGAGTTCAAGGAGTGTTGAATTTTTAAACCAACTTAAAGTTAACGAGCGATAAGCCTTATCGTCGGCGGTAAGTTCTTTAATCATATCCATTTCGGTTCGCGCATGCGAAATCATATCTACAAAATTATAAACCACAACGGTTAATATATTTTGTTTGGTAGTAGCAAAATTGGAGAGCAATTCTTTTCCTTTTTGCAGATTGGTGATTTTGTAATATTCAAAGGGTATTTGCAATCCTAAACGTTTAAGTTGTGAGGCTAAAAACTCTTTTTCATAGAGGTTTTTACCCACCTCTTCGGGGTCATTTTTCCAGTATTCCGGAAATTTGCGTTCCATTTCAAGGGGCATCAATCCCGAAAAAAAAGCATTGCGGGCATATTGAGTAGCAGTGGGGAGGATGCTGCAATAAGCACACTCATCTACCACGCGGTAGTAATTTTGAATAAGGGGTTCAAAAATGCGCCATTGATCGTATCTCATATTATCAACAACTATTAAAAGCGTTGGCTCTTGGGCTTTTAAAAGCGGGGCTACGCATTTTTTAAATACGTTTGGCGATAATGTTGGTGCGTCTTTATCATGAAACCATTTTGCATAATTTTTAGAAATAAATTTAAAAAACTGTGAATTGGCTTCTTTTTTTTGACTTTCTAAAATTTCGGTTAAACCAGAATCGTCTATTGATTCGAGTTCAAGCTCCCAACGAATTAATTTTTGATATAGCGCATTCCAATCGTCAAAACTATTGACGCCAGCCAAATCCATACTAATTTGCCTAAAGGCTTGTTGATAATTTGAAGTGGTTTTTTCAGTTACCAATCGGCTATGGTCTAAAATTTTCTTTAAGCTTAGCAAAATCTGGTTTGGATTAACAGGCTTTATTAAATAATCAGCTATTTTATAGCCTATTGCATCATCCATTAAAAATTCTTCTTCACTTTTGGTTATCATAATAACCGGTAAGTTCGGATTGATTGATTTTATCTCCGACAAGGTTTCTAATCCGCTAAGGCCAGGCATATTTTCGTCCAATAATACAATATCAAATGGTTTTAAAGCCACCATTTCAATGGCTTCATAACCATTGTTACAGCTTGTTATCTTGTAATTTTTGTTTTCTAAAAAGATGATATGTGGTTTTAATAAATCGATTTCATCGTCCACCCAAAGTATGTTAATTTGTTGCATAAAACTATATGGATTTTTGTACTTTTGTTTACAAGTTAAAGATTCAAATTTGAATAAACTCAAAATTTTAAACGACCCAATTTACGGTTTTATTTCAATACCCAACGAATTAATTTTTGATTTAATTGAGCATCCTTATTTTCAACGCTTAAGGCGTATTTCTCAAATGGGTTTGTCGTTTTTGGTTTATCCAGGAGCGCATCACACGCGGTTTCATCACGCTTTGGGCTGTATGCATTTAATGCAAAAAGCCATTGGCGTACTTAAATTTAAAGGCGTTGCCATTAGCGACGATGAAGCAAATGCCCTATTAATCGCCATTTTGCTACACGATATTGGGCACGGTGCTTTTTCGCATGCTTTAGAGCATAGCATTGTTAAAAATGTTTCGCACGAGTTGATTTCTGAGCAATTTATGCTTGAATTAAATCTTGAATTTAAAGGAAAACTAAGCTTAGCTATTCAAATTTTTAAAGGGCAATATCCCCGCGCTTTTTTTCATCAACTCATTACAAGTCAGCTAGATGTAGATCGAATGGATTATTTAAAACGCGATAGTTTTTACACGGGTGTTTCCGAAGGAAATATCAATTCTGAACGCATCATCACAATGTTTAATGTGGTTGATAATGATTTAGTTATTGAAGAAAAAGGTTTGTATTCTATCGAAAAATTCTTAACCGCGCGTCGCTTGATGTATTGGCAAGTTTATTTGCATAAAACAGGTTTGATAGCCGAACAATTATTGGTAAAAGCTTTAAAACGCGCCAAAGAGCTTTCGCAAAATGGCATAAAATTGCCAGCAAACCCTGCATTGACCTTTTTTTTAGAACAGGTCATTAATGAAGAGAATTGGAATAAAACAGCCTTAAAAATTTTTGCTAATTTAGATGATTACGATATTTTGTCAGCTCTAAAACAATGGCAAAGCAATGATGATTTTATCTTATCTTATTTAAGTAAAGCAATTATAAATAGAAGATTACCACATGTTTCTATAAAGAAAAATAGCCCAAGTTCCTCTAAACTCGACAAACTTAAAAAACAGGTTTTAGAACGTTATCCTATTAGTGAAAGTGAAGTTAATTATTTAGTTGATACCGGTAAAATTCAAAATACGGCTTACAGCAAAGATCAAAACCCTATTAAAATAATTTACAAAAATGGCAAGGTAACCGATTTTTTAAAAGCCTCCGATTTTAACCAAACAGAAACAATCACCAAGCCTATTATAAAATTTTTCACCTATTATCCGAAGGGTTTATAGGCTAACATTTAGATTTAAATTTTTATATTTGCATTCATGAAATTCACAGCAACACAAATCTCAGAAATACTTCACGGTGAAATTGAGGGAAACCCTGATGTTGAAGTATTTAAACTTTCAAAAATTGAAGAAAGCGAAGAGGGTTCACTTACCTTTTTATCAAATTTAAAATACACACCTTATCTATACAATACAAAAGCTACCATTGCCATTGTAAATAAAACGTTTGTCCTTGAAAAAGAAATCAATACGACCTTAATAAAAGTTGAGGATTCTTATCAGGCATTTTCTAAATTATTAGCTTTTTATAACAATGTAAAACTCGATAAAAAGGGAATTGAAGAACAGAGTTTTATAGATAAATCGGCTCATTTAGGTCAAAATTTATACCTTGGTTCTCATTCTTATATTGGCGCAAACGTAAAAATTGGCAACAATGTAAAAATTTTTCCAAATGTTTTTATTGGGGATAATAGCCATATTGGTGATAGTAGTATCTTATTTTCGGGAGTCAATATTTATTCTGATACAATAATTGGAACCCATTGCATCATTCATTCCGGCGTTGTTATTGGCTCTGACGGATTTGGCTTTGCGCCCAGTGAAAATGGCGTTTATACAAGCATTCCTCAAATAGGAAATGTCATTATTGAAGATCACGTTGATATTGGTGCTAATACAACAATTGATCGCGCTACTTTGGGTTCTACAATCATCCGCAAAGGGGTTAAACTCGACAATCAAATTCAAATTGCGCATAATGTTGAAATCGGCGCAAATACCGTAATTGCTGCACAAACAGGAATTGCAGGCTCCACAAAAATCGGTTCAAACTGTCAAATTGGTGGACAAGTAGGTTTTGCCGGCCATTTAATTATTGGCAATAATGTTAAAATTCAAGCACAATCTGGTATTGGACGTAATTTAAAGGATAATGAAGTGGTTCAAGGAAGTCCCGCCTTGCCATTTTCCGATTTTTATAAATCGTACGTACATTTTAAAAACCTAACAAAACTTGTTGAAAGAATCAATTTGTTAGAAAAAAAATTAAAAATTTAAAAATTAATGATTACTACTATTAAACAAAAAACAATAAAAGAGAGCATCTCACTTTCGGGCGTTGGTTTACACACAGGAAAAGAAGTAAAATTAACTTTTAAACCTGCTCCCGAAAATCACGGATTTGCTTTTATACGCGTTGATTTAGAAGGCAATCCAGTAGTTGAAGCGCTAGCCGATTATGTTGTTGATACGAAACGCGGCACAAATCTTGAAAAAAACGGCGTTTATATCAGTACCTCCGAGCATGTTTTGGCTGCTGTTGTAGGTTTGGGAATTAACAATATCAACATCGAATTAAATAGTGCCGAGCCGCCAATTATGGATGGCTCATCAAAATATTTTATTGAAGCACTCGAAAAAGTAGGTCTTGTTGAGCAAAATGCTTACGCTCAAGCGTATATAGTTAAAGATGTTATTTCGTATAAAGATGCCGAATCGGGAAGCGAAATAATGGTGGTTCCATCTGATAACTATGAAATTACGACGATGGTAGATTTTGGCACTAAAGTATTGGGAACACAAAATGCCACCTTATCTGATATTTCAAATTTTAAAACTGAAATTGCAGCCGCAAGAACCTTTAGTTTTTTACACGAAATTGAAATGTTATTGGATAACAACCTTATAAAAGGTGGCGATTTAAACAATGCCATTGTTTATGTTGATAAAGAACTGTCAAATGCAACAATGGAAAAACTAAAAATAGCCTTTAAAAAGGATGCCATTAAAGTTAAACCAAACGGCATTTTAGATAACCTTACTTTACACTGGCCAAATGAGGCTGCACGCCATAAATTACTCGATGTAATGGGCGATTTAGCCCTAATTGGTATGCCCATTAGAGGAAAAATTATCGCAACAAAACCAGGTCATGCTGTAAATACTAATTTTGCAAAAAAATTATCTAAGATTATCAAATTAGAAAAAAGAAGCAAAATACCTTGTTGTGATTTATCACAACCGCCTTTAATGGATGCTCAAAAAATTATGACCATTTTGCCCCACAGACCTCCTTTTTTGTTGGTTGACCGAATTTTAGAACTTTCTAAATCACATGTGGTAGGTTTGAAAAATGTAACCATGAATGAGCCATTTTTTCAAGGTCATTTTCCTGGAGCGCCCGTAATGCCAGGTGTTTTACAAATTGAAGCCATGGCACAATGTGGAGGTATTTTAGTTTTAAGCACCGTTCCTGATCCTGAAAATTATCTTACTTATTTTATGACCATGGATAAAGTTAAGTTTAAACGTAAAGTGATACCCGGCGATACCTTGATTTTTAGGGCAGAACTCATTTCACCTATCCGCCGTGGTATTTGCAATATGCAAGCTTATGGCTATGTTAATGGCAAACTTGTTGTTGAAGCCGAATTAATGGCGCAGATTTCTAAAAAATAAATCACAAATGAATCAACCATTAGCATACATACATCCTGGCGCTAAAATAGCAACCAATGTAGTGGTAGAACCCTTTACTACCATAAATAATAATGTTACCATTGGCTCCGGCACTTGGATAGGCTCAAATGTTACCATTATGGAGGGTGCACGAATTGGCAAAAATTGTCGCATTTTTCCTGGTGCAGTGATTTCGGCTATTCCACAAGATTTAAAATTTGATGACGAAGATTCTGAAGTTTTTATCGGTGATAACACAACCATAAGAGAATGCGTAACCATCAATCGGGGAACAAAAGCTTATGGCAAAACTGAGATTGGTGCAAATTGCTTAATTATGGCAACATCGCACATTGCACACGACTGTATTTTAGAAAATAATGTAATCATTGTGAATGGGGTGCTTTTAGCTGGTCATGTTAAAGTGGGAGCCTATGCTATTATTGGCGGATTAGCTGGTATTCACCAGTTTATACAAATTGGGGCACACGCCATGGTTTCTGGCGGTTCATTGGTTCGTAAGGATGTTCCTCCTTATACAAAAGCAGCAAAAGAACCATTATCTTATGTGGGTATCAATTCTATTGGCTTGCGCCGAAGAGGTTTTGACACCATAAAAATTAGAGAAATACAAAATATTTACCGAATACTTTACCAAAAAAATTACAATACCACTCAAGCTCTCGGCATCATCGAAGGCGAAATGGAAGCAACTAAAGAACGTGATGAAATCATCACTTTTATCAGAGATTCTCAACGCGGCATAATGAAAGGATACACAAACAAACAATAATTTAATAAATAACTATCAATTTAATGGCTACTACAACCGATATTAAAAAAGGATTATGCATGAGATATAACAACGATATTTTTAAAGTTGTTGAATTTTTACACGTTAAACCCGGCAAAGGTCCGGCTTTTGTTAGAACTAAATTAAAAAGTTTAACTACCGGAAAGGTTTTAGAAAACACCTTTCCTAATGGAAGAAAAATTGATGAAGTGCGCGTTGAAACACATAAGTATCAATTTTTATATCCAGAAGGGGACTCTTTTCACTTTATGAATACCGAGGATTACAACCAAATTACACTTCAAAAAGTAATTTTAGATGCACCTGAATTATTAAAAGAAGGTGAAATTGTAACCGTTATTTTTAATGCCGATGATGCTTTGCCACTTTCGGTTGAAATGCCCACAAGTGTTGTTTTAGAAATTATTCACACCGAGCCGGGTATTAAAGGAAATACCGCCACAAATGCCACTAAATCAGCTACTTTAGAAACAGGTGCCAGCATAAATGTACCGCTCTTTATCAATGAAGGCGATAAAATTAAAGTCGATACCGAAAAAGGTTTGTACTTAGAACGCGTTAAAGAATAGTTCTAAAAAATGAAATTCAAAAATCCTCAATCCCTTGAGTTTATTGCTAAACTTATTGGAGCTAAATACATAGGTTCGCCAAATTTTAAAATTACAGGAATTAACGAAATTCATGTAGTTGAAAAAGGTGATATTGTTTTTGTTGACCATCCAAAATATTACGATAAAGCCTTGAATTCTAAGGCTACTACCGTTTTAATCAACAAAGAAGTGGCTTGTCCTGAGGGAAAAGCACTTTTAATTTCGGATGATCCTTTTCGCGATTTTAACATGATTACGCAGTTTTTTAATCCGTTTAAATCCGCTTCAAGCGCCATTGCAAAAACAGCTGTAATAGGAGCAGAAACCATTATTCAACCCAATGTATTTATAGGTAATGAGGTTAAAATTGGTAAAAATTGTGTTATTCATCCCAATGTTTGTCTTTATGATGGCATTGAAATTGGAAATTATGTAACCATTCATGCGGGAAGTATTTTGGGAGCAGATGCTTTTTATTATAAGAATAGAGCCGAAACAGGTTATGATAAACTGATATCCTGCGGCAGCATCAAAATAGAAGACCATGTCGATATTGGGGCTTTATGTACCATTGACAAAGGCGTTTCGGGAATTACCACCATTGGTGAAGGGTCAAAACTCGATAACCAAGTTCACGTTGGACATGACACCATTATTGGAAAGCGCTGTTTAATCGCTTCACAAACCGGCATTGCTGGTTGCGTAGTTATTGGCGATAAAGTTACCATCTGGGGACAAGTAGGAACCACAAGTGGCATTCACATTGGCGCAGGTGCGATTATTCTCGGACAAACCGGTGTTACCAAATCTGTTGAAGGTGGAAAAACCTACTTTGGAACGCCCATTGGCGAATCGCGAGAAAAATTAAAAGAATTGGCATACTTGAGAGGTTTGATGAAAGCTTCAAAATAAAAATAAAATTATTAGTTGTTTTGTTTCGATGTTCGCCTACAAAAAACTAAATTTGTAACTATTAAATTTAAATAAAAATGAGTGTTTTAGTAAACAAAAATTCAAAGATAATTGTTCAAGGTTTTACTGGTAGTGAAGGTACTTTTCACGCCTCTCAAATGATAGATTACGGCACAAACGTAGTTGGTGGCGTAACTCCTGGAAAAGGAGGACAAACCCATTTAAATAAACCTGTTTTTAATACCGTTGCCGATGCTGTTAAAATAGCGCAAGCCGATACTTCTATAATTTTTGTTCCGCCTGCTTTTGCGGCAGATGCCATTATGGAAGCTGCCGAAGCCGGAATTAAGGTGATTATTTGTATTACCGAAGGCATTCCTACGGCAGATATGGTTGTTGTTAAAAATTACATCGCCAATAAAAATTGTCGCTTAGTTGGTCCAAATTGCCCAGGAGTTATTACGCCAAATGAAGCCAAAGTAGGTATTATGCCTGGCTTTGTATTTAAAAAGGGACGTGTTGGCATCGTTTCAAAATCGGGTACCTTAACCTATGAAGCGGCCGACCAAGTTGTTAAACAAGGTTTGGGAATTTCAACAGCCATTGGAATTGGTGGTGATCCAATTATTGGAACAACTACTAAAGAGGCTGTCGAGCTTTTTATGAACGACCCAGAAACAGATGCAATTGTTATGATTGGCGAAATTGGTGGCCAGCTTGAAGCCGAAGCCGCAAAATGGATTAAAGCCGGTGGAAATAAAAAACCAGTTATCGGTTTTATTGCCGGGCAAACCGCACCTAAAGGTAGAACAATGGGACATGCAGGCGCTATTGTTGGTGGTAAAGATGATACCGCTGCCGCCAAAATGCAGATTTTAACCGACAACGGAATTTACGTTGTAAATTCTCCTGCCGAAATTGGTAAAAAAGTAAAAGAAGTTTTAGGCTAAACTAAACTTTAATAAATAATTTAAAAGGCTACCAAATGGTAGCTTTTTTTTATATTTGACTTTCCGTAATTAGGATGACTCATATAAACAAAATGGTATTGTTTAAAATCCTATAAAATTATTAAAATTTAATCAAAAAATATAGTCCGATGAAATTAACCGAAAATAAAACCGTATTAATTACAGGCGCAACAAGAGGTATTGGTAGAGGAATTGCCCTTGCATTCGCCCAAAATGGCGCACATGTGGCGTTTACTTACAGTGCTTCAACAAATGCCGCTACCGAATTAGAAAACGAATTAAAAGACTATGGTGTTAAAGCAAAAGCCTACCAATCTAATGCGGCCGATTTTAACAGCGCTCAAGATTTGGTTGCTGAGGTGCTCAATGAATTTGGAACCATTGATATTTTGATAAATAATGCCGGAATTACCAAAGATAATTTGTTGATGCGCATTTCGGAAGCCGATTTTGACAGTGTGATTCAAGTAAATCTAAAATCCGTATTTAATTTGACCAAAGCCGTAATCAAACCCATGATGAAACAACGCGATGGCGTCATTATCAATATGAGTTCGGTTGTGGGCGTAAAAGGAAATGCGGGTCAGAGTAATTATGCCGCTTCCAAAGCCGGAATTATTGGTTTTACAAAATCCGTTGCGCTTGAATTAGGCTCTCGCAACATTCGATGTAACGCTATTGCTCCAGGATTTATAGAAACTGAAATGACCGCCAAGCTCGATGAAGCAACTGTTGAAGGCTGGCGCAAGGCTATTCCCCTTAAACGCGGTGGCACCCCTGCCGATGTTGCTAATGCTTGCTTGTTTTTAGCTTCCAATTTAGCAACTTATATCACCGGGCAAGTGCTTAATGTTGATGGTGGCATGCTAACCTAAAAATTTTAATAATGAATTTTATAACTGTGCTTTTAATCTTTCTTGCTTTAGTTTTAGCACTTGCAATTTCCTTTTATTTTTATTTTTATAAAACTACATTTCCTAAAGATAAGGTTTTTAAACAGTTATTCATTTTACGCACCTTAACATTTTTTTTAATTGCCCTGTTTTTCATCAATCCAAAAATTAAAAAAAATTTATACACTATTGAAAAACCAACACTCATTTTAGCCGTTGATCAGTCAAAATCAATCTCCTATTTAAAGGAATCGGAAAACATAAAATTAGCGTATTCATCGCTTAAAGCGGATAAAAAATTATCTGATAAATTCAATATTCAACATTTTGCTTTTGGCGATAAAATTAGAGCAACTGACACCCTAAAATTTGATGACAATCAGACCATTATATATGATGCTATAGACCATTTAAATAAATTAAATAGCAAAAATTCGGCACTCATCATTTTGTCGGATGGAAACCAAACTAATGGAAATGATTACCAATATTTCAAAGCAAAATTCCCAATTTACACCTTAGTTGCTGGGGATACCGCCCTATATGCCGACTTAAAAATAAATCAATTAAACTTAAATGATTTTACGTTTACCGGGAACCATTTTCCGGTAGAGGCCTTTTTGCAATATGATGGAAAAGGTGCTGTTAACACCACTTTTAAGGTTACAGAAAACGGTAAGCTACTTTATTCGCAAACCCTAGAATTATCGGAAAATCACAAATCGCAGACATTGAATTTTCAATTAGAATCTGGCAAAGCAGGGGTGCATCAATTTACAGCAACGCTCACGCCCTTTAAAAATGAGAAAAACAGTTTAAATAATCAAAAATATTTTTCAATAAACACCCTGAGTAATCAATCTGATATCTTAATAATCAGCAGTTTTAATCATCCTGATTTGGGAGCCTTAAAGCGAAGTATCGAAAGTAATAAGCAAAATAAGGTTACGGCGTATATAGGTGACGGAAAATTGCTAAATCTTAAAAAATACCAGCTTGTAATAACTTACCAGCCTAACGCAAGTCAAAAGCTATTTTTTGAAAATCTTCAAAAAGAGAAAATTCCCAATTTTATTATTACTGGATCCGAAACCGATTGGAATTTTTTAAATACCGTTCAGCAAGTTTTTCATAAAAATAGCAATGAGCAAACTGAAAACTACTTTCCAAATTTAAACAATACATTTGAACCCTTTATTGTTGATGGTTTAGATTTTGAATCATTTCCACCTTTATTATCAAATATTGGACAACTAAATTTTAGTATAAAACCACAAATTTTGCTTTATTCAAAAGCAAATAACAGCAAGGCTCAAGAGGTTTTGATGGCAACTTACACCCAAAATAATAGACGCGGAGCGGTACTTTTTGGCAATGACTTTTGGAAATGGCGAATGGCCAGTTTTAATAAAAATCAGAATTTTGATGCTTTTGATAAATTGATGAATAATCTTGTGCTTTATTTGGCAGAATATCAATCAAAAAGGCAAATTAAAGCAGATTATAAGGCGGTTTTATATGCCAATCAACCAGCCATATTTAAAGCTCAATTTTTTGATGAGACCAATAATTTTGATAAACGCGGTCAACTAGATATTCAAATTACCGATGAGCATTCAAAAAAAACAACTATATTTCCACTTGTATTATCTGAAAATCAGTACGCTATAAGTTTGAATGAATTGCTTGCCGGCAACTATAATTTTAAAATTAAAGAGCGCCAAAGTGGTGTTTTTATTGAAGGTAAATTCGTACTTTTAAACTTTCCAATAGAGCAACAATTTAGCAATGCCGATTATGGCAGGTTGAAGAATTTATCTTCCAATAATCATGGTGATGCTTATTTGCTTAAAAATTATAAATTATTGTCATCAAAATTAGCAAGCGAAAATGAGTTTAAAAGCATTGAAAAACGTACAACTTCAACGCGAAATTTTATCGATTTTAAGTGGTTGTTTTTACTTGTAATCGCATCGGCATCAGCCGAATGGTTTATTCGAAAATATCGCGGTTTGATATAAAACTTTACTAACCTTAAATAAATTTAATTATGATTAATCCTCCAAAATTTTTAATTCCGGGCGTTGTAATATTTATTATTACAATTATTATTATTGCAAAATCCTCAGTAACCATAGGCTATGGCGAAGCAGGTGTTTTATTTAAAACATTTGGTGGTGGCGTTGAAATCGACAATACACTCGATGAAGGGTTTAATGTGATTGCCCCTTGGAATAATGTAACCATTTACAATGTTAAACAACAAGAGCTTTTAGAAAAAGGAATGGAAGTTTTGTCTTCTAACGGTTTGGCTATTAAACTTGATGCCTCGGTACTTTACCAACCTAAATTTGAAAAATTAGGACTTTTGCACAAAACGAGAGGTAAAAATTATTTAGAAAATGTAATTACACCCGCAGTGCGTTCTGCTACCCGAAGTGTGGTTGGCCGTTATACGCCTGAGCAATTGTATTCATCAAAACGCGATGCCATTCAGGATGAAATATTTGAAGAAACAAGAAAAATTCTTGAGCCACAATACGTGCAATTGAATGCTATTTTGGTTAGAGATGTTACACTTCCAGCAGCCATTAAAGACGCCATTGAACGCAAATTACGTCAAGAACAAGAATCTTTAGAGTATGAATTTAGATTAACCAAAGCCTCTAAAGAAGCTCAAAAACAAATTATTGAAGCACAAGGTAAAGCCGATGCTAACCGTATTTTGAGTGCTTCGTTGACCGATAAAATTTTGCAAGATAAAGGCATTGATGCCACTTTGCAATTAGCTGCCTCTCCAAATGCAAAGGTTGTAATTGTTGGAGGTAAAGATGGATTGCCAATTATTTTAGGAAATAATTAGGGGTAATCTTATTGTTACCAACTAAAAAAAAGCCAACTAATTGTTGGCTTTTTTTATGGTATCGGTTTTAACTTTAACGGGGGTAAAGTCATTTCCAACTTTTCCTTTTTTAAGGGCTTTATAATTTTCATAGCAATCGAGAACCGCTTCAATAATCTGCAAATCGCTGGCTTTTTTGATAAAATAATCGGAATAGTTGCAATCGTCGAGCAAATCTTCGAGCTCTTTTTTGCTCATATCCATATAATCCATAAGCACTTCTCGGCTAAATTTTTGTTCCATAATACCGCGCACGTCATCTTGCTCTTTTAGTTGTTTCAATCTTTTTAGTTGTTGCGGCTTTTTGCCAAATTTGTTGTACCAAAAATCAATTGGGTTAAAAAGGGCGCTCAAAACGGAGCCGTAGTTTCGTGTAGTTGGGCGTCCTACTTCATAAGTTTGAGAAATGCCATTAATGTGAATACGCGTAAACCGATCGAGCGGCACATTTTTGGCATCAACTACCAATACGCCAATAAGTTCATGTGGTTTAAGCGTAACTTCATTTAAATCAATAACCTTTTCGTACATCGAAATTAAAAGTTCATTACCTTTTAGCAAATCATTGGTAATTTTAAGCTTAATCGATTGAAATCCAACATAAGATATAAAAATTGTATCGTTAGGTTGCGCCGTAATTTCAAATTGCCCTGCATTATTGGTGGTAACCCCTCTAACAGAATTCAAATTTAGAATATCAGCACTTTGCAAAGGTGAATTATCTTGATTATTGACAATTTTGCCTTTTAAGGTTTTTTTATTTAAAGTATTGTTTTCTTGACCATTAACTATAATGACAAGGGTCAGCAGTAAGAGCGTAATTATTGATTTTTGCATGGTGCAATATTAAAAACTTAATAAAGTAAATTTAGTTAAAGTAATGTGAAAAGCAAGTTAAAAAAAAGATGGTTTGTGTATAAAATTTACGCGTAATTTTCCTATTTTAAAATAGGCAATAGACCTCAAAATCAAGTCCAATAAAAGCTACTTTACCTTTTTAAAGCATCTGTGGGTTTTGGCACAAAATGCCCAATACCACCAGCGCGATTATCATTAAAGCTTGTTGGAATATCATCGGCATTTGTGCGTTCAGCCCAAGTAACGTGAGCGGTTCCGTCATCTTTTCTAAGCATGGTGATGCAATTTTCAACCGGACAAACCAATGAGCATAAATTGCAACCCACGCAATTTTCTTCAATAATACTCGGAATTCTATTTTTGAGATCTATTGACCGGGCAATGGCTTGATGCGCCCCATCATCACAGGCAATATAACACAAATCACATCCAATACATTTATCTGGATTTATTGCGGCTATTACTTTGTATTTTAAATCCAAATGTTTCCATTCAGTTACGTTAGGAAGTGCCAAACCCGCAAAATCATAAATGGTATGATAGCCTTTTGTATCCATAAAGGCGCGTAAACCGGCATCCATTTCGCGAACAATCCCAAATCCGTAATGCATGACTGCCGTACAAACCTGTATAGAGGTTGCGCCAAGTAGAATAAACTCAACAACGTCTCGCCATGTTTCGATTCCGCCAATACCTGATAAGGGGATTTTACTTATTTCGGGATGTTGTGCCAAATCTTTGAGCATATTCATGGCAATTGGTTTTACTGCAGGTCCGCAATAACCGCCATTTGTTCCCTTTCCGTCAACAATAGGGTAGGGCGCGTAGGTATCTAAATCAATACCAACAATACTTTTTATGGTGTTAATCAAAGAAATAGCATCTGTTCCCCCTTGATAAGCTGCCAAACCAGGGTCGGTAATATGAGAAATATTGGGCGTTAATTTGGTGATTACTGGAACTTTTGCAGCATCTTTTGCCCATTCTACGATGGTTTTTAAAACTTCGGGTTCTTGACCAACAGCCGAACCCATGCCGCGTTCGCACATACCATGGGGGCAACCAAAATTTAATTCAATTCCGTCAACGCCCGCATTTTCAACATCTTTAATGATTTGAATCCATTCCTTGCGCGTTTCTACCATTAAGGAGGCAATCACGGCGTGGTTTGGAAAATATTTTTTAACTTCTTCAATTTCTCTTAAATTATCGGCTAAGGGTCTATCGGTTATGAGCTCAATATTGTTGAAGCCCATCATACGGGTATCTCTATAATTTACAGAACCATATCTGCTCGATACATTTACAACCGGTATTCCCAAGGTTTTCCAAACTGCGCCACCCCAGCCAGCCTCAAAAGCTTTCATAATTTGATATCCTGAATTGGTAGGTGGGGCAGAAGCTAACCAAAATGGATTTGGTGCTTTAATACCTGCAAAATTTATTGATAAATCGACCATTTTTTGAGTTTTGAGTTTTTAATGTTGAGTGATGCGTGTAATTATTTTGTCAACCATTGATGCATTCCTAAAGCAGCCATTTTTCCATCATAAGCAGCATTTACAACTTCAGCACCACCATTAACAGCATCTCCACCAGCAAAATATTTTGGATTTGATGTTTGAAAGGTTTCTTTATTGATGAGTAATCGCGATTGGTTATCGCATTTTAAATGATCAATTAACTGATAAAATGCACCTTGTTTTGCTTGACCGGTTGCTTTGATAACCAAATCACATTGCACAACAAATACATCGTTATTTTTGGTTTGAAGCTTGCCCTCAATCAGCTCTGTTTTGGCGAATTTAACGCCTTCAACTTTACCCTTTCCTACAATGCCAATAGGCACTAAATTAAATAAACTATCTACGCCCGCACTAATGGCAAAGTCGTATTCAAATTTATAGGCTTTCATTTTTTCCTTTGAATTTCGGTAGGCCAAAACAATTTTTTTAGCACCCATTTTTGCAGCTTCCGATGCGGCATCCATTGCGGTATTGCCACCTCCCAAAACCACTACTTTGTTGGGAACTTTTAAATGATGGTGTTTAGAGCGCAATTCTTCAATAAATTCAACCGCACCTATCACGCCTTTTTTGTTTTCACCTTCAATTTCTAAAGCGCCGGTTTTTCCTAAACCAAGTCCTAAAAAGATGGCATCATAGTTTTTTTCAAGGTCTTGCAATTGTTCTTTTGAGTTGATTGGTGTGTTATATCTTATCTCAAAACCCAGTTGATTTTGCAAATAACTTATTTCATTAAGCACCTCTTCATTTGATATTTTATAGGGTGCAATGCCGTGAACGGCTAAACCCGAGGCTTTATTTTTGGCTTCAAAAATACATACTTGATAGCCTAAGCTGCGCAGCTCGCAGGCACAGGCAATTCCGGCCGGACCAGCTCCGATAATGGCCATTTTTTTATTGTTAGGTTTGCCTACCTTAAAAATTTCTTTGCCAGAATCTATAACTTTATGTGTGGCAAAATTTTGCAATCTGCCAATTTGTATGGGCATAATATTTTGGTGGTTAAAAACACAGGCGCCTTCACATAAAACACCTGTTGGGCAAACCAAACCACAAGTGTTGCCGAGCCAATTTGCATTAAAAATTGTTTGGGCCGCTCCTTCGGTATTCTTTGTTTGTATTTGCTTAATAAACAGCGGAATATCAATATGTGTAGGGCAGGCTTTAATGCATGGTGCATCATAGCAAAATAAACACCTTGCACTTTCATAAAACGCCTCGGTAGGGTTCATTAAGGGTTTTTTTTGCTTAAAATTATTTTGAAATTCAGCTTCAGAAGTTGGTCTGTTATATTCTGCCATTCTTTGTTGTTTTATATAGGTATAAGGTTAACCTAATTTAAAATAATTTATAATTCAGTCAACTTCCCATAAGTTTCAGGACGTCTATCTCTAAAGAATTGCCAAGTAGAACGCACTTCATCGATTAGATCTAAATCGAATTCGGCCACCAATAATTCATCATTATCGCGTGAAGCCTGTGCAAAAATTTGTCCACGTGGATCAACAAAATAAGATTGACCGTAAAATTTACCTAAATTCCAAGGCTTTTCTTCGCCAACGCGATTGATACAGCCCATAAAATAGCCATTAGCTGCAGCGTGCGCGGGTTGTTCTAATTTCCATAAATATTCACTCAACCCTGCAACGGTAGCCGAAGGATTATAAACAATTTCAGCCCCATTTAAACCTAAGGCGCGTGCCCCTTCCGGAAAATGCCTGTCGTAGCAGATATAAACACCCACTTTGGCATATTTTGTTTGAAAAACAGGATAGCCTAAATTGCCGGGTTTAAAGAAATATTTTTCCCAAAAACCCGTGGTATGGGGGATGTGATTTTTGCGATATTTTCCCAAATAGCTACCATCGGCATCAATAACCGCGGCGGTATTGTATAAAACGCCTGCTTGCTCTTTTTCGTAAACAGGAATAATCATAACCATATTGTATTTTTTGGCATAAAACTGCATCTTTTCTATGGTAGGACCAGGAACGGCTTGAGCCGTGACATACCATTTATTGTCTTGACTTGGACAAAAATAAGGGGTGTTAAAAATTTCTTGAAGGCATAAAATTTGAACACCTTGTTTGCCGGCATCTTCAATATAAGGGATGTGTTTGTGATACATGGCATCCGTGATTTGTTGAATGCTACCTTCGCCTTCGGTCATTGGAAGACTCATTTGTATTAATCCTGATTTTATTTTTCTTGACATAATTTATTGATTTTAAATGGAAACTTTATAGCTTATGGTTTTATTTATTTAAGGATTAGTCAGTGTTTCACTTTAAATAAAAACCCTTAATTAACAAAATTTATATGACCGTTTTTGATGTTGTGGTTCGTGGTATAAATTGACCGTGCCCTGCTTTTAGAAGGCATTCGTTATTTTCAATGGCAATTTCACCTCTTAAAATTACTGTTTCGGTTTTGCCGATAACTTTCCGTCCTTCGTAGCCTGAATAATCACAGTTCATGTGATGTGTTTTAACCGAAATGGTGTGTTCTTTTTTGGGATTAAAAATAACCAAGTCGGCGTCAGATCCAATAGCAATGGTTCCTTTTCGAGGATACATACCAAAAATCTTAGCTGCATTTGTAGAACTGATTTCAACAAATTTTGTCAGCGATATTTTTCCTTGGTTAACCCCTTCGGAGTATAAAAATTCTAGGCGGTGTTCAATTGCCGGATGCCCATTCGGAATTTTAGAAAAATCATCTTTTCCCATTTTTTTTTGTTCCCACATAAACGGACAATGGTCGGTACCAACCACTTGCACCAATCCTTGATTAATACCCGACCAAAGTGCTTGTCGGTCTTTTTTTTCCCGCAAAGGAGGACTCATAACCCATTTGGCCCCTTCAAAATTAGCTTCATATAAGGATGCATCTAACATTAAATATTGGGTGCAGGTTTCTACAAAAACTTTTTGGTTGCGTTGTGTCGCTTTGCGAACGGCATTTAAAGCCCCTTCACAGGTCATGTGGACTATGTAACCCGGACAATCGGTATAAAAAAGCATATCGGTAAATCGGGCAGAGGCTTCGGCTTCGGTTATTTCGGGTTGTGATAGATAATGGTAAATGGGTGCTAAATTACCTTCCGATTTATTTTTAGCTATAAGCGAATCAATCATGTCGCCATTGGTAGCGTGAACTGTAACAATGCCACCATGTTTTTTAACAACTTTCATCAACTGAACCATTTGACCGTCGTCAATCATTAAAGCGCCTTTATAAGCCATAAAAGTTTTAAAGGATGAAATACCTTCTTCTTCAATCATTTGAACAACTTCTTTGGCAACATGGTCGTTAAAATCGGTTATTGCCATGTGATAAGAATAATCGCCAATGGCTTTTCCAATTGATTTTTGTTGCCAAGTTTTAAGGGCGTTATGCAGGGTATCTCCTTGTTTTTGAAGGATAAAATCAATTACCATTGTTGTGCCTCCGTGTAGTGCTGCGCGCGTTCCGGTTTCGTAATTATCACTAGAATAGGTTCCCATAAAAGGCATATCTAAATGCACATGCGGGTCTATTCCGCCAGGAAACACCAATTTACCGGTAGCATCAATAACCTTATCGGCTTTGTAATTCAGGTTCTTACCAATGGCAACAATTTTTTCACCTTCGGTATAAACGTCGGCAATATAATCTTCGGATGCGTTAATAATTCGACCATTTTTAATGAGTACTGACATAGCTTTTTATTTAATTAAGGTTTAAATATCGCAATTATTTTTTAAAGTTAAGAATTTAGGACAAATCTGTACGCTTTTTTTGCATGAGCAGATAATAAATTATCGATGAAATTATAAATCCGGTAAACCAGGATAAGGAATACAAGAAATTTAAAGTGGGTACCCAATAGCCAATTAGCGCTAAAAACACTCCAAAAAATAAGGCAATGAGCGCCGCCAAATTAAATCCTGTTTTATTGTAGGAATAGATGCCATCTACTTTATATAAATCGGCTAGCGCAATCTGTTTGTGACGAATCAAAAAATAATCGGTGATTAAAATACCTAATACCGGACCTAATAAACCACTGACAAACAATAAAAAGCCTGAAATTTCATTCATCAACCACCAAGGAGCGATAAGAATTCCGATAATTCCGGTAATAAGTCCACCCATTTTAAAGCTTATTTTTTTAGGGAATAAATTAGAGAATGTGTTGGCAGGCGCAATCACATTGGCGGCAATGTTGGTGCTTAGTGTGGCGATGAGCATAAAAATTTGTGCGATAACAACCACCATAGGATTTTTGAATTTTGCAATAAGCGAAACGGGATCCCAAGGGGCATCATCGGCAATTAAAATATCACTAAAATTTATAACGGTAGCACTTGTAACAAATATTCCTACAAACGAATAGAGCATCATTGTTGCGGGCAAACCTATAAATTGACCCGATATTTGGTCGTTTTGTGAGGCTGCATAACGCGTTATATCGGCAATACTAATCGACATAGTTGCCCAAAAGCCAACCATTGCGGTTAGCCACAACAAATAGCCCCAAAGTTTCGAGCTTTTTCCTTCGTCGGGATTTACTAACGAGGCAGTTACAATGCTCGAATCAAAAGTAGCGATACCATCTGTTTTTCGAAATTGGACTTTAATGGTTTTAGAAGCTTTTTTAATTCCATCAACAGAAGCTATTTCTGAAATGGCGATAGGATTTTTGGACATCATTTTCCAGTCGCTTTTTATATTATTTGACGTTATTTGATATTGATTTGCCTTTGGGTATCCCGCTTTGTCATTTAAAACATTGAGGTTTAAATAAAGTACATTATCAATATCGATAAGGGTTGCAGCGGTTTTTTCAAGTTGAGAACTCTGTTTTAAAACAATTGCAAACCCATCCGCTTTAGCGTAACTCCACCAAATCAATACAATTCCCATAGCGATAAGAATGGGTGCAGAGTAGGTTTCGAGCCATTTAATACTTTCGGTTCCTTTCCAAATAAAGTAAATGTTGATGACCCAAAAAATGGCGAAACCCACAAATTTACCGATAGATAAACCTAGCTCGCTCGGTGTGCCGGTGATGGCATTAAAGATGGCATAAATTGCCAAACCACCAATCCAAGTTTGCACGCCAAACCAACCGCAAGCAATGATGCCACGCGTTACCGAAGCAATATGAATTCCTTTTGTGCCAAAGGCAGCGCGACCAATTACCGGAAAAGGAACACCATATTTTACGCCGGCATGACCATTGAGAATCATTGGAATGGTAATAATCAAATTAGCCAAACCAATAATTATTAAAGCTTCATACCAATTTAAGCCAGTTTTAATCATATATGACGCCAACAAATAGGTTGGAATACACACGGCCATGCCAATCCAAATGGCGGCTAAATTCCATTTGTTCCAAGTCCTTTTTGAGGTAGGAATTGGCGCTAAATCCTCACTGAATAAAGGAGATTTTGATACGTCTTCGGTTAATTCTACAATGTCTCTATTCATAAAAAATTATTTTTTAAGATGCGCTTATCAAACTGGTTAAGGTTAATTATTAAAACTGATTTAGGTTGAAATAATCGCTTTTTAAAAACATTCTTTATCCGCAATAGCGATGGTTTTAGAGATAATATCTAGGCCTTCATCAATTTCGGCTTTGTTAACAATTAAGGGTGGCGCTATAAAAATCCAGTTCCAACGCACAAAGGTAAACATACCGAGTTCGCGAATTTTTGCGGCCATTTTATTGGTAAGGTCCATAGCATTGGCTTTGGCATTCCATTCGGTTATGGGCTCCTTGGTTTCTCTATTTTTTACGAGTTCGATACAGCCTAATAAGCCGGTGTTTCTGAAATCGCCAATAGAAGGGTGTTTTGCTTTCATTTTTTCGACTTCCTTTTCGATATAAGTTCCCATTTTGGCGGCATTGTTAACCAAATTTTCCTCTTGAATGACTTTAATATTTTCGATTGCTGCCGCACAAGAAACGGGATGAGCCGAGTAGGTGAGACCAAGAGCTAAAGGTTTATCATCAAAATATTTGGCAATGGTATCGCTAACAACCATTACGCCCAAAGGCAAATAACCCGAAGTGAGTCCTTTGGCAGATACTAAAATATCGGGGGTAACACCGTGATGGTCAATGCCAAACATTTTACCAGTTCTACCAAAACCACTCATGGTTTCATCATCAATAAATAAAATGCCATATTTATCACAAAGATTTCTCACTTTTTTAAGATACATAGGGGGATATTTTATACAACCAGACGAGCCAGATTCACCTTCAAAAAGTATAGCGGCAACGCTATCGGGGTTTTCGAAATTAACTACGCGTTCTAAGTTTTCAATGGCACGCTCGCCACATTCTTTTATAGAAGCGGAATGCCAAGGACAACGGTAAGCATAGGGATTTTCAACATGCACCACGTTTGGCATAGCTTGGCTATCAACGGCAAATTTTCGAGGATCACCACCAACACTAATGGCCCCGTAGGTTGCGCCGTGGTAAGAGCGGTATTGCGAAATAATTTTATGACGTCCGGTATAAATTCGCGCCAATTTAATGGCGTTTTCAATGGCATCAGCACCCGCTAAGGTAAAAAATGACTTGGTTAAGTTTCCTGGGGTAATTTCAGCTAATTTTTTGCCGAGTTCACCACGTACATCGGTTGCCATTCCAGGATAAACATAACTGAGCCTCTCCATTTGGGCAGCCACTGCTTTGGTAATCCGTTGGTTGCCATGACCAATATTGACATTCATCAATTGTGAAGAAAAATCTAGGTATTTTTTACCGTCTCTGTCATAAATATAACAGCCTTTGGCGTGACTGGCGTTTATAGGGTTGAGACCGCCTTGTTTTGCCCAAGAAAATAAGGTGTAATCAAGATTGTTTTTAATAATGTTGTTCATAGGTTTAGATTTATAAGTCCTTTAACTTTACTTATTTTTATGCTAAGGACAAGCTTTTTTTGGTAAAATTAATCTCGTCAACTCATCCAGTTAATTTGAGCTTCGGGATTCCATTTAGTGGTTACTTTTTTATTTTGAGACCAGAATTCAATAGAACTACGTCCGGTAATATCGCCTACGCCAAATTTTGAATCGTTCCAACCTCCAAAAGAAAAAGGTTCTCTAGGCACGGGAACGCCAATATTTACGCCTATCATTCCGGCACTGGCGCGTTCCATAACTTGTTTTGCCAATCCGCCACTTTGGGTAAATACGGCGGCGGCATTGCCATATTGAGATCCGTTTTCTATTTCAATGGCTTCATTTAAATCTTTAGCTCTAATAATTGAAATAACTGGTCCAAAAATTTCTTCACGAGCAACTGACATTGCAGTTGTAACATAATCTATTATGGTAACGCCTACATAAAACCCACCTTCTTTGCCTTTTACAGTAGTATTTCGGCCATCGATTAAAATTTTAGCACCATCTGCTTCAGCTTGAGCGATATAATTTTCGATACGCGTTTTAGCTTCAGCGCTAATTACCGCACCTAAGTTTTGACCTGGAACAATTTTTTTAGCTTCAATAACCATTTTGTCAATGATGTGTTGCACTTGAGCAACACCAACCATAACCGAGGCGGCCATGCACCGTTGACCTGCACAGCCCGACATAGAAGCGACTACATTTGAAGCTGTCATATCAGGATTTGCATCCGGAAAAACTAATAAATGGTTTTTAGCACCACCAAGGGCGAGGCACCTTTTTAGGTTTGAAGTGGCACGTTTATAAACAATTTTAGCCACTTTTGTTGAGCCTACAAAAGATACTGCCTTAATATCGGGATGATCGCATATTGCTTCAACAACTGCTTTACCACCATTAACCACATTAAAAACACCATCGGGCAAACCGGCTTCTTTTAAAAGTTCAGCCATACGCATAGCGCTTAAAGGAACAATTTCTGAGGGTTTCATAATCATAGTATTCCCTAAAACTAAGGCATTTGGCATGGTCCAATGCGGTACCATATTCGGAAAATTAAAGGGTGTAATCGAAGCAACCACACCAAGGGGTTTGCGCTCAATTCGGCACTCAACCCCTTTGCTAACTTCTTGTACTTCGTTAAAAACAATTTGTGGCATGGATACGGCGAATTCACAAAGTTCCATACTTTTTTCAACTTCGGCTTTAGCTTCATCATAGTTTTTGCCGTTTTCAAGTTGGATGAGTTTTGTGAGTTCATCTATGTTTTTTTCTAACAACTGGCGATAGGTAAAAAATATTTGGATGCGTTCCTTAATGGTTTTAGCAGACCATCCCACATAAGCTTTTTGGGCTGCTTTTACGGCTTTATCAACATCGTCAAAAGTAGAAAGTGGCAAGTTAGAAATGATACTTCCGTCAAGGGGACTGATAACATCCATTGTTTCTTGGCCATTTTTAGCAAATGCACCATCAATAAAATTTAAGACAACGGGTTGTTTTTTATAGGTATTCATAGATTTAATATTTAATTTTTTTTGATAAGAATACCAAATGTATAAAATTAAATCTAATACTATAGAAAAATTACTTTGAATTAAAAAGTGCACACAACAGGACTTGAACCTGCACGAGCTATTGCTCACCAGCCCCTCAAGCTGGCGCGTCTACCAATTCCGCCATGTGTGCAAAGTAGGCTGCAAAAATAAAAAAATCGCGCTATTTAAGGCTAATTTTTTCATAAAGTTTAAAAGGAACTTTAATCTAATTTTAATGACGTTTTACCTTGATGTTTCCCCAGCCTAAGTTGATTCCAATAAAAAAACCGAACACATGTTCGGTTTTAATTGCGATTGTGACCTGGCTGGGGCTCGAACCCAGGACCCCTACATTAAAAGTGTAATGCTCTACCAACTGAGCTACCAAGTCTTTCAAAATTCGGTTGCAAATATACTATCATTTATTACAAATACAAGGTCAATATTATTTTTTTTTGTCTGATATTTGTTTGCGTTTGAGCAATAGAATTTTATATGTTAAAAAACATCATTATTATAGGGTATATGGCAGCTGGAAAGTCGGCTATTGCTGCTTTATTGGCAAAAAAATTAAATTTAAAACACCTTGATCTCGACAATTATATCCAAGAAAAAACAGCTTTATCAATTTCTGAAATTTTTAAAACTAAAGGAGAAGTCTATTTTAGAAAGTTAGAAAGCGCTTATTTGCAAGAAATTTTAGCACAAAAAACCCCATTTATATTAGCTGTAGGAGGAGGCACACCCACTTTTGGAGACAACATGAATTTGATGAATCAATTAGCTTTGACTATTTATTTAGATGTGCCCCAAAAAGTGTTAGTGACACGATTACACGCCGAAAAACAAAACCGCCCATTAGTAGCCGATTTAAAGGATGAAACAATAGCCGAATTTGTTGCAAAACATTTATTTGAACGCCGTGTTTATTATGAAGAAAGCCAACTTAAAATAAAAACAGAATCGAAGACAATGCCAGAAATTGTGGCGCTAATTTTAAAAGAAATTGAGGCTTTTAAAAAGACTTAGATAAGCGTAACTTTATTCGATTCAAAATCTACTTGAACGTGCTCCCTTAAAGAAGTAGAAAGTGAAATCCCTTTAAAATCGGCCTTTACAGGATATTTTTTGTGATTGCGGTCAACGAGCACTGCTGTTTTAAATTGTGTTAAGGGGACTTCTAAAAAATGTTTAACCACATACATTAAGGTAGTGCCCGAATTTAAAACATCATCTACTAAAACTAATGATTTATTTTGGTATTCAATAGCATTTAAGGAAGTTATAATCGGGTTTAAAGGTTTTTTCTTATCAATCGTTACTTCGCAAATACTTACTTTTAAAGGAGAAATTGCTTGAAGCGCCTTTTGAATTCGTTTTGCTAAGATAAAGCCATTATCGGCAATACCAGCAATAATGAGCTCATTTTGATTGAGATGGCATTCATAAATTTGATATGCAATGCGCATTATTTTTTGATTGATTTGTATTTTGTTTAGAATGATTGACTCCATAAAATTGTAGAAATTTAACCAATAGGTTTTTGAGATTCAAATATAACAAACAATTCTCTTCCCGCACGTGGTTTAATGGAATTATTAGCAAGTTCTAAAGTCTTAATTTTAAAATATTTTGAAAATAGGTTTTGGTATTCTAAATACGATCCGCCAAAAGGAGGCCCTTCGTTTGTCAATTCAAATTCAAATAATAAACCTACTAATTTACCTTTAGAATGAAGCAATTGGCTCATTTTTTCGGCGTATTTGGGTCTTAAATTTGGGTCTAAGGCACAAAAAAAAGTCTGCTCTATAATGAGGTCATACAACTGATGATGTTCAAAAAAATCGGCTTGAATTAAATGATCATCCGAAAAACTGGGGACTCTTTTTTTAAAGTTTGCTAAAGGTTGCTTTGCAATATCAAGTACAAATACATTTTTAAAACCTTGACGATGAAGATATTCTGCCTCATGAGCATTTCCAGCTCCGGGAATTAAAATATTTAAATTTCTGTTGTTTAGTTGGTCTATATAGTTTTTTAGCGGAGTAGAAGCTGTGCCAATATCCCAATGGGTATTGGATTGTTTATACTTGTCTTCCCAAAAATCTTGATTAAATTTAGTCATTGTCATCAGTATAGTCATCAATAGCACGGCGGTCTTTTTTAGTTGGTCGGCCTACGCCTTTTTGGCGATAATAATCCTTTGAATATTTTAACAATTCGCTATTTTCAAAGGCTTCTTTTGGGGTTTGATCTCTGTAATATAAGCCGGCAATCTTAGCACCTACACGGCTTTCGGGCAAATCTAGGATTTCAAATTGGTAATCAATTTGCTCTTTATGAACCACTAAATGTTCACCACCAAAAACTTCTTTTGATGGTTTTGACTTTTGCTGGTTAACCGTTATATGATTTTTTTTACAAGCTTCGGTTGCTAAACTACGGGTTTTAAACACCCTGATACACCATAAATATTTATCTATTCTCATCAGTCAAAAATAAGAACAAATATATACTTAAAAAATATATTGTAATGTAGGTTCGCTAATGAGCACCACCGCAACCGCAATTTCCTGCTGGTTGCAAACTATTTGGATCTAGGTAAATTAAGGTGCCATTGAGCAATTTTTTAACGGCAACATCTGGGTTGGTTTCTGCAACGATAAATGCGTCAACTTTATAGTGTTTTAATCGGTTTATACCACCTATGCCAATACCACCGGTGAGTAAAATATTGACTTTAAATAGGGGGTGACTTGGGTTTTCAACAGGATTATGGAAGGTGTTGTGAAGCGCTTCTTCAACAGATAATTCTATTAAATCTTTAGCTACGATAATATTACCTATAATTTTGTATATTAAATAATTACGACAATCTCCAGCGTGGCCGGAAATATCCTTTTTATTGTGGCATGTTATGGCGATTAAGTTGATCATTTTTGGTTGATTTTTTTTAATAAGACTACAATTAGACCTTAACTGTTACAAATTTAAATATTTTATTTTTAGTACTTTTACAAAAATATAAAGTTAACTATTTTGAATGCTACAAAGATTTTTACGATTGAATTAAACGTTGCTCCCGAAGATATTGATGAACTCAATCATGTAAATAATGTGGTTTACTTAAAATGGATTAATTTGGCAGCTACTAAACATTGGATGCAACTTACTGACAACCAATTTAAAGAACAATATTGCTGGGTGGCTTTGCGACATGAAATTGATTATTTAAAACCCGCTTTTTTAGACGATTTAATTACGATTAGCACTTGGATTGGTGCAACCCAAGGGGTGAAATCTATAAGACACGTTGAAATTTTTGCCAATAATCAATTATTGACGCGCGCCAAAACAATTTGGGTTTTATTGGATGCCAAAACAATGCGACCAAGACGCATTCAGGACGACATCTTTAAAATTTTAAAGCCTTAGAGTTTTAAGATGATTTACCTTGAATTTCTTTAGCAATACGCTGACAATCATCAAGTACGCGCAATAAATTACCACTCCATAATTTGCCAATTTCTTCTTGGTTATAGCCGCGTTTTACCAATTCGAGCGTAACATTAAAAGTTTCGGAAGCATCATTCCAGCCATCAATACCGCCACCACCATCAAAATCGGAGCTAATTCCAACATGGTCAATGCCAATGAGTTTGACTAAATAATCTATATGATCGGCTAAATCGGAAACATTAACGGGCGGCGTATTCTTTCTTATTTCAACCATCCTAGAATCGCTTTCTGCTTTTTTACGTACTTTTTTAAGCTTTTCAAAAAAGTCTTCAAAGGAAGCATCACTCATCGTGGCAAAAGTACTTGGGTTAGGTAAAATAATGCCCATTTCTTTTGCAATGGTATCATATAGAGGTTTTATAGCATCTTTATAGGCTTGGTCTTTTTCGGTATTTAAATAACTGCTAAAAGCAACCGTTTGAATAACGCCATCATTTTCAGCTAAAAGTTTAAGTTGTTCGTCATCTAAATTTCTACTACTGTTACACAATGCTCTAGCAGCTGAATGTGAGGCAATTATCGGCGCTTTGCTCAGATTAATCATATCCAAAAATGATTCTCTTGACGGATGCGAAACATCAACCATAATGCCCAATTTATTCATTTCTATTAAAGCACTTTTTCCTAAATCTGACAAGCCATGATACAACCATATACTGTCTTTTTCACCGGTATTAGAATCGCAAAACTGACTGTGACCATTATGAGATAAGGACATATAACGCGCACCTAAATTGTAGAATTTTTTAATATTAGAAAGGTCTAAACCCAATGAATAGGCATTTTCAACGGCAATCATTGCAACTTTTTTATCGGCTTGATGAAGGCGTCTCACATCATCTGAAGTAAGTGCCAACTCAATTTTATCGGGTGCATATTTTTCACATAAACGATGAATGGCTTCAAATTTTTCCATAGCATTTTTATAGGCTTCGGCATAACCTTCGGCATCAAGTGTGCTTTGGCCTGTATAAACCACAAGCCACGAAACATCTAAACCACCTGCTTCCATTTTAGGAATATTGACTTGCGTATCAATATTGGTAGCGTAATTTATTGAATCTGTAAAATTTTTAACACTAATATCATTATGCGTATCCATCGTAATAACTTTATTGTGAATGATATGCGCTTTTTTTATTAAATCGGAATCGGACATGTTTTTTTGATTTGAATTTTGACAAGAAATTAATGCTAAAGTCAGCGTCATACAGCTAAAAGCGAATTTAGAGTTCATTTTTGTAGGTTTTAATAGGGGTAAATATAGAAAATAAATTTATATGTGACCCTTAAAAAGATGACAACAAATCTGTTAAAGATATCTTTTGTATATTTGAAGCAGTATCTAAATTTATACAATATGAAAAAGATTATCTGTAGTTTGTTTATCAGTCTGTTTTTTATAGGATTACAGGCACAAATGGCACAGCCAGATCGCTACGAAACAAAGAAAGGAAATTTAAATATCCAACCCTTATTTCATGCGAGTTTATCGATGACTTGGAATAGTAAAACCATTTATGTAGATCCGAGTGGTATTGAAAATTTTGATGTTAATTACGCTAAAGCGGATGTGGTTTTTATAACAGATATTCACGGTGATCATTTAAATATCAAATCATTAAAGTCTATTATCACACCAAAAACAATTATCATTTTACCTTTAGCGGCAAAATTAAAACTAGCCTCCGAAGCGCTGCCAAACAAATTAATTGTTATGAGAAATGGCGAAAAGAATCAGTTGCTTGGAATTAAAATTCAAGCCATTGCCATGTATAATTTGCCTATAACTGCTGATGCAAAACATATTAAAGGTAGGGGAAATGGCTATGTTTTAAATTTTGGCGGTAAGTGTGTTTATATATCCGGCGATACTGCTGATATTGAAGAAATGCGCACTTTAAAAAATATTGATATTGCCTTTGTTTGTATGAATTTGCCTTATACGATGACCGTAGAACAAGCGGCGAGTGCTGTTTTAGATTTTAAACCAAAAATAGTTTATCCGTTTCATTATAGGGGCAATGCCGGATTTAGTGCTATTGACCAATTTAAAGCGCTGGTATCCAATGGAAATAAAAGTATCCAGGTTATTTTAAAAAACTGGTATCCAGATCAAAAGCAATGAAAACAGTTATAAAGCTAGGATTGTTTATAGTTGGATTGTTGCTTTTGATGCTTGTTTTTAAAATGCTTTATATTGGTGGCGTTTTTAAAAGTATTAACAATTTTAATTTAGGAAAAACAGAATATATTTATACTAATATGGCTGGAACAGAAGATATTGATTTTGATTCAAAACATCAATTACTGCTAATTTCTTCAAGCAACCGTTGGGCTAGTATGCTTAAAAATGAAAATAGGATTGACAATATTTATGCTTTAGATGTTAATGATACGCTCAATACCAATCCTAAAAGGATATTAAATACGTTTCGAGGCGAATTTCATCCTCACGGAATCTCAATAGTTCAACAGGATAGTTCGACTTATGTATTTGTGGTAAACCATAATAAAAAGGGCAGTTTTGTTGAGAAATTTTTATTTAAAAATGGTACTCTAATGCATTTAAAAACCTATGAGAACGACTTGATGTTTAGCCCAAATGATGTTGCAGCAGTAACTGATTCAACATTTTATGTAACTAATGACCACGGTTATCGAAGTAAATTTAAACAAACCTTAGAAAATTATTTGCAATTACCTAAAAGCTATTTACTTTATTTTGATGGAACAAATTATAAAAAAGTAGTTAGTGGCTTAAAATATGCCAACGGTGTGAATTTATCAAATGATAAAAGTGAGGTTTATCTGGCAACTACTACAGGTCAAAAATTATACATCTATACAAAAAGTGCGCAAGGGACTTTAAAATTAAGGCATTACGTCAATACACATACAGGAATTGACAATATAACGGTTGATAGTCAAGGGGATTTGTGGTTGGCAGCTCATCCTAAATTATTGAAATTTAGCCAGCACGCAAAAGATTCAACAAAAATTTCACCTTCAGAAGTCATAAGAATTCACAAATTGCCAAACGGCATCTATAAACAAGAAAAAATCTATTTGAACAATGGTTTAGAAATTTCAGGTACCAGTGTTGCTTATAAATTTAAAAACTACATTTTTATAGGAGATGTGTTTCAACATAAATTATTAAAAATAAACCTATCCAATTAAATTTTATCCCATGTAACTTAAATATACTAGGCAGGGAGAATTGAAAATACTATTTAACATAATATAAATTATAGCGCATATATAAATATCTAAAATAATGATATTAAATATGATAGTTCATTTTTCAACTACTATCTACAGTCTATTTGATTTTGCAATTTTAAAACGTATTGCTAATTTAAATGAAGGATTAGAATTTTAAATAGGAATTTGTTGACTCAAACAATGGAGCGTTCCAAAACCCCAAATTAAATCAATTGCACTTAGGCCTATTATTTCTCTTGTTTTAAAACATTGGGATAAAATGTTTAATGCCACGCGATCATTGGCATCATTAAAAGTTGGTACTAAAACACACTGATTCAAAATGAGGAAATTAGCATAACTCGCTGGTAAAATTCTCCCTTCAAAAATAATTTCCTTGGGCATAGGCAAACTTATAATCCTTGGTGTTTCACCATTTTCTAAACGGGCTTGCTTTAATCTTTTTAAATTATCTTGAAGTATTTGATAATTAACACTTTTAATATCATTTTCAACTACTGTTACGATGGTATTTGCGTTAACAAATCGGCATAAATCATCAATATGGCCGTGAGTATCATCACCCAAAATACCGGCTTTTAACCAAATGACATTTGAAACGCCTAAGTATTCTTTAAAAATGCACTCATAATCCGTTTTTGACAGTTCTGCATTCCGCACCTGAACACTTGGATGCAACAAACATTCTTCGGTTGTAATCAAGGTTCCTTTGCCATTTACTTCAACTGCACCACCTTCGAGCGTAACGGGTTTGCCTTTGTATAAAACTTGTGTTATGGGTAATTTAAAAAACCCTGAAACCGCTTTAGGAACATTCTTATCTAGCTGATAATTAGAATATTTTGCCCACCCATTGAAATTAAAATTTAGACACTCAACTGAGTTTTTAGTTTTGATGAAAAGAGGTCCTGAATCACGCATCCAACTCCGATTTGTCTTTTGAATGACAAAAGAAACGTAAGCCAAATTGACATTGGCACTGTTGAGCATCACCGAAACTTTATCTTTAAGTTTTGGACTTGCTACAATTAGAAAAACTTGCTCAAAAAGTGTGATTTTTTTTATAAATTCTACAAACGCCCATTGTATGGCTTGATATTTTCCGGGCCAATCGTTGCCATTATGTGGAAAGCAAAGTAAAATACCTTGTTGTTTTTCCCATTCTGCTGGAAATCTTCTCATTAATCTAAAGCTCTTTTGGTAAGATCATCATATACATCAATGCGTCTATCTCTAAAAAAAGGCCAATTTTGGCGTACATTTTCTTGCAAATCTAAATCAACTTCGGCAATGATTATTTCCTCTTGATTGTGTGAGGCTTGTGCTAAAATTTCACCTTGTGGTCCGGCAATAAATGAAGCACCCCAAAATTCTATTCCCGCTGTATTTGGAACATACTGCTCCAGCCCTATTCTGTTAGCGGCAGCAACGTAAACACCATTGGCAACGGCGTGGCCTTTCATTACGTTCATCCAAGCGCCAAATTGTTTTGTACCGAAAGCTTCTTTTTCATTTGGATGCCAGCCTATGGCTGTTGGATAACACAATACTTCAGCACCTTTAAGCGCGGTAAGTCTGGCAGCTTCCGGAAACCATTGATCCCAACAAATGAGTGTGCCAATTTTTCCTTTTTTAGTAGTAACCGCTTTAAATCCAAGATCGCCTGGAGTAAAATAGAATTTTTCGTAGAAATATGGGTCATCAGGAATGTGCATTTTACGGTATAAACCAGCTTCACTTCCATCGGTGTCAATAATATAGGCGCTATTGTGATAAATTCCTGCCATTCGTTTTTCAAAAAAAGGGACGATAATCACAACGCCTAGTGCTTTAGCCAAGGCGCTAAAAGCGATAAATGAAGTGCTATATAAGGGTTCAGCCAACGCAAAATTATCAGTATCTTCATTCTGACAAAAATAATGACTACTGTAAAGTTCAGGTAAACAAATAACTTCGGCACCTTTAAGGGCTGCTTTTTTTACCCAAGTCAAACATTTTTTTAAATTATTTTCGGCAACATCATTTAGGTTTAATTGAATGACCGCTAAATTATACTTATTCATTTTTAATAAAAAAATTAAGGATTAAAAGTAATAAATATATCGTTATTGACGATAAAAATTTAAAATTGGGTTTTAGTTGAATTTAGTGCCAATAATTTAAAAGTGCTTTAAATTTTTCGGTGTCTATATAAGATTTGAATATTGGGTCATATTGAAAAGTAGATAATGTATATTTATAGCCCGACGCCACTGACTTTGTTAAATGTTCAAAGAGCATAACCTCGTTGTTTGTAATGGCATCAAAGCGCGCTAAATTATAGTCTAATTCACCAAATTGATAGTTAGCCCTTAAAGCATTCAACTTGCTAATAGTATTTGTTGATTCTTGTAATTTATTGTTTTTATATTGAGACATAGCTAACCAAGTAAGGTTTTCAATGTGATATGTACTTTCTTTAAGTAATTGATTTAAAACAGATTCAGCCTTTTTAAAATCGCCAACATAAAATAAAGATTTTGCTAAATCTATGCCTGCTGAATTTTGTTCTGAATTTTTTATAAATTCTCTAAAATAAATATTCGCTAAAACCTCCTCATTACTTAATATTAACTGATTAGCGGCAAAAAAATAAATTGCTAGCCATGCGTCCTTATCCATTTTTAATTTAAATGATTCTAAGGTTTTCTTTAAATCATTAAAATTTCCCAGTCTTATTTTAGCTGCAATTAAAGTGTGAAATAAATAACTATTTTCTGACGAAACCGTTATGTTGGCTAATAAATTTTCTACTTCCTTATATTTTTTTAATTCAATATTGGCAATTGATTTTAAATAGATTCGGTATTTACAATAGGTACAATTTTCTAAATCCATTTTATCCATCGGAATCTTTTGAAAAATGCTATCAACATCTATAGGTTTATTGACAAATTGAATGGCCACCGCCATTGTACTTTCATTAGATTCTAAATCGTAAGGTGCAAAATTATATTCATAAAGTATTGATTTATAAATTTTTTTGTTATTTCCTTCTAGTAATGCTTGGTATAAATTAAGTAAATTTTGTTGTCTATGATTGTTGTATGCCGGAATTATTAGGGCTCTTCTTAAAGAATCGGCTATGTGATACTGTCCAGTATTGTAATAATTGGCAATGCGCAGCACTTTAGGTTCAAAATAACTGGAATCAATTTCAATCGCTTTGTTCAAATATTCTAAGCTCAACTTTCGTTTGTCTAAATTTGCTTTGGCGTTAAGTACATATTTATAGGCTTCATATTTGGGCGGAAATTCTTGCAGATTTTCATTTTTTTTATCTTCGGTTATTAAATAACCTAAAATAAGTTGTTTTAAAGATTCCATGCAAACCAATGGATCATTGATATCACAAGAAATACTTTTAAATGAGATGAGAACTTTATTAAATTCACCATCTGATATAGAACATTGAAATAATAAGGTGCTATCCTTTAAAAAATAATTGCCAGATATTAATTTTCCAGGTTTAAAATAAGCTTTTACAATATCATAATCGGCTGTTTTATAAGTGTTTGTATTGATAATTTTAGAATAATCTTCAATTACTTGTGGTGATACCGTTTGACCGATTTGATTTTCAGTAATGCCATGAATTAACCAATCGGCTACCATTTTACCGATGATATCATATTTTACATCTCCAGTATTATTACCAAATTTTAAAATTGCTATTTTATCATTTACAATAGTGCTTACCAATTTTGGTTCAGAACTGGTAAACTTATTATTGATAATAATTATAATGATAAAGATAGATAATAAACTGGTTATCAAACTAAATGTAAAATACATTTTTTTAAAAGAACTCTTTTTATAAGTGTATATTTTTATATCAGCTTCTGAATCATCAATCGTCTTTGAATTTTTTTCAAGCACTAACAAATGAAACCGCCAAACCAAAAAAATATTTATTGGAAACCCTAAAATAAGTATTAATAAAAGAATGGTAACCGAAGTTTTTGGTAAACCTAATGGTTCGGCAGTAATCGCTAATACTTGAAGAAGAACCCAACTAGATACAAGATAAATAGAGAGTTTTTTAAAAACTTCCTTATCTAAACACTCATTAAAAAAAACTTTTAAATTCATATATTGGCAATAAAAATCTACTGAAATTAAGAAATAATAAATTACTTATTTGGTTCTTTAAAATAAAATGCCTAATATAGACAAATTTTTAACTAAAAAAAATTACTATGGCTAATCAAAAAAATCAAAAAACAGCAAATTCGGGTATTACTATTGACCCTAAAAAAGGCAATGCTAATTCGGGCATTACCATTGACCCTAAAAAAGGTAATGCTAATTCGGGCATTACCATTGACCCTAAAAAAACCTAGTCAAACTAGGGTTTATTTTAATCATACAAAAGGCGTTAACAAATTGATTAACGCCTTTTTAATTTAGATTATTTTTCTATTTTGAGAACCTCGAATAAATGGCTAATTTTCGTTTAGTGTTTATAAAATAAACGCCTGTCAATAAAATGGCAGCCGCTAAAATAGATTGCCCAGTAATTTTCTCGTTTAAAAAATACCAACCTAACAATATAGCAATTACAGGATTTACATAGGTTGAAGTGGCTACTTTTTCGGGTGAAACTGCTCGTAATAAATAATTAAACGAAGTATAAGCCACAATGCCTCCAAATACAATTAAAAGCACCATTGAAACTTGAACTTTAGAACTCCATTGTGTTGGTATTGTCCATACTTCACCGCGTATCAAACTAAATAAGAGCAATAGCATTCCTCCCATAAACATTTGGTAACCTGTATTGATAAAATAGTTTGAAGGTAAATCGGCTTTTCCAACAAAAATGCTTCCATAACTCCAACTCAACAAGCAGGCGAAAATCATCAACATACCAATTCCAGAACCTTCTTGGCTAAGCAATTGTTTTTGGCTCACCAACAAATAAATTCCAATTACGCCAAGAACAACGCCAATAATAGACATTGGTTGTATTTTTTTTCCGTCCAGTAAAAGCATCATCAATAAAACAATAAGTGGTTGTGCGGATATTTCGAGTGCAGCAAAGCCACTATCGACGTATTTTAGTGCCCAAACCAATCCCCCATTGCCAAAGGTTAGAAATAAAAAACCTGCTATGGTACAATTAATTAACTGTTTTGTTGTGATTCTAAGTTTTTTTCCCATTGAGGCGGCAATTATAAAAATTAAAACACCGGCAGTAATAAATCGTATTGAAGCCAACATCAATGGTGGAAGTTCGGTAACAGCTATTTTATTAAAAAGATAGGTCGATCCCCAAATGACATAAATCGAAAAAAATGATAAAATAATAAGTATCTGATGTTTAGATTTATCCATTGATGAATTTTAGATGGAATTTAAAAAGTTATTTCAATTGGTAATATTAAGAAAAACAATCCAACCAAAATTTTATAATTAATAACAACGCCTTAAAATAAAGAAAAACAAGCTCTCTAGTTGTGATTTTTCAAAATGGATGGTGCTAATTCAACACCAGCGCCGTGACTGTAAACTAGTTCTCCTCCTAAATAGCCCGTAAACATTACCGATCCTATCAAAAAGGTAAATAATAAGATTGTAATCCATTTTGTAAACGTAGAATCTTTTTTTAAATACATCACAAACGACTTAAATAAAACGGTAGCAATTGCGAGCAGAAGTGTTATTAAACCTGCCTGTTCATGCAATTCAACAGGAACTTTTAGTGAACCCGATTCAATGCCATCCCCTGCCAAATTTCCGCTAATGTAAGCGGCAATAGCCCCAATAACTCCTATTAACAATAAATAAAATGAAACCTCTTTAAAAAAAAGTTTTTTGTTTATTAATCCAAAAAGCTCCGAAAAATAGCCAACAATTAAAAGCGCTATCGGAAAATGAATAATTAGCGCATGAAGGTGAGTTGCTGATATCATTTAGTTAGAAATTTTATTGCAAATTAAATAAAATTTGATTTAGGAACGCCCTTATGAGGTATAAATTTTGCTTAAAAAGTGTGTTTATAAAAATTGTAGTTACCTGTTTTAAAAACAGAATTATTTTTTTAAATGAAAAATGTATATTTGAGAGTTAATAATCTAAATACCTATGAAAAAATATGTTTTTATTCTTGCCTTTTTTATCCTTAGTGCATCCATTGCTCAAGAGGTAAATACTTACTTTAAGCCTTTAAAATATCGAAACATCGGTCCTTTTCGTGGAGGGCGCTCTGTTGCAACAAGTGGCGTTATAAATGACCCCCTAACCTATTATATGGGAACAACTGGTGGTGGTTTATGGAAAACAAATGATGCCGGTCAAGCTTGGGAAAACATCTCGGACGGTTTTTTTAAAACAGGTTCAGTTGGGGCCGTTGCCGTTTCAGAATCTAATCCGAATGTGGTTTATTGTGGTATGGGAGAGCACGCTATTAGAGGCGTTATGACGTCCTATGGTGATGGCGTTTACAAATCTACCGATGCCGGAAAAACTTGGAAAAAAATGGGTTTAGAACATACACGTCAAATTTCTAGAATTGTTATTAATCCAACCAATCCGGATATTGTTTACGTGGCCGCTCAAGGAGCTTTTGCCGAACCTACTAAAGATCGCGGGGTTTATAAATCAATAGATGGCGGCAAAACTTGGAAAAATGTTTTGTTTGTCAACGATTTAACGGGTTCTTCCGATTTATCACTCGATATAAACAACCCCGAAGTGCTCTATAGTGCAATGTGGCATCACCAACGTACACCTTGGGAAATGATTAGTGGTGGCATTGGAAGTATGCTTTATAAATCAATTGATGGTGGTGAAACTTGGTTTAAAATTGATAAGGGTCTCCCAAAAGAAAAAGGGAAAATGGCAATTGCCGTCAGTCGCGAAAATTCACAAAAAGTTTATGCTTTGATTGAAAGCGACAGCAACAAAGGCCACGGTGGCTTATTTGTTTCGGATGATTCGGGTGAAAATTGGCACTTGGTAAGTGGTGATAATCGCCTCACACAACGGTCGTGGTATTATATTAAAGTTTTTGCCGATCCTAAGAATGAAAACACCGTTTATGTGTTAAGTGCAGCCGCATTTAGGTCAACTGATGGCGGTAAAACTTGGGAAGAAATTGAAGGTACCCACGGCGATTTTCACGACTTGTGGATCAATCCTAACAATCCAAAAAATCTAGCAATTGCAGATGATGGAGGTGTATTCATCTCTTTTAATAATGGAAAAAATTGGTCTAAAAATAACAATATGCCAACGGCTCAAATGTATCGAATTAATGCTGATAATTTATTCCCTTATAATATTTATGGCGGCCAACAAGACAATACTTCTGTTAAAATTGCAAGTCTTTCGTTAGGTAGATGGGAAATTTCACAACAAGATTGGACTTATGCAGCTGGTGGCGAAAGTGCCTTTTTGGCTTTTGACCCCAATAATCCGCGTTATGTTTTGGGTGGTAGTTATTTAGGTACCATTGAATCTTTAGACATGGAATCTAAGGCAAGCACAAATATTATGGAAGCCCCCATTCAATATTTAGGCAGAGCCGCCAGAGATATGAAATATCTTTTTAATTGGAATGCCCCAATAATAAGGTCTCAACACGAACCAAACACCTTTTTTCACGGGGCGCAACTAGTTTTAAAAACTACTGATATGGGTGAAACTTGGACCGAATTTTCACCCGATTTAACGCGGAATATTGATGAAAAACAAGGCTTTGGAGGAAGTCCTTTTACTGTTGAAGCCGTAGGAGCCGAAAATTATGGAACCTTAAGTTACATTCAAGAATCGCCCACCGAAAAAGGCGTTTTTTATACGGGAAGCGATGATGGCTTTGTATATCTTACCAAAGACAATGGCGCACATTGGACAAATATTACGCCAAAGGGACTTAAAGAATGTTTAATTAATGCCATTGAGATTTCCGCTACCAACCCTGCAACGGCTTATATTGCAACTACGCGGTTCAAATTTAATGACTTTACGCCTGCCCTTTACAAAACTACTGATTATGGTAAAACTTGGACCAATATTAGCGCTGGCATTCCTTATGGTGCCTTTACAAGAGTTGTGAGAGAAGACCCAATTAAAAATGAAATACTCTATGCGGGTACTGAAACTGGCATGTACATTTCTTTAAATGGAGGCACCTTTTGGCAATCATTTCAGTTAAATTTACCTATTACACCAATTACCGATTTAATGGTTCATAAAGGCGATTTAATTGTCGCAACTTCTGGCAGATCATTTTGGATATTAGACGATTTAAGTGTTATAGAACAGTATCAAACTAATCAAGTTAAAACAAAGTTATACAAACCAGAACCAGCCATTTATGGCACTTGGGGAAGCCCTTTAAATAGTAACTCAGCCGAATTTAAAGGTTCAAATTCATTTTCGGGTGTTAATCCGGCAAATGGGGTGGTATTTTATTATGAACTCCCAAAAGTAGCCGATTCTGTTGCGGTAACCTTGCAAATAAGAGATGAAAAAGGCCATTTAATAAATACCTTTAGCTCTGTTAAAGATTCGCTTTATAAAAAATGGGATGGCGGTCCGGATGCAACACCAAACTTGACTAAAAATACAGGCTTAAACCGCTTTGTTTGGAATAAGCGTTATCCGATGATGCCGGGCATTCCTGATATGTATATGGAAGCTAGTTATAGCGGTCATTTGGCCTCGCCGGGGACTTATAAAGCCGAATTAAAAGTTGGAAATACCCGTTTAAATGCGGATGTGGTGATTGAAAAAAATCCGCTTTACGAAACCAAAGAAAATTCCTATCAAACGTATGATAGTTTTATGACCTCAATGGAACAAACACTTACCGACATGCATTTAAAAGTGAATTTGTTGATGAAAGCACAAACCCAAATTAAAGCTGCTTTATTGATACTAGCAAATGAAAAAGGCCACGAAGATTTAATAAAATCAGGTAAAGCACTGATTGCTAAATTAAATGATTGGGATGAAGCCATGGTTCAACGAAAATCAAAAGCCTATGATGATGTTGAAAATTTTCCAAACAAATTTACGGCCGAATACTTCTTTTTAATCAATCAAACTGAAAGTAGCATTCCGCGTGTCAATAAATCATCGGTTGACCGAAAAAATGAACTCGATTTACAATGGAATAAACTTAAAGCCAGTGCCGATTCATTCATCAAAACCGAAATACCAGAATTTAATAAACAATTGTGGCAAGCCGGCATTGGAGCGATAAATATGAAATAGCTTTAAATTTTTTAACATAATTATAAAGGTCTTGACTTTAAAGAAGTCAAGACCTTTTTATTTGAAAGCCTACTCTTTTTAATTTAAAAATATTTACTTTTTTGAACTAACTTCCGCTTTATGCTGAAGCAGATAATTTGCTACTAATTTATCTATCAATTCATCTTTTGTCAGGTGGTGAAAAATTGTTTTAATCTTATCTTTTAAATCGGATGAAATTTCGTGATTTGGCTTTGTTTTAAAAAGCTGTTTTGCCCACAAAATGGCGTTATTTTCTTCAACACTTGCCGAATTAGGCTTTTCTAATTCTTTAAAATCAAGGCCTAAGGTTAAGTTAAAAGCACTTAATTTTTCTTCTTCCTCTTCTTGAATAACGCATAGTGAAAGGCCCTTTGCTCCTGCTCTAGCCGTTCGTCCACTGCGATGAACGTAAGTTTCGGCAAGTTCAGGTAAATGATAATTAACCACATAACTAACTTCTTTAACATCAATACCTCTTGCGGCTAAATCGGTTGCTACCAAAAGGTTGATATGACCTTCTCTAAATTGAGCCATTATACGGTCGCGAATGGGCTGTGTTAAACTGCCGTGAATGGCACCACAAGAAAACCTATTAATGGCCAAATTTTTTGCCAGCTTGGCAACTGCCGCCTTAGTTTTACAAAAAATAATGCCGCGTTGGTTTTCTTTTGAAGCTAAAAAATGCATTAATATATTTAGTTTTTCGATGGGTTTTACCACAATAAATTGATGTTCAATTTCTTGATTGCCTATGGTTTGCATATCAACGCTGACTTGAATGAGCTGTTTCGACAAATAATTTTGAATCAACTGTTTTATTGCTCCAGGAAGTGTTGCCGAAAATAAAAAGGTGCGCCTTTGTTTTGGTAATTCCGCAATTATTTCATCTAAGCCCTCTTTTAAAGCGCTGAGCATTTCATCGGCTTCATCTAAAACCAAATACTTAGCATGCTTAATATCAATGGCTTTTCGCTTTATTAAGTCAATTAAACGCCCTGGAGTTGCCACTACAATATGAGTGGTATTTAACAAATTTTCAATTTGTGGCTTTATAGGAATGCCACCGCAAGTTGCAACAATGACCAAATTTGGAAGGTATTTTGCATAAGTCTGTAAATTGCTAAAAATCTGATTTCCTAACTCCCGAGTTGGTACTAAAATAAGGACTTGAATGTACTGATCTTTAAAGTCAATTAACTGTAATAAAGGCAAACCAAAAGCAGCCGTTTTACCCGTTCCTGTTTTGGCTAAACCAACAAAATCTTCGGTTTTTGTAAGTAAAACCGGAATTGTTTTTTGCTGTATTTCGGTTGGTTCAGTTATATTTAAATCGGCTAAAGCCTTTGTTAAGGGTGCTAAAATACCTAGTTTGGTGAATGATTTTGACATTTTTTCTCGTTTCTCGTTACTTCTTTTTGTTGCGCAAATTAAAATTTTTATCCCCTCTTGTAAGTGGTTTATGGTATTTTTTTGCTAAATCTCTCCGGTAAGATCCTCCTTGATTTTCTTTGAGATTTTTTTCTTTCTTTTCGTGAAAACTGTTATCCGGTTTTAATTGCTCTGAATCTTTTCGCTCGGCATCGTGAATTTTTGGTTGCTCTTCGGGAATCAATTTTGTTGAAACGTCAACTTCTTGTGGAAAATCATTCATCGGAATTTCATAAGACATCAGTTTTTCAATGGCCTTTTTATAAGCAGCTTCATTTTTTGTAAAAAACAAAATGGAAGTTCCTGTTTGAGAGGCTCTTCCGGTTCTACCGATGCGGTGCATATAATTTTCGGGATAATGTGGTGTGTCAAAATTGATAACATGGGTAATTTTATTTAAATCTAAACCACGAGCCATCACGTCGGTAGCGATTATAATTCGGTTTTTACCTTCATCAAATTGCGCAATTGAACGCATTCGATAATTTTGAGTTTTATTAGCGTGAATCACACAACATTCTGAACCAAATTCAGCTTCAAGTGCTTCAAATAACCAATCGGCTTGTTTTTTTTGAGCTACAAATACCAGCACTTTACCAAATTTTTTACGGTCATTTAACAAATGTGACAACAAATTGATTTTTGTATAAAAATTTTTAACCGGATAGCATTGTTGTGAAATATTTTCTAAAGGCGTTCCGCTTACCGCCATCGAAATTTTAATAGGCATCGAAAAGTAATCATCAATTAAGGCATCTACATCCTCTGTCATCGTTGCCGAAAACATGATATTTTGCCTGCGTTCGGGGAGCAATTCGAAAATGTTTTTCAGCTGAAATCGGAAACCTAAATCTAACATCACATCCACTTCATCAATTACCAATTTTTTAATTGCTTTTAGCTGTAAAGCCCTGCTAATCACCAAATCGTATAAGCGACCTGGCGTTGCCACAATAATATCTACCCCCTTTGCAAGGGCTGTTCTTTGTGAGTTTATATTAACACCTCCAAAAACGCCAACAATGCGCAAATTGCAATATTTTGCATACAATTCAATTTGGGCAACCAATTGAATGACCAATTCGCGGGTAGGTACCAAAATTAAGATTCTGGCATTTAAATCTTTAGAAAACTTTAATTCTTGAAGAATTGGCAACATATAAGCCAAGGTTTTTCCGGTACCAGTTTGTGCAATTCCAACCATATCTTTACCAGAAAGAATCACTGAAAAGGCTTCTTTTTGTATGGGAGTAAGCGTTTTAAAACCCAAATCATCAACGGCATGTTGCAATTGTTTTGAAAGGTTTAATAGGTTAAAAGTATCCATCTAAATTGTATTATTTAAAGGTATTTATCTTTAAAAAGTCTTAAACTAGGTTGATTCTGACTTTTTTATTTTTTAGTTTAGTATTGTTTAACAGGCCAATAAGTTGATTTACTTTAAAACTTGAAACGGCTACAAAGGCGCAATCTTGTTTAAGTTCAATCATTCCTAATTCATCTTTTTCAAGGTGTCCTTGTTTTATGAATAAGCCGGCAATATCCCCTTTTGAGATTTTATCTTTGCGACCGCCCGAAATAAACAAAGTTTGCCAATTATTAGCTTCTGTCATTGTTTTATTTTCTATGATTTCAATTTTTGAATCTTTAATAAAATCGGGTAAATTTTCGCGTTCCCACTTTATAACATAAGCGGTACCAGCATGATTCATGCGAGCGGTTCTTCCGTTTCTATGGGTAAATTCCTGCACGCGGTGTGGCAATTGATAATGGATGATAAATTTTAATTCTTGTATATCTAAACCTCTAGCAGCCAAATCGGTGGCAATAATGATTTGGTGTGTTTTATTTCTGAATTTTATCAGAGCGCGTTCTCTTTCAATTTGTTCCATCCCCCCAAAAAAACAACCGTGATTTATCTTATTTTCGGTAAGAAAATCGCTGACAATTTGAATGGTATCTTTAAAATTACAGAAAATAATTCCGGGTTCATTGCCAATGTGATTGAGCAAATTAACAAGGGTCTTTAACTTGTCTTTTGAAGGAGAAATAACTGTTTTTAGCTTTAATTGCGCAATGCCTTCCTCAAGATAATTGATGTAAAACGGATTTTCTAATCCTACAAATTTAGGAATTTCAATAGATTGGGTGGCTGAAGTTAGGATTCGCTTTGAAACTTTTGGCAAAGCCAATACAATTTCATTCATATCTTCTTCAAAACCAATTTCTAAAGATTTATCAAATTCATCTAAAACTAACGTATTGATATTTTGAATTGAAAAGCTTTCTTTTCGCAAATGATCGGCAATTCTACCCGGTGTGCCAACTAAAATTGTTGGAGGGTGTTTTAGTTCTAACTTATCTTTAGAAAACGGGCGACCTCCATAAACGGCATTGGCTTTAAAACCCGCACCCATATCTCTAATAACTTGTTCAATTTGAATGGCTAACTCACGTGAAGGAACTAAAATAAGTACTTGAACCTGCGATAAAGCAAGCTCCAATTTATTGATAATTGGCAATAAAAAGGCAAAAGTTTTGCCCGTTCCTGTTGGAGATAGCAAGACAATATTTGAATGGTTTTCTATGGCCTTTTGGGCTTCTTCTTGCATCATATTGAGTTGTTTAATTCCCAATTTATCAAGAATATTTTTTTGTGTTTTAAAATGAGCGGACATTTTGCAAAAGTACTGCTAATCTGCATAAGTCTGTTATTTTAATTTTTAGGGGTTATTTTAGGTAATTAGGATAAAAGATATTAATTTCACGACAGAAAAAATTAATTTTTAAATAGTTAAGAGCGTGATACAAAAATTAAATTGGAATGCGATTCCTACCGAACAAGTCAACCCCATGATGGTGCGCCAAATGGTTTATGGCAAAGAAATTATGATTGTAAAAATGAGCTTTAAAGATGGTTTTGAAGTCCCTTGGCATCAACACCCTAATGAACAAATAAGTCAAATATTCAAAGGGATTTGTCGCTTTTGGCTTGCCAATCAAAGTGAATCTATTGATTTAAAAGCTGGTGAAATTCTCGTAATTCCTGCCAATGTTGCACATAAAGCCTTGATGATTGGCGCTGTAGAAGCGGTAGATACTTTTTCACCTCCACGTCAAGATTGGCTTGATGGTACCGATAATTACTTAAAAAGATAGACTATGGATTTAGGTTTATCCGATAAAGTTGCTTTTGTAGCGGCGTCAAGTCAGGGACTTGGCAAAGCGATTGCCTTAACTTTAGCAAAAGAAGGGGCGACCGTAATTATTTGTGGCAGAGAGGCCTCAACTTTAGCCCTTGCTAAAAAGGAGATTGAAACGGTTAGTTCAAAGCCCGTTTTAGCAATTACGGGCGATTTATCAATCGCTTCAAATCGCGAAAGCATTATAGCTAGTGTTTTAAAAAAGTTTAAAGTGGTTGATATTTTAGTTACCAACACGGGTGGTCCAAAATCGGGAACGTTTGAAACCTTGCATCAAGAAGATTGGGATCAAGCCTATCAATTATTGTTGGGAAGTGCTGTTGGATTAATCAGCGGATTGTTACCGGCCTTAAAAGCCTCAAAATCTGGACGCATCATTGCCATCACCTCACAGGCTGTAAAACAACCAGTTGACAATTTGATTCTTTCAAATGCAGTTCGCTCTTCGGTTGTTGGATTAATAAAAACATTGGCTAATGAATTAGGTTGTTATAACATAACGGTCAATAATGTGATGCCCGGCTATACCGAAACTGCCCGTTTACAAAAACTGTTGCAAAGTAATCCTGAAATGGCAAATACTGTTAAAGATATTCCGCTTAAGCGTTTTGGTAAACCAGATGAATTGGCTGCCGCAGTTGCTTTTTTAGCCTCTGAACAAGCAAGTTATATCACTGGAGTTTCGTTGGCAGTAGATGGAGGATGGATAAAAAGTATGCTGTAATTTTTTAGCTATTCGTTTCAATAAACCGAATATTTAAGGCTTTTTGAAAATTTTGAATTAAAGGCAGTTCGGTTGGAAGAATGAGTGCGATTGAATAGCCTGCTTTTCCGGCTCGCGCGGTTCTGCCACTGCGGTGTGTATAATATTCTAATTGTTCGGGCAATTGGTGGTGAATGACAAAAGCTAAATTATTAACGTCGATGCCACGTGCCGAAACATCTGTTGAAATTAAGATTTGAAGTTTGCCATTTTTAAAGGCGCGCATGGCTTTATCACGGTCACGTTGTTGCATATCACCTTCTAAAGCGGCAACCGAAAATCCCTCTAATTTTAGTTTTTCTGTCAAACTTTGTGTGCCGAGTTTTGTTCTACAAAAAATAATACCCCGTTCACCACGTCGTTTATCTAATAAGGCAATTAAAACCTTTATTTTTTCTTTAACACTGGTTTTAATATATTGATGGGTGATGTTCGCATTGACCAAGGTGTTTTTGTTAATTTCAACCTTAGCCGCATTATTGCTCATAAATTTTTTGATGATATTTTGAATTTCATCTGGCATTGTAGCCGAAAAAAGCCAAGTATTCCGTTTACCCGTTGTGTAGCGCAAAATACGATTTAAATCTTCTTTAAAGCCCATGCTGAGCATTTCATCGGCTTCATCTAAAACAATGGTTGATATGTGCGACAAGTCAACTTCACCACGTTCAATCAAATCTATAAGCCTTCCGGGAGCTGCAACAATAATATGTGTGGTTCGCTTTAAGGATTGAATTTGCTTTTCAATTTTTTCTCCGCCATAAACGCCTTCAATAAAGATTTTTTTATCAGAGAACTTTGTGAATTTAAACAACTGTTTTTGAATTTGCTGAACAAGTTCTCGGGTTGGCGCTAAAATTAGGGATTGAATTGTAGGAGAATTTGAGTCTATTTGTTGCAAAATAGGCAGCCCAAATGCAGCGGTTTTACCAGTTCCGGTTTGTGCAAACCCAATAAAGTCAGTTTTTGAATTCAATAAAATTGGAATTGTTTTTTCCTGAATTTCGGTTGGATTTTTAATATCCAATTCTGCTAAGGCTTTTATAAATTCCGGATTGATTCCTAAGGCTGAAAATGATGACATATAAGGTTGTTTTTTAAACTATTAAAATACGTGAGCCGTCTTGTTTAATAGGAAAATATTTTGATTTTATATTTTTTTAACGCGAACGGCATTCATTCCTTTTAAACCGCGTTCGAGCTCAAAACTAACTTTATCATTTTCTTTAATTTCATCAATAAGGCCGCTAACGTGAACAAAATATTTTTCTTGAGAAAGTGCTTCTATAATAAAACCAAATCCTTTTGAGGAATCAAAGAATGAAACTTTACCCTGTTTTTCGGCAGATTCTTCTTCGCGGTCTTCTTTTTTAGGAACGCCAATTTCAATGCTTGAAGCATCAATTTTTATTTTATTTGCAGGATCTTGAGGGGTGTCGCTAAAATTGCCATATTCATCAACATAAACCAGCATATTTTCAAGACCGCCTCCTTTTGAACTCGCTTTTCGAGCGACACGTTTTTTTTCTTTGTCTTCTCTTTTTTTCAAAAGTTTTTTTTCTCTTTCAATCTTACTAAAGGTTTGTTGCGATTTAGCCATAAATTTTAATAGGTATTTTTAATTTAGATATTTATAAATAACGTAATGTAATTATCACTTATTGGTATTGATTTATTGTTAAAAACCATTTTTTTTAACCTAAATTATACAAAAATTAAATAAGTTGTTGTGATAAAAGTGTTCTGAAAGAACAGCAATAGCGACCTATTTTATTGAAAATTACGCGCAAAGATAGTGTTTCGTTTTCAATTTATGATAAAGGACTCCCAAATTATTTTTTTTGAATATTTATTACGACTTAAAACTCATCTTTTACAACTAATGAAATCGATTATTAAATTATGCGTTGAATTTAAGAAAGCTAAAAACAGGGTCTTTAATTTTATATTGAAAACAAATCATTAAAAATATTGAATTTACAAACATGTGTAACAGCACTAAATACAATATGGCATAAAACGGAACCCCAAGAATTTGGTAAGGCCAAGCATAAACCCAAACTCCCAAATTAATGGTAATCATTTCACCAACAACTGGAAAAATCATTGATACCAAAATAAATATTACAAATTTTTGGTTTAAACTTTTAGGTTTAAAATAAGTGATGAGCGCTCTTTCAAGTTTATACATTAAATAAAAAGCTAAAGCCCACGCAAACGGAAGCCAATATGGAAAATCCCTTCCAGCGCTTAAATTTTGATAGGTCCAAAAGTGGTTATAAATGCCCCACTTTTCTACAATAACCCCAATTAAACTGGTGCTTAGCATCCCAAATAACAAGATTAAATTTTGTTGACTCTTTTTTAAAATTTCAACATTCAATTTCCAAACAATATAAATTCCGAGAAGAATTGCGATTATTAAATCATGCTGGTGAAGCAAACCAATCATTACGCCTGCAAGTATTAATTTTAAAAAAGCTTTTAAAATTTCTTTTACAAGTTTGTTATAAAACATATTTTATCTTATTAATTACCAGGGTGGTATTTTGATTCAACGTGTTTTAAAACCGATTCTTTATAAAAGTAAACCTCTTTAAACTGCCCTTTAGAATAGGCTAATGCTTGGTCATTAAAATGAGGTGATTTTGGGTCTCCACTATTGCCCCCTGCTAACAAGCTTTTTGCTTTTACTTTGTCGCCAAATTCAACTATGGCAACAAAACTGTTTCCGCGTGTGCCAAAAATATGTTTGGTATTATTGGTATAGTTTGCGCCAAAAGCCGCTAATGCGCCCCAAGTTCCTGAGGCTAAACCCACAGGAATACTCGGTTTTGTGTCATCAAATGCTTGACGGATAGCACCATTTAAACGTTGGTAGCGATTAATCTCACCCCAAGGGGTATTCCAAGTGCCAAAATCGGTGGTTAATTGATTGACTGTTTTGGTGAAAATTTCTAAGCGTTCTAGTTCAGGAGATTGATTTCCATAATATTGAAAGGTTTTTATCATTGATAAACCTTCGGGTTTAGCCCCTTCTTTGCCATAGGTCATGCCATAAAAATGAGCTAATGACATGGCAACCGAAGTTTCGGATGTTTTAAAATCCCATTTGCGCAATACTTCGATGGCCTCTTTTAAATTTTTATAAGCTTTTTGATGTTTGTCATAAGCTTGAATCAAACCGGGAATTAAATCTTTAAATGCAGGTAAATAGGGGTCGTAAGCTAAATTTATAAGTTTGTCTAAGGTAAAATCTTTTTGATTTGACAGCAATTCAATGGCGTGAATGGCACGGTAATTTTCTTCATCATTAGACATATATTTTGGATAATTTTCTGGTTTTGGACTAAATTTTCCAGCTGCGGTAAAAGGGGTTGAATTACAATTTTGAATCCACCCATTTTGTGGATTCAAAAAGTTTATAGTTTCGGCTACGGTGTGAAGTCCTTGCCAATCGGTTTCGGGATTACTACCATCTAAGGGTTTTGTATAATCGTATTTTTGATTGCGAATGGGCATAAAATTACCGTGAAAATAGGCAATATTACCTTCGGCATCGGCATAAACGGTGTTGTTTGAGGAATTTGTTCTAATAGCCATCATCTCCATAAATCCTTGATAACCATTTTGTTTTGTTCTGGTAAATGATTGATTTAATGCTTTTATAGGATTCCACATTAATGACGTTGCCGTCCACTGATTATCTATAATTTGTGTGATTGGTCCGTGATGGGTGTGATAAATTGTAAAGATTTTTTCCTTAAGTTGGTTTTCTAATTTATATTTTAAAATCACTTGTGAACTGTCGACAGGACGCCATTCTGTACCATATTTATAAGACTTTTTACCATTCTCATCTTTTATAATTTCTTTATATTCATCAATTACATCGGCATAAGATGAGGTATGCATCCAACCCGTTTTTTCATTAAACCCTTGATAAACAAAAAATTGACCCCAAGTTACTGCGCCATACGCATTTAATCCCTCTTCACTAACGACATGAATTTCGGGTCTAAAATAAAAAGAGGTATGAGGATTAATTAACAAAAGAGCCTTGCCAGATTTGGTTAAGTTGCCCGCAATAGCGATGCCGTTAGAACCTTGTGGCTCTTGAAACCGACTCAAATTATTTAAACCATTTCCTTCACTATTTAATGCTAAAGCGGTTTTACTTTCATAAAATGCTTTAATGCGTTCAATTGAAATACGTTCAATGTCGCCACCAATAGAGCCTTCACTAAAATACATTGGCATCCAAGGTTCAAAATAGTTTATTAATTTTGGTTTTACTTCTGGATGTGTGTATAGATAAAAATTAATGCCATCCGCGAAAGCGACACACAACTTTTTGAGCCATTCCGGACTCTTATTATAATTTTCTTTGGCTTGTTTGGTAGTCATAAACATTTGGGCGCGTAAATCGCTGAAAACAGCCTGCTCCCCTTCAACTTCGGCTAATCTGCCAATAGCCCAAATGTAATTTTGCTCAACGCGATTAAAATCGTCTTCACATTGGGCATACAACATTCCAAAAACAGCATCGGCATCGGTTTTGCCATAAATATGCGCAATGCCATAGTTATCTCGGATAATTTCTACATTTTTAGCTTGATTTTTCCAAGCTAAAAGTTCCTTATCTTTTTTATTTTGACAAGATTGTATAATAAAAAGTATAAAAAATAGGCTAATAAATTGAAAATACGTTTTCATTTTAGCTAAAGTTAAGGATTGATTACAAATTTAATAAAAATCATTAAAGGATTGGCTTTATGTTTATTATTGACTGATTTTGTTAATAATCTAACAGCGCGCTTAACGCATTTTTGAAGCGTTCTCTAGGTAAAAATTGATTTTCTAGTGCCTTGGCAAAGGGAATTGGTGTTTCTAAACTGCCAATGCGTTTAATGGGTGCATCTAAAAATTCAAAACATTGTTCGGCGATAATGGCTGCGATTTCGGATGACAATCCACCAAATAAAGTGTCTTCTTGTAACAGTATGACTTTTCCTGTTTTCTTTACGGATGTTAAAATTGTATCTAAATCGAGTGGTTGCAAACTTCTCAAATCAATTAAATCACACTCATCCGAAAAATCATTTAAAGTCTCTAAAGCCCAATGAACGCTAGCGCCATAAGTAATGATAGTCACTTTATTGCCAGTTTTTAAAACAGAAGCCTGACCAAGCGGAATGGTATAATAATCATTGGGGACTTCCTGTGATATAGAACGATATAGCGCTTTATGTTCAAAATAGAGTACCGGATTTGGATCGGCAATAGCTGAAGCAAGCAAGCCTTTTGCATCAAATGGAAATGCAGGATAAACAACTTTTAAGCCAGGCGTTTTTAAAAACCAAGCTTCGTTAGTTTGACTATGAAATGGGCCGGCGCCAACACCTGCGCCACACGGCATACGCAAAACCACATCGGCTGTTTGTTGCCAACGGTAGAACGATTTTGCTAATAAATTGATAACAGGATTAAATCCGGTGGAAATAAAATCGGAAAATTGTAATTCAACAACACTTTTAAAACCGGCAATTGATAGTCCGTATGCCGTTTCAATAATAGTCGATTCGCAAATGGGTGTATTGCGCACACGCTCAGCGCCAAATTCATTTAAAAATCCTTCAGTAACCTTAAAAACGCCACCATAGTCGGCAATATCTTGTCCCATTAAAATTAGCTTATCGTGCTTTTGCATCGCTTGAAATAAACCTTGCGAAATGGCATCTACAAACCGGATATTTTTAGAATTATTTGATGGCGTTACTAGTTCTAAGTTAAACGGATTGTAAACATCATTCAATTCATTTTCTAAATTAGCTACAATAAGCGGTTCATTATTAGCAATTTCAAGATTGGTGTTGATTTCATCAGCGATTTCTTTTCTAAAATCAAGATCTTCTTGAAGTGTTAAAATATTTTGAGCTAACATAAACTCATAATAATTTTTAATAGGATCTTTTTGTTCCCATTTTTCTAAAAGGGCTTTTGGAACATATTTAGTACCGCTAGCCTCTTCGTGGCCGCGCATTCTAAAAGTTAAAAATTCAATTAAAATTGGGCGCGGATTAGCTCTTACGCTCAAAGCAAGTTCTGAAATTTTGTTGTAAACTTCTAAAATATTATTGCCATCAATTTGAAGGCATTCCATACCATAACCTTTGGCTTTATCAATCATAAACTCACAAGCAAACTGTTGGTTGCTAGGCGTTGAAAGTCCATAGCCATTATTTTCAATACAAAATAAAACGGGAAGTTTCCAAACGGATGCTACATTTAGCGCTTCGTGAAAATCACCTTCGCTGGTTCCGCCATCACCCGTAAAAACGGCTGTCAATTTGTTGTTTTTGCTAAGAATATTTGCTAAAGCGATGCCATTAGCAATCCCTAATTGAGGTCCTAAATGAGAAATCATTCCAATAATGTGATAGTCTTGAGTTCCAAAATGGAACGAGCGGTCTCGCCCTTTTGTAAATCCACTCAATTTACCTTGCCACTGAGCAAAAAGGCGGTATAAGGGAATTGGTCTTGTTGTAAAAACACCTAAATTGCGGTGCATTGGCAAGAGGTATTCATCTTCTTGTAAAGCAAGTGTTACGCCAACAGCAATGGCTTCTTGACCAATGCCTGAAAACCATTTTGAAATCTTACCTTGGCGCAAAAGCACCAACATTTTTTCTTCAATTAATCGTGGTTTTAAAAGATTTTTATAGAGAATTATTAATTTTTCTTTTGATAATCCATTGATTATAAAGTTCATCGTGAAGTTATTTTGTTAGCTATTTTAATTATCAAATGTAGCGAAAATAGTGTACTACTTATTATAATAAGTACAAAAATTATCTTTTAAAACAGCTCTAAAAAATTGACATTAACCTAAAGTTCAGCAAATATTTGATGCATCAAGCGATTTTTATCATTGATGCTTTCAAAAAGCGAAATTGAGGTTTCTGTACGTTGGACATCAGGTATTTGGTCAATTTTAAAAATAATATCTTTTGCATGTTTTGTATCACGAGCGCGTAATTTGCAAAATACACCAAATTTGCCTGTTGTTAAATGGGCTACGGTTATTTCTGGAATTTTTACCAATTCTTCTAAAACGGCTTCGGTGCTTGAACTTTTAATTAAAAATAGGCCAACATAGGCAATAAATGAATAGCCCAATTTATCGTAATCTAATTTTAGCGTAGAGCCTTTTATAAGACCTTCTTCAATCATTTTATTAACGCGAATGTGGATAGTTCCAGCTGAAACGCCATATTTTTTAGCAATATCTGTAAAAGGTGTTCTTGCATTTTCAATTAAGACATCTATAATTTGGTGGTCTAATTCGTCGATATTAAATTTTTTCATTACTTTGATTGATTTTTTGCGAAATTCGGAATATAATTGAGATATTCCTAATAAAATAAAGAAAAATTAAAATATTTGTTAATTAATAAACTTAAATAATGAATTTAGGTTATTTTCAGAATCAATTACTATATTTTTTGCATCAATAAAAGTATTTGCACCATAAGTGGATAAGTCTCCTATTTTTTCAATTGTTGGAATTCTAATCAATTGATTATCTTTAAGTTCTTCGATATATAAAATTCCAATAGAAACATTTTTAGAATCTAGCAAGACGTTATTGATGATAATATCGAGATAGTTGGTGTCATTTTCAGGAATGTCTTTATAAATGTCAATCGTTGCAAAAGTATTTGTTGAAATACTCAACAAGCCCGTTAGTAGCGATTTAAAATAATAATAGCGTACTTTTTCTCGGTTGTAATCGTCTTTAAAATGACCTGCTTCAATTAAAATGGTGCAAAATCCATCTTTCTGAAAATTATCGCCCGTGGCATTTGGGTAAAATTCATCGTTATAACGTGACACATTTTTGGGAATATCGCTTTTAACGGCTTGAAACATAGAACTAATGATGGCCATTGATTTTAAACGTTCCGCAGTAAGCTTTCGCGAAGGTTCGGTAGCAGGCGACAAAAATGAAATGCTAGCTGGTTCTTTGGTTTGTGCCACACTATAAATATTACGCTGGTCGTGTAAGTTAAAACAAAAATCAGGTTGAAACTCATTCAATGTATGACGCAAAAGTTTGCTCTCGGGAGCCATTAATGTAGTTGCATCTCTATTTAAATCAATTTGTTGCGCATTTACTCTGGTGTAAGCCAAGGCTCCATCAGGATTGAGGATTGGAATGATTTTAATGGTACAAAACTTTAAAATGGCTTTGACTTTTTGAGGTGAATTTGGGTTTTTAAAAACATTGAGCAAATCAAATACAACTTTGGTAGCAGTAGCTTCGTTTCCGTGCATTTGCGTCCAAATTAAAATTTTAATAGGACCGTTCCCTAAAATGATATGATATATGGGTTTATTTAAAAATGATTTACCAATCTGGTTTATTTGATAGGATTTATCATGAAGTAAAAGTAAAGGCTTTATGTTCTCACAATGAATCCACTTGCCAATTAAGCTTAGTTCTTTGTTATTTTGAAAGAGTTTTTTCATATCAGTTTACAAATGTAATTAAAGATATATTTACAAATGTAAACACTATTTCAAATAATAATATTACATTTGTAACTATATATCAGTCTATTTAATGACTTAAAAATGATTTTTGTAAACAAGGGTAATACTAATTTAATAATTTTTATTATATACACTTTATCAGACTATTATATCTTTTTAATTCAAGTATATTATAGTAATATTTACCTTGATACAACAGATAATTTTGTTAATTAAAATTATATTTATTACATTTGTAACTTAATAAATAATTACAATGGTAAACAATGAAGAATTTGCAGATCGTATCAAAAAACTATTGGCTTTTTATAATTTATCAGCAACTCAATTTGCTGATAAAATAAATGTACAGCGTTCGAGCATCTCTCACCTCCTATCTGGTAGAAATAAGCCAAGTTTAGATTTTGTAATTAAAGTTGTAAAAAAATTTAATGAAGTAGATTTATATTGGTTGCTTAATGGCAAGGGCGTATTTCCTAAACAAGAAGATTCACTGCCAAATAAAGCGATTATAACAGCGTTACCGTTAGAATCTACAGACCCGCTCAAAATGGAACCAAAAGTAGAAACAGAACCGCTTTTAGCAAAGAAAACAGCATCCGTTAAGGGAAAATCAATTGACCATATCATCATTTTTTACAATGACGGTAGTTTCAAAAAATATGAAGCGGTTTAACCAAGGAGGTTAAACCGCTTCAATAAAGCTGTATAAGTTTATTTATTTTAACTTATTAATTCCTTCATTAACAATAGCTAACAATGCTGTTTCATTAGCTAAATGTGCTTTAGTTTTTAAATCAATAACTTTTTGCATCAATTGCAACATCATTTTATCAGCGCCATACGATTTAAATTGCAAGCCCGTTTTAACAAAACTGTCAATCATTACTTGGGTTGCCTCAACATTACTTGAAGCTGCGATCCATTCAAAAGCCTTACCGTATTCAGTTTGGACATCTTTATCAGGATTAAAAAACATCCCAGCTATTAAGTTTGTGGCGATAAAAGCCATTTCGCTTTCGTCTTTTTCTTTAATAAATAGACTCACTAAATTAGCGTTCATATATTTTTTTGATTCGGCTGGTATTGATTTTGCTGCCTTTAAAGCACCGATTTTATCAATATTATACAAAGCACTTATTGCATTTGATTGAACCGAAAAGGACGTACTTTTAAGTGCATCGTTAAACAAACTTAAATATTTTTTGTCGTTTAAGTTTCCTAACACCTTAACAGCCTTTGCCTGTACTAAGGTTTTTGGGTCATTTTTTGCTAAATCTTCAACAATTTTAATGGCTTTTTTTGCTTTTTTGGGATTTGATAGGTCAATATTTTCTAAAGTCATAATTCGCAAACCAAAATAAGAATCATTTAAAGCGCTGGTCAAAACAGTATAGGCTTCTTCATTATCTTGTTGTTTTGAAAGGGCTTCAATTACACTTCTGCGCGCATCGTAGCTTTTTAAATGGGTGTATTGATAGCTGAAATTTTGGATTGTTTTAGAGCTATCAGTGAGTTGCATTAATAAATCTTTATCGGGATCAATATCAATTAACAAGGGTTTTGAACTTGTTTCAAAGCCCAAGGAATGTGTTTGTTTATCAATCCAAACGTCGTAATGCTTTTTGCCAGTGGCTTCATAAACATCAATACCTAAAGGAAAATTAAACACTTTTTCACCTTGCTTTAGATTGAAATATAGCTTTTTAGCTTTTTCATCATAAGAATAGTTCACATTTAACTCAATATGTCCACTATTAAAATACCATTGATTAAAAAACCAATTTAAGTCTTTACCACTTACGGATTCAAATGCCAAACGGAGCTGGTGTGCTTCGCCGGTACCAAATTTATTAGTTTCTAAGTATTTTTTAAGTCCACCAAAAAAAGCGTCATCACCTAAAAAATTTCGCAACATGTGCAATACGTAACCGCCTTTGTTATAGCTAACGGCATCAAACATATCTTCTTTATCGGCATAGTGAAATCGCACCAAATCTTTATTGGCACTATTACTGTTAAAATAGCCGTTTAAATCATTATATCGCAAAGCATCGGCGTGGTCTTTTCCATATTTAAATTCGCGCCACAAATATTCACTATAATTGGCAAATGACTCATTAACAGTTAAATTAGACCAACTTTCGGTTGTTACCAAATCACCAAACCAATGGTGAAATAATTCGTGAGAGATAACATCTTCCCAAGCGTTTTGGTCAATTAATTGTCCGGGGACTTGATAAGCAGATTCTTGATGTAAAACGGCGGTAGTATTTTCCATAGCGCCGCTAACAAAATCAATACCAACAATTTGAGAAAATTTTGGCCATTGGTATTCAACACCTAACCTATCAGAAAAGAACTGAATCATTTCGGGTGTTAAACCAAATATTTGTTTTGCATAAGGGGCATATTCTTTAGTTACATAATAATTAACTTCACGGCCTTTCCATGAATCTTTTATAATTTCATAGTCACCTATTCCCATAAAAAACAAATAAGGTGCGTGGGGAAGATCCATTTTCCAATAATCGGTACGAGTGCCATCGGGGTTATTGGTTTGATTGATTAATAGGCCATTTGATAGTGTTACAAATTTATTTGGAACCGTTATATAAATCTCTTCGGTTGACTTTTGATTGGGTGTATCTAAAGTGGGAAACCACACACTATTTGATTCGGTTTCACCTTGTGTCCAAATTTGAGTAGGCTTATCAGGGTCTGTTTCGGTTGGGTCGATAAAATATAGCCCTTTAGCATCAGTAATGGCTTGACTGCCTTTTTGAGCAACTTCTTCGGGGCGGGCAATATATTTAATATAAACCATATATTTTTCGCCCTTGGCAAAGATATTTCCCAAATTTATTGTTAATTTATCATCCTTATAATCATATTTTAAGTCTGTTTTGCCATTCGAAACCTGAGTTATTAGCATGGCTTTTGCATCAAGCGTTAGGGAATTAGTTGAATAAAAGTGTGGTTTTAGTGTTAACCAAGCTTCACCATTCATCTGACTTTTGGCGAAGTTAAAATCAACTTTTAATTTGGTGTGTACTAAATCACTTTCTTTTGTTCGCTCAGCTCTGTAGGGAATTTCACTTAGTTCTTGGGAAAATAAAGATAAATTTACCCATAATAAAAGGGTAAGAAAAAATACTTTTTTAATCATAGTAATTGAAAATTAAGTTTATAAATTTTAGGATTCAAATATAATTGATTAATAGATTAATAATTTGTTAAAAAAAAACCACGAAAAATCGTGGTTTAAATTTTAATTCAATTTTATTTTATCAGTTAAAAAAGCTTTTTAAGTTCTGAATTTTTGAGGTATCTATTTTACCTGACCTTGCCAAACTAAACAGTTTAAAAGCTTTATTGGCATCCATTTTTTCACCCAAAACCCTAACCAAAACTAGGCCTTTATCATTTGATGAACCAAATAATATAAATTGGTCAACACTGGTATCATTACCCAAATATTTAATGGTTACCAAATTAGTTCCATCCTTAAAATGCATTAAATCTTTATATGATTTGTTTGCCAATATTTTATTGATGGCTATTTTTTCAGTCTCGTATTTTGGGGCATTAAGTTCTGTTTTTTTTAAAGCGAGCACATTTAATTTTTTAAATGATTCGATTGCTTCTTTAGCCTCTAAAGGCAATTCTTTATTATTGACATCACCTAAAATGCTTGACGGAATATCAATAGCTAGAAAGTCGGAATCTTGTTGATGTTTTACAAAATAATTTTGCATTTCAGCATCGCTAGAGCAGCTTATAATTAGTACGATAACTACAATAAGCCAAGTTATAAAATTAATGATTTTAAACATCTTTAATTATTTTTAGTTTTTATATCTTTAAGATGTTCACCACCCGGAATATTCATTTTTGCTGTCAATTTTGAAATATTTTTAAGGTCAATATTTCCTGTCAAAGAGACAATAACACCTTGTTTTTTACCGTCTTCGGTTGCGTTTATAAACATTAAAAGCTCATTCACAAAATTGGGATTGTTGCTTTGTTTTACATAAATTTTGACGTTGTTTGAACCATCTTTGGCGCGCATTAATTCGGTTAAATTACTTGTCTTTAAATAAGTGGCAACGGTAGCTTCCATTTGGCTGGCAATAGTAAGATTTTCTGTGGCAAATACTTTCAATTCCGAAAGGCCTTTAATTAAATTAAGATACTCGCTATCAGATTCTTGTCCAATAGAACTCATCAAGCTAAAAGCTGATTTATTAACCACTACTACTTTTACATCATCCATATCTTCAAATTTATTAAACGCAGATTGCGCCTGACTTATTTGAGGTAAAACGGCTAATATTAAGCCTAAAAATAGGCCTTTAAATGTTTTGTTTTTTATTGTTTTCATAATCATTTTTGTTATTTGTTATTTGTTATTCATTTTCTTTAAAAATTTTGTTTGTTGTGTTTTCAAATTCTTGTAATTGCGCAAAGGCAAAAGTGCTTTTATTCAAGTTATTAGAAATCAGTTCTAGCGCTTGCTGAGTTGTTTGATAGTCTTTTAAAAGTTGCGCTTGCTTGGTTTTATCAACTTGGTTTTTATAAAGATACGATCCTAAAACAACTACAAACATGGCGGCAATTGACAACCACTTGTATGGCACTTTAAATTTTTTATTCAAAACAATTGGTTTATTTGATTCTTCAGCATTTTTAAATGCATAATATCCAAATAAATCTTGGTAAGCTTCTAAATGAGCAGGGACTTTTTGTGTTGTAAAATACTGACGGATAATTGCTTCTTCATTTAATGAAGTAGCTCCTTCAAAATATTTATCCAGTAACTTTTCTATATTATTTAATTCCATATTGGTGTTTTTTAATGAGTTGTTCTCTTACTATTTGTCTGGCTCTTGAAAGGGCTACTCTGACAGCAGCCTCTTTTACGCCTGTTATTTCTGCAATTTCTTCAAATTCATATTGCTCAATATCTCTTAACTGAATCATTAATTTTTGTTGAGCTGTTAAACCTTCAATTATTTGATGAACTTTATCAATACTGTCTTGCAATTCAATTGTTTTCTCTAATGAAGCATCACTTGCGGTATAGTTACTATAAACTAACGTTAAATTATCTGCGCGTTTTGATTTTAGCTGGTCTAAACAATAATTTTTGATCATTGTCATTGCGTAAGCTTCAACATTTTGATACTGTATCAATTTTTCTTTTTGATTCCAAAGTTTTAAATACAACTCCTGCGTGGCATCTTCGGCTTCGTCATTTGAAATAAGCATCCGTTTTGCCAAACGGTAAACTTTATTTTTAAATGGCATAACTAATTGTAAAAAAGCTTCTTGATGCATTTAATCTTAATTTTTAATAGGTGTTTTATAGTAAGACGAGCAAGTTAAGATTTTGTAACTTTATTTATTTAGTTCAGCACATTATTTTTAAATTGCAGTCGTTATATCACTAACTTAATCTTTACGTCATGAAACGCATTAGCCCATTTCTGTATTCTTTATTTATTGTTTTTTTTCTTGTCGGATGTTCAAACAAATCAGATAAAATACCTAATGACTTAGAAATCCACGATTTTGTTTGGCGTGGTTTAAATGAAGTCTATTTTTGGAAAGCACAAGTGCCAAATCTCGACGATTTTAAATTCACAAATCAATCACAATTAAATAGCTATTTAAAAGGCTTTAACACACCTGAATCCCTTTTTGAAAGTCTGCTATTTGACCGAAATAATACCGATAAATGGAGTGTTATTTTCGATGATTATATAACACTTGAAAATTTGCTCAATGGAATATCATTACACAACGGTATGGAATTTGGCCTCGTACACGTTTCAAACAATAATACCGATATTTTTGGATATGTGCGTTATGTACTTCCAAATACCGATGCCGAACAAAAAGGCGTTTTACGTGGAATGGTTTTTAACAGTGTTAATGGAACCCCGCTTACGATGAACAATTTTTCGAGCCTTTTATTCTCAAACAATAATTCTTATAGCATTGGTTTAGCCACATATAATAATGACGGCACTGTAACAGCAACTAACCAAACAATTAATCTTGATAAGATAGAATATCAAGAAAATCCAATTTTTTTGAGCAATGTCATTACAAGAGGCAGTCATAAAATAGGCTACTTAATGTATAACGGATTTTTTAGCGGATTTGATAATCAATTAAATACAACTATTTTAAATTTAAAAAATCAGGGCATTACCGAATTGGTTTTAGATTTGCGTTATAACGGAGGTGGTTCTGTTCGAACAGCAAGTTTTTTGGCCAGTATGATTACCGGACAGTTTACAAACCAGCTTTTTACAAAAGAACATTGGAATGCAAACCTTCAAAAACAATTTGAAGACCATAATCCAGAATTTTTAGTCAATAACTTTTCGGCTAAATTAGCCGATAACACCGCTATAAATCATCTAAATTTAGATAAACTTTATGTAATTACTACCGGTAGCACTGCTTCGGCAAGCGAATTGGTTATAAACGGATTAAATCCTTATATCACTGTAAAAAGTATCGGCACAAAAACCGTGGGTAAATACGTCGCTTCCATTAAAGTTTACGATTCAAAAGATTTAGGAAGGGCTGGCGCAAATCCAAATCACACTTATGCCATGCAACCTATTGTTTTAGAAGAGTTAAACAAACTAGACTTCAATGATAAAGATGGTTTTGATCCAACTATTTTATTGCCCGAAGATTATGGCAATTTAGGCATCCTTGGCGATGAAAATGAGCCACTCTTTAAAGCTACGCTTGATTTAATTAGTACAGGCGGTAAATTGATTTCTGCACAAAAGGAACTATTTCTCGAAAAACCTTTCTCGGGGTCTAACGAACAAAAACTTAAACAAACAATGGTTGTTGACAAAAAAATAAATAACAATCAATAACCTTTGCTTTTTAACTCATTTGATGAGTTTGCATTTTGCGATTCAGCGTATTTAAAGCCCTGTTTCCACCACTTTTCCATCTTTTTCTTTTCGAATACCAATGAATTAGTGGTTAAAATAGTTGGCGTATAATAAAGATTTAGGCAGGCATTGTGATTTTTGGCTTCTAATTTTCCAATGACAACATCTTGTAAACCACCTTGTTCTAACATAAATCCAAATAAATAAGTCAACATTTCAAACGGGTTTCTAGAACCCATTCTGTTAAACTGGTTTATTTCGGTATCTAAAATAATCACATCAATTTCGGTTGCTCCTAAATCAATAGCTTGTTTTATAGGAACTAGAGTTCCAAAACCACCATCGGCATATTCAAAATTATTTTTTTCTAAAATACTCATAAAGGGTGCATAATTACTCGAAGCCCAAATCCAATCACAATAATCTTCGTAAGTACAATCTTTTAAACGCTTGTATTCTACTTCATTTAAAGTAACATTTGAAACCGTAACTACCACTTCTTTTTTAGATGCTTTTAAGGTGTCAAACATTTCCCTGGTAATTTTCTCTTTTATAAGACGTCTTAAATTTTCGCTTCTGCCAAATGTTTTTGCGCTTTTTAAGAAGCTCAAAATTAAATTAAAATGGTTGATACCAAAAGTTGTATAACCCTTATGTTTTTTAAATATAAAGGGATTTAAACTAAAGATATCTTTGGCACAAATATTTGTATAAATATCTTTTATCGCTTGTACTCTATTCAAAGCCAAATGAGTTAGCATTAAACTTCCCGTAGAAGTTCCTACCAAAATATCGTAATCTTTATGCTTTTCTTCAATTAAATATTGTGCTACACCTCCGCCAAAAGCACCTTTACTTCCACCTCCTGATATGACTAAAGCCTTCATTTTTTAAAATTTTAAGTTAAACTATAAGTCCCTATTTTTATAAATGGCTTACATTTGATAAATTTAAATAAATATTTATGATATATAGGGGATTTTCATTTTTTATGGTTTTAAGTTTTTATAGTCTTAGCGCACAAATTATTGATAAGGTTGAAATTAAAACCATCTTGAATGCGAACGCTGGTTATAGGGCATTAGAAGCTCTAAATGACAGTACGGTAGCTTTTGCAAACAGTAATGGTGAAGTTGGTGAAATAGCTTTATCAGGTAAAACACGTTACTATAAAATTGATTTACCAAAAGATTCTAGCAATCATTTTAGAGCCATCGCCAGCACTTCAAACTATTTATTTGCCTTAAATATTGAATCACCTGCAAGACTATATAAATTTGATAAACAACGGTATAATCAATTAGGAAAAGTGGTTTTTTTAGATAATAACCCCAAAGCCTTTTATGATGCCATGTACTTTTTAGATGATAAAAACGGCATTGCAATGGGCGATCCTACGGATGATTGTTTAACAATTATCACAACAATTGACGGTGGCACAACTTGGCAAAAAACGGATTGTAAAAATTTGCCTAAAATTGAACCCGGCGAAGCGGCTTTTGCGGCAAGCAATACCAATATCGCTTCAAGCGGAAAAAATATTTGGATTGCGACTGGTGGTTTAAAATCACGCGTTTTTCATTCTGCCAATCTCGGAAAAACTTGGAACGTTTGCGTCACACCATTTATTCAAGGAAAACCAACAACAGGCATTTATTCTATGGCATTCTACAATTCTAAAATTGGAATTATTTGCGGTGGTGATTACACCGATAAATCGGCTAATCTAAATAACAAAGCCATTACGAACAACGGTGGTAAAACATGGAAAATTGTGGCTAATAATGTATTGCCCGGTTATATAAGCTGCGTGCAGTTTGTGCCAAATTCTAATGGAAAATCACTAATTGCCGTAGGAACAGAAGGCATTTATTTGACTAGAAATGGCGGCAATAATTGGACTGAAATAAGTACGGAAGGCTTTTACTCCATCCAAATTGTAAATGAACACACTGCTTTTTTAGGTGGTCAAGGAACAATTGCCACCCTAAAATTCTAAACTATGAATCTGCTAAAATTTTCATTTATTTTAATGGCACTTATGCTTTGTGCAGGCTGTTCTAATAACGGCGAAATCTTTAAAGATTACAACTGTAAAACAAGCGCTGTGCAAACAAAACAGATTAAAGACGCCTATTTAAAATTTAGTTTAGAAGTTCCAATAAATTGGAAAACAGAATTGTATATGGATCAAAGCACCTCCATATTTGCAACTGCCGATACTACTAAACAATTATCGGAAACATTCTTAATAAAAACCTCCTTAATTCCTGGTTTATTGCGCCTAAATCAAGCTACTTCAGATACTATAAAATCAGAACTCACCAAAAACCAATGGCACATAAACCGCATTAAAAAAGGACTCTTTAAAAATGCTGAAGCATTACTCATCACTTCACAAAAACAACAATCCAACATAAAAATTGAAGGACTTCACCTATATTTTAGTCTTGAAAATGAACATTATTTTGAAATTGAAATTCAATGTTTTGGTGATAAAAATAGCGATGAACGCTTTTGCCAAGCTATTAAGGTCATCAATTCCTTAATTATTAATGAATAGTCGGTTATTAGGTTGTATAGTTAACTCCGTTTACCTAATTTTGGCGAAAATTTGTAAAAAATGTTACAGCACATCATCGATAGGTTTATAAAATATGTTTCAATTGATACACAATCCGACCCAAACAATCCTGCTTTTCCAAGTACAGAAAAACAATGGACTTTGGCAAAACTACTTGAAAAAGAATTGAAATTTATCGGTTTAACCGATGTAAACCTTGACGAAAATTGTTATCTAACAGCTACTTTACCTTCTAATATTAGTTATAAAGTCCCTACTATTGGATTTGTAGCACACATTGATACGAGTCCCGATTTTAGTGCCGCGCACGTAAACCCACAGGTTCATAAAAATTATGATGGCAAAGCAATTGTTTTAAACGCTGATGACCCTATTATTCTAGACCCAAAAGAGTTTAAAGAATTGATAAATTATAAAGGTCAAACCTTAATTACGACCGATGGCAATTCACTTTTGGGCGCTGATGATAAAGCCGGAATAACCGAAATTGTTACGGCAATGGAATTTTTACTAACACATCCCGAAATTAAACACGGCATCCTAAAAATTTGCTTTACGCCCGATGAAGAAGTCGGCAAAGGTGCTCATAAATTTGATGTAAAATCCTTTAATGCTGATTGGGCTTACACTATGGATGGCAGCGAATTAGGTGAATTGGAATTCGAAAATTTTAATGCCGCTATTGGTTTGGTTGAAATTAAGGGAAAAATTGTACATCCTGGTTATGCCAAAGGCATTATGATTAACGCCATGACCATTGCCACTCAATTTATTACGGCGCTTCCTGCAAATGAAGTTCCCGAACAAACCGATGATTATCAAGGTTTTTATCACCTTTACGGGATGAAAGGAAGCGTAGAAAAAGCAAGTCTACAATACATTATTAGAGATCACGACCGTCAAAAATTTGAAGCACGTAAATTGCATTTTAGTGCAACAGCAGATGCGTTAAATAAAAAATTAGGCAATAATTTGATTGCAACAACCATAAAAGATCAATATTTTAATATGCGAGAAAAGGTTGAACCCGTTATGCATATTGTTGATATTGCTAAGGAAGCAATGATTCAAGCAGGCATAAAACCAAATATTAAAGCCATTAGAGGAGGCACTGATGGAGCACAATTATCTTATATGGGTTTACCTTGTCCAAATATTTTCGCTGGCGGTCATAATTTTCATGGACGCTATGAATATGTTCCAGCCGAATCTATTCAAAAAGCAACCGAAGTAATTATTAATATTGCCCAAATTACCGCAAAAAAATTTGAACACTAAACTATGGAATCTAAAGATTTACTAAACTTAACCAAAAAATACGGCACCCCTCTTTATGTTTATAATGCCGATGTTATTGAATCACAATACAATCGCATAATAAATGCTTTTAAAACCGTTAAAAAAGTTAAGGTAAATTATGCCGTTAAAGCTTTGTCTAACATTTCTGTATTAAAGTTATTTAAAAAATTAAAATCGGGATTAGATACCGTATCAATTCAAGAAGTTCAGTTGGGCTTAAAAGCAGGATTTTCTCCTAAAGAAATTATTTACACACCCAATGGTGTTTCATTTGAAGAGATTGTTAAAGTTGCTAAACTTGGCGTTCAAATAAACATTGATAACCTTTCTATCTTAGAACAATTTGGACATCTATATCCTGAAATTCCGGTTTGTGTAAGAATCAATCCGCATATTATGGCAGGTGGCAACAGAAAAATTTCTGTAGGACATATTGACTCTAAATTTGGTATTTCAATTCACCAAGTGCCTCATATTTTGCGTATTGCCGATAATACAAAGATGATTATCAATGGCGTGCACATGCACACTGGTTCTGATATTTTAGATATTGATGTGTTTGTAAGTGCTACCGAAATACTTTTTAATGTAGCCGAACAATTTAAAGATTTAGCCTTTATAGACCTAGGTAGTGGGTTTAAAGTTCCCTATAAAGAAGGCGACATCTGTACAAATATTGAAGAATTAGGTGAAAAATTAAGTGAGCGATTCAACGAATTTTGCAAAAATTATGGCAGAACGATTAGCTTAATGTTTGAGCCTGGTAAATTTTTGGTAAGCGAATCGGGTAAATTTTTGGCAAAAGTAAATGTCATCAAACAGACAACTTCAAACGTGTTTGCGGGTATTGACAGTGGATTTAACCACCTGATCCGCCCCATGTTTTATGATGCTTATCACCACATTACCAATCTTTCAAACCCAGAGGGTAGAGATCGTTATTATACTGTTGTAGGCTATATTTGTGAAACCGATACCTTTGGCACCAATCGCCGCATTTCTGAAATCCGTGAAAATGATATTTTGTGTTTTAACAATGCCGGCGCTTATTGTTTTAGTATGGCTTCTAATTATAATTCACGCTTTAAACCCGCCGAAGTGCTTTGGTATCAAGGCAAAGATTATTTAATTAGGTCAAGAGATACCTTTGACGATATTATCAAAAATCAGATTGAAATAGCGCTTTAGCAACTAATGTTTTAAAGCTAAAATTGTAGAAATTAGCATAATTAAACCCGTAAAAACATTCAAATAAATTACTAGTTTTCGAAATTTAAAAGCGTTAATGCGCGAGGCTATTTTTACACCCCAACTCGACCCAATAAAAAGTAAAGGCAAGGCAAAAGCCGAATATTTTATGGTTTCAATACTCAGCAAACCTTTATAATAGAAGGCAACTGTGCTAAACAAACTCGAAACTACCATAAACCAAATAAAAATACCTCTAAAAAGTTCTTTACTATAACCCTTTCTATCTAAGGCAAGAGCCAAAGTTGGACCGCCAATTGAAATGCTACTGGTTAACAAACCACTTATGAATCCTGCAAAAACAATGGGTTTATCTAAATTTTTTTTTGCCAATTTTACACCTGACAACATCTTTAAAGAAAATAAAATTATTAAAAAACTAATGACCAATTTTAAGATATTGGCATCGATATAAGTTAAAATATAAATTCCGAATGGTATTCCCAATAACGATGCAATCATCATAGGAATCAAATAATAAGCTCTTACTTTCTCTTTAAGTTTTAATAAAACCAAAATGCTGGTTACCAAATTAAAAATTACCAAAGCTGGCACTAGCACATTCATTGGAAAAATAAATGATAAAACCGGAATGGCTAACAACGAAAAACCAAATCCCGTAATTCCTTTGATTACCGAAGATAAGAGTATCACCAAACCCGTTAAAATTAAAAGATAAAACTGTATGTGCATAAAATCTTATTATTTTTCAAAGTTATATATTTAAAGACTATTTTTCTTTATTAGCTTTGTTAATCTTTTTTTAATTTTCTTACAAGTTTATAAACTTTTAAAACAATCTGTTTTAAAAAAATAAACCATAAAATAATGTAAGTTTAAATATAATTTACGACTGTGCTCTTTAATAAAACAACTAAATCTTATGAAAAACTTTGCCTTCTTATTACTAATAACACTATTTACTTTTGCTTCTTGCAAAAAAGACACGCCTACAAAATCAGAAGAATCCCCAGCTAATCAAACAGAAATGGCAGTCGGCGATAATACCAAGTTTGGTATGGATGCCTCTAGCAATCCGCAAGGGTTGGCAGTTGGTTCACAAGCACCAAACGTCAAGCTTACTTTGGCAGATGGCTCTGTTATTGCCTTAGAAGATTTATACAAAAAACAACCCGTTGTACTTTTCTTTTACAGAGGTTATTGGTGTCCCGTTTGCAACAAGCACCTATCTGCTTTAGCTAAGCAAGCTCAAGATATTGAATCTAAAGGCGTTAAACTTTTGGCTATTACACCCGAAACCTACGAAAACGTAACAAAAACAAAAGATCAAACGGGTGCTAAATTCACTATAATATCCGATTCTGACGATAGTATTTTAAATGCTTTTGATGTGGCTTATAAAGTGACTGATGACTATCAAAATAAGATTCAAGAGCATTTAAAAGCATCCATTGCCAACACCAATGCAAACGGGCAAGCAGTTTTACCGGTACCTGCAACCTACATTATTGACTCTAACGGAAAAATTGTGTACCGACAATTTAACCCAGATTATCAAGAGCGCGCCAGTATTGATGATATCATCGCCAATCTGCCAAAATAATTAATACATTTTTTATTAAAAATCCGATTTTAAAGCCATTTGAAGTCGGATTTTTTTATGCATTAAAATTAATAATTGTACTTTTGCAGCACAAAAAAACTCACAAATCAACTCATGAAAAATACCGCTTTAACTCAAATTCACGAAAAATTAGGCGCTAAAATGGTGCCTTTTGCAGGATATAATATGCCCGTTCAATACGAAGGCGTCAATGCCGAACATTTAACCGTTAGAAATGGTGTAGGTGTTTTTGATGTGTCGCACATGGGTGAATTCTTTCTTAAAGGAAAAAATGCCCTTGCACTCATTCAAAAAGTAACAAGTAATGATGCCTCCGTTTTATTTGATGGCAAAGTTCAATACAGCTGTTTGCCAAATTACGACGGCGGTATTGTCGATGATTTATTAGTTTACAAAATTTCAGATACCGAATATATGTTGGTGGTTAACGCCTCTAACATTGATAAAGATTGGAATTGGATTTCAAAACACAACGATTTAGGTGTTGAAATGACCAACGCCTCTAGCACAACTTCTTTATTGGCAATTCAAGGCCCTTTGGCTGCAAAGGCCTTACAATCCTTGACGGATGTTGATTTGGCAAGTATGGATTATTACACTTTTAAAATCGGTACTTTTGCAGGATTAAAAAACGTAACAATTTCGGCTACAGGCTATACTGGCAGTGGCGGATTTGAAATTTATTTTAAAAATGAAGAGGCCATTCACGTTTGGGAATCGGTATTTAAAGCTGGTGCAAAATATGGTATCAAACCAATTGGATTAGCAGCAAGAGATACTTTGCGCTTAGAAATGGGTTTTTGTTTATATGGTAATGATATTAATGACACCACTTCTCCTATTGAAGCCGGTTTAAGCTGGATTACCAAATTTAACAAAGATTTTATCAATGCCGAAGCTTTAAAAATTCAAAAAGAAAAAGGAACTGCTATAAAATTGGTAGGTTTTAAGATGATTGACAAAGGCATACCACGTCATGAATATGAAATTGCAGATGCCAAAGGCAACCCAATTGGACACGTAACCTCAGGAACGATGAGTCCTTCGTTGAAAGTTGGTGTTGGTATGGGCTATGTTTCTTCAAATTATGCTAAATTAGGTTCCTTAATATATATAGTGGTGAGAGATAAACCTCTAAAAGCCGAAGTAGTGAAATTTCCTTTTTATAAAGGCTAAAACATGTCCCTCCACTTAAGGGTTGTCCGAAGGACGGGGTGATCAAAACAATTCTGGATGTTTCCCTTTAACGCCTCTATAAAAATCATAAAAATGATTAAAGTCGGCTTCAATATTATCTGTGGTAAAATAAGGCTCCGAAAATTTAACTGTTTTATGCTCAAAATCTAAGGCAATCATTACAATAGGAACTTTAGCTCCCTTGGCAATATAATAGAATCCCGTTTTCCATTTTTCTGTTTTTTTACGCGTTCCTTCTGGTGAAAGTGCCAAAATAAACGCATCTTTCTTATTGAATAGGTCAACAATTTGATCAACCAGATTATGGCTTTTGGTTCTATCTACAGGCGTGCCTCCTAACAATTTAAAAATAAATCCAAAAGGTGGTTTAAATAAACTGTCTTTACCAATATAATTAGCTGGAATTCCTAATGCAAATTTTGTCAAAACACCTAAAGGAAAATCGAGCCAGCTGGTATGTGGCGCGGCAATAATGATATATTTTTTCAAATCTTTAGGAGCTGAATTAGAAAAATGCCAGCCTAAAATTCGTTTATAGATGAACAAACAGATAATTTTCATAAACTTGTTTAAAATTCAATGGTCATCAAATTTAAAAATATTAATTTTATAAGCTAATTTATTTTATGATGGATTTACTATTAATTATTATTGGCGGGCTTGTCTTTATCGCACTTGGTTATTTTATTGGAATGTTTCAATCTAAGTCGGTTGCTTCAAAAGAAATCTCCAGTTTGAGTTCTGTTAATAAAATGTTGTTATCCGATAAAGAGAATCTATCACAACAAGTTACAAAACAGCAAATAGAAAACAATACCTTTCAAATATCCCTAACAAAAAAGGAAAGTGAACTCGCCTATTTATCCGAAAAATTAGACACTCAAAAAAAGGATTTAACCGATTTACAAGAAAAGTTTACTAAAGAATTCCAATTGCTCGCCAATAAAATTTTGGAAGAAAAATCGGAGAAATTTACCATCCTCAACAAAGAAAATATAGAAAATATTCTAAATCCGCTACAAGAAAGAATTCTGACTTTCGAAAAACGTGTTGAAACTTCACATAAAGAAAGCATTGATTATCACGCCGCACTACGCCAACAAATCGTCGGTTTAACCGCTATAAACGAACAAATGAGCAAAGAAGCGGTAAATTTAACTAGAGCGTTAAAAGGCGACAGCAAAACCCAAGGTAATTGGGGGGAAATGATTTTAGAACGCGTTTTAGAAAAATCGGGTTTAGAAAAAGGGCGTGAATATGAAGTTGAACAGAGCTTTTCGGTTGATACTGAAGGCAAACAACGCCTCCGACCGGATGTAATTATTAATTTACCCGACAATAAAAAGATGATTATCGACTCTAAAGTAACACTGACAGCCTACGAACAATATGTAAATGCAGAGAATGAAGTTGATAAAATCCATTTTATAAAAGAACATGTGCTTTCAATAAACCGACATGTTAATCAACTCAGTGAAAAGCGTTATGAGGATTTATATCAAATTGAATCTCCAAATTTTGTCTTACTCTTTATTCCGATAGAACCTGCATTTGCATTGGCTCAAAGTCATGATGCTGATTTATACAATAAGGCATTCCAAAAAAATATCGTTATTGTTACGCCAACAATCCTTTTAGCAACACTTAGTACAATAAACAGCTTGTGGCAAAATGAAAAACAGCGTCAAAATGCCGTAGAAATTGCCCGTCAAGCGGGAGCACTTTACGATAAATTTGAAGGTTTATTCAATGATTTAATAGGAATCGGCAAAAAAATGGATGATACAAAAAAAGACTATGAAAGTGCCATGAATAAACTGTCAACAGGTAATGGCAATTTAATTACGCGCGTAGAAAGTATTAAAAAATTGGGGGCGAATGCTAAAAAATCGCTTCCACAATCTATTATTAACAGAGCAATTGAATAAAAAAAGCCACGCCAAATGGCGCGGCTTTTAGGTTTAGCTCCTTTTCCAAGTAAACAAAGGCTTTTTATGCATCAAAAGATTGACGGCTTTGCCTACTTCTAAAATGACGTTTTCATCGGTAAAGTGGGTAATGACTTGGTCAATTAAATCGATAATCGTAAACATATCTGTTTCAACTAAGCCTCGTGTTGTAACTGCTGCAGCGCCAATTCTAATTCCCGAAGTGATAAAAGGTGATTTATCATCAAAGGGTACCATATTTTTATTTACGGTAATATGTGCTGCAACCAGTGCTCTTTCAGCTTCTTTGCCAGTAATATTTTTATTGCGCAAATCAATGAGCATCATGTGATTATCGGTTCCATCCGAAATTAGGTGATAATTTTTAGCTACCAATGCTTTTGCCAAGGCTGCCGCATTTTTTTTAACTTGTATTTGATAGAATAAAAAATCATCTGTTAAGGCTTCTTTAAAAGCAACTGCTTTTGCAGCAATCACATGTTCTAAAGGGCCACCTTGTGTGCCCGGAAAAACAGCTGAATCTAATAAAGCCGACACTGGTTTGAGGATTCCCTTAGGCGTTTTTTGCCCAAATGGATTGTCAAAATCTTGTCCCATCATAATCATTCCGCCTCGTGGACCTCTCAAAGTTTTATGCGTTGTTGTAGTAACTACGTGACAATGTGGCAATGGGTCATTTAAAATACCTTTTGCTATTAATCCAGCGGGATGCGAAATATCGGCAACTAGCAAAGCGCCTACTTTATCGGCAATGGCTCTAAAAGTTTTAAAATCCATGTCTCTTGAATAAGCAGAAGCACCCGCAATAATAAGTTGTGGTTTTTCTTTTAAAGCAATGCTTTCTATTTTATCATAATTCAATCGTCCGGTTTCTTGTTCAACACCATAAAAGCTTGGTTTGTAAAGTTTTCCTGAAAAATTAACTGAAGAACCGTGCGTTAAATGGCCACCATGAGACAAATCAAAACCCAAAATTTTATCACCCGGATTTATTAAAGCTTGATAAACAGCTGCATTGGCTTGAGAACCAGAATGTGGTTGCACATTGATATAAGCCGCTCCAAAAAGTGCTTTTGCGCGATCAATAGCCAATTGTTCAACTAAATCTACAACTTCACATCCACCGTAATAACGCTTATTTGGATAACCTTCGGCATATTTATTAGTAAGTACCGACCCCATTGCATCTAAAACCTGTTGACTTACGTAATTTTCGGATGCAATTAACTCCAAACCATTGGTTTGTCTGTCAGTTTCTTCTTGAATTAAATCAAAAATTTCTTGATCTCTTCTCATTTATTGATTGTAATTTTAAAGTTTAGTTAAATTAAGACCAAAAGTAATAAATTCATTTTTCAAATCGTGATATTCTTCTATATTTGAACCAAATTAATTTTTACATTGCAACGTTTAAGTTTAATGGATTATAAAAATTAACCAAAAAAATAAATGCCATGAAAATCACCGCAAACAATCCCAAACGAAAATCTTGGTTAGAAGTTAGCCCTAATTCTGATTTTCCAATTCAAAATATTCCCTTTGGCGTTTTTTTAACCAAAGACAATATTATGACTATTGGCTCTCGAATTGGTGATTTCGCAATTGATTTGGGCGCTCTTCACCAATTAGGTTATTTTAAAGGTATTGACCTTACTGATGATGTTTTTTTACAAGATCGCTTGAACGATTTTATCGCTCACGGCAAAGGAATTTGGCGATTGGTTAGAAATAGAATCGCCGATTTATTTGATATTGAAAACCCTAAGTTGCAAAATAAGAAAAAAGATATTCAGCAAATTATTCATTTAGTTGCCGATATTGAAATGCACTTGCCCGTAAACATTGGTGATTATACCGATTTTTATTCAAGTAAAGAACATGCTTTAAATGTTGGAAGCATGTTTAGAGATCCTAATAATGCCCTATTGCCTAATTGGTTACACTTACCCGTTGGTTATCACGGACGAAGCTCTTCAATTGTACCTACTGGCAAAGCTATTCACCGACCTTTTGGTCAATCTAAACCAGCTGGTGCTGAAAACCCTATTTTTGGACCCTCAAAAGCAGTTGATTTTGAATTAGAAATGGCATTTATCACTACCGATGTTAACAAATTGGGAAAACGAATTTCAATAGATAAAGCCGAAGATTATATTTTCGGAATGGTGTTGTTTAACGATTGGAGCGCCAGAGATATTCAGGCTTGGGAATACGCACCTTTAGGTCCTTTTTTAGGCAAAAATTTTGCCTCAACCATTTCTCCTTGGATTGTAACTTTAGATGCTTTAGAACCTTTTAGAATTGCCAGCCCAAAACAAGACCCAAAACCGTTTGAATACCTTCAGCAGGAAGGCAATAATAGTTTTGATATTCACCTTGAAACCTTCATAAAACCCGAAAACGGCATCGAAAATAAAGTAAACCATTCCAATTTTAGTAATTTGTACTGGACAATGGCACAACAATTAACGCATCACACCAGCAATGGTTGTAACGTAGTTGCCGGAGATATGATGGGATCTGGAACCATTTCGGGTCCAACTCCCGACAGTTATGGCTCCATGTTAGAATTATCGTGGAATGGAACCAAACCTCTAAAATTAAATGATGGCTCCCTCCGCCAATTTATTAATGACTATGACACCGTAATTATGCGTGGTTATTGCCAAAAAGATAAAGTCAGAATAGGTTTTGGCGATTGCGCCGGAAAACTCTTACCTGCTTTATAAATTCATCATATAACGATGTTTAAAAGCTCATAATGTGAGTCGTGTGCAATGACTTTACCATTTTTTAATACTAATAACTGAGGTGATTGATGTTGCACATCAAATCTACTTGCCAAAGTATTTGAAACTTCTCTAAAACTTAATAAGTCTAGTAAATAGTAAGTTACATCTAATTTAATTTCTGTTTGTCTTTCAAAGTTTTTAAGCACTGCCCTACTGATGCCACATTGTGTGCTATGTTTAAAAATGACAATCTTTTTTGTGAAAGAGTCTTTTTCAAGCTGGTCAATTTGGTTGATAGCGTTTAAATCTTTCCAAGGAAAAATAGATTGGGGTTTATCAGTATGATTTGGTTTATCTGATTTAAAAAGTGATTTTATAAAATTCATTGTAGTTCTATTTTAAAATTTAAGGTTTAAAAGACGCTTTGTCTTTAAATTCTTACAAAAATAAGTCATTTTGGCTGATATTTTTGGTAAATTGATGCTTGGTATTGGTTTTGATAGTTTTTAATTCTAAAACAAACGTTATGAACTTTAACAATTTCACCATTAAATCGCAAGAAGTTGTACAACGCGCACAACAAATTACACAAGGTCTTGGTCAACAACAAATTGAGAATGCACATTTTTTGCAAGCAATTTTAGAAGTTGATGAAAATGTCATGCCTTTTATTTTAAAAAAATTAGGCGTTAACATTCCCCTATTTAAACAGACCCTCAATCGTATTTTAGAAGGTTTTCCTAAAGTGAGTGGTGGTGAATTGATGCTTTCAAAGTTGGCTAACACCATGCTTTTAGACGCCAGCAATATCGCCAAAAAGATGAAGGATGAATATGTTACTATTGAGCATATACTGATAGCTATCCTTAAATCAAAAGACCAAACGGCGCAACTTTTAACCGATAATGGCATTAATGAAGATCAGTTAAAAACCATAATAGCCGATTTGCGAAAGGGTCATAATGTAAATTCTCAAAATGCCGAAGAAACCTACAATGCACTTAATAAATATGCAAAAAATTTAAATCAATTGGCAAATGACGGCAAGCTAGACCCTGTTATTGGGCGAGATGAAGAAATTAGACGCATCTTGCAAATCTTGTCGCGCCGCACCAAAAACAATCCTATTTTGGTAGGTGAACCCGGCACGGGTAAAACTGCCATTGCCGAAGGCTTAGCGCACCGAATTGTAAAAGGCGATGTGCCCGAAAATTTACAAGATAAAATCATCTTTTCTTTAGATATGGGCGCATTAATAGCCGGTGCAAAATACAAAGGTGAATTTGAAGAACGCCTAAAATCGGTTATAAAAGAAGTGATTGATGCTAATGGACAAATTGTTTTGTTTATTGACGAAATACATACACTTGTTGGCGCAGGTGGTGGCGAAGGCGCTATGGATGCGGCTAATATTTTAAAACCCGCACTTGCTAGAGGTGAATTGCGCGCAATCGGTGCAACAACTTTAAACGAATACCAAAAATATTTTGAAAAAGATAAAGCTTTAGAACGTCGTTTTCAAAAAGTTATGGTCGATGAACCCGATATTGATAGTGCCATTTCAATTTTAAGAGGCATTAAAGAAAAATATGAAACTCATCATAAAGTTCAGATTAAAGATGAAGCTATTATTGCCGCTGTAACTCTATCTGCTCGTTATATTACAGACCGTTTCTTGCCAGATAAAGCCATCGATTTGATGGATGAAGCCGCTGCAAAACTGCGAATGGAAATAAATTCTAAACCAGAAGAATTAGATGCTCTTGACCGTAAAATTATGCAGTTAGAAATAGAAATTGAAGCCATTAAACGTGAAAAAGATAATGAAAAATTAGCGAGTTTAAAAAAGGAATTAGCTAATTTTAAAGAAAACCGCGAAGGAATCTATGCCAAATGGAAAAGTGAAAAAGAGGTGGTAGATAAAATTCAATCCGCTAAGGAAACAATTGAAAAATTTAAGCAAGAAGCCGAACGCGCCGAACGCGAAGGTAACTATGGTTTAGTGGCTGAAATTCGATACGGAAAGATTGAAAAAGAAACTAAAATATTGGCAGATTTACAAAAAACACTCGCCGAAAATCAATCGACTTCACTCATTAAAGAAGTGGTTACAAGTGAAGACATCGCCGAAGTGGTGGCAAAATGGACGGGCATACCTGTTCAAAAAATGTTGCAAAGCGACCAAGAAAAATTACTGCATCTTGAAGATGAACTTCACAAACGCGTAGTTGGTCAAAACGAAGCAATTGAGGCTGTTGCCGATGCTGTACGCCGTTCGAGAGCCGGCTTGCAAGATGCCAAACGGCCAATTGGAACCTTTTTATTTTTGGGAACAACCGGTGTTGGTAAAACCGAATTGGCTAAAGCTTTAGCCGAATACCTGTTTGACGACGAAAGTGCTTTGACCAGAATTGATATGAGCGAATATCAAGAGCGCCATGCCGTGAGCCGCCTTGTTGGTGCACCTCCAGGCTATGTGGGTTATGACGAAGGCGGCCAGTTAACCGAAGCCGTGCGACGTAAACCTTATTCCGTTATTTTGCTCGATGAGATTGAAAAAGCGCATCCTGATACTTTTAATATTTTGTTACAAGTGCTAGACGAAGGTCGTTTAACCGATAATAAAGGACGACTAGCTGATTTTAAAAACGCCATTATCATTATGACCTCTAATATGGGCGCAGATATTATCCAAGAAAAATTTGAAAATTTGGATATGGCAAACCGCGATAATGTTACCGAAATGGCTAAAATTGAAGTCCTAGCTGTTTTAAAGCAAAACATTCGTCCAGAATTTTTAAACCGTATTGATGAAGTCATTATGTTTACGCCACTCAATAAGAAAGAGGTTACACAAATAGTCAATTTGCAATTAAAAGGGATTACCAAATTATTGTCAGATAAAAATATTGAGTTTTCGGCTACCGAAGATGCCATTATGAGCTTGGCTACCAAAGGATTTGATCCTCAATTTGGCGCGCGTCCTATTAAACGTGTCATTCAAAAGGAAGTCTTAAACAAATTATCTAAAGAACTATTATCGGGCAAAATAACCATGAATAGTCACATTTTATTAGATTCATTTGATGATGAATTTGTGTTTAGAAATAAATAAATTTAGTTGATAACTCCCGTCCTAATGGCTAAGTGGACGGGATTTTAATTAAATTTACTAAAAAATTAAAGCCTTATGACTAATAAATTGTTTTTTGTCGTTCTTTTATCAGCTTTAGCTTTGCCCAGTTTTAGCCAAACCAATTCTGAAAAAACCACTTATTTTTTAATCCGTCATGCCGAAAAAGACCAAAGCAACCCCGACGATAAAAATCCACATTTAAGTAGTGTCGGATTTCAACGCGCCTTGCAATGGTCGCAAGTATTTAAAGCGGTAAAAATAGACTCGGTTTATACCACCAATTATAATAGAACAGTAGAAACTGCCAATCCCACGGCGGCAAGTCATCACTTAAAACCAATTTTTTACAATCCTGAAACCATTGATATTGATAAGTTTAAAATACAAACAAAAGGAAAAACGGTGTTAATTGTAGGCCATAGTAATACCGTTCCCAATTTTGTAAATGCGCTCATAAAACAAGAAAAATATTCGCAAATGGCCGACACCAATAATGCCGATTTATACATTGTTACCCTAATTGGTAATGAAATTTTGGATATTCAATTGTATATCAAATAGCCTTATTGCTTAGGCAAAGCAAATAGAATTAAAATGGGGATTGCTAATCCTACAACCAAAAAAGGATGTTCTAAGATAATTTTTGGTTCAATGGTCAAAGTCAATAAATAACCAGCAATGGCACCTCCTAAATGGGCGCTATGACCAATGTTTCCGAGCTGTTTTCGCATTCCATAAATGGAATAAACTAAATAACCAATTCCGAAAACATATCCCGGCAAGGGAATGGGTAACGGAAACAGTATTAAAGTCATTTCTGGATATAACAAAATAGCGGCATAAACAATACCGGCAACGGCTCCCGAAGCCCCAACAGCACTGTAATATGGATTGTTAATGTTGTAAAAAAAAGAAAAAAAGGAAGCTGCTATCAAACAAATAAAATAAATGACTCCAAACAATAAAGTGCCAAAGTTTTCAATTATGTAAGGCGCAAACAGATACAAAGCATACATATTGAAAAATAAATGAATAAAATCGGCGTGTAAAAAACCGGAACTCAGGTGTCTATAAAGTGCTCCGTGCTTTATGGCTCCTACGTTAAACTTAAATTTTTCAAAAAAAATGCTGTCGTTAAATCCTTTTAGAGAAAATAATACATTGACAAGAATGATAAAAAGCAGGAATTTATTCATCTAAACTAAACCAATTTTCGATTAGATTTTTAGCCACATCATCACAATTATTATAGACAAACTCGTTGGTAGCAGCTTGATAAGTATACTCTTTTTGCCAAGTTTTATAATTAGAAACGACTTGTTTTATACTGTTACAAACGTAAATAATTTCATCGTTTGTAATGGTGGGATGAATCGACATGCGAATCCAACCAGGGCGCTCAACTAAACAGCCTTCTTGAATTTGTGCTTTAAAATCGTGTGAGCGATGTTGATCTACATGTAATAAAAAATGTCCGTAAGTTCCTGCACAAGAGCAACCTCCGCGTGTTTGAATGCCATATTTATCATTTAATAATTTGACAATTAAATTAAAATGCACCTCTTCTACATAAAAGGAAAAGATTCCTAATCGGTCGTGATGCTGACCAGCCAAAAGGTGTAAGTTTTTCATTGGTTCTAATTGGCTAAAGATATAATTGTTGAGTTCGTGTTCGCGTTCTAGAATTTTTTCAACGCTCATTTTTTCTTTTAGCTTAATTGCCAAGGCCGTGCGGATGGTTTGTAAAAAACCCGGCGTTCCGCCATCTTCACGCAATTCAATATCGTCTAAATAAATATGCTCACCCCAAGGATTTGTATAACTCACCGTTCCACCTCCTGGATTATCAGGAATCATATTGTGATACAATTTTTTGTTGAACACCAATACCCCACTACTTCCAGGTCCGCCCAAAAATTTATGTGGCGAAAAAAAGATGGCATCTAAACTTGCATCAGCATCATTTTTTGGATGCATATCTATAGAAACATAAGGAGCAGAGCAAGCAAAATCTACAAAACAAAGTCCGCCAACAGAGTGAATCATTTTAGCGATTTTGTGATAATCTGTTTGAATACCCGTAACATTTGAACACGCCGTAACCGAAGCAATCTTAACTTTTCGGTCTTTGTAGGTATTTAATAATTTTTGAAAGCTATCAAAACACACCAAGCCCGTTTCTTGACAGGGAATAATTTCAACATCGGCAATGGTTTCTTCCCAAGAAGTTTGGTTTGAATGATGTTCCATGTGGGTGATAAACACCACAGGTTTTAGGTTTTTGGGTATTTTGGTTGCATTTTTATAAGATTCAGGAATTCTAATTCCTAAAATACGTTGAAATTTATTTATCACGCCCGTCATTCCACTACCGGCAGTAATTAGCACGTCTTCTTTTGATGCATTGACGTGATTTTTAATAATTTGACGAGCCTTGTGATAAGCCATCGTCATGGTAGCGCCTGTAAAAGAGGTTTCGGTGTGTGTATTCGCTACAAAAGGTCCAAACTCATTAATAATTTTATCTTCAATAGGTTTGTAAAGTCTGCCACTTGCTGTCCAATCGGTATAAATAATTTTTTGTTCACCAAATGGCGACTTAAAGGTTTGATTCACACCGATAATATTATCCCGAAAAGGTTTAAAATAAGTTTCTAAAGTGTGATTCATTTTATAGAAGCAATAAGTTTAATATCATTGATAATTTTTAGTGCGAGCGCTTCGGCTTTTTCTTCAGAAGTGCTTTCGGTATAAATTCTAATAATGGCTTCGGTATTTGATTTTCGAAGGTGAGCCCACTCGGTTTCAAAGTCAATTTTAACTCCATCTATGGTGCTAATTTGTTCATTTTCATATTTTTTCGCCATCTTTTTTAAAATGGCGTCAACATCAATATCGGCCGTAAGATCTATTTTATTTTTACTCATAAAAAAGTTTGGATAGCTTGCTCTTAGCTGAGAACAGCATATGTTTTTATGAGCTAAATGCGATAAAAACAGTGCCACGCCAACAAGAGAATCACGTCCATAATGCAATTCGGGATAAATAATTCCGCCATTTCCTTCACCGCCAATAACTGCTTTGTTTTTTTTCATAAGCGCTACTACATTGACTTCGCCAACGGCACTTGCCTGATAATTTCCACCGTGTTTTATGGTAATTTCGCGCAAAGCGCGCGAAGATGATAAATTTGAAACGGTGTTACCGGGTGTATTTTGCAAAACGTAATCGGCACAAGCTACCAAAGTATATTCTTCGCCAAACATGGAACCATCTTCGTTTACCAAAGCCAATCTATCAACATCGGGATCAACCACAATACCCAAGTTGGCGTGCTCTTGAACAACCCATTTAGAAATTTCGGTAAGATGAGCAGGCAATGGTTCAGGATTATGCGGAAATTGTCCATTTGGTTCACAATATAGCGCCACGCAAGTAACGCCTAATTTTTCTAAAAGCGCAGGAATGGCAATACCTCCGGTGGAATTTACGGCATCGACAATCACTTTAAATTTGGCATTTTTTATGGCTTCTACATCCACTAATTTTAGTTTCAAAACTTCGTTAATGTGTTTATTTATATAATCTGCTTTTTTGCGATAAGTACCTAAATCATCGACTTGTGCAAATTCAAATGCTTCTGCTTCTGCAATTTCAATCACTTTTGTACCTTCCTTATCATTTAAAAACTCGCCTTTATGATTCAATAATTTTAAGGCATTCCATTGTTTGGGATTGTGAGAAGCCGTGATAATAATTCCGCCATGGGCATGTTCTAAGGTAACAGCCATTTCAACTGTTGGTGTTGTTGAAAGGCCTAAATCAATGACATTAATTCCCAAACTCAACAAGGTTTCGCAAACAAGACTACTTATCATTTTGCCTGAAATACGCGCATCACGACCTACGACAACCGTTAAAGATTGCTTGTTGTTATATTGAGATTGCAACCAAGTGCCATAGGCTGCCGCAAATTTAACGGCATCAATTGGCGTAAGATTATCATTAATTTTACCTCCTATTGTGCCTCTAATACCTGAAATTGATTTTATAAGTGCCATGCTATTTTTTTACGAACAAATGTAAGTTTAATAGTTGAAATTAGAAAAGAAATGGTTTGATTAGCGTTCTGGTTTTAGAATTAAATTTAGCTTTTGAGCAAAAAAAATCCGCTAAGTTTTCACAAAGCGGATTTATAAAATATAAAATAGAATTATTTACCTTTTTTTTCCATTTGCTCTTTTAAATCAGCTAAAGCAGAAATATCACCTAAGGTTGATTTTTCAGAACTTTCGGAAGCTTTATTGGCATTTTTAAGGTTTTGTTGTTCTTCGGCTTTAAAGATTGCCGTATGAGAAACCACAATTTTTCTAAAGTCTTTATTAAATTCAATAACTTTAAATTGGGCGGTATCGCCTTTTTCTAATTTTGAACCATCTTCCTTTTCGAGTAAACGCGCTGGGGCAAAAGCTTCGGCATCGTCATTATCAAAAACTACAATGGCACCTTTTGCATTTTTTTCTTTAATGGTACCGGTAACAATTGAATCAACAGCAAAATTAGTTTCTTTAGAATCCCAAGGGTTTTCTTCGGTTTGTTTATGACCTAAATTAAGTTTGCGACCTTCAACATCTAGTTCAATTACCATTACGTCAATGGTATCGCCAACTTTAACAAAATCGGATGGGTGTTTAATTTTTTGAGTCCAAGATAGGTCTGAAATGTAAACCAAACCGTCAATACCTTCTTCAAGTTCAACAAAAACGCCAAAATTTGTATAATTTCTAACAATACCTTTATGTTTTGAACCAACAGGATATTTGGTGGCTATATTTGTCCAAGGATCGGAAGTTAACTGTTTCATTCCCATAGACATTTTGCGTTGTTCTCTATCAAAAGTAAGAATAATAGCTTCTACTTCATCGCCAAGTTTAACAAAATCTTGAGCTGAGCGCAAGTGCGTTGACCAAGACATTTCTGACACGTGAATTAAGCCTTCAACGCCGGGTGCTACTTCAATAAAAGCACCGTAATCGGCAATAATGGCTACTTTTCCTTTTACCTTATCGCCAACTTTTAAGTCTTCGGCTAATGCTTCCCAAGGATGTTGGTTTAATTGTTTTAAGCCTAATTGAATTCTTGTTTTTTCATCATCAAAATCAAGTATTACAACATTTAGTTTTTGGTCTAATTCAACTACTTCGCTTGGATGATTAATTCTGCTCCAAGATAAATCGGTAATATGAATTAAGCCATCAACACCACCAAGGTCAACAAAAACGCCATAAGAGGTGATGTTTTTAACCACACCTTCTAAAACTTGACCTTTTTCTAATTGGCCAATAATTTCACGTTTTTGAGATTCAAGGTCGGCTTCGATAAGTGCTTTATGAGAAACCACCACGTTTTTAAATTCGTGATTAACTTTAACAACTTTAAATTCCATCGTTTTTTCAACAAACTGATCGTAGTCTCTAATTGGTTTTACATCAATTTGAGAACCTGGTAAGAATGCTTCTAAGCCAAATACATCTACAATCATACCGCCTTTAGTTCTGCATTTTACAAAACCATTGACAATTTCGCCTGTTTCGTGTGCGTTGTTAACGCGATCCCAAGCCTTGATAACGCGGGCTTTTCGGTGCGATAAAACTAATTGACCAGAATTGTCTTCGCGTCTATCAATTAACACTTCTACGGTATCGCCTACTTTTAATTTTGGATTGTATCTAAATTCGTTTAATGAAATAACGCCTTCTGATTTTGCATTAATATCAATAATGGCTTCCCGATCGGTAAGTCTAACTACAACGCCTTCAATAACTTGACGTTCATCTACTAATCCTGAAGTGCCTTCTAGGGCTTCGTCAAAGGATTTAAGTTGACTTTCATCAATAAATTCAATACCTTCTTCGTATTTGTGCCAATCAAAATTGTCAAGAAATGCTTGAGGATCTTCAATAGGTTTTTGAACTTTGACTTTTTCGATTACGGTTTCTACAGGTTCATTTTCAATTTCAGATTCTTCTAGAGGTTCAACAGCTAGTTTTAAATCTTCATTTTCGATTTCAAGTTCTTCAATTTTAACTTTTTTAGCAGGAATTTTTGTGACTTTTACTGCTTTTTCGGGAGTAGCTTCGATTGAATCGTCTACAATTTTTGTTTTTTTATCAGACATTTTGCTGAATTTATTTTTTGTATTTTATTGTTTATTAGGATTTTTAAACGAAAAAACAATAAAAGGGTTTATTTATTTTTTTTTGAACCTCTTTAAAATCCATTACTCGAAAAAAGGCGTGCAAATATACGCGTAATTTCATTAAATCAAGCGTTTAAGAAGAAAAAAAGTAAAAATTAAAAAAGGGATTTAATGATGCGTTCTTCGGTGATGCCATCGGCTTCAGCCTTATAATTTTTTATAATACGGTGCCGTAAAACAGCAAAGGCAACTGCTTGAACATCTTCTATATCGGGCGAATATTTTCCTTTAATAACAGCATGTGCTTTAGCGGCTATTACTAAATTTTGTGAGGCGCGAGGTCCTGCCCCCCAATCTAGATATTCTTTGACATTTTTGGCAGCATTAACCGCATTTGGACGAGTTTTATTAACCAATTTAACCGCATATTCTATGACATTATCGGCAACAGGAATTCGGTTTATAAGTGCTTGGTAATCTAGAATTTCTTGTGCTGTAAACAGCGGATTTACCGTTTGCTCATTGCCACCTGTTGTCGATTTTACGATGTCAATTTCTTCTTGAAGCGACGGATAATCTAATACAATCGAAAACATAAAACGGTCTAGTTGGGCTTCGGGCAAAGGGTAAGTTCCCTCCTGCTCGATTGGATTTTGGGTGGCTAAAACAAAAAAAGGTTTTTGGATAACGTATCTAACTCCGGCAACCGTTACCGAAAATTCTTGCATCGCTTCAAGCAATGCGGCTTGGGTTTTTGGAGGGGTTCTATTAATCTCATCTGCCAAAATAATATTGGCAAAAATGGGTCCTTTTAAAAATTTAAATTGACGATTTTCACCTAAAACTTCACTTCCAATGATGTCGCTTGGCATTAAATCGGGGGTGAATTGTATGCGTTTAAAATCTAATCCAATGGCTTGCGCTATGGTGTTTACTAAAAGGGTTTTTGCTAAGCCGGGAACGCCAATTAATAGGGCGTGCTTGCCGGTTAATATAGAAATTAATAAGTAATCTACGGCAATTTCTTGACCTACAATTCGCTTTGCAATTTCTTGCTTTAAAATTTTATATTTAGTAATTAACGATTTTAGTGCATCAACGTCAGACATAATATTTTAATTAATTTTTATTCCAATTGAATTCAAAGTTACAATTTTTATAACTTCCATTTATTTTTATATAAGTGTCAATGATCTTATTTTTTACCCATTTATCAATGGATTCTTGCTTCTTTTTTTGTAGAGCGAGACTTTGAATTTTTTCATAATCTTTAACTAAATCGGCTACGTGTGACGGAATTTTATCTTTCATCAAGATAATTTTGTACATTTTTTCACCCGAACGAGATTCATCGTAATAAACAGCTGTTATATCGCCTTTTGAAAGGTTGCTAACACGTGCATAAAGACTTGGATCCATACGTGTTAATTCAAATTTACTATCGCTTGTCTCTGGATTTATCAAGAGACCGTAGTTGTTTTTGGTTTCTTTATCGGTTGAATATTTAAAGGCGGCATCTTCGAATGTTATTTTTTTTAGAATGATGTCGTCTTTGATTTTTTGGATTGAATCTTTTGCTTTATCAAGGCTTTTTTCGTCAATTTCGGGTTGAAGTAAGATATGTCTTACATCGCGGTCTTTACCTTTAATTTTAAGTAATTGCAAAATATGATAGCCAAATTCCGATTTAAACGGCTCTGAAATTTCACCTTCATTTAAACTAAAGGCAGCTTCTTTAAACTCTTTTACAAATCCACTTTGTCTATTGATGGTATAGATATCACCATCGGCCGATGTAACTGCCGGGTCATTAGAATACAGGATGGCTTTCATTCTAAAACTAGTGCCGTCTTCAACTTCTTTTTTATATTCTTTTAATCGTTTAATAATTTCGTTTACAGCTTCTTGTGAGGGTTCAACATTTAAAACAATTTGTTCTAAAACAATTTCTGCTCCAAAGTTTGGCAAGTTTCCTTTTTTTTCTAGGCTTTTAAAATAGCTTCGCACCTCTTCGGGGGTAACGCTAACTTTTTCTGTAATTTTATTTTGCATTTTTGATATAAGAACGGCTTCTTTTTCAACATTAAAAAACTCCTTTTTAAAGTCTTCTAAATTGGTAAAACCATAAAAATCTACAATTTTTTGTTCGGACCCCAATTGTTGTTTAAAACTTTCAATTTTGCGGTCAACATTACTGTTAATTTCTTCGTCTTTAACCTCAATGCTGTCAATCACCGCGTGGTGTGCAAGCAGTTTGCGTTTCATAACTTGTTCAAGCATTTCACAATCGCTAATGTCAATTTTATTATCACTTTGCGATTCAAGTTCTTTTCTATATACCTCAATATCACTATCTAAAATGACATTTTTTCCAATAACAACGGCCACACCATCAACTTTTTGTTTAGGTTGTTGCGCAACTATTGAATTAAAGTTTAATAAGGTTAAAAGTAATAACAGGTATTTAGTTTTCGATAAATATTTCAAATTCGTTTTTTTTAATTGCATCTTTAGTTAAAGTTTCTTGTAAATTTTTAATTAAATTTAATTCTCGTTTGTGTAAAATTATTTCAATGATTGTTGGTGTTACATAGCTTATTGGTGCTGTATCATTTATATTTAACACGTCTTTAATAGCCACCAAATATAAGCCTAAACTATCTTTCTTTTCGATGATATTCATTTTTTTTAAAACTAATGCCGGGTTTTCGTTTTTCAAAAATGGTATTTTATCTATTGCATCACTGTAACGTATCCAAAGTGAATCGTTTAATGAAGCCGATTTTAATTGTAAATGTAAATCATCTAGTTTGTTTAAGTCTTTTTTACTGTGCGATTTAAATAGTCTTATAAATTCATTAGGATTGAGTACATTGTTGCTAAATTGAATATATTTTATCTGTACCAATGTTTCATTTAGCTTAAAATTATCTTGATTTTTTTTGTAGAATTCTTCAATATCGCTTTGAGTAACAACGGTATCTAAATACTGTTTGATGACAGCTTCTTTATATTTATTTATAAATAAATCTTCTTTATATTGTTCAACTTGTTTATCAAATGCTAATTTCTGTTCATTTAAATTTTGCTTGGCTTTATATAAAAGCAAGCGTTGACGTGCCCAATTGTTTACATAATTATTTAAAAAAACCAAGCTATCTTCTTTTGAAAGCGATTTTGGTATAATAGTTTGTATGTCATTGAAATACAAGGTTTCTTGATAAACTTTTGCCAGAATTGGATTGTCTCTTTCTTTTTTTAAAGTAAAGTAACTGCAAGCATTTAAGCTTAGTATGACAACAAAAAAAAGGGCTATTAATCGAATGCTTTTCACCTTGTTACTGTTTTTTCTTGAGTTTTTTTAAAGCCGAGTTGTTTATGACTATTTGATGTTTTTTACGCAATTCTGACACCCAATTTTGCTCTAAGTAATTTTGATAATCACTCATAATTTCGCCTTTATAATCTTGGAATTCTTTTGTATATTTTTTGCGATTTAGCCTATAAAAAGCCTCTAATCCAATACTATCGTTTTGGGCTTTTTCCCAAACATTTTTTTGCATCACATTAAATAACAACAATCCTTCTCTAAATTCATTAACCGAAGCGGCAAATTCAGGGTTAGTGTTTTCGAGATTGGCTTTATAATAATCAATAATTTTTCGATCCCTAAATTGTTGATAAACCAAAATTGGAACACTCGTTTTAAGTTGTTTAAATTTTAAATAGATAACAAAATCTTGCTGTGTATAAATGCTGTCTTCTACTTTTAAAAGTGGGGCATTTAAGCTGTCCGCCTTTTTAAACCAATCATCAGTATAAAACATAACTAATGCTGATTGATAATCGTTTATCTTAAATTTAGTTTTTAACTTAGAAATAATTGATTGCTCAATTGTCTCAGCGCGGTCACCTCGTTTTACTTGTTCTAAAAGTCCGGGTTTTAATTCATCGTAACCTGTTACTGGAAATTTTTTGATTAACTTCACAATATGCCAACCAAATTCTGTTTTAAAAGGTTTTGAAAAAGAATCAATTCTTGATAAGGCAAATGCTTCATCTGCAAAGGATTTTATAATTTTTCCGTACTCAAATTTAGGCATCATTCCGCCATTTTGTGAGGAACCCGAATCTTGTGAGAATTTTTTTGCTATATCAGCAAATTTTTCACCTTTTTTCAACAATTCATATAAACTATCAATCTTAATTTTATTATTCTTTTCGGATAAGCTATCTAAATTTTTTAGCATAATATGAGCAACTTGAACCTCACCTTGTGATAATCTTTTATCAATAACTTTAATAATGTGGTAGCCAAAACGGGTTCTAAATATTTTAGAATAGTCACCAATATTTGTATTAAAAGCTTTATTTTCAAAGCTATAAACCATACTAAAAACTTTAAAATAGCCTAGATTTCCTTTATTGGTTTTAACCGATGGATCTTCTGAAAATTGGATAGCAAGTTCTTCAAAAGATGTTCCATTTTTCAAGGCCTGCCAAACTTTATCTATTTTTTGATAGGCTATTAATGTGTCGGCAGGTTTGGCGTATTGATCAACTCTTATAAGAATATGACTTGCATTAACCTCATATTTAGTGCGATTATAAGCTTCTTTAACTAGCTTTTCAATGGCTAAAGAGTCCTTTAAATAAGGTGTCATTAATTGTTGTTTATATCGGGCTAATTCTCCAATAAAATCGGGTAAAGTATCCAGTTTCATTGATTTTGCCTCTAATACTTTTAATTTGAAGTTGATGTATAAGTCAAGGTAGTTTTCAACATTTTTTTGTGTTGTATCGGCAACGATATCGCTATTTTTATTATAATTATTTAAAAAACCAGAAACCAATTGTGGCTGCCCATCTATTTTAAATAAAATAGTGTGCTTTTTTTGAGCGCATCCGTCAGCACCTGTAAACATCAAGCTAATAAGCAATGTAATAGAAAAAAATCTAATCATAAATTAAAAAATTTGGGTTTTGGTTTGAAGGCTCAAAATTAAAATTTTAATTTTTAAGTGGTGTTAAATTAATTATAAAGAAATCACATTTTTAATTTTTGAAACCAATTGGTATTTTTCAATAATAGCATCGGCACTTTTTTCTTTTTGCAAAATCGTAAAACTGATGAATTTTCCTGATTTTGAAGGATTGGTCTTAATCACAGCGCCTTCAAAATTAAAAATGTGATTTAATTGTTGCTTTTGCTCCAAATTATTGGGAATGATAAATTTATACATATAATCAGTTGGAAACACGGTTGTTTCTAACAGACTTTCTTTCAGTTTGTTGTAAAAATCATTTCCTTTTTTATCCATACCTCTTAATTAAAATTAATTTTGTCTAATTTTAAGACTTCAAAATTACATTAAATACTTAAATATTTATTTGATGAATGTCAATTTATTAAGATTTTAAACTGTGCAAAAAATAGTTATCACCGGAGGGCCTGGCACTGGAAAGACTACCATAATAAACGAATTAGAGCGAATAGGCTATGCTTGTATGCACGAAATTTCTAGAAAAGTTACCACTATGGCAAGAAAAAATGGCATTGAGCAACTCTTTTTAAAAGAACCCCTTTTATTTAGTAAACTATTGCTAGAAGGTCGTATTTCGCAATATCAAGAATCTCTAAAAATAAATGCTGAATATGTTTTTTTTGACAGAGGAATTCCTGATGTTCACGCTTATATGAATTATATGGGCATCAATTATCCCAAGATTTATATTGATGAAAGTAAGAAAAAAACCTACAATACCATTTTTTTAATGCCTCCCTGGGAAGCCATTTACATAACTGATAGTGAACGTTATGAGAGTTTTGAGCAAGCTTTGGCAATTCATAATCATTTAAAAAATACTTATGAATTATTAAATTATAAAACCATTGAAGTTCCGGTTGGCAATGTAACTCAGCGTGTTGATTTTATTTTAAAATCACTTATTTAATAGATTAGGTAATGCAAAAACCAATTGATATTTTAATTAAATACTTTAATTATCAATCATTTATACCGCCTCAAGAAGCCATAATTGAATCGGTTTTAAATAAAAAAGACACCATTGCTTTGTTGCCTACCGGTGGTGGAAAATCAGTTTGTTTTCAAATACCTGCCTTAATGACTCCGGGAATTTGTTTGGTAATATCTCCTTTAATTGCCTTGATAAAAGATCAAATTGCTAACTTAGAAACTAAAGGAATTAAAGCAATATTTTTACAATCAAAGCTAAATCAAGAAGATATCGTTCGTTTATTCGACAATTGCAAATTTGGATCCGTTAAATTTTTATATGTTTCGCCAGAGCGCATCCAATCTGATTTTGTAAAACAAAAAATACGCGAATTAACTATTTCTTTAGTTGCGGTTGACGAAGCGCATTGTATTTCGGAATGGGGTCACGATTTTAGACCGGCTTATTTAAAAATTGCCGAACTTAAAAAAGAATTTCCAAACATTCCATTTTTAGCTTTAACTGCAACTGCTACACCCTTAGTTTTAAAAGATATCGAAACTTATTTGCTGCTAAACAAGCCAAAGCTATTTAAAAAATCATTCTTTAGAGAAAATATTGCTTATCAAATTATTGAAACTGAAGATAAAAATTACCAACTTTTGTCTATTTTAAGCAAAAAACTTGTACCGAGTATTGTCTATGTTAACACTCGAAAACTGACTAAAACCCTATCCCAATTTTTAAACGTCCATCAAATAAAAAGCAGTTTTTATCACGGCGGATTGAACCCTGAAGAAAAGGATTTAGCCTATAAAAATTGGATGACAGAGCAAACCCCTATAATTGTGGCTACCAATGCTTTTGGGATGGGTATTGACAAATCTAATGTAAGTAGTATCATCCATTATAACATTCCCTTTAGCATTGAAAATTACATTCAAGAAACAGGGCGCGCTGGTAGAAATCAAAAAAAAGCTGATGCCTATTTGCTTAAAAATAACAGCGATATTGATGATGCAAAAAGGCAATATAAAAACAACACGCCAACAAATAATTACATACTAGAGGTTTATAAAAAACTCAATCAGTATTTCCGTTTGCCTTTTGGCGAAATAAACCAGAATTGGTTTGATTTTGATATGATTGATTTTTGTAAAACCTATAATTTTGAATATTTACTTTGTCATAACAGTATAAAAACGCTTGAGCGTGAAGGTATTTTAGAGCTTAGCGCTAGTTTTTATCACCAAAGTGAACTGTTTTTTAAGGCAACAAATAACCAGGTTTTGGCCTATTCTGATTCACATCGTGAATTGGGCTTATTAATTAAAGTCATACTTAGAAATTATGGCGGACTTTTTGAAAATTCATCTAGTATAAATTTAGGATTAATTGCAGCAAAACTAAATACTAAAAAAAAAGCTATCATAGAAAGTCTAAATATGTTACATAAAGATGGACTTGTTATTTTTAAGGCTTCCAGCACCAATGTTCAACTTCAATTTTTAGTACCAAGAGAAGACGAATTAACCATTAATAGAATTTCAAAAAATATTACCAGTTATTATAAACATCAATTTGATAAGTTAGCATCGGTCATCAATTTTGTAAATAACGAAACAATTTGTAGGGTAAAATTAATTTTAGATTATTTTGGTGAACCTATCACTCAAGATTGTGGATCTTGTGATGTTTGCATTTCAAAAAAACTTAAAAACAAGACAGTTAACTACAAAGAAATTGCTCTATCCATAACCCATTTGCTAAAAGATTGTGGCGCTTTAAATTCAAAAACCATTGTTTTAAAGCTAAATTTTCCCGAAAAACATATCTTAATCTGTTTACAACTACTTTTAGATAACAACAAAATAATAGTAAATTCGCAACATAATTTTCAGTTAAATACCAAATTTTAATGCTTGATTTAAAAATTGCTTTTATGGGTACCCCCTATTTTGCGGTACCAACGCTCAAAGCCTTGATTAAACATAATTTTCAGGTTGTTGCAGTTGTTACAGCCCCAGATAAACCTGCTGGAAGAGGACAAAAACTACAAATTTCGGAAGTAAAAAAAGAAGCTTTAAATCACCATATTCCCATTTTACAACCTCTAAATTTAAAATCGCCTGAATTTTTAGAGCATTTAAAAAGCTTAGGCGTAACGCTTCAAATCGTTGTAGCTTTTAGAATGTTACCCGAAGCCATTTGGAAACTGCCAAAATATGGAACTTTTAATTTACATGCCTCTTTATTACCTGATTACAGAGGTGCTGCCCCAATAAATTGGGCGCTTATAAATGGTGAAACAAAAACAGGTGTTACTACTTTTTTTATTGATGAAAAAATTGATACCGGTGCAATTATTTTTCAATCGGAAATAAAAATTAATACAACCGAAGATGCTGGCGAATTGCACGATAAACTTATGAATATTGGTAGTGAATTAGTTATAAAAACAGTTCAAAATATTGCTAATGAAACGATTGTCAAAATACCTCAAGCTAACTTTAGCTTTAAACAAGCACCAAAATTACATCCAGATAACTGTAAAATAGATTGGCAAAATAATGCACTGGTTATTTATAATAAAATCCGTGGATTAAGTCCTTATCCCGCAGCTTGGTGCTTTCTAAAAGTTGACAATGAGCTCATTAAATTAAAAATATTTAAAAGCACCCTAATTTTTGAAACACACTCTTTAAAAGTAGGAACTCTAATTGCGGATAAAAAAACAATTAAAATTGCCTGTGCCAATGGGTTTATTGATATTTTAGAATTACAACTTGCCGGAAAAAAGCGTATGGATGTTGTTAGCTTTTTAAATGGATTTAAATTTAATGCTTCACCAATGCTAGTTTAGCCCTTTATTTATTGGGTTTATTTAAAATTTATGTGACATTTGTAAAGGTTATCAACAATCAGATTAGATTTATCAACAAATCAATGCTTTTTTTAGGCAACATCTTGTGTAAACCCTTGTAAATGCTATATTTGTTTGACTAACAAAATAAATTATTGTTTAACCCTAATTTTAAATTATTAAATTATGAACAAATCAGAATTAATAGATGCTATGGCTGCTGATGCAGGCATTTCTAAAGCATCTGCAAAAAAAGCATTAGATTCATTTTTAGGAAGTGTTTCTGGCACTCTTAAAAAAGGCGGACGTGTTTCTTTAGTAGGTTTTGGCTCTTGGTCAGTATCTAAAAGAGAAGCAAGAGAAGGTAGAAATCCCCAAACTGGAGCTACTATTAAAATTGCTGCTAAAAAAGTTGTTAAATTTAAAGCTGGTGCTGAACTTGGCAGTGCTGTAAATTAATTCAATAAAAATTAAAAATTTTAACTCCCTTTTTATAAGGGAGTTTTTTTTTGTAAATTATTTTATATATATTTATCAAATAATTTTATATAAATGATTAACTTAAAACCTACTAAAGGAAAATTATTAGTTGCCGAGCCTTCTATTTTTAGGGATCGGTCATTTAATAGGTCTGTTGTTTTATTAACTTCACACAATATAAATGGTTCAGTTGGATTTATCTTTAATAAACCCCTAGATATAAATCTTAAAGATATCATCCCCGAATTAAATTTAGAAATTCCACTATACCACGGAGGCCCTGTTGCTAAGAATAATTTATATTTTGTGCATAGTGTTCCAAATTTGATTCCCCAAAGCGAAAAAATTGGTGATAATTTATTTTGGGGTGGCAATTTTGAAATTGTTAAGAAATTGCTCCTCGAAGGAAAACTAAATAATGAAGATATTCGATTTTTCTTAGGCTATTCAGGCTGGGAAACCAAGCAACTTGAAGCGGAATTAAATACGGAATCATGGCTTGTTATTAAGAATAATTATGATAATATTTTCACCACTAAGCCAAGTTCTTTTTGGAAAAATGAATTGAAACGTATTGGCGGTGAGTATCTTATTTGGGCAAATGCTCCAGAAAATCCCTCTTTAAATTAACTATACTGATTCTTTAAATACCTTACGAAATTCTATTTGAGATGCTTGTTTAATAAAATCAAGTTAACTGAATGTCTGCTTAAAAATTGGTGAAAATAATTTCATCAGTTCTTAACCTCTTTAATTCAAATAGTTATTGATTATTAGGCGCCAATAATAAGCTTAAGTTGTGCAATTTTATTTTCCCAATACATCTTTGCTTCATCAAGTTCATCAGCTTCAGCAAAATCGGTAATTATTAAAGACAAATCTTTAGTGAGCTCATCTATTTCAATTTTAAATTCAAAATAAGAATCTTTATGAGAATCTAGCCATTTAAAACGAGTGGTTTCATCGGTTTTTGTAGGGAGCATTTTGGCTTGTTCTTCTGTTGAACCCCAAATAAAAGTAAATAATTCACCTCTTGATTTAACATTTTCGGCAAACCATTCACCCAACCCATCGGGTGTTGAAAGGTATTGGTGCAAAAAAATTGGTGAAACATGTAGTGGAAATTCTAATTCAAATTTTATATATTCGTTCATTACAATTTAGTGTATTTAAAGAGCGACAATATATGTAATAATATTTTTTTAAAAAAATATATTTGAGCAAATAAGACGCATTAAAATTTGAAGCATTAAAATATGTTACTATATTTGCAACCTCTTAAAAATAAACCTCGGCGAGGTAGCTCAGTTGGTTAGAGCGTCGGATTCATAACCCGGAGGTCTCGAGTTCAATTCTCGATCTCGCTACAAAAAAAACGTCCAAATAGCTGGACGTTTTTTTTTATAATGAAGCTTAACGCTTTTAAAAAAAGGCTTTTATTAATTAAATTTGGCTTTTTTACTGCCATCATAAATATCGTAACACACAAAGCGACAATCTAAATTTCCATTTTTAAGAGCTATACGTCTTGACGTTTTTAATCCGACAAATTTAAGCGCATCTAAATCGGAGGTTATAAACCAAGCTTTGGTATTGCAGTAATTGCCTTTTAAAGTATCACCAATGGCTTTATAAAAATTTTCAGCGTCAATCGCTAATCGTTCGCCATAAGGCGGATTAAAAACAAGGGTTGTAGGCCCTTCAACTGTTTTTGAGGTTTTGAAAAAATCATCTGCTCTAACTTCGATAAACTCCTGTAAATTAGCATTATTAATATTGTCATTTGCTTTTCTAACTGCCGAGGGTGCTTTATCTATTCCTATGATTTTATTGTGATTAAGCTTTGATTTATTTAATAATGCTTTGAAAATAATTTGGTATAGGTTCTTGTCAAAATCTTTCCAACTTTCAAAACCAAATGCTTTTCGGTTGATGTTTGGTGGAATATTATTGGCAATCATTGCCGCTTCAATTAATAAAGTACCGCTGCCACACATGGGATCTATAAAATGAGTTGAACCATCATAACCCGCTAAAAACAAGAGTCCTGCAGCTAAAACCTCATTTATAGGGGCAATATTTGTAGCACTTTTATACCCGCGTTTGTGTAATGAAATTCCCGAGCTATCAAAATAAAGTGAACAGATGCCTTCCTGAATATGCAGATTTATTTTTAGGTTTGGATTTTTGATATCAACATTTGGACGTTTTTCATATTTTTCCATAAAGTAATCGGCAATGGCATCTTTAGCCCTAAGGGCAATAAAATGGGCATTTGAGCTTAAATTTTGTGAATTGTTTACGGCGCTAATGGCAAAAGTCATCGCAACATCGAGATAATCTTCCCAATGAATACTACGCATATTATTGTATAAATCGAGATCAGAATCAACCTTAAAGGTTTTAATAATTTTCAGAATCCGAATGCCTGTGTGTAAGGCTAAATTTGCCTTATACATAAATCCCGTATCGCCATAAAACGATACACTTCGCACCAAAATTTTAACATCTTGAGCGCCTAATTTTACCAATTCGTCTGCCAGTATTTGCTCAAGCCCAAAAAGGGTTGTGGCAACCATTTTAAAGTTCTTTTCCATTGTAATATTTATCCAACAAAAGTAATCTTTTTAGCCGCTCCAAAACTTTTTATGCTTTTATTTGTAATATTATAGGTATATAAAACGACATTGTTAACTTCAATTTTTTAACTTTGTAGACTAATCTATTAAGATGAATTCAAATCAAAACTGGTTTAAATATTGGTTTAATACACCCTATTATCACTTGCTTTATAACAACAGAAACCATAAAGAGGCGCAATTATTTATGTCTAATTTAGCTTCTTTTTTAAAACTAAAACCCGGTGATTTCATTTTAGATTTAGCTTGTGGCAAGGGACGCCATTCCATTTATTTAAATAAACTAGGTTTTACTGTTATCGGGATGGATTTATCAGAAAACAGTATTGATGTTGCTAAAAAATCACGTACCAATTCACTGGATTTTATAGTGCACGATATGCGTCAATCATTTGAAGATAAATATGATGCCATATTTAATTTATTTACAAGTTTTGGTTATTTTAAAGATGATACCGATGATTTAAAAGTTTTGCAAAACATAAAAGCAGCATTAAAACCCAATGGTGTAGCCGTTATTGATTATTTAAACATCCACAAAGCAATAGCTGAATTGATACCCGAAGAAATTGAAAAAAGAGGTCCAATTAATTTTCACATAAAACGCCAAGTTGACGGTAATTTTATCAATAAAGAAATACGTTTTAATGCAGATCATAACGACTTTTTCTTTTCAGAACATGTAAAATGCCTCGATTTGAATACCTTTAAAACCTATTTTAAAGCATTAGATTTGCAATTAGTTGCCATCTTTGGCGACTACAACCTAAATCCGTTTGATGAAATCAATTCTGAACGCTTAATTTTAATTTTTAAATGACCTATTTTATCCTAATCTTATCCGTTTTTTTCGGCGCAACATTAGTATTACTCATCAACCTTAAAGATGCTATCGTTAAACTGTTTTTAGCTTTTAGCGGCGCATATCTTCTATCAATCACTATTTTACATCTTTTGCCTGAAGTTTATCAAAGCACTAATAAATATATAGGTGTTTATATTTTATTAGGCATTTTAATTCAATTATTTTTAGAATTTTTTTCAAAAGGTGCAGAACACGGTCACGTTCATAAGGAATTAATAGAAAAATCTTTTCCTTGGTTGTTGTTTATAAGTTTGTGTATACATGCCTTTTCGGAAGGGATTCCATTAGGTAAAGCCCAAAACAGCACTTTATTATGGGCTATTGTTATTCATAAAATACCTATTAGCACGGTTTTAGCAACTTTTTTATTAAGTTCTAACTTATCAAAAATAAAATCGTTTGTATTTATTTTGATATTTGCATTAATGAGTCCGTTAGGTTATTTGATTTGCAAAAATGTTGAATTTTTTGAAATTTATAAAGTTCCAGTAACAGCTGTAATTATTGGTATTTTCTTGCACATTTCTACCATTATACTTTTTGAAAGCTCAGCCAATCACAAATTTAATTTCAAAAAATTTATCGTTATTGGATTAGGTTTTATAATTGCCCTATTAGCGAATTAATTACCAACTTCATTAATGAATTTTATGCGCATTAAACGGAGTTCTTCCTCTTCATAATCGCCGTCAAATTCCTTTAAGGCATCTTTTATTTTGTCAGATTTTGCCTCCATAAAGTAATCAAAAATCTCTTCTTGTTGGTCTTCGTCTAAAATTTCATCGATATAATAATCGATATTTAGCTTAGTACCCGAAAACATAATACTTTCCAGCTCATCAATTAACTCACTCATATCTAAACCTTTTGATTTTGCTATGTCAACTAAAGAAATTTTTTTATCGGTATTTTGAATGATGTATAATTTTAAACTAGAGTTTGTTCCAGTACTTTTTACAACTAGGTCATCGGGTCTTAAAATGTCATTTTCTTCAACATATTGCGCAATTGCCAAAACAAAATCCTTACCGTATTTTTTAGCTTTTCCTTCGCCTACTCCCAAAATGCCTTGCATTTCCTCAATATTTATTGGATATTTTAAGGTCATATCTTCGAGTGAAGGATCTTGAAAAATCACAAAAGGCGGAACATTTAGTTTTTTAGCTACTTTTTTGCGCAAGTCTTTTAAGATGAGCATCAAATTTTCATCGGCTACCGCCCCACCAGCATTGGTATTTGCAACAATATTGCTGTCGCCCTCTTCAGGATATTCATGGTCTTCAGTCATTAAAAATGACGTTGGATTTTTTAGAAAACTACTTGCCTTTGAGTCTAATTTTAACACGCCATATTGTTCAATTTCTTTTCTTAAATAGCCCGAAACAAGCACTTGTCTAATCAGAGCCATCCAATATTTATCAGATTTATCTTTGCCAATTCCAAAAAAGCTTTTTTCGGTTGTTTTATGCGATTTTAGCATGGCATTAACCTTGCCTATCAAGGTGTTTACAATTTCTTTTGATTTGTAAGTTTCGTTTGTTTGAGAAACTACTTCCAAAATTTTTACAACATCTTGACTCGCTTCATGTTTCTTTTTAGGATTTTTGGCATTGTCGTCCATTTTCGCGCCCAAGCCATTTACATCGTCAAATTCTTCTCCAAAATAGTGCAATAAAAATTTGCGGCGCGACATCGAAGTTTCGGCATAAGCTACCACTTCTTGAAGCAATGCTTGACCAATTTCCTGCTCTGCTACTGGCTTACCGCTCATAAATTTTTCGAGCTTTTCAATGTCTTTATAAGAATAAAATGCTAAACAATAGCCCTCGCCATCATCTCTGCCTGCACGACCTGTTTCTTGGTAATAACTTTCTAAACTTTTGGGTATATCGTGGTGAATAACAAAGCGCACATCGGGTTTGTCAATACCCATACCAAAAGCGATGGTTGCTACAATCACATCAATATCTTCCATTAAAAACATATCTTGGTGTTTGGCGCGTGTTTTGGCATCTAAACCCGCATGATAAGGTAAAGCTTTAATACCGTTAACTTGTAACACTTGTGCTATTTCTTCAACTTTTTTGCGACTTAAACAATAGATAATTCCCGATTTTCCTTTGTATAACCTCACAAAATGAATAATATCTTTTTCTATATTTTTTGTTTTTGGTCTTACTTCATAAAAGAGGTTTGGCCTGTTAAATGAATCTTTAAAAACATTGGCGTTAGAAATGCCTAAATTTTTGAGAATATCGTCCTGTACTTTTGGCGTGGCAGTTGCAGTCAATCCGATAACTGGCACATTATCAATATTTTCGATAATATTTTTAAGATTGCGATATTCTGGCCTAAAATCGTGACCCCATTCTGAAATACAATGCGCTTCATCAATGGCAACAAACGATATTTTTTGTTTTTTTAAAAAACTGATGTATTCTTCTTTAATTAAAGATTCGGGCGCTACATAAAGCAATTTTGTAACGCCACTAACAATGTCAGCCATCACTTCTTTTACTTGGCCTTTATTTAAGGAAGAATTTAGAACGTGAGCGATACCGGGATTATCGGAAATTCCCCTAATGGCATCTACCTGATTTTTCATCAAGGCAATTAAAGGGGAAACAATAATGGCACAGCCTTCTTGAACCAAGGCAGGCAACTGATAACAAAGTGATTTGCCGCCACCTGTTGGCATAATAACAAAGGTGCTTTGCCTGCTTAAAATACTCTTTATCACACCTTCTTGTAAACCTTTAAATTTATTAAAACCAAATAGTTTTTTTAAAGCTTTGTATAATTCAATTTCGTTTAACATCGTTGTTATTATTTCTCTAAATTTTTAGATATTTGCATAAAGATACAAATTTATTTTTTTTATAATAAAAATCCTTTTGAATACAAAAAAAAACATCATAAATATTGCTAAAGCTACTATTTTAGAAGAGAGTCAAGCTATTGCAAATCTAATAAATTTACTTGATATTAATTTTGAGAAGGCAGTTGAATTTATTTTTCATTCAAAAGGGCGCGTTATTGTAACCGGAATTGGAAAAAGCGCCAATATTGCCACTAAAATTGTCGCTACTTTTAACTCAACTGGCACTCCGGCAATTTTTATGCATGCCGCCGATGCCATTCACGGTGATTTAGGCATCGTTCAAAAAGACGACGTTGTTATCTGTATTTCTAAAAGTGGTAATACCCCTGAAATTAAATACCTGCTACCTTTAATTAAAGCGCGCGGAAATAAAGTGATTGCCATTACAGGTAATAAAGCGTCCGTTTTAGGCTTACAATCTGATTTTTGCATAAATGCTTTTGTTGAAAAAGAAGCCTGCCCAAATAACTTAGCCCCAACCAGTAGCACTACCGCTCAATTGGTAATTGGCGATGCGCTTGCCGTATGTTTATTAGAGTTAAAAGATTTTAACAGTACCAATTTTGCACAATTCCACCCTGGTGGTGCTTTGGGCAAAAAATTATATTTAAGGGTTGGCGATTTAATCAATAAAAATGAAATTCCGAAAGTTTTATTGAATTCGAGTATCAAAGAGGTTATTATAGAAATCTCACAAAAAAGACTCGGTGCAACCGCGGTTTTAAACAACAATAAAATTGTTGGTGTTATAACAGATGGCGATATTAGGCGAATGCTGAACAACAATGTTGATTTTGCAAATCTTTTTGCAGAGAATATTATGAACCCACATCCCAAAACCATAACACCCGATGCTATGGCAACCGAAGCTTTTCAAATAATGAATAACAATAGCATTACCCAATTATTAGTCGAAAACCAAGGCAATTATATCGGTATTATACACTTGCACGATTTGTTAAAAGAAGGAATTTATTGATGAAAAACTCGGAAGAAAAAGAAATGTCGTTTTTAGACCATCTCGAAGCATTGAGATGGCATTTAATAAGATCAACTTTGGCTATTTTAACCATTGCGATTGTTTTATTTGTTTATCAAAAAGAAGTGTATGAATTTTTTTTATTAGCCCATTTAAAAAATAATTTTCCTGCCTATGCATGGCTTTGTGAATTTTCACGAATATTTGGTATTGAAAGTGGCTTTTGCAATATTAATTATCCTTTAGTTTTACAGAGTTTATCGCCTACCGACCAATTATCAAATGCCATTTGGACATCAGCTATCTTAGGTTTTGTTGTTGCCTTTCCTTATGTTTTATTTGAGCTTTGGAGTTTTATCAGTCCTGGTTTGAGTGATAAAGAACGTAGCAGCTCTAGAGGATTCATATTTATTTCTTCATTCTTATTTTTTATGGGTGTTGCCTTTAGCTACTTTGTAATTTCGCCCTTGTCGGTTTATTTTTTCTTTAATTATCAAATTACCGATATGATTCAAAATAATTTTAACTTTTCAGAATATATTAGTATGATAACCAATACTATGTTGGGAGTTGCTATTGTATTTGAATTGCCAATTATCATTTATTTTTTAACCAAAATTGGATTGGTTACACCCGAATTTTTAAGAAATTCAAGAAAATATGCGATTGTAATTATCTTAATTGTGGCCGCTATTATCACGCCGCCCGATATTGCCAGTCAAATTATCGTGTCCATTCCAATTATGATTTTATATGAAGTTAGTATTTTAATATCAAAATTGGTCATTAAAAAACAGAAAGAAAATGTCTGAATCCGTAAAAGAATACAATGATTACCGCGAACGTATGAACGCCAAGTTATTATCAGATGATAATAAAATTGTTAAACGCATTTTTAATTTAGACACCAATGCCTATCAGCCAGGTGCTTTAGATGAAAAAACTAAGGAATTGCTAGGCTTAACAGCATCGGCGGTTTTGCGTTGCGACGATTGTATTAAATACCATTTACAAACCAGTTTTAAAATTGGCACAACCAAAGCCGAAGTTATGGAGGCGCTATCTATTGCAACTCTAGTGGGTGGCACCATTGTTATTCCACATTTAAGACGTGCCTATGAATTTTGGGATGAATTAGAATTTTCTAAATAAAAACAATGATTTTACGCGCAGAACATATTACAAAACAATACGGCAAAAGACTTGTTGTAAATGGCATTTCATTAGAAGTGAAACAAGGTGAAATCGTAGGACTTTTAGGCCCGAATGGCGCAGGAAAAACCACTTCATTCTATATGATTGTGGGAATGATCAATCCTAAAGAAGGCCATATTTTTTTGAATGATGAGGAAATTACAAAACTTTCAATGTATCAAAGAGCTCAAAAAGGGATTGGCTATTTGGCACAGGAAGCATCCGTTTTTAGGAAACTCTCGGTTGAAGATAACATTATGGGAATTTTGGAGTTTACTAGCCTAAGCAAATCTGAACAAAAACTAAAATTAGAATCCCTACTCGAAGAATTTGGTTTAATTCACGTGCGTAAAAATAGTGGTGATTTATTGTCAGGTGGTGAACGACGTCGCACTGAAATTGCACGGGCTCTAGCATCAGACCCAAAATTTATATTATTAGATGAACCTTTTGCCGGCGTTGACCCTATTGCTGTTGAAGATATTCAAAGTATTGTGGCACATTTAAAAGAAAAGAATATAGGTATTTTAATAACTGACCATAATGTGCAAGAAACCCTTGCCATTACTGATAAAACTTACCTAATGTTTGAAGGTGGCATCTTAAAAAAAGGAACCCCCGAAGAATTAGCTGCCGACGAAATGGTGCGCCGTGTTTATCTAGGTGCAAATTTTGAACTCCGCAAAAAGAAAATTTAAGTAATTTTTTTTGCTTTAAATAAGTCATAAAAATTAAAAACCCCGAGCAAAACTCGGGGTTTTTATTAATTCACTTTTGAAATAATTTAACCAATTCTACTATTTTTTAATCGTTTTTACTCAAAGTTACAAATTGATGAGCTATTCCTGGACCTTCAATCTCAATAATAATATTATCAAAGTTCATAGAATCTACACTGGCATCATTGCAATTTGTTTGGTTTGTCCAATCCGTTGAAGTATCAACAAAGCCATTTCCATTTTTGTTTGGTAAGTCAAACAATATCGCTTTTGAACCTTTGTTTATGGTGCCTTGCAAAGTGAATAGACTATCGGGTTTATTGCTACCATTAATCTTGATTTCATATTTTAGTTTAATGGTATAGTTGTAACCATTTTGACAATTTTGTGATTCGGTATTTACTTCTTTTGCTTCAATTTTTACCCTTACATAATACCCTTCATTGGTTATAACCGTTGCTTGATATTCTTCACCTTCTTCTACACCTACATTATCTTCATCATCTTCGTCTTCTTCTAAATCTTTAATTCCATTGCCATTGGCATCATCATCATCTTTATCATTGATTCCATCACTATCCGAGTCATTTTGTTTTGGGTCACTTTCATGGGTATCAACTTTGCCATTGTGGTTTTTATCTTCTTTGCCATCATCAACACCATCATTATCGGTGTCATGTTTTTTAGGATCACTTTCATTTGCCTCTACTTTGCCATTATGGTTTAAGTCTTCAATGCCATCTTCAATTTCATCACCGTCGCTGTCAATATTTAATGCATAGGTTTCATTTAAATCTATTAAACCATTGTGGTTTGCATCTTCTACGCCGTCTAAAATGCCATCACCATCGGTATCAGCATTTGCGGGGTCGGTTTCGCGGTTATCAAATTGGCCATTGTGGTTCATATCTTCAACGCCATCAGGTATGCCATCTTCGTCAGAATCAGCACTTACGGTTTTGGTTTCGTCAACATCAACCATGCCGTTATGATTAAAATCTTCGATTCCATCTAAAATATTGTCCTTATCGGTATCTACTTTTAATGGATTAGATTCGGTTGCATCAACCATACCGTTTTTATTAAAATCTTCTATCCCATCTATAATTCCATCGCCATCGGTATCTGTAACATTAGGATTTGTTCCTAAAAATCGTTCTATGTCGTTTGATAAACCATCTTGATCCGCATCATTTGCATCAAAGGCTAACTTAACTGAAGAATCCTTGTAAGATGCTTCGAGTGGTGAAACTAATTCAGAACTACAAGAAGCAAAGCTCATAAAAAAACCTAAGCTTATTAAACTTAAGTAAGTTGGGTTGAAAGTAGTTGTTTTCATAACATTGGTTTTTTTTTATGTGGTAAATGTATTACCAACTTAAAAACAACACTAGGGTAAAAACGGGTATTTTAAAAAATACTGCTTTTTACTTATAAAAACACCGTGTAAAAAATCTTGTTGATGTTTACTTGGCGCGAATAGCTTCTATTACAGATAAGGCAATATACAAAATAAGAATTAACGGAATAGCGGTGTAATGAAAACCTACCAATAATAATAAGGATAATATTAAAAAAATATATTTAAGAAGGTTTTCTTTTAGCTGATAGGTTTTGAATTTTAAAGCAAACATGGGCAATTCGGCATTCAATAAATAACTTCCAATTAAGGTAATCAATATTAAGGTGATGGAATTTTTGAAAATTGATTCTATTAATGGTGATGATTCTTGTCCTATTATTAAAGGTAATGACAAAACAAAAATTGACAAAGCCGGCGTTGGAAGTCCAATAAAAGAGGACGTTTGTCGGGTGTCTATATTGAAATTTGCCAAGCGGTAGGCCGAAGCTAACGGAATGATTAATCCTAAAAAAGGGAGCCAATTGAGTTTATCAACACTTGTAAACCAAATGGGTTCTGTCCATTGTCCTAAACTTTGGCGAATCAGTTGAAACATAACAATTCCGGGTACCACGCCCGAAGTAATAACATCTGCCAAAGAATCTAATTGCTTGCCTAGCTCACCTTGCACCTTTAATAAGCGCGCCGTAAATCCGTCAAAATAATCAAAAAAAATACCTCCAAAAACAAAATAAGCTGCCACTTCTAATTGATTGATGGCAGCAAAAAGCACAGCGATAACGCCACAAAGCAAATTTAATAAAGTTAATGCGTTTGGTAAGTATTGTTTAAAGGTCATTGGTTATGGGTTTATTTTTATGTAAATCTACTTTAATTGTTATAAAACACAAAAAAAGGCAAGGAAAAAATTCCTTGCCTTTCACAACTAACCAAAAAACCTAAATACTGATGGCTCGGGGGGAGCTAAAAACTAAATTGTGCATTTAGAGAGAGTATATTAGCATCAAGACCATCAGTTCTAGAATAATAATTGTACCTAATATCAAAGCTTTTAAATCTAAAACGCTTACGGTCGTTAGAAGTGTCTAGATTAAAAATTCCTAAAGGAGGTGCAATTGTAAAGCCCATTCCATATTGTGAGCTATTAAAAGTTGATAAATCATAATCGGAGGTATAAAATAGTTCCGTTGATAAATGTTGCGATTTTGGCGCAAAATAACGTGCTTGCAGTTGCGAATGATGACGGAACATCGGATACATAGTAAAGGATGGAGATATTTTTAGAGGTATTTGAATATCATAAGTATTTGCCGATACGCCCCAATCATCTGAATAATGGCGGTAAAATGTTCGCAAGAGCACCACATCCGAAACATAATAATTAAATCGCACACTAAATGGATATTTTAAGCGCGAGCCAGGCAAACGCTCAATATCGTGTGCTAACTCTGAGTTTTTATAGGTGATGATGGGCTTATCTTTAAAATAAATGCGTTGGTAATTTGTTGACAACAAACCTTCTTGATAAATTAAGTCGGCATTTAATGAAATTTGCATGCGTTTGTTAAGCACTTGCGAAAAAGAGAATTCTGAAGAAAAAGAATTTCGATGATTTACATCCAACAATTTGAATCCTATTGAAGGAAAAAGACCTTCGGAAACTCTAAATTCACCGGGATAGATTAAATCAATATTGTCAAAATAAGCCTTAGCATTTAAATTTATTTCAGAGTTTTCATCATTAAACGATTTGCGCATTAAAGCGCCAAACCCTTTAGAACGGTAACCCTTTTCGGATGAAAATGCGCCATCAACTCCCCAAGTAAAGGTGCGATTATCAGAAGTTTTGGTATAAGTTGCCGCGCCATGACTTCTTTTGTGAGCTGTGGCTCCATCATCTCCTCCTCCCGTTGAAGCACTGGTAGCAATCATTCCTGAGGTTTTGCTGCTGGTAGTTCCTGATTTATCATCATCATCATCACCTCCTATTGGCGCTACTGCAAAGGGGTTTATTTGATCGGTAGAAGCTGATGTGGTTAGGTCAACACCAAAATCGATACTTAAAATTTCATCAGCACTTATCGGAATGCTAATCAAAATAGCAGGCGTATTATCAGTTAAATGCTCATCGCCAGCGCCTCCGGTAACAGCGCCATGGTTTCCATTTTGAACGTAATTGCTGTATAGAAAATTTAGCTCTATATTATCTAAAACCTTTTTTTTGTATGACGTTGGCTCAACAACAGTACTATCTTTTTTTTCTTGAGCAGATAAAATCGCGCTACATGTCATTAGCACTAGTAAAACACTAATATTTTTCATTTTTCTTTCTCAAAAAAATTAATTACAACCACAGCCTCCACCAGTTTTACCGCCATTTGCACCCGATGCAGCCTCACGATAGGTGTGAAATTGCAATTCGAAACGCGCTGATAATTTTGGAACTAAAGCCATTTCTTTATCATTTAATTTTATCCGTTCATAAGCCTTAACAGTATTGCAGCTTGTCATTATAAAGCCAATTAAGAGAGCTAATACAATAGTTTGTTTTATTTGTTTTATTTGTTTCATTTTAATAGGTTCTAGTTTTTAAATTTTTTGAATAATATATTTTTAAGTTCTCATCTACTATAACACATTCAACGCCTTTTAGTTGATTGATAAAATCTAAACCGGTTTCTACACCCATCACAAAAACAGCAGTTGCCAAAGCATCACTCAATTCGGCACGCTTACTAAAAATGGTACTGCTAAAAACCCCGTGTGCGGGATATCCCGTTCTAGGATCAATAATATGCGTATAAGTTACCCCATTAAATTTGACATACTTTTCATAATTGCCAGAGGTTACCACCGCTTCATCGCTCAAATCAAACCAAGAAAAGACTTTTTTCTTATTAATGGGATTGGTAATTCCAACCTTCCAAGGTTTTCCATCGGGTTGAACGCCCCATGTATTCATATCACCCGATGCGTTGATTACACCTGCTTTTACGCCCATTGTTTGAAGTAATTCTTTTGCTTTATCTGCCGAATAACCTTTGCCTATGGCTCCAAAGCCAATTTTCATCCCTTTTAATTTTAAATAGACGGTTCCTTGTTCTTTGTTTAGTACTATATTTTGGTAGCCTATTTTTGAAACAGATTGTTTTATCGCTTCCGCAGATGGCATTTTGGTCATACTTCCGTCAAACTTCCAAATTTTATCCATTGCAGCATAGCTGATATCAAAAGCCCCATTGGTCAATTTTGAAATATGAATACAGCGGTCAATAAAACTGAATAATTCATCACTCACTTTTACAGGTTTGATACCGGCATTGCTATTAATTAATGAGGTTTCGGAGGTAGATTTCCAATCCGAAATTCTATCTTCAATTCTGCTAATCTCAGCTACGGCAGCATCAATATAAGCATCACCTTGACTTTGATTTTCAGCAACAACAATGATTTCGAATCCGCTGCCCATCAATTTTAAGGCTCTTTTATAAACTTGTGTTTGTGCCGAAACAAGCTGAACACCCATTAAAAGTAAGGCGGTAACAGTACATTTATAGTTCATTTTTGGTTATTTTTTTTGGCGGACTTAATTAATTCAATTATTTTGAACTGATTAAGTGATCGATATAAGAAGCGTAATCACCCGAACTCATACTTTTATAGCTTGTTTCGGCTAAAACTTTTCCGTTGCTATCTAATAAAACAACTAAAGGAAAAATTCCCTTTGGATTGTAAGTTTGAAATAACTTTGCATTAATTGCTTGTTGCGATTTGCTTATCAGATTAATGTTTTTATTGCGCGTAGGAAAATCGGCTCTTAAAAGCACTAACTTTTTAGCTTCAGAATTTATAAATTCCGGCTGGCTTAAGATTTCTTTTTCTAAACGCATACAAGGCACACACCAATCCGATCCCGAAAACACAATCATAATGCATTTGTTCTCTTGAGTGGCTATGGTTTTGGCTTCATTTAAACTGTTAACTTCACGCACTTGGGCGTTAACATTGAAACTCATTGTGATGGTTAAGGCTAAAAGGATTATTTTTTTCATAATATTTTAATCTTTTTTTTATTATTGAATTACAAGTGTTAAACATTTAATGCTGTTGATACCCTACTTTAATATTGATGTTTATTTTGAAAACCCATTAAAACTTTAATAGGTATCATAAAAAAAGAAGCGCCCTCGTGCGCTTCTTTTAAAATAAATCAAATCAATAAAACTAACTCAATAAACTATGAATTTTAATGTTGGCTTTAGTAGCCAAATGGGGTTGTAATATCAGTGGTATTTTTTTGTTCGGTAGGGTCAACCATATCAATTTTTTTACTGCAAGCTATTGCGGTTAAGGATAGTACCACTGCTAAAACTATTTTTTTTAAGGCGCTTTTCAAAACTATTAATTTATAAATTTTCATTTGGTATTTTATTAGTACTTCTATCATAAAACAAATTTCAAATTAAATACCCTACCCTATATTTATAAATATTTTACTTTATTTACTCATTGTCATTTGTTTAAAAATAAAAAAAAGGAATGTTTCCATTCCCCTTTTTACTCAACCTAACTAACTCAAATAAATATTAAACTAACCAAAATCTTAAAATAAAATACCCTACTTTTTCATTATTATTTGAAGATGCCTTTTTGTGCTGCTTCGAATATAAAACAAGTGCATCTCTAATTACCCTACCTAAAAATTATAAATTATTTTAAAAAATCACATGTTATGATTTATAGATGAGCATTGGCGTTGGTTTTTTATCTAAATTAAAAACTTCAAAATAACTTTTTTTTTCTAAATTTGACTTTTTAAGACACTATATCAATAGCTAATGACAAACTCAGTTTGCAAACCCCAGGTTTATGAAAGTCTCTATAATAAACACGCTAAAGATTTGCGCAATTATCTTTATTATAAGTTTGGAAATCTTGAATCGGCTGAAGATATTGTACAAGAATCGTTTATAAAACTTTGGCAAAAATGTGCCGATGTAGTTTTAGAAAAAGCCAAATCCTTTTTATACACCGTTGCCACCAATATGTTTTTAAATGAAAAAAGTCATGACAAGGTCGTACTCAAGTTTCAGCAAATACCTCAAAATGATACTAATATAGAATCGCCTGAGTTTTTGATGCTCGAAAAAGAATACATGGTTAAGCTTCAAAAAACCTTAGCCCAATTGCCCGATGGCCAGCGTGAAGTTTTTCTGTTAAATAGAATTGATAAAAAAACCTATGCCGAAATTGCCGAACTTTTAAACATCTCGGTTAAGGCGGTTGAAAAACGCATGCATAACGCTTTAAAACAACTCAGAGAAAAAATTGGAGCTATTTAGTAGGGTATTTGCGAATCAATTTGTTTAATACCTGATTGGAATTTTTAATTTCAACTAAAATGAATACTAAATTTATGGATAATAATTACTTAGCAAAATGGCTAAATGCTGAAATTACAGACGAAGTATTGAAATCGTATGTTGGCGAAGCCGATTTTAAAATCTATTACAAAATTAAAAAGGACTTAGAGCGCTTTGAATCTCCAAAATTTGATACCGAAGCGCAATTTAAACGCCTAAAATCTAAAATCCAATTGGCTAATGCTCACAAACAAACAGCAAGAGTTTTAAAATTAATTCCCACTTGGGCTTATAGCGCTGCTGCTTCGGTAGCACTTTTATTGGCTGCTTATTTGTTCTTTTTTGCCGATACCACACTTAGCACCAATTTTGGCGAACAAACCGCTTTTAACTTGTTAGATGGCTCTTATGTTAAGTTGAATTCTAAATCCACTTTAAGTTATAATAAAAGAAATTGGACCAATGATAGAGTTATAAATTTAAATGGCGAAGCTTACTTTGAAGTTGAACATGGCAAAACTTTTACCGTAACAACAAAAATTGGAAATGTGCGCGTTTTAGGGACTCATTTTAATGTAAAAACAGGCGCTAATTATTTAAACGTTACTTGTTTTGAGGGCAAAGTTGAAGTGCTTATCAATAACAAAAAAATAATTTTAACCCCTGGCCAAACCTACCAATTTGCTGAAAATACTGAATTTAACTGGACTGTAGAACTTGCAAATCCAACTTGGATAAATGGCTTAAACACCTATCAAAACACCCCATTATTTGTGATTTTAAACGATTTAGAAAGTCAGTTTAAAATTAAAATAGACGCTTCTAAAATTGATAAAAACGCCCTGTTAAATGCTAGCTTTGAAAACAATGATTTAAACATGGCTTTAAAAACTATTTTTGTACCTTTGAACTTTGATTATCAACTTAAAAACAACAAAGTTATATTGGCTAAAAAATAGCAATGCGGATAAGATTAATTTATTTCTTTTTTCTGTTCACATTTACCGCCTATCCTCAACAAGAAAAATTAACTTCTGTAAACTTTAAAAATAAAGCCTTTACAGAAGTTCTTGCTTATTTAGAGAAGGCGTTTAACGTCCATTTTTCATTTCAATCAAATGATGTTGCCAATCGCAAAATCAACTTATCGGTAAAAGATAAACCCTTATCATTCTTCTTAAATTCATTACAAACAGAAACGTCCTTGTTTTTCGAGGTTTTATCTGATAAATTCATCGCCATCAGGCATATTAATGATAATGATGTAATTACAATTTGTGGCATTTTAAAATCCGATACCAATCAAATTCTGTTAGGAGCTTCTATTTTATACCTCAACACGGGCTTGGTTACCGATGAAAATGGTGCCTTTAAAATTCAATCGGTTAAGGCAAATACCTTGATTAGCTTTCAATTTTTAGGTTATATTTCTAAATATGTTGAAGCAAAACAATTATTTAATAACAATTGTGATACCTTGATTTTAAAAGAAGAACGTATTCAAATTGAAACAATTATCATTAAAAACTACCTCACCAACGGGATTGATAAAACCAAAATGGGTTCCTTTGTTATTGTTCCTAAAAAATTAGGAATTTTAGCCGGTTTAACCGAACCCGATTTGTTTCAAAGTATCCAGTTATTACCAGGCGTTAACAGTCCAAATGAAACCGCTACCGGACTTCATGTTAGAGGTGGCACGCCCGACCAAAATGTCATTTTATGGGATGGTATAAAAATTTATCACAGCGGACATCTTTTTGGAGCCATTTCGCCCTTTAATCCCTACATTACTGAACAAATTAACTTCATAAACAAAGGAACTGATGCTAAATTTGGCGACGGTGTTTCGAGTGTTTTAAATATCAAAACCAACGATTCTATTCAGTCAAAATTAAGTGGCGGTTTTGGGATGAATCTCATTTCGGCAGATGCCTACATCAAGATTCCAATCATAAAAGATAAGTTTAGCTTATTGGCATCCGGACGGCGTTCGTTTACAGATATTTATCAAAGTAAAGCCTATCACGAAACCTCTGAAATTATTTTTAAAAATACCCAACCAAACTCAATTTTAAGCACCGACAACAACTTCTTTTTTGTTGATTATAATGTTAAAGGTATTTTAAAATTAAAAAATGACCATTACATTAGCTTTAGCAATTTATTAATAGAAAATAAATTAGATTTTGGTCTTAAAGAATTAGATGATAATGGTGCGCCCGAAACTGATGAAAACAGCCTAGACTTTAAAGATTTATTAGAAACCGACAATCGGGGTTATGCAATTAATTGGGATAAAAAATGGTCACCAAATTTTAAACATCAAATCAATGCCTATTATTCCGACTATTATATGCTTTACAATAAGTTTAAAACTGAGCACGATGTTAAAGTGCTTACATTCGCTAAAAAAAACACCGTCAAAGATTTTGGTTTTGAACTAAACACAAGCATACAAGTCAATAAATATTCGAGTTTACAAAGTGGTTACCAGTTTAGCAATAAAAATGTGACCTACTTTTTTTTGAGTACCGATAGTGATCAAACTAAATTTGAGGGTAGCAATATTTCAAACCTCAATTCCCATGCTCTTTACACCACTTTTCAGTCAAATAAAAATCGCAATTATAACTTAAATGCCGGATTGCGTTTTAGTTATTATCAAAATCTCAGTAAAGTTTATTTAGAACCTCGTTTTAATATTGGCAAATATTTAAATAAAAATCTGCGTTTAAACTTTACCGGTGAATTTAAAACCCAAACCCTGAGCCAAATTGACCAAACCATTGAGAGTGGCTTATCTTTAGAAAATAAATTATGGTCGGTTGCCAACAACAGCACCTTTCCCATAATTAGAGCCACACAATATACCCTCGGATTCTCTTATGTTAAACAGCACCTACAAATTGATATCGACACCTATTATAAACATATTAAAGGTCTTATAACGCTTAATACAGGCTTTTCAGATGTGTTTGATAATGACATACATCACGGGGCAAGTCATATAAAAGGAATTGATTTTTATATCAAACACGACTTTAAAAATTATGCCACTTGGCTCAGTTATACCTTTGATGATACTCAAAATAAATTTTTAGATTTAAATGAAAACCACGCATTTCCCGGAAACTCAAACATTAAACACAATTTATATTGGTCGCATACCTACAATTGGAAAAAATTTGATATGGCATTAGGCTGGCGTTGGCACACGGGTAAACCTTATTCAAAAGCAACCGATATTATTACTAATGAACACGGCACTAAGTCGCTCGTTACTAATGGTATTAACAATTTTAAACTCCCTGATTACAACCGTTTAGATTTTTCGGCTAGCTATCATTTTGACTTATCTAAAATAAAACCCATTAAGGCTAAAATAGGCATTTCCTATCTCAATATTTTTAAAAAGGAGAATGTCTTAAGTCGCGACTATTATATCAACCAAACCTCCAACCTCATTAATTCTGCCGATAAGGCTTCCTTAGAACGCATTGCTAATTTGGTTTTTAGAATTGATTTTTAATTTCTTAGCAAAAGGCCTTGTGTAGAATTATCTTTTTACTGATTTAATGATAGAATCTGTTAATAATTTTTTAGATTTCGCTTTTAACTTAATAGCGCTTTAAGTACCTTTAACAGTTTTTAGAATTCAACTAATATAGATGACAAATCAAACAAGCTATACCGAAGACAATATTAAATCCCTCGATTGGAAAGAGCATATTAGAACGCGTCCCGGGATGTATATTGGCAAATTAGGCGATGGCTCTTCGGCAGATGACGGCATTTACATCCTTATAAAAGAAGTTATTGACAACGCCATTGACGAATATGTTATGGGCGCCGGTAAAGTGATTGAAGTCACCGTTAAAAATGATACCGTTACCATACGCGATTACGGTCGTGGCATTCCACTTGGCAAAGTGGTTGACGTGGTTTCTAAAATGAATACCGGCGGTAAATACGATTCAAGAGCCTTTAAAAAATCGGTTGGATTAAACGGCGTTGGAACCAAAGCCGTAAATGCCTTGTCTTCATCGTTTAAAGTGCAGTCTTTTAGAGATGAAAAAACCGTAGAAGTCAGTTTTGAATGTGGCAACTTAACCGAGCAATTACCCATTCAAAGTTCTATCGCACGAAAAGGCACTAAAGTAAGCTTTATCCCCGACCACGAAATTTTTAAAAGCTACAAATACCGCCATGAATATGTGGTTAAAATGCTTAAAAATTACGTGTATTTAAATACGGGTTTAACTATCCTTTTTAACGGTGAAAAATACTTTTCAGAACAGGGATTAAAGGATTTATTAGATGAAAAAATTACCGAAAATGCCCGACTTTATCCTATTATCCACCTTTTAGGAGATGATATTGAAGTTGCTATAACACACAGTAAAGCCCAATATAGTGAAGAATACCATTCATTTGTAAATGGACAAAATACCACCCAAGGCGGAACACATCAAGTCGCCTTTAGAGAAGCCATTGTCAATACCATTCGCAATTATTTTGGAAAAGCTTACGATGCATCGGATATTCGCAAATCAATAGTAGCAGCCATAAGTATAAAAGTTGTTGAACCAATTTTTGAAAGTCAAACTAAAACCAAATTGGGCTCTACCGAAATGGGCGACGATTTGCCAACCGTTAGAACTTATATCAACGACTTTTTAAAAACAAAACTCGACAATTACCTTCACAAAAATCCGGAAACGGCTGAAAAAATTCACAAAAAAATTCTAGCTGCCGAAAAAGAGCGCAAAGAACTTTCCGGTATTAGAAAACTAGCCAAAGAAAGCGCCAAGAAATCGAATCTACACAACAAAAAGTTGAGAGATTGCAGGGCACATTTAACCGATATGAAAAGTGATTTGCGCTTAGAAAGCTCCCTTTTTATAACCGAAGGCGATTCGGCAAGCGGCTCAATTACTAAATCTAGAGATGTCAATACCCAAGCCGTTTTTAGCTTAAAGGGTAAACCCTTGAATGCCTACGGTCTCACTAAAAAAATAGTTTACGAAAACGAAGAATTTAACCTTTTGCAAGCAGCCTTAAACATTGAAGAAGGTATTGAAGACTTGCGTTATAACAATATTATTATTGCTACCGATGCCGATGTTGATGGTATGCACATACGCTTGCTGCTCATCACCTTTTTCTTGCAATTTTTTCCTGAACTCATTAAAGAAGGGCATTTATACATTTTAGAAACCCCTTTATTTAGAGTCCGCAATAAAAAAGAAACCATCTATTGCTATTCTGAAACCGAAAAACAAGAAGCCATCATTAAACTTAATGGCAAAAATGAAATCACCCGATTTAAAGGTTTAGGTGAAATTTCTCCAGACGAATTCAAGCATTTTATTGGCAAAAGCATTCGCTTAGAACCCGTTATGCTTGATAAAGAAGTGGAAATTGAACAATTGTTAGAATTTTATATGGGTAAAAATACCCCTGACCGACAAGAATTCATTGTAAATAATTTAAAAATAGAATTAGATGTAATAGAAACTTAATTATAGAGCTTTTGTTTAAATACTAATAGTGGGGACTTAACGTATTTAATATTAGAGTTATGAAATTTAATAACAAAAAACGTGCGCTTGCGCATAAATCAATTTACCAAACAATTATATTTATTTTGGTAGCAATTTTTTTATTTATCATTTCAACGGAATTTTTATTTAAAGACTATGAAATGGCTAAATATGGTTTAATAGTTTTTATCGTATTACTGTTAATTTATATTTTTAGAGGCCATGAATATTTTGAATATGACAGCACCGGAATGGTGGTAAGTATTAAAAATGACAGTATTTTTAAAGAAGAATTTAGACCCGAGTTGCTTGTGGCTGTTGAATTTCCGAAAGAGAAACTAGACCATTATAAAATTCAAAACTATTTCATAAATAAAAGATTAAATATTTATTTAAAATCATCACATCATAGCACTCTTGTAAAAAATTCCTTTAATATTACACATTTAAGTCCAAGAAGAATACACGCACTAAAACAATCGCTACATAAAATTATTTCCGAAAATCACGCTAAAGTTTAAATGAATATCGAAAACAACAATCTTAACCCAGAATCACAACCTTCAGAACAAGAAACCATCACCAAAGTAACAGGAATGTTTAAAGAGTGGTTTTTAGACTATGCCTCTTATGTTATTTTAGAACGTGCCGTACCTGCCTTAACGGATGGGTTAAAGCCCGTTCAACGTCGCATCATGCAGTCAATGAGAGATTTAGATGATGGGCGTTATAATAAAGTCGCTAATATTGTAGGCCATACCATGCAATATCACCCACACGGCGATGCCAGTATTTCGGACGCCATGGTTCAAATAGCCCAAAAGGATTTGTTAATAGATATGCAAGGAAACTGGGGTAATATTTTAACCGGCGACCGCGCAGCCGCTTCACGTTATATTGAAGCCCGATTGTCAAAATTTGCTTTAGAAGTCGTTTTTAATCCTAAAACCACAATTTGGCAAGCCTCTTATGATGGCCGCCGCAAAGAGCCAGTCAATTTACCGGTAAAATTTCCATTGTTGCTGGCACAAGGCACCGAAGGTATTGCCGTTGGACTTTCAACAAAAATTTTACCTCATAATTTTAATGAATTAATTGACGCTTCTATAAAGATTTTAAAAGGTCGCCCCTTTAGCATCCTCCCCGATTTTCAAACGGGTGGTGTAGCCGATTTTTCAAATTACAATGACGGCTTAAGAGGCGGTCGGGTTTTAGTGCGCGCTAAAATAGCGGTTCTCGATAAAAAGATTTTGGTCATTAGCGAAATTCCGTTTGGAACAACAACTACAACACTAATTGACAGCATTTTAAAAGCCAATGAAAAGAGCAAAATTAAAATAAAACACATTGAAGATAACACTGCTGCCGAAGTTGAAATTTTAATTCACCTTCCCAATGATGTTTCGCCCGATAAAACCATCGATGCCCTATTTGCGTTTACCCTTTGCGAAACCTCCTTATCGCCGCTATCTTGTATCATTCAGGATAATAAACCCATTTTTATCGGCGTAAATGAAATCTTACAAATTTCTACCAATCAAACAGTTTCTCTTTTAAAACAAGAGCTTGAAATTTTAAGAGATGAACTTGAAGAACAGTGGCACGCAGCATCGTTAGAACGCCTATTTATTGAAAACAGAATTTATCGCAATATTGAACAAGAGTCAACTTGGGAAGGTGTTTTGCACGCCATTGACGAGGGTTTAAAACCTTATATAAAACTTTTAAAACGCGCTATTAACGAAGATGATTTGATTAGGTTAACCGAAATTAGAATCAAAAAAATATCAAAATTTGATTTAGATAAATCCAAACAACTAATTGATTCACTTGAAGATAAACTTAAAGATGTCAATTTTAATTTAGAACATATCATCGAATTTGCAATCGCTTATTTTAAAAGCCTTAAAGAAAAATATGGCAATGGACGTGAGCGCAAAACTGAAATACGGTCTTTCGAAAACATCATCGCTACCAAAGTGGTGATGCGCAATATAAAACTATATGTCAACCGTGAAGAAGGCTTTATTGGCACCTCGCTTAAAAAGGATGAATATGTTGCCGACTGTGCTGATATTGATGATATTATTGTCTTTTTAGCCGATGGGTCTATGTTTATAACAAAAGTATCCGCCAAGGCTTTTATTGGTAAAGATATTATCCATGTGGCCATCTTTAAAAAGAATGATAAGCGCACCATTTATAACATGATTTACCGCCAAGGTAAAAGTGGACCTACCTTTATAAAACGCTTTCCAGTTACGGGCGTTACCCGTGATAAAGCCTATAATTTAACGAATGATACCCCCGATTCTAAAGTCTTGTATTTTTCGGCTAATCCCAATGGTGAAGCCGAAACGGTAACCATAAACCTAAGGGCTTTAGGTCATGTTAAAAAGTTAAAATGGGATATTGATTTTGCAAGCCTTGCCATTAAAGGCCGTAATGTAAAAGGTAATACTGTTTCCAAATATTCCATTCGTAAAATTGAATTGCGAAGCGAAGGCATATCAACTTTAAAACCTCGTAAAATATGGTTTGACGATGCCGTACAACGCTTAAATGTTGATGGAAGAGGCGAATTACTTGGAGAATTTATGCCCGCCGATCGCTTACTAATCATTTCTCAAAAAGGACTCATCAAAACCATTGCCCCTAATTTGGATGCTCATTTTGATGATGATATGATTATTTTAGAAAAATGGATTCCAAATAAACCCATTTCGGCTGTTTATTTTGATGGAGACAAAGAGCGCTATTATGTCAAACGTTTTATGGTTGACAATCCCAATAAAGAGGAACTTTTTATTAGCGAACATCCAAAATCTAAATTAGAACTAGTTTCAACCGATTATCGCCCACTGGCAACTGTGGTGTTTTCTAAACGCAGTTTGGAAGATTTATCTATTAATTTTGAGGAATTTATCTCTGTTAAAGGCATTAAAGCACTCGGCAATTTATTAACAAAAGAAAAAATTAAAACCATTGATTTGCAAGAGCCACTTCCTTATGAAGCACCGATTCTTGAAAATTTAGAAGTTGAGAGTGAAGATTTAGAGTTAGATGAGACGCCTACTTTTAACACTGCGGTGAATGAACTTCAAAAGCGTGATGACAATGAAAAACAAGTTGGCGAAGATGGGCAAATTACCTTGTTTTAAAACTGAATAATTATTTTTCGAGCCAATCTTTAAAGTCTTTTACTTTTTCACGACTGACGATGATGGTTTCTTTATCAAAATATTGAATATCAAGTTTTAGTCGGTTATTTGTAAAGGCAATTATGTCTTTTATGGCTTGAATATTTACTAAAAAAGTACGATTTACCCTAAAAAATTTTGAGGCGTCAATCAGCATTTCAATTTGTTCAAGCGTGCCGTCAATGAGGTAACTTCTATTTTGATTGGTGTGCAAATAAGTGCCTTTGTTTTCGCTATAAAAGCAAACCACTTCTTCAATAGGAATCATTTTAAGGCGCTGACCAATTTTTATGGTAAATCGGTTCTTAAACTTTCGGTCTAATGGATTGGTAAGCAATTTTTTAATTTGCTCAATATCAAATTGCAAACCTTCTAATTGTTTGTGTTCCTTTTGCTGAAATTGCTTTATAGCAAATGCCAATTCGTCTTCGTCAATTGGTTTTAACAAATAATCAACACTATTTAATTTGAAGGCTTTAAGGGCATATTCATCAAAAGCAGTGGTAAAAATTAAGGCACTTTTAATTTCGATTGCCTCAAATAGCTCAAAAGATAGACCATCAGAAAGTTGAATGTCTAAAAAAATTAAATCGGGATGTGGATTGTTAGCAAACCAATTAATAGCTTCATCAACTGAGTGTAATAATGCTACAACATTGAGTTGCAAAGCCTCTGCCATCCGCTTTAAGCGTCTGGCAGCAGGTTGCTCATCTTCTACAATAACAACTTTTATTGCCATTTATCGGACTGATCTTTATCCATTAATTCTTTAATTTTACGTTCTTCCCAATCCCTTCCAAAAATACCGAAAAAACCGAATACCTTAAAGGCGTGTAAGGCCAAGCCTAGTCCCCAACCGAATACAACCCATATAAACCACTTGTGTTCCCAAGAGGTTAAATAATTGACTCCCAATAAAAATAAATTGACTAAAATATAAGACCCTAATGAGGCGTAGAATTTTTTAAGCTCCTTTAATCGGGCTTGAGCTCTGATATATTTTTGATCTTGTGTTTGCATAATTGATTTGATTTACTGTTGTTTGTTAGCAATTTTAATTAAATATGGTGATTTGTTTTCATTCCCAATATTGTTTTTTATCATCGTTCATTAAATCTCGAAGTTTGCGTTCCTCCCAATTGCGGCCTAAAAATGGGGTGTAATTAAAAGCCTGCGCTGCTTGAATGGCTAAGCCTGCTCCCATTCCAATTGCGGGAAACCAAAACCACTGAAGTGCATCGGGTGTATAAGTATGCCACATATAAAATAAGAACGGAATAATTAGGCTGTATGAAATTAATCCTATATAAAAATCTTTCATTGCTTTTACGCGGCGTTTGGCCGATAAATAGCGCTCTTCTAATAAAAAATTGGTGTCCATAATTTTAATTTTTTTAGTTAATAATGGGATGCAAACGCTAAATAATTCATTTGTTTTTACCACTTCAACCCGTCTTTTTGAAATGAGTGCATAGCGTTCGAAAATATTTTTTAAGCCAAGTTGTGTACTTTTATTTAATACCTGTTTAAATTGGCATTTATTTTCAACACAAAGGCTTTCATTTTTAATAAAGATGGCAATCTTCAGTGGTTTTTCTTTGCTAATAACATTGTGTTTTACGGCATTTTCTAACAATATTTGTAAAGATAAGGGCACAATTTTAAAATCGGGGTTAAATAGCTGTTCTGGTAAACTAAAATCTACTGCATCTTCAAAGCGCATTTTTAGGAGTTCCATATACGATTTTGCAAAATCTAATTCCTCTTGAAGGGGAATTAGATCTTTATCTTTTTGTTCGAGCACATAGCGATAAATCTTTGACAATTTTGTGGCAAATTTTTCAGCTTGCGCTGGATTTTCACTTATCAACGAAGTCAAAACATTTAAACTGTTGAATAAAAAATGTGGGTCTAGCTGACTTTTAAGAGATTCATATTTGGCTTGTTCTGTTTTTGCAACAATTTCAGAATTGGTTACTTTTTTCTCGGACAATGCTTTGTAAAAGTAAAATGCGTGAAAAATTAAAACAATAACAAGCGTTATGAGCAAGGAATAAAAATAATGAATGGCTTTTTGATTGTCTAAAAAATATTGCACATTGTGTCCATACAAAATGGTCAGTATAAAGTTTGCCGCGGCAATGGCTAATAATGAAACAATTATAGCGCCTATAAGTCCGATAATTAAGCGTTTATCGGCATGGGTATTCCAAGGAAACCTTTTGTCTAATTGGTTTACGAGGTAAATATTTACACCACCAATTAAAAATCCAAACAAAAAATAATTTGCAAAATGCTTGAGTTCCTCGGCAAAAGTACCAATGGGATCACCATCAATCCAGCCTGCGCCTTGGTCAAAAAGATAAACTGCTAGGCTGATAAAAAAAGTAATCTTTAAAAAATTATAAAAGTATTTGCTCATCCTTGTTTTATTTAAAATTTAATTTCAAGCGATAAATTGGCATTGGTAAGTTCAAATTTACCCTCCTTAAATTGGGGCGGACCAAAACTGGTTATATTGTTGGTCATACCATAATCTTCAAGAGGCATGCCATTTTCTTGAAAATCCATTTTACCATTTTCGTTTACATCGTGAAAGCAGATAATGGCATAAGTTCCTGGCTTTAAATTGTTAAATTCAACGTAACTAACACCGTTTTTAATTGGTTCAACAGCCGTTGCCGTAGGTTTTCGCTCAAGGTAATTCACTTCAGAATTATAAAGTGCAAAGCGTACTTTACCCTTATCATTTAATGCATTAACGAGCGTTGCCTTAATTGTAAAACCTTGTTCTTGCGTTTGAGCAAATCCGATAAGTGATAATAAAAAAAGACTTAAAATTAAAATTAATTTAATCATTGCTATGATATTTAAAATTGATGGTGCAAATGTGTGAAGCTTTCATTAGAACCGCAATTTATACTTACCGAACTGTAAATTTAAACAGATGAATTGTAAATACTTCGTTATTTATCCAAATTATTGTAATTTAGAGCGAACTTTTAAAATCATTATTTTATCTTACCTTATCATATTGTTATGAAAAATTTCTTCAGTTTACTTTTAATTAAGGTTTGCTTAAAACATATAAAAATACTAATAAACAGTGAATTAGATTGATTTTTATTTGGATAAATATAGGATTCTTTATTTTTATGGTTAAAGATTTGTACTTATGTTCAATTATACGACCCAAAATCAATTAGACATTTTTAACTTCAAAATAGAATATAAAAGCAAATTGGATACCAATAATAGATGGTTAAAAATGGCGAAACTCCTTGATTGGGATAAGTTTGCGGTAATTTATGGAGAGAACATTAGCCCGTCAATAACCCTAAAGGTTTTGACACCAGTATATCATTATAACTTTAATTATCAAATATATATAAGTAAAAATAATTGAAGGACCATTGCCTATGTACCTATCAATTTTCCGACAGATTTAAGTTTGCCAAATGATAATATGAAAGTAAAAATTGTAATAAACCTGATTAACAAAATCAATTAATTCTCACAACTCTTACACCTTTGCATTAGAATTTATGGCAATATTTTTATAAGACTTTAACGATACAGAACCATCTTCTTTTTTTCAGAATAGGAATCAGTTATCAACTTATAAAAATAAACTCCTGATGCTTGCTTTTCAGCATTCCATTGAAATGAATAACTTCCTGTAGCTAAATTTTCATTTATTAACTCATCAATTTCCTGTCCTAATACATTAAATATTTTTAATGATACATTTCCTGAAATTGGCATTGAAAAGGAAATTGTAGTTGTTTGATTAAATGGATTGGGATAGTTTTTTAATTGAAATGTCTTATTAATATTATTTTCAAATGCCTCAGATGACAATGGGGTATCACTCAGAGAAAGTCTGTAAACTTCGGCTGAGATTACACTGTTTGCAAATTTCCAATAAGCAGCAAAATAATATGAACTATTAACTGCCAGCGCATAAGGAGAAAGAATTTTGTTGCCTATACCAATTGTCTCTGTAGTTAATTCACTCCAGCTTGTTCCATTGTTATTGGAAGAATAATATCTTGTATCGCTTGTTAAAAAACCACTGAAGGATGAAATTAATTGTGTACCGTTTGTTGCAATACTTATCGGTGTATAAAATGAACCAGGCAAATAATTATTTTCCCACGTGTTTGTAGACAAATTATATTTGTAAATCCCAGCAAACCCTGCAAAACCCCAAATATCATTATTTATTTTATAAACCCTTGCTATACTGGTTGTGCTGTTTTTAAGTGTCCAATTAAGTCCAGCATCTGTTGATAGAATAGCTCCAACTCCTTCCAAAACTGCAAGGTATGTATTTCCTGAAGCAGCAAAACTTAATATCGATGATGTACCGGTATAATTAATAACTGTTTCAACCCAGGTACTGCCACCATCTGTTGATTTGTAAATTGATCTTCTGTTCGTTAATGCAAAAAGATTATTTCCATCTGAAGCCAAACTCAATACTGCTCCATTATTAGGGCCACGGTCAATTATTGATTTTTCAGACCATGTAATGCCATCATCTGTTGAAGCGTAAATAAAATAGTCATTAGGTCCTCCCAGTAAATCTGTTACAGCTAAAACAGTGTTACCAAAACTTAGTATATGATAAACATTATCATCAGGAAAAGAAGATGTGATATCTGACCAGCTTGTTCCGTTGTCACTAGATCTTAGCGTTTGATAACTGCCGTTGGAAAAACCAACTTGAAATAATACATTTTTATGTGAATATAATACACCAAAATTACCCCAGACACTATTTGAATATACTTTCTCCCATTGAGAGAAAGCATTTTGTGCGATAAAAAAAATACATAGTAATGTACTGATTAAAAATAAAGTGTTATTCTTAGGTTTCATAACTTATTATTTTGGGTGGGTTCTAAAAATTATTTTTTAAGTTTTTGATTTAGAAAAAAACAGTAGGACCCTTAACTGCCTTTTATAAATCGGGTAAAGTGCTACAAAAAAAATTGTTCGTTTTGTAGCAATAATTTTGTTTTATAATTTATCTATCTTATTTACAGGTATTCAATAGCATTGGGCTGGTTCTATCTGTGTTGTTTCCATCGACTTATTGTCCATAGTTATTTCTGCTACCACCC
>Ga0210035_1000068_pt1 | contig 91803 bp, 91 predicted proteins | sample CryGeymeta201507_FD_183975 | JGI IMG/M metagenome (GOLD analysis project Ga0210035, IMG submission 183975) | Groundwater microbial communities from Crystal Geyser aquifers in Utah, USA - Crystal Geyser metaG 2015-07 (SPAdes) (version 2) | ecosystem: Environmental > Aquatic > Deep subsurface >...
TATTATGACAGTTTAAAAATCAACAATAAGGACTATATAAAATTAGCTGAAGATGTGGCATAAGGTTACAGGTGATGAAGGGAATTAAGATTTAAAAAAAGTTGTCTTGACTTTTTGGGGTAGCATAGAGGGTGCAATTTTGAGTGTTGCAAAACTCCCTTTTAGAATCAACTACATGAAAGAAGAGAAAAAGCCAAAACTTATGCGTAACATGCTCACAAAAGAGAGCTACAAAATGGCTACCTACGAAGATGCAACCGCAGAGATTATAGAACATTTTGGTTATGATGCATTTTCTCAGCCAAAACCTGTGGAGCTTATAAAAACATTGCTTCAATCCGTCACCTATGCTAAAAAAGATGCCCTTGTCTTGGACTTCTTTGCAGGAAGTGGAACAACAGCAGAGGCAGTTATGAAACTCAACCTTGAAGATAGGGGAGAGAGGAGTTATATCCTCATTCAATCAAATGAAGAGATAAAGAGAGGTTCGAGTGCATATTTAAACGGGTATAGAACTATTTATGATATTATGAGGGAGCGGGTGAAACTCTCTCATAAAAAATATCGCAACGGCTCCTTTAAAGAGTTGAAAATAGTTACATCTGAGTAACTTAAGCGATTTATTTCTGAAGAAAATCAATAATTTTTAAACTAATGAAATATTTAACCTTTCATTAGTCTATTTTTACTAGAATGCATTTTTTAAATTAAGGATATAACGAATGAAACACTATTTATCGATTCTAAGCTCAATGAAAACGATGGCAGCTCTCATGTTGTTTTTTGCATTTGTGATTGGATATGCAACAATTATCGAAAATGATTACGGAGCAATGACAGCAAAAGCGGATGTTTATAGCACAAAGTGGTTTGAGCTTCTTCTCGCGACCTTAGGAGTTATCCTTGTGCTTAATATTCAAAAGTATAAGATGTACACAATGAATAAAGCATCTATTTTTATCTTTCACGTGGCTTTTTTAGTGATTCTTTTTGGTGCTGCTATTACACGTTTTTATGGGTTTGAAGGGAGTATGCACATTCGTCAAGGTGAGACTGTTTCTACTATGACAAGTTTAGAGACCTATTTTAAAGCTTCTACTTCAAGTGGGGATAAAACAACAACGTATGAAAAGAGTCTCTACCTCTCTAAAAGAAGTACTAACCATATCTCTACATCTTTAGAAGTAGATGGCAAAACTGTAGATGTTGAGCTTGTAGAGTATATTCCTGATGCAGTTGAGACTATTGTAGAAGATAAGGTAAACGGTATTCCTATCGCAAATATGATGATTACCATTAATGGAAAAGGAGAGCCTGTTAAACTCAAAGTGGGTGACTCTTTTGAGAGTTCAGATTTTGTTTTAGACTTTAACTCTACAAAAACTTTTTCTAAACCAGTTATCTCTTTATATGTCGAGAATGATACGCTTATGATGAAGCATGATATTGCTCTTACTTACATGAAAATGGATGATGGTTCTAAGGGTGATTTAACACCAACATCTGAGCCACTTTTAAGAAGAACACTTTACACAGGTGGTCAAAGTAATTTCGTTCTTCGTGAATTTCTTCCACATGCTGGTACAAAAATTGTAAAAAATCCAAAAGCTACTCCAAAAAGAGCTGGAGAGGATGCTTTACGCTTTAAAGTCACTGTTGGTGATGAGACGCAAGAGGTACTTGTAGTTGGGCAAAGTGGAGTTTTAGCGAATGAGACTCACAATGTAATCAATGGTGTAGATGTTCACCTCTCTTATGGTGCTAAAACACTTCAACTCCCTTTCGCACTTAAGTTGGTAGCTTTTGAGTTAGACAGATACCCAGGCTCGATGAGTCCAGCCTCGTATGCAAGTGAAGTTCTCTTGATAGACAAAGAGAAGAAGCTTGAGACGCCCTATAGGATTTTTATGAACAACATACTAGAACACCGTGGATATAGATTTTTTCAATCCTCGTATGACCAAGATGAGCAGGGAACAATCCTTTCGGTAAATAATGACCCAGGAACCTTACCAACCTACCTTGGGTATCTTCTTTTAGGGATAGGAATGTTCTGGTCGCTTCTATCTAAAAAAAATAGATTTGCTCAGTTAGCAAAAAAAGCACAAAAAGCGAATGAGACGAAAGCCCTTGGATTTTTACTCTCATTAGGATTACTCTTTACGATTACGCCTTCCTATGCAGAAGAGTTGAATCCTGCTATTAAAACAATGCTCGCTTTTGATAAAGAGCATGCAAAAAAATTCGGTGAATTAATCATACAAGATAGTAATGGGAGAATGAAGCCATTAGATACACTTGCAACAGAGATATTAGCGAAGATTCACAGAAGTGCAACCCTTAGTGTTGGCAGCGCAAATCTCACTGCGGATCAGGTAGTGCTTGGAATGATGATAACTCCAAATGTTTATAGAGACATCAAGATGATTCGCACCAAAGATAAAGGTGTGAATGAAGTTCTTGGTTTAAAAGGGGATGCGCTAAATGCTTCATTCTCAGAGTTTTTTGAAGACCCAATCAATATGCGAGGATATAAGCTTGCTACTCTCGTAGATACAGCTGTTAGAAAGCAGGCAAAACATAGAGATAAATTTGACAAGGCTATTTTACAAATCGATGAGCGTGTAAATATTGCCTATATGGTTTTCACGGGAGAACTTATAAAAATATGGCCAAAACCAAATGATATGAACAACAAATGGTTTGGAACGATGGAAGCGCTTAAAACAATGTCACCTGAGGATGTTCAAAGATTACGAACACTTGCAGTTGTTTACTTTACTGCAATCGATGCTTCTCTTCAAAATGGTGACTGGAGCGAAGCGGATACTGCACTCTCTAAAATAGCAGAGTATCAAAAGTTTTATGGGGCAGAAGTTTATCCTAGCCAAAGCAGAATTTCTGCGGAAGTTTTTTATAATGAGGCGAAAATATTTGAGAGAATTTACCCTCTTTACCTTCTCTTAGGATTTATACTTCTTATCTTGTCCTTTGTAAAAATCTTAAAGCCGAGCTTCAATATAGATATTTATACAAAGATTACGCTTGTTGCTTTAGTGATTCTTTTTATAGCACATACAATTGGACTTGCAAATAGATGGTATATCTCAGGGCATGCACCTTGGTCTAATGGGTATGAGTCAATGATTTATATCGGATGGGCATCTATTTTAGCTGGTTTTATATTCTCAAAACGCTCATCAATGACGATGGCATCTACAGGAATCTTAGCTGGTCTTATCCTTTTTGTGGCACACTTAAACTGGATGGATCCTCAGGTTACAAACCTCGTTCCTGTTTTAAACTCTTACTGGCTAAGTATTCATGTCTCTATGATTACTGCTAGTTACGGTTTCTTGGGACTTGGCGCACTGCTTGGATTTATAACAATCATTCTTTTCATTCTTAAAAATCCTAAGAATGAGAAGCATATAACGCTCTCTATTAAAGAGCTCAATGCTATCAATGAGATGACTCTTATGGTAGGGCTTGCTCTACTAACAGTTGGAAACTTCTTAGGTGGTGTTTGGGCAAATGAGTCTTGGGGACGCTACTGGGGTTGGGATCCAAAAGAGACATGGGCACTTGTAACTATCTTGGTTTATGCGGCTGTTTTACACTTGAGATTTATTAAGTCTATCTATACTGAGTTTAACTATAGTGTTATCTCTCTTCTCTCATTTACGACAGTTTTGATGACCTATTTTGGAGTAAACTACTACCTTGCAGGATTACACTCTTATGCAAAAGGTGACCCAGTTCCTATTCCTGATTTTGTGCCTATTACTTATCTTATTGTATTTGTAGTCATCGCGCTTGCATTTAGAAACAGAAAGTTAGCCTAAGGATGGCATGTGGAATTTAAAGGCTTTAGTAAAAAAACAGTGCCTTTTTTAAGTTCTATTCGTAAAAATAACAATAAAGAGTGGTTCGAAGCGCACAAAAGTGAGTATGAGAACCTTATCTTAAACCCCTCTCGTCTCTTTGTCCAAGAGATGGGAGAGCATCTTCAGGCATTAGAACCTACAATCAACGCAACTCCAAAAATCAACAAATCACTTTTTAGAATCTATAGAGATACAAGAAGAATGGGTTCAAAAAAAGAGCCTCTCAAAAGCCGTATCGGAATCATCTTTTGGCAAGGAAATGCGTCAAGACTTCAAAGCTCCTCTTTTTACCTCCATTTCTCACCTGATGAACTCTTTGTCGCAGTTGGTGTTCGATGGTTCGAGAAGCCACTTCTTGATGCCTATAGAGAGTACATTCTCGATGACGAGAGAAGAGAGAAGTTAGCTGGTGTTTTAGAAGAGATATTGGCATGTGGATATGAAGTCATTCCAAAAGGGTATAAGCGATTTCCAAAAGGTTTCAGCGCAGAACTTCCACATGCAAAACTTAGTCTCTATAAAGGGATGGCAACTTATAAAATATTAGACCCAAAATTGATAGAAGATGGAGATTTGTTGATAGATACGCTCTATAAAATATATGAAGATATGTTGCCTTTGCAGCAGATAATGTATGAGATTAGTATGCGAGTAGAGAATTAGATGAATGTCGTTGATAAATGGTTAGAAAATTTACAAAACTCTACAAAAGAGTCTAAGCAAAAAGTTGAAAATGAGAAGATTCAAAGCGGGGAGTACTTTTTAAGCTATAGACTTTGCGGAGTGAAATCCTACGAGAGAGGAAAACTTAGTTTTTATAAATCCAAAATTTTAAAAAATGGTTTTATAGGAAAGGGTACAAAGCTTGATGGATATAAAGTAGTCAACTCTTACTCTTATCCAGAGCTAAAAAATGAAGAGGATGAGAATATCTTGGCGATGGCGAGTGCCTTGTACTCTCATTATAGGTTCAATTATTCAGAAGATTCACTGAGCGGAACGCTTGGGTATATGCTTGCAAAAGAGGTTCTTTTAACAAATCGATGCTATTTTGATTGCAATAAACTTCCTCTCCAATTTCAAGCAGAACCTTTTCATGTTGTCTATGATTTTAAACTCTACAGAGGTGAATTTACTCTCAAATCAAACATCGATAAAACGGAGTACAGAGTTATCGAGACAACACCACCGCTTCTTATGGATATAAAAGAGAACAGAGTTTACGAGTTGGATGTAGATATAGAACTTTACCGACAGCTCTTAAATGCTCCAAAGATTGACAAAGAGGATATAGGAAAAGTCTTTACAGCTGTTAGTAAAACTGCTCCAAACATAGAGATACATACGCCAAAAACAATCTCGACAAAAAAAATAGAGACAAAACCGACACCTAAAATAAGCTTTAAAGATAGCTTTTTTAAACTCAACTTTTTATATGAAACGTATAGCTTGAAATATTTTCCAAGAGATGCCCTCAGAACTTTTTATGAAGAGAATCAAAAAATTGAGCTTACAAAAGATTTGGGGTATGAAGATAAAGTCAAAGAGAGACTTGAATCTTTTGGCTTTGTATTTCAAAATGTAAATAATGATTTATATGTTTTTTTAAATGAGCACAAGCGACAAGAACAGCTCTTGATTTGGAAAGAGTTTTTAAATTTCCACATGCCAAAGCTTCAAGAAGAGGGGTGGGTAATCGAGCGTGATGAAGCGTTTGAGATGACTTTTGAATCTGCTTCGAATGTTGTTGTTGAGAGTGAGAATGTAAACAATTGGTTTACACTCTCTTTTAACCTCGAATTTAACGGAGTCTCTCAACCTATCGCTCCTCTAGTGACATCAATTATCGCTGAGTTTGATGACTTTTCACAGATGCCAGAGATTATCAATATTGAAGTGAGTAAAAATCACTTTGTCGAGGTTAGCTCCAAGCAAATCCAGCCAATAATAAAGACGATAGTAGAGCTTTTTGATAAGAAAGATAAGAGCGAAAAGCTTGAAATCTCAGCGTATGACTCTCACCTTATAGAATTTATGGATGAGGATGTAATCTGGAGAGGGAGCAAAGAGATTCTTGAACTCTCCAACAAACTCAAAAACTTTAAAGGTATCAAAAAAGTAGAGCCGCCAAAATGTCTTAATGCCAATCTCAGAGAGTATCAACAAGAGGGACTTAACTGGCTTAACTTCCTCTATGAGTTCAAATTTGGAGGCATCCTCGCTGATGATATGGGGCTTGGAAAAACAGTGCAGACCCTAGCACATATCTCAAGACTCAAAGAGGAGGGCAAACTGACCAATCCGAGTCTGATTGTGATGCCAACTTCTTTAATAGCAAACTGGAAAAATGAGGCTAAAAAGTTTACTCCAAACTTGCGTGTTTTATCGCTTCATGGCAATGATAGGGCAGATAGATTTGATGATATAGAGAATTATGACATCTTGCTTACAACCTATCCTCTGGTTGTAAAAGATCAAAAAAGATTTAATGAGTACAAATTTTTCTATATCATCTTAGATGAAGCACAAAAGATTAAAAATCCAAAAACGCAGATGGCGATTGCGCTCAAAACTTTTAAGAGTGATTATAGACTTGCTTTAAGTGGAACGCCGATTGAGAACCATTTAGGAGAGCTTTGGAGTATCTTTAGCTTTTTAATGCCTGGCTTTTTGGAGAGTTTGAGTTTTTTTAGAATGTACTACCAAACACCTATCGAAAAAGAGCATAATTTTGAGAGACAAAATCTTCTAAACAGACGTGTCCAACCCTTTATGGTACGCAGAACAAAAGAGAAGGTCGCCGATGAGTTGCCAGAGAAATCTGAGATTATAAAATATACTCAGTTTGAGAGTGCGCAATCTAAGCTTTATGAATCTATACGCGTCACAATGGAGAAAAAAGTTCAAGAAGCGGTACGGGAAAAGGGCTTAGGCTCTTCGCATATCACGCTGCTTGACGCACTTTTAAAACTAAGACAAGTCTGTTGTGACCCAAGTCTGCTCAAAATAGAAGAGGCGCAAAAGGTGCAGGAGTCAGCAAAACTAGAGCTGCTTTTAGACCTAGTCGATGAGCTTTTACAAGAGGGGAGAAAGATACTAATATTTTCACAATTTACCTCGATGTTAGCTATTATTGAAGAGAAGATAAAAGAGCAAGAGATTAGCTACACAAAACTTACAGGTTCCACACGCAACAGAGAGGAGGTATTAGAGACATTTACCTCAGGAAAAGCGGATATTTTTCTCATTTCACTCAAAGCGGGAGGCGTTGGACTCAACCTTGTAGAAGCCGATACAGTTATCCACTACGACCCATGGTGGAACCCCGCTGTTGAGAACCAAGCAACGGATAGAGTACATAGAATAGGGCAAACTAAAGCAGTATTTGTGTATAAATTGATAGTAGAAAATACAATCGAGCAGAAGATTTTGGAATTGCAGACAAGAAAACAAGCGATTCAAGATGCTATTTACGACACAGATAATCAGCAAGAGAACATCAACTTTAGTGGGAATGAGTTGTTGGAATTGTTAAAATCATAAACAGAGCAGGGAAAGAGATTTGAAAAAAGAAGCAATCATTTTGTTAAATATGGGTGGACCGAACAATCTTAGTGAAGTTGAGATGTTCTTAAAAAATATGTTTGCAGATAAGAACATACTCACGATGAAAAGCAATCTTTTGAGAAAGTTTGTTGGCGGTTTGATAGTTTTTAATAGAACGGAGAGCTCACAAGAAATCTACAGACAACTTGGTGGGAAATCCCCGCTTGTAGGACATACAAAAAACTTAGTTGCTAAACTTCAAGAGAGAGTAGGCGAGAATGTTCTTGTGGATTTTGCTATGCGCTATACGCCACCCTTTGCGGATGAAGTTATCGAGAGAATTAACAAAGCTAATGTAGATAAGATTTATCTCATTCCTCTCTATCCTCAATACTCAACAACCACAACAAAATCCTCCCTCGAAGATTTTGAGGAGCAGTACCATGCAAGTGAAGGCTCTGCACTTATGGTAGAGATTAAACACTTTTTTGAAAATGAGAGTTATAACAAGGCTATTATAGAAAGAGTCAAAGAGAAGATGGGTGAGGATGCCTATAGAGATTTTGATATTATCTTCTCAGCACATGGTCTTCCTCAAAAAATAGTCGATGCAGGGGATGTGTATGAAAAGCATATCAATCGGCATGTGGAAATACTTAAAGAGAAGCTCAAAGAGGAGAGTATGAATTTTCATGAGGTTCATTTGGCATACCAGTCCAAAGTGGGACCAATGGCATGGTTAAAGCCATCTTTGGAAGATAAACTAAAGAGTGTGAGAAACAGAGGTGTCATTATCTTTCCTTTAGCTTTTACGATTGACAACTCAGAAACAGATTATGAGCTTGAGATTGAGTACCGTGAAGTGGCTGAGGAGTTAGGCTTTAAAGAGTATAGAGTTTGCAGATGTCCAAATGATAGTGAACTTTTTGTGGATGCTCTTTGTGAAATATATGAGAAGATGAGATAGGTTTAGGCACAAAAATGAAAGTTGTAATATTTGATATGGATGGCACGCTTTTAGACTCTAAAAAAGATATAACAATATCTGTAAATTATGTTAGAAAAGTAAACTATAACCTTGAACCACTCTCTGAAGACTTTGTGGTTGAAGCTATCAATATGCCTGTGAGAAATCTTCCAAAACTCTTCTATAATACGGAGACGTATGAGCAGAGTGATAGAGAACTTTTTGAAGTACATTATGAAAAACAGTGCATTGTTAGCCCCTATCTTTATGAGGGTGTTTTAGAGACACTGCAAGAGCTTTTGGCATGTGGAATTAAAATCTCTGTGGCTACAAATGCACCCACGCAATTTGCTCGTAGAATACTCACACACTTAGCAGTGGCACACATGTTTGATGTAATCATTGGAGCGAGTACGCAAACTATTCCAAAGCCTGACCCTCAAATGTTAAATGAGATTTTGGATTATTACAAGTTCGATAGAGCTCTACATAAGGCTTGGATGGTTGGAGATAATTCTAAAGATATGTTGAGTGCACAAAATGCTGGAATAGAGTCTATGTTCGCAACATGGGGCTTTTCAAAAAATGGCGAACATGAGAAACTTATCCACATGCCAAAAGAGATTTTAGATATTGTTTTATAATATTTTATGATAAAATAGTTTTACCTACAAATCTCTTTGGAGTTTACAATGTATGAGAGTGACTTACTACTTGCCTTTTCCTTTATGGCTCTCCTTTTCTTAAGACAAATATCTATTTTAAAACAGGCAAATAAAATTAACTACGCTCCACTTATGGTAGGCATAGGTGCCATTAGCAGCATTGTTCATTTTATAATCTTTCCTGATCAAAAAGAGATTTCTCTGCTACTTCGAGAATCACTTCTCCCTCTTCTTGTCTCACTTTTGCTCTATATTGTTATGAATATACTGCATCAAACACAACAGACACAAAGCTTGAGATCGCAAGATGGTTTTGCACAAGCATTAGCCTCGCAACTTGCAGAGATGAAAGAGTTCATGGGTGGGATAGAGAAGAGAATAGCACTCTCACAATATGATGAGTTAAAAGCCAAAGAGGAGATTTTTGAAAAATTCAAGCAAGATATGAAGGCTCTAGAGGGGATAAAAGAGAATCAAAGTAGATTTTTAGAAAAAATTGATGAGTTTGAAGTGTGGCAGCAGAGTGTTTCTAATGCTTTTTTAGAGTTCTCAACTGTACAACTCCCAGAACTTGATAATGTTGTGCATAAACATATTGATATTCTTAGAATAGCAGAACAAGAACACCATAATCAACTCAAAAATATGCTCAATAAAGCGCTTCAAAGTAAGCTAGAGACTTTGGATGAGATAGAAGCGTTAAAGGCTCAGTTGAGTGAAATGAGTAGGCTCTCTACAGATATAGCAGACTCTATTACCGAGCATACTCTCGTGAACCTCTCCGGAGTAACACAATCTTTTTCAAGACAACTACTCTCTTTAAAATCTCAAACAGAGAGTATGGGTACCTCTTTGTCAGAAGATGAAAACAGACTTATAGGGATTAGAAATCAAAGCGAAATGATTATGAAGCAGATGATTCTCTCCTCCAAAAAAATGGATGAACTTAAAGAGAAAAATGATAGTTTCTCAACAACATATCTAAGTGTTAAAGATTTGCTACATGACATTGAGCTGATTAAGAGTGATTATGTAAAGTCACAAGCTCAGTTGAGTAGTATTGCAAAAGAGATGAAGTTTTCTGAAGAAGAGCAGATAGAGGCACTTAAAAATCATGTAGAAGTTTTGAGTGAGATGTTAAGTAAGAAGATAGATGACTCTTTAGAAAAACTACATGAACATTACCATATTGCCGACTCTGACATCTCTGAGAGTGTGAAAATACTCTCAAAAAAATTGCAAATACAAAAAGGATATACGCAACACGAGAGTTAAAAGTTACTCTTGATATTCCTACTCCGTTACATCCAAACATACAATGTGCGTGATAGAATCAATGCTTACTTTTACAGAGTAGGTTCTACACATATTGCCTGTTGCTTTAGAGATATATTTACTACTGAGATAATCACCGCTTAGAGAGTCTTTGGCTAGAAGATAGTACCATTTGAGACTATGGTCATGACCCTCTTTCGTAGGTTTATAAAGAACTTTCTCCTCTGAATGTATAATTGTTTGCCCTACTTGTATCCCATTCTCTTCATTAAGAATATAGACCGCTTCAAGTTTAGCGTGTTCCAAGACAACGCTGCTTAACATCTGCTCATTCTCAGGATGAGAGCGTTCTAATATAGAGATAACTTTTTGAGATAACTCTTGTAAATTTTTGATGAAGCTCTCTTTTTTTGTAAGATGCTCTTTCATTGCATATCTATATTTAGCCCCTACATCGAGGATATTTTTTACTATATCCTCTTTAATTGGAGCGGTAATCTCATCTTTGGGCTTGCAGAGCCAAAAACCCTGAAAAATATCTATATCTTTTGTCATACAGCTGAGTATTTCATCTCTGCTCTCAACACCTTCTGCTAGGACTATGGCTCCTATTTTATGACACATATTAGATATTGCACTCAATATTTCTGAGTGAATAAAGTTGTTGTGAACATCATAAATAAGAGACCTGTCCGCTTTGACAATATCGGGTCGAATGAGAGCTAGTCTGTCAAAGCTTGAGTAACCCGTTCCAAAATCATCTACAGCGATAATGAAACCTAAACCTCTATACTTTTGAACAAATTTTTGTAAAGAGGAGGTCTCTTTTACGCTATCTTCTTTAATCTCGACAACAATATTAGAGGGGTTGATTTGACTCTTTTGAACAAAATCAATAAAATCATTAGAGTTATCATTCTCAATAATAGAAGATTCAAAGTTTAAGAAGAGGAGTAAACTTTTGTCCTCTTTGTAGTAGCTCTTAAACTTTGTAATAGCTAATTCTCGGACATAATTATCGAGTCTTGAGGAGAGGTTCTCTTTTTGAGCTTGAGCAAAAAGAAAAAGTGGCATAATGATTCCACCATCTTCATCATAGGCTCTTGTGAGTGCTTCATACGCTATAATTTTTTGGTCTTTTATAGAGATTATAGGTTGAAAGAAAATTGTAATTTTACTATTTTTGATTAATGTGTTAATCATAACTTCTCCATAGAGTGCTTCATTTTTAAGTAATTATAATAAAACAAATAGATAACAATCGTTGTTTTATGTATAAAAACTAAGCACTTTGAAGAAGTAGTTTAACTTTTATCGACCTTGTACAGCATTTCCCATACTCCACATAGGTAAGAAGATACCAAGAGCAAGTAAAATAACCATAGAAGCGATAATAAAGAGCATGATAGGCTCAATTGCTTCTGAAAGTCCTGCAATGATTGCATCAAATCGCATTTTGTAGTAATCTGCTACCTTACTAATCATTGTATCAAGCGAACCACTATCCTCGCCAGCTGAAATCATCTGTATAATCATGTTTTCAAAGAGTCCAGTGTCTTTTAACCCTTGGTTAAGCGTACCACCTTTTTCAACTGTTGAGCGTACTGATAAAAGCTGTGACTTAAGAGGAAGGGAATCAATCATTGCTATGGCAGTATCAAGTGCATCTGCTATTGGGATACCTGCACGAATCAACTCTGCAAACACAAGAGTAAAACGGCTAAGAGTGGCAAATTTTATAAGGTTTTTAATCAGATAGGTTTTGAGTAGAAACGCATGCCAAGCATATTTGATATGCCTATAGTTGTTTATAAGATATTTAAATATCATAAACGAGATAAAGAGGACGGCTAAAACATAAGGACCATAATTGTTAAAGAGATGTTCTAATGTAAGTAAAATTTGAGTTGGAAGTGGTAAGTCTGCCCCTAACTCTTCAAAAATTGCTTTAAATTGTGGTACAACATAGGAGATAAGGATTGTAAATGCTACTGCCATAGCTATCATTACATTTCTTGGGTATGCCATCGCTTTTTTAAACTTAACAACATTCGCTCTAATCTCTTCAAGCATATCTGCTAAGGAGTAGAGAGACTGGTCTAGATTACCAGTTTGTTCACCTAATTGAACCATAGCAATGGTTAAGTTACCTAACTCAAATCTAAAGTTCTCCATTGACTTTGATAAAGAGTGACCGGAGTTAATATCATCAGCTAATTTTATAAAAACAGTTTTGAGTGCTTGATCATCCGTTGATTTTCCAATTTCTCCAAGCGAGTCATGTATAGAGATACCTGCATTTGTCATTACTGCGAGTTGTCTTATCGCTGCAATAAGGGAATCTGGTTTAATTTTACTCTTTTTAATATTTTTAAAAAACTCTGTTTTAAATCTTTTGAACTGAATATCTAGCGGTTCTTCTGCTTCAACAACTTTTATAATGATTCCAGAGTGTTTTAGCCTTGCAAAATTGTTCGCCTCTTTTCTATCATTCGCATAGAGTGCAATTTCTTCTTTTTTACCTTTTGTTAATAGTGTAACTATAAAATATTTCATCCTTTTGCCACCCTTAATATTTCTTCTATGCTTGTAATACCATCGAGAGCTTTTTGAATTCCATTTTCATAAATTCCAATGAATCCATCTCTCTTGGCTTGTTCTAACATAGCATCTTTAGAAGCTCCTTTGGCAATAATGGAAGATAACTCCTCTGAGATATTTAAGACCTCACATATCATTTCTCTCCCCATGTAGCCGCTTTCATTACACTCTTTACACCCTTTTCCAATGTAAAACTTTGCATTTTCAGGGATAAAACTACCTAACTCTTCTATTATAGTAGGTGACAACTTCTCTTCTACCTTACAATGCACGCATATCTTTCGAACCAGTCTTTGCGCCTGAATAGCTACCAATGCACCACTTATAAGATAGTGTTGTATTCCCATATCTGCCATACGAGGAATAGAACTGATTGCATCATTCGTATGAAGCGTAGAGATCACTAAGTGACCAGTAAGAGCAGCTTTTATGGCTATCTCTAAGGTCTCTTGATCTCGAATCTCACCAATCATAATCTTATCTGGATCTTGTCTTAGGATGGAACGAAGTGCATCTGCAAAACTGAGACCAACTTTAGGATTGACTTGAACTTGTTGAATAAGGTTCATTCTATACTCTACAGGATCTTCTACTGTAATAACCTTATCCTCAACATTTCTAAGTTCATTAAGTGCACCATAAAGAGTTGTTGTCTTACCACTACCAGTAGGTCCAGTTACAAGAATAATACCAAAAGGGGCTTGTAAACCTTTTAGAAGTTTCTGATAATTTGCTGTATCCATACCTGCATCTTCCAATTTTACTAAGGCTTTTTGTTTATCTAAAACACGCATTACAATAGATTCACCATATAAAATTGGCAGTGTAGATATCCTAAAATCGTATTCAAGTGCTCCAACTAGTGTTGAAAAACGACCATCTTGAGGCTTTCTTTTTTCTGCAATATCAAGATTTGCTAAAAGTTTAAGCCTTGATGCTAGTGGAGGGTATATATCTTTTTCAAATATAAACATTTCAGTTAACTTTCCATCAACTCTACCTCGAACAACGCAGTTCTTTTCTGTTGGTTCGATATGTATATCACTTGCACGACCTTGAATACATGTTTTTAAAACAACATCTATTAAAAGTAAGATAGATGAAGCCTCTTGTTGCTCCTCTACAGAGTTAATAGAATTGAGTTCATCTCTTATTTTTGCGACTAAATCTTTTACGCTGTTTTTGAGCTCAACTTTAAAGAGATAAGACTGAATCTGCTTTTTTGTTGCTACAGCCACTTTAAGTGGTTTTCTTGGAAAGAGCCTCTGCAGAGCTTCTTGAGCATCTATGTTGAGAGGATCATTAAAAGCAACAGTTACACTTAATTCATCTTCAGAAATAGGCAGAGCATTAAATTTCTTTAGCTGTGCTAAAGGGGCTCTTTCTGTTAGCTTATAGTCCATATCAATAGAGTCCAAGTCAATAAAGAGTAAATTCTCTTCTTGAGATAACTTTTGCAAGACAATGTGCTCTTTGATATAGTCATAATCATCTATGATTGAGAGTTCATAAACACCAGACCTGATTTGCTGCACTATAAAACGAACAAGCCTATCCATCGTCATAAAACCAGAGAGTGTTATATCTCTCAAAATCAAATCTGGGCTTATACTTTGTGCTAATAGCCTGTCAACTTGTCTTTGCATAATGGAGCCATTTGCAAGTAAATCCTGTGTAATTCTATCCAAAACAACTCCTACCAATAAACATGTCGCTTAAGAGTTATTGTATCGTAAAACTCTTCTATAACAATTTTGCTAAGCTTATCATCCTTAGTAAGATATAACTTATACGTCAATTTTTTATCTGTGTCATCTTCAAAAAGATAAAATGCTCTTGATTCATGCTCTCCAAGTTTTGCATAGAGGTCAAATACTTTTGAGAGGACATAGTCTGTGCTTGGCAAATCTAAAGAAGATAAATTATACCCATCTATCAAGGCGTGATAGAGTAATTTTTTTTGCATTAAAATGACAGCAAAGTAGGCAGAGTTTGCTCTAGCCTCAGCTGAGAACTTTAGAATTGCGATAGGAATAGATAATCTATCTAAGTAGTCAGAATTTAAGCAGGCAAACGCATATAAAGAGACAAACTCTTCATCATTTTTAAATCTGCCAAAATTATTGAAACCAATATCACATACATCTACATATTTCTTATTTTGATAAAGATTAAACATATTTTGTTTTATATCTGCGTATAAACTAAATGCAATAAATAGGGCAAGTATTATTTTCATTTGAATTTCCCTGATGTAATTTCATCCAATAAAAGCTTTGCCTGATTGGATTGTGAGTGTTCAACATATTGCTGGAGTGTCTTTACGGCCATCTCTTTTTTGTTGAGTTTCACAAGTGATTTCGTAAATATAATCCAACTTGCTTCTATATTGTTATTGAGTTCATTCGTAATTAAAGAGTAGTTATAGGACATATTATATTCTCCTATCTCATAATATTTTTTAGCAACAAAAAGACTCAGAATAGGATTGTTGCTTTTTTTGAACCTTTTAATAACAGATTGAATATCTTCTCGTGTATTTTGTCTTTTAATCTCAATAGAATCTACTTGAACAGTTTCTTTGATTTTAGTTTTTTCAGGAGCTTCATTTTTTGAAGTAGCTTGTTTATTAGCTTGATCAGTATTTGTACTTTTTTGCGTTTTTACTTGAGCCTTTTTATCCTCTTCATAGTATGGAAGAGCATTGTCATGCATACTATTCATAAATTCTAAAGAGGGAGACAAAACAATCTTTTTCTCTTTTAGTTTATTACTCTGAGCAAGATGCTCTTGCTTTAGATACATTTGCTCTATAACTTTGTCAATATCCTCAAGAGAGATAGTAGCCAAAGAAAGATTTTTATCTTGCGTTGTATTGAGCTCTTTTGTAGTTGGTTCAACCTTTTTTTCTAGCACTATGACAGAAGTTTTTTCTTGCTCAGGAACTTGATTATTACTATCTATGTACGAAGAATACTCCAAAATAGTAAGTACTATTATAAAAATAATCAGTATACTTATAATAATTACAGCATGTGGAATATAGGACTTAATTTTATAATTGAGCCACTTGCTCTCTAGTTCATGTATATTAAGCATTGATTAAACCTGTGTGTATTGCGGACATTTCAATTATTTTATGAGATACTAGACTTTTATTGATTTTCACTGGGTTGTTCTCTTCATACCATGTGTAAATATCAAATAGGGAGTATAAAAGTTTATTTGTATCTCTATAATTTCCTTTTGTTATTTTATGAATTAAGTTTACAGACTTATTTTGAAACATATTTGCTGCGTCAAAACAGTTGGCTTTCATCAATTTTTTTTGTATATATATTTTAAGCTCAGCACTAGACGCATTTTCTAACTCTATACTCTCCCAAATTCTTGTTTGAAAATGCTCTTTTGCAATAAGGTCTTCTTTCTCAGTTTTATGTAAAGCGATAACAAACTTTACCTTTCTTGTGTCCGAAAGTAACCTTATCTTCTCCATTAGAGCAGGGGAATAAAGTTGTGCCTCATCTAATAATACTAATGGAATCTCATCTATGAAGCTTTCATTCATAATTTTCATAAATTGTGTGAAATTTAATTCACCTTTATATTTTACATTGAGTAAATCTTGAGCAAGCGTTTTAAAAAATTCACTCTCGTCGAGTATTGGAGTATTGTAGAGATGAACCATTTGCAGAGTTGAGAGATCATGGTATATTTTTGTTAAAAACATACTCTTACCAGTTCCAGGCTTGCCATAAAGAAGTATCATTTTTAGAGGTTTCTTAACAGAGTCTTTAAGTGACTGATATATTGTTGAAACTCTATCTAACTGTATGTAATCTTTAGCATTTACAGTATCTAAAAAAACATTTTTCGAGTTTTGAAAGATACTTGACTTCATTCTACTCTTTCTCTATTTGAAGTTTTTTCATCATATTTGATGCATTATGGTCTAAGATAGCATCCGTTAGCCCTTCATAGCCTAAATCTGATAACGATAAACTATCATACTCTTTGTCAATAATATGCGGTTCAATTACGATAACAAGCTCTTGAACTTGCTTTATTTTACTCTCATACTTGAAAAAGTAACTCAATCCAGGGATGTCTCCTAAAATAGGAACTTTACTAGAGTCAATCATATGTTTAGTGTTAATTAAGCCACCTAGGATAATTCTGTTTCCATCTTTTACAGTTACAACAGAAGATAATTGACGACGTGTAAGGTCTGGCGGCATGACTCTTCCTGTTGAACCAGTTGTAATAGTTTGTGCTGTTTCTGAAAGGGATGGATTGATTTTAAGTGTAATCGTCTTATCATCTGCAATTTCAGGAGTAATATCAAGCAAAACACCTGCAAAAACTGATTTTACTTCATCGTTTTGTGTGGTAGAAGCAACTCCTCCACCAGAGCCTTGTTGGCTCGTTGATTGTTGAAGCTTATAAAAGTATTCAGTTCCAGCTGTTATGAGTGCTGGTTGATTATTTAGAGTGAGCACTTTCGGATTAGAGATTGAGCTTACATCGCCTTGCGTTTGTAAAAATTTAATCACTTCATTTAATGAGCCACCACCTTTAATGGTAACAAGATTTGCTACATTTTTGGCTTGATCACCCACAGTTGTAATCGAAGTATCTGTCCATTCAGTAACATTGTTTTTACTCATATAATCAACAGATAACTGAACATTTTGAAGTGCATATAACTGTTTCCAATCTATACCTGTTGTTTTGCCTTTATCCATAGTGACAGACAACAGTTGAACGTCAATTAGAACTTGCAGTTGAACTTTATTTTGTAATTTTTTTAGATAGCCTTCTAATCTTTGCATCTGCTTTATTGTCGCAGTGACTGTTATAAGACCAGCATTCTTATTGATAATTGGAGCTTCAGCCTGATACGCATCATTTGGTCGATTGAGAACTCTTCTAAATTCAAGATCCAAATCAGCCCAAAACTGTACTTCATCTGTTGACTCTATTTTCATCCCTGACTGCGCATTAGAACCGCTATCACTACTCTGTGTGGATCCACTTGCTGATGAAGTCCCAGCACTCCCTCCACTAGTTGCAGAAGAGGAACTAAGAGTAATATCCGTGCTCCCAGTTCCTTTTCTTTGTGATAAAATATAGTCAATACCGAAAACTTTTGTACTTAGGTATGAAACTTTCAATAGATTGTTTTCTAACTTATATGATAAGTTGTTTTCTTTTAAAATAATGTCTAAAACTTCATCTATTGTTAAATTTTTTAAGTGTGTTTTGTTAAGTTTTCTTTCCAAAAACTTTTCGGCATGTGGATCTGTGATAATGACACTAAATTCACACTCATCACTTAGTTGTTCTATAAAATCAATAATTTTTGTATCTTTTGTTGAGCTTATACTGAAAAGTTCATAAGAACAATCAGCATAACTGCTAGTTGACAATATAACCGCTAAAAGTGTTCCATATATTGAAGGATGTATTAATTTCATTTGTTATACCTACTTATTTTTAAATTTTAGAGTTTGATTCTTACTATTTGTTGATAGTAATATCTTTCTATTGTCTTTTTCTAAGATAACAGAAGTTGAGTGAATGCTTAATATTTTATAACCTTTTATAAAGTCATTGACCTTATACCATTGACCACCTATTAAAGCAGAACTATTCATAATCGCATCCAAATAGACATTTGGAATAGCACCTTTTGTGATTATATTTGCATCATCTTTTTTTACAGAGCTACCAGAGGATGAAGCAGTTTTGTACGAAGTTGGACGTTTAGTTCTTACTTTTTTAGTTTTTGCATTTAAAAAGATAAATGGGCTATCTAATCTGGCAATATTTTTGTCAATAATACCTTTTCTTGGAGTCTTGATGGCTTCTATTTGCTCATCGACCCATGAAAGCTCATTAGCACCAAGGGAGATAGTGACAAATAAGAAGAAAAGAACATTTGTATAATTTTTCATTAGTATGTAATCCCCCAAACTGAAATATTTAGATCTGTATTGAGACTCTTTTCTGCTTTGATGTTGAGTGCATGTATATCCACAACCAACTCACTCTGTTCAAGTGAATTAATAAACTTAAGCGTATTCTTGAAATCTCCAGTTGTCTCTAATGTTATGTTAAGTATATGCCCAAAGGACTGATTATTTAAAGCATACTTATTTGTAAAATTTTTAATTTTAATATCATATTTTTTTGCATTTATAGATACAGAATGTAGGTACTCACCCCAGCTTCTTTCATCATAAATAAGAGAAGATATTGTTTCGATTTTTGTTTTTATGTATTCATTGTTCTCTTTATGAGTTTTCATTTCAGCTTCAGCTTTTGATATCTCGTTTTCAAGAGTAATAATTTTACTTTGCGGATTGTATTGTAAATACATCTTATCCGCTTTTATTTTACCTGTAAGAGAGACAATTTTTGCATTTTGTTGTTTAAAGTCATTTTCAGAACTATCCCAAAAAAGTAAATAAGAAAATGCGAATATAACACTAAATAGCATAACGTATGTCATATATGTATCTTTTTGACTTTTCTCTTTAAAGATTAAGTCAATTTTTTGTAAGTAGTCTTCAATATTTAATTTCATAATATTCTCACTTTTAACTCAGCAAAGTATTTTTTATTCGCTTCTTTATAAGAAATCTCTTCTAAAGAAAAATGAAATTTACCCCCATAAATTTTTGTTAGATACTCTATCATTTGAGTTATTTTTTTATCATTAGATGATACAAGGTTGAGCTTAAAGTTTTTTGTACTATTGTCTTCAAAATATGACAAATCACTAACATTAACATTATACTTATTTAAATCCTTTGTTAAGAGAGCTAAAAGTTTAGATTTCATTGGATAATCAATTTTAACTTCATGAATTTTAATGAGAGTAGCTTTCTTCTCGTTGTAATTTTGTTGTTCTTTTGCTAGAAGAGCTAAAGTTTTTTCTTTGTCAGCTTCTCTATTCTTTATTGTAGCTTCGCGAGTCGTCTTTACAGTATGCAGTTCAGTATACTCTCCCTGTAAAAGTTCATATTGCAAAGTCTGTGCATAAGTAAGCGCCCAATACGTCACAGGGTAAATAAATGCGATAAGTAGTGATGCAACAGCAAGTAGAATAAGCTTGCCACTCTCTCTATGTTGAAACTTTGCTGGTCTAGGGAAAGTTGTGAAGTTACACTCATACCTTTCATTACTAGGTAATGTTGTATATACATGCATAAGCGCATGAATTTGATCTATGTAAGTACCTTCACCTTCAAAGCCATAATCAAATGCAAAATCACTACTTTTAATACTTAGTTCAACTTCAGCCATCTCGTCAAGTTTTGTGACCGTATAGACTTGTGAACCAATATATAAATGTTCTATTCTTTCTATTTCAAACGCTCTCTTAACGAAAGTTAGAATGTCATTTATATTTGCGAATATCTCTTTGTAAAGTTTTATTATATGTTCTTTATATTCACTCTTTGTATCTTTTAGATTTTCATTAGTTAAAAAATCTAAAAAATCTTCATACTCTATTCTCTCACCATAAAGTTCGCAAAATCTTTCGTGCATTTGTAGGAAAGAATATTTAATGGATTTTGTATAAACAAACTCTTTTTCATTGTAAAATGTAACAAAAGTATCATTTTCTTGAAAGTATACATAGCAGTGCACACCGCTATTTTGTACAATTTCTTTGGAGTAGAGTGACTTGAGTAATAGCGGTAATGGAACAATTATATCTATGTACTTTATACTATTAACTACATTTTTAAATGTTTCACTTATGATAAATGGATCAACTATAAAAACTTGAAAATGTCTATTGTCTTCATCAAGGTTATTAAATGTTTCAATATACTGTACTTGATAGCTGACTGCTTGATCTAATCCTAAATCATCATATATTTTATTATTGATTGCATCAAATAAATCTTCTTCGGGGATATTCTTTGTAATTTCTAGTTGGCTTGTGATAAAATCATTTGTATTTAAATATGAGATTACAAACTGATTTTTTATGTATTCAGGGGAGGTTGTCTCAGTTAAAAAACTAGACATACCGCTTAAATATGTATTTTTATAAGGGTTTGCCGAAACTACACTTGAGAAAGAGTGCTGATTTTCTTTATTCATCTTTTACAACCTATTTAAAATGAACCATTGACATGGAGCAAAATTCATCATTTTTATAAAATTCTATTCTATAGATACGATTACTTTTATCTACAGAAAATTTTTTGTTTAGTGAATCAAGGGATACTTTCAATCCACTCTCATCTTTGGTCTTCATAGAAGTAAATCCTATCACATTCACTCGAAAGTCTTGGCCTTCCAATATGATAAAATCGTCAGTTACAAAAAAATCTGAAACAGCACTGATAGTAGACAGAGTTCCGTCAATATTAACATCAATGTTTTTTGGACATCCCTCAGCAATTTTAAAGTACTGTGGACGCAATGTTGTTACATGCTGATTGCCTATATAAGCAAGATATATACCATTATCCTTATTTATACTTCCAAGTGGATGAGAAAACTTAAACTCATTCCTATTTGATTCTATCGGAATATAGCTTAAAGATTTTTTTATATCAGTGAAATCCAATACAATGTTATTATTGATAGTAAGGCTTCCATACTCTTGTATAAGGTGCCCCAGCTCTTTTATATCTAATGCGAAGTCTCTGGTATATGATATTTGCATTACATTCATAAACTCTTCTATAGCAAGAAGTTGATAAAAAACTTTTTCACTGAGTGAAGATAAATTTTTACTGCTCTCTATAGCAAAGGCCGGTTTGTTATTGGTAACTGCATAATATGTTAAAGAGAGACGCATATCTTCATCTTCAAATTTTGTATTTGTATTTTTAACATCAAAGCTATGGTGCTTTTGTAAAAGTTTTTTATTCATATTCGTTTTTACAGTTGAAGCTATTGTGTTTAAATCACCAAATGGCTGAAGTTGCTTTAGCTTTACTTGGTCGATGACACATGTTTGTCCCCATGAATTTGGATTAAAAATGTTTCCTTGATTTTCTTTTCGGTAAAAGCCATGTCCATCATGTAGGTTGAGCACTAAAGATACATTTTTAGAAAGAATTATCTCTTTAATCTCTTTTATTATCAGGGCATCTTTATCTGCTTCTTTTATGAAAGAAAACTTTCTATTCATATCCCCGTTCAAGCCCCTTGTGTCTGCTTGTATACTTTTTGTATTAAGATTTGGAACAATCCATAAGTTCTTGTTAGTAATTTTGTAGTGAGAAGCTAATATAGATGCTGCAAAATAACCTCCTGACTCATCTCCGTGTATTCCAGCTATAACCAGAAGTGTTGTGTTTGAATCAGGGTTTTCTTTTTTTATTAACTGAACAGTAGCCGTTGCTTGGGTGCATATTAGTATAAGAAAAAAAATATATTTAAAATAAATTAAATTCATAGGCGACATTTTATTTTTCTGTAAATATTTTTATTTGATTTTTTTCACCAAGTTTAAGCATTAAAGTCTTTTCCCCAGTAAATTGAAAACTCTCCGATGAATATATCTCTTTAAAAGTTAATTGGTAGATATTTTCTGTATTTGGATATGGAACTAGATTGATGTCATTAAAAATAATTGTTTTTTTCTCAAGTTTATTAAAGACTCTTTTTTTATATGTTTTAAAATCATTGAATTTCATTCCATCTGTTCTAACAAAGTCATCAGAATAAAAACCTAAATATTTATCTATATCATTATAAATCCAAGAGTATCTCCAGAGGTATAATTGAGACAAAATAGAAGTTACTACATCTTTAGGAACATCTTTGTGTACTGGTGCACTGTTGATAATTAATAATGTTTTTTTAATATCTATTTTTTTATCTAAGTACTCTATATTTTGATTGTTAATTGCTATACAACCTTTTGTAAATTCATCTCTTTCTTGTTCAGTTGGAAGCCCACGAATCCATATTCCTGAACCATTTTTCCCTCTATATCTGTCATATATATTTGGATAGGATGTAACAAAGGCTAAAGGGCCATAGAAGGAGTCTGGATTAGAAATTTTTTCAGTTAGGGTATAGATTCCTATGGGTGTTTTTAAATCTCCCTCTTTTGTCTTATCCCCTTTCTCTTTTCCTGTAAAGGCACTATAGTTTTGTTCAAACTTATAGGTAGAATTTTTGTCTTTAGTGTATAGGTTTAAAGTGGAGCGTTCTTTATCACAAGTGAGAACTTCTGAGTAGGATTCAAGGTATCCAAAAGTTGTTTTTTTGTCTTTTAGAAATTCACTCCAATACTCTTTCTTTGTAAGTTCCAAGTCCATTTTTTTTTCTATAGAATCAAAGCCGTTATTTCTATACTCAGTCAGTAAAGAGTTCGCATAAATAGAAACAGTTAAAAACAGTAATAGAAGAAGCTTCATGATTTATATCCTATCTCTTCTAGGAATGACTTGTCCTTTGACCACCCTTTTTTAACACTGACTTGCAAGTTTAAATATGTTTTTTTCCCGCTAAGTGTTTCTATCTTAAGTCTCGCGTATTGTCCAATACGTTTGATGGCTTCTCCACCTTTGCCAATGATAATCCCTTTTTGAGACTCTTTTTCAATAATTATTGTTGCATGAATTTTGTCTAAATTGTCCTCTTCTTTTATAGAATCAATAAGAACGTCGGATTCATAAGGGATTTCATCACTAATATTTTCAAAAATCGCTTCTCTTATAAATCCTGCATAGATATCACGCACAAGTTCACTGGTTAAATCTTCTGGATCATAAAGAAAAGGAGAATCAGGAAGGTTCTGAGAAATTACTTTTAATAAATCAGCGTGTCCAACTTTTTTTGGTATTGCTACAGGAATAAGCGCTTCAAAATGCTCCGCATAAGGAGAATAAGCATCAATCTTTTTGAAGAGTTTATCTTGTGAGACTTGGTCTATTTTGCTAAGAACTATGATATGTTTCACTTTATTGTCATTCAATTTTAGAAATTTTTCATAGTGCTCAAGGTTGTCAGTGACAGGTGCTAAATAAACAATCAAATCGCAATCACCCATAGCTTTAAGAGCTTCATCAAGCATAAATTGGTTTAATATTTTTTCTCTTTCATGGAGACCTGGAGTATCTACAAAAATAATTTGAGTATCTTCATGCATTACAATAGCATTAGACCTTTTTCTTGTAGCATTAGCTTTCTGGCTAACCATAGCTATCTTTTCACCTAAGAGTGAGTTCATTAATGTGCTTTTTCCTGCATTTGGACGTCCAATAAGAGATACGAAACCAGCTTTAGTCATATTTATTTACCCTTTAAAATTTATAATGCCACAAAGGGCATCTACTCTCCACTGGGGAGAATCTAAGAATAGCGTTGTTGCAATAGTAATCTTTTTTTGCATTATAACTATAAAATGTATCTTGATAAATCGTCATTTTCAACAATCGTATCTAATTTTTCATGCACAAGTTCAGAGCTAATTATAAACTCTTCTCCATTATGCTCATCAGCTTCAAAGCTAATATGTTCAAGAACTTTTTCAAGAACTGTATGGAGCCGTCTTGCACCAATATCCTCTGTTATCTCATTTGCACGATGCGCAAGTTTGGCAATTGCTTTAATAGCTTCATCTTCAAAAGTTACTTTTAAACCTTCAACACTTAAGAGTGCTTCATATTGCTTCAGTAGTGAGTTTTCTGTTTGTGTTAAGATTTTATAGAGGGTCTCTTCTGTTAAAGACTCTAATTCAACTCTTAAAGGAAATCTTCCCTGAAGTTCAGGGATTAAATCACTCGGTTTTGTTAAATGAAATGCACCTGCAGCTATAAAAAGAATATGGTCCGTGTTTACAACACCATATTTTGTTGTGACACTGCTCCCCTCTACAATAGGGAGGAGGTCTCTTTGTACTCCTTCTTTGCTTGGGTCATTTCTTCCTTGTGATTTTGCACTGATAGCGATTTTGTCAATCTCATCAATAAAAATAATTCCGCCATCTTCTGTACGTTTTAGCGCTTCATTATGAATCGTTGTCATATCAAGAAGTTTTGATAAAGCCTCTAGTTTTAAGAGCTCTTTGGCATCCTTGACACTCACCTCTTTTTTATTATCTTCGTTATTCATTGTTGTGAATATTTTAGAAAATGATTCTTGAACTTTTGCCATTTCAGGTGGAAGATTCGTGTCATTAAACTCAATATGAATTTTATCAATAGAGAGTTCAATTATTTTATTATCCATTTCCCCACTGTTGACTTTATCTTCCATGCTACTAAGAAGTTTATGATAATCCTCTTTTTTAGACTCACTTGCACTCTCTGGAAGAGGAGGGAGTAACTTTTCAACTATTTTATTAAGAACATAGTTTTCAATTTTACTTTTGTTCGCTTCTTCTTGTTCAGCTTTAACAATAGATATAGCATTTACAACTAAATCACGAATCATTGACTCAACATCACGACCAACAAAACCAACCTCTGTATATTTACTCGCTTCAACTTTAATAAAAGGAACTTTCATCATTTTAGCAAGTCGTCTGGATATCTCTGTTTTACCAATACCCGTAGAGCCTATCATCAAAATATTTTTTGGCATAATCTCATTTTGAAGTTCTTGGCTGAGTTGCATTCTTCTATATCTTGTTCTAAGTGCAAGCGCAATTGTTCTTTTAGCATCTTTTTGAGAGATAACATATCTGTCTAAATACGTAACAATCTCTTTTGGAGTTAAGTTCATACTCTGTTTTCCTCTAATGCAAGGGTTTTAATATTGTGGTTTGTGTATATACATAAATCGGCTGCAATATGTAAACTCTCTTTTACAAGCTCTTCTTCGTCCAGTGTGCTATGTTTTTTGAGTGCTCTTGCTGCTGAAATAGCATAGTTTCCACCACTTCCTATTGCCGCAAGCTCCCCATCTTCAGGTTCGACTACATCCCCATTGCCTGTTAGTATAAAAATATGCTCATTATTTAAAACAATCATCATAGCCTCTAAGCGGCGAAGAACTTTATCTTTTCTCCAAGCTTTTGAAAACTCGATAACTGATTTTAAAAGGTCACCTTTTTTATCTTCTAAAAAATCTTCAAACATATCAAAAAGGTTAAAAGCATCTGCTGTACTTCCAGCAAATCCAGCTAAGATTTTACCTTGACCCAAGGTGCGGATTTTAGTTGCATTCCCTTTAAGAACAGAGTCCCCAAAAGTAACTTGACCATCTCCACCAATAACAGCTTGATTTTTCCCTTTATAAGCGAGTATTGTAGTAGCATCAAACAAAACTTACTCTCCTTGAACATCCACATGCAGTTTTGCATGAAGTCCATGACCTAGTTTAAAATCCAAATCATGTTCGCCTACTGTTTTAATGGCGTTTTTTTCATTAATATGCTTTTTGTCTATTTCTATATCGTGTTGTTCTTTGAGGGCTGCTGCTATTTCATCTTTTGTAACTGAGCCGAATATATGACCATTTTGACCTAGTTTTTTCGTGATGATTATTTCACATTTATCAAGTTTTTTCGCTATCTCTTTAAGAAGGTTTACCTCTTTTTCAAGATTTTGAGCAACAATTAACTCATTTTGGGCATGTTGCGCTAAGATTTCTGCAGTTGCAGCTCTAGCAAAGCCTTTTCCAATAAGAAAATTTTTGCCATAACCATCTTTAACCTCTTTAACTTCGCCAGCTTTACCAAGAGTTTTGACATCTTTTATAAGTAGTACTTTCATGAATATCCTTTTAAATTATCTCTCTTTTTCACCACTAAATGAGACTATGCCGTGCGTTAAGTTTCCTATTTTAGTGTAGTTCATATCTTTTAAAATTCTAGCACAGTGAGCACTACGGCTTCCTATGTGACAGTAAAGAATGATGTTTTCATTTTTATCTAATTGAGCTTCATCAAGAGTTTGAAAAAAGCTACTTGTTGGAACGAGGGCATCCGCACCTTTGATGTGACCCATTTGCCACTCCATATGTTCACGAACATCTACAAGTTTGAAGTGAATCATACCAAGTTCTCTCGCTTCAAGTAGAGCAACCATCTCATCGCCATCAAGTTCACTTTGGTTAAGTAAAGATTCACACTCTGACTGCGTTAATCCACGAGAATGTGTGTGAACTACCTCTTCCATTCCAAGCTCCACACGCTTTGCAGCTGCAAATTCTGGAGTACAAAATATTTGACAATGGCAGACACCCTCTTCAGGAATCTCTTTTTCTAAAGCTGGTTTACATGGGCAGAGTCTATTTTCAACACTTTGTGGTTTTCCATCTACTTCTTCAACCATAAAGCAGGGACAAAATCTTTTGTTGTACATCATCTTGTGACGGGCAAGACCCATCTGTACACCTTCATTTATTTCTGTCTGTGGATTATATTCCCAGTTGAATTGTTTGATGACTTTATCTGTAAACTTAATAGTTTTTTCCATTTCAGCTTTAAATTCATCCGAATTCATGTCAATTCTTATTATACTCATCTTATTTTATTCCTAAGTTTATTTTTTACTTCTACGGGCTTTACCTTCGATTATAAAGCGTAAAGCATTGAGTTTTATAAAACCTTCTGCATCTTTTTGGTTATAAACTTCATCTTCTTCAAATGTTGAATACTCCGCATTGAAAAGTGATACATCTGAAGAACGACCAACGACCATGATGCTTCCTTTATAGAGTTTCAGACGTACCGTTCCTTGAACATACTTCTGTGTGTTGTCAATAGCAGCTTGAAGCATTTCACGCTCTGGAGAAAACCAAAAACCATTATAAATAAGTTTTGCATAACGAGGCATCATTTCATCTTTGAGGTGAGAAGCTTCACGATCCATTGTGATTGATTCAATAGCACGGTGTGCTTTTAACATAATAGTACCACCTGGAGTTTCATAGCATCCACGTGCTTTCATTCCTACAAAACGGTTTTCAACGATGTCAACACGACCGATACCATGTTTACCACCAATCTCATTTAAAGTTTTAAGGATTGTTGCAGGGCTTAACTCTTTACCATTGAGTGAAATAGGGTCACCATTTTTATAGCCTAGTTCAATATACTCAGCTTTGTCAGGCGCAGACTCTGGAGAGTTTGACCATAACCACATACTCTCTTCAGGCTCAGCACTTGGATCTTCTAAAATTCCACCTTCATAAGATATGTGAAGGAGATTGGCATCCATAGAATAAGGTGATTTTTTGCCTTTTTTCTCAATAGAAATACCATGTTTTTCTGCATAAGCTAAAAGTTTTTCTCTAGAGTTTAAATCCCACTCTCTCCATGGTGCAATAATTGTAAGAGTTGAATCTTGAGCTAAGTAACCCATCTCAAAACGAACTTGATCATTTCCTTTACCAGTTGCACCATGGCTTACACCATCAGCACCTGTGATTTTAGCAATCTCGGCTTGGCGTTTTGCAATCAATGGGCGAGCAATAGAAGTCCCTAAAAGGTACTCACCTTCATAAATGGCATTTGCTCTAAACATTGGGAAGACAAAATCTTTTACAAACTCTTCTCTTAAATCATCTATAAAAATATTTTCTGGCTTTATACCAAATTGTAATGCTTTTTTACGCGCAGGTTCTAACTCTTCACCTTGCCCTAAATCAGCTGTAAAAGTTACAACTTCACACTTGTATTCATCTTGTAGCCATTTTAATATAACACTTGTATCCAATCCACCAGAGTAAGCCAATACTACTTTTTTAACTTCTTTTTTCATGCAAAAAACCCTTTATGAGTAAAATAATAAGCGCGATTCTACAATAAAGTAGATTAATAATTGGTTAGTAAATAAGGATATGTGAAACTGAGGGGTAAAGATGAAGTGGAATTTTAAATGGATATTTTTTGATTTACTAGATAAAACAAAAGGGTTTTTGATTACCCTTTTGTATCAAATAATATACCAGTAACTTCCTGCATTTTTGGAAGAAAATCTGCCGCTTGTTCTGCTGGAAATCTTCGAATCATTTTGCTAGTTTCAGACTCTATGACAGAGACGAAAAATACATCTTGAGAATCGACACCAAATTTGATGTTAGTATTCATAGGAGCCATAGCATCATTGAGTTGTTTTACTAAATCCTGCACTTTCTCTTTTGAATCTATTTTTTGTGAACTTTGAGTTACCTCTTTTTGTAACTGTTCAACCACATTAGATTTCGAACTTTCTTGAACTTGTTGAGCCGCACTATTGCGCATCTCACCTATATTAACCTGTGATTGCTGTTGTTTTGCAACATTTGCTATACCATCCATTGTCTGCTCCTTTTAGATTTAAGAATACAATTTATTAGAAGGTATATCGACGGAAAAAAATATAACTTTAATGAAAAAATAAAAAAATTTATTTTGTAGCCATCTTTTATGATAATCTTCCATTTATGAATGAATATTATAAACTGCTCATGAGTGAGCCAATTTTAAAAAGGTTGTCTGCGATTCAGCTTATTGCATATTTTGGTGCATGGTTTAGTAATATCGCAATCTATACTTTGTTATTAGAGTTGAATGTCTCAGTAGAAGTCATCGCTTTTACAGCAATGCTTCACTTTTTAGCGGGGGTTATTCAAGCACCATTTTCAGGTTCAATTATTGATACTCTTCGACCAAAAAATCTTATGTTGTCGCTTATCGCGGTTGAAGTATTTTCTACACTCTTTTTGGTGTTTGTAAATGACATCAACGATTTGTGGCTCTTATACACGCTTATATTTTTTAAAATGGCAGCTGCTAGTTTCTATTTTACTACTGAAATGTCACTTTTACCAAAGATACTTAATGGGAAAAAACTTCAAACTGCAAATGAGATACACTCTATAATCTGGTCACTTTCCTATACATTTGGTATGGCACTGAGTGGCTTTGTAGTCTATTGGCTAGGTGTTAAAACCGCTTTTATTTTAGATGCTTTTTTGTTTATGGTAGGTTTTGTTTTACTCTATCAGTTAGAGATAAAAGTGGAGTTTATAAAAAGTAGTGAAAACTTATATGAAATGATGAGAGATACATTTAGGTATCTTAAAAGATTTCCACATGCCGTACATTTGATGTTGGTACACTCTTTTGTGGGCTTAACCGCCTTTGACGCACTTGTTGCTTTAATGGTAGATAAATATTATGCTTCAGTGATAGCAACCTCTTTAGCCCTTGGACTTGTGCATGCTTCAAGAGCGATAGGTTTAGTGGTTGGACCAATACTCTTTGCTAAATACATCAATAAGAATAAAAAAATCATTTACATCTTTATCTTTCAAGGTCTTGCTGTTTGGTTATGGGCGATGCTTATGAAAGATTTTTATCTTTCTCTCTTAGCAAGTGTGGTTGTCGGGCTTTTTACTACAACGCTTTGGTCTTATACCTACACCTTGCTTCAAAAAAATATAGAGCAAAAGTACTATGGAAGAATCGTGGCATACAATGATATGCTCTTTTTAAGCTCCGCTGCTTTTACTTCGTATGTGATAGGTTTGTTAGCCTCAAATGGTTTCTCTTTGGAATTTATCACCTTTTTAATTGGTGTAGGCTTTATGGTGGGCGCTCTCTATTTTGCTTGGATTTTAAAGAGTCAAAAGATTAAGGAGATAGAGTGAGTTTTGCGATTTTAGGTGGAATCCTCTTAAATATTGGTGCTTTCTTAACCTACAAAGGCAAAGTGTATGAAGCCGTTATCGTCTATCTCTTAGGCGATTTGTGTTGGATGTTTATGGCATATACGAGAAATGATTATCTCGGTGCTCTATTTATTATCATTGGAACAACATTTGGATTCTTGGCTTTTCTGAAGATGCGAAGAGGAGAGATGAATAAAAGTCTCAACAAAAGTGACAATGAATTATCTTCTTAGCGTTGCAATCAGTCGTTTTGTGTGAAGAAAAAGGGAGAGAGCATCTTCAATATTTTTACAAAGAACATCTGCATTGAAAAGTGCATCTTTAGCACACCCTTCATCGCCTAAAAGCGCTATAGAGACAGAGGCAAGCGCGAGCATCTCCTTGTCGTTGTTTCCATTTCCAATCGCCGCACACTTCTCTGCTTGGAGTGCTCTTATATACTCTGCTTTCTCTTTCGTATGGTCGTTACTTTTTAAGACTTTGATGGTTACTTGGGAAGATTCGAGTTGTTGATGGACAGTTCCAAAGGTATCTGCTGTGATGAGATGCAGAGTGTACTCTTTAGACAACTCCTTTAACAAACGCTTTACTTGAGGCAGAAGAAGCCCATCTTTGGCAATCGTACCATTGTAATCACACACAATATGTTGAATATTTAAAGTTTTAAAATTGGGTATCTCTATCATTTAATATCTCAATGCTATAATTTCGTCTCTACAGGGGAAGTATATCAAAACAAAAGGCAAAAAATGGAATCTATAAAACTTACTGAGTATAGTCATGGGGCAGGGTGCGGGTGCAAAATCTCACCGATGTTACTTGATGAAATATTAGTAACTTCAAGAAAAAGTATTGAGTATCCACAGCTTTTAGTTGGCAATGCAAACAAAGATGATGCGGCGGCATTTGACTTGGGCAATGGCACTTCGGTTCTCTCCACTACAGACTTTTTTATGCCAATTGTCGATGATGCTTTTACTTTCGGTCAAATTGCGGCAACGAATGCTTTGAGCGATATTTATGCAATGGGCGGCAAACCTTTGATGGCTATCTCTATTTTTGGATGGCCTATTGAGAAGCTCTCGGCGGAGGTTGCAAGAGAGGTAATAGATGGCGGACGCTCTATCTGTGATGAAGCTGGTATTCCCCTTGCTGGCGGTCACTCTATTGATTCTCCTGAGCCTATCTTTGGACTTGCCGTTACAGGTCTTGTTGAAAACAGAAATCTTATGCAAAACTCAAATGGCGAGGAAGATTGTTTGATTTTTATCACTAAACCTCTTGGTATTGGTATCTTAACGACTGCACAAAAACAAAAAAAGATAGAAGAGGGGCATATAGAACCTGCCATAAAAGCGATGACGACACTTAACAAAGTAGGTGCAGAATTTGCACCGCTTGAGGGTGTCATCGCTATGACAGATGTGACTGGTTTTGGTCTTCTTGGGCATTTGGTTGAGATTTGTGAAGCGAGTAATATCAGTGCAAATATCTGGTTTGATAAAGTTCCCCTTTTACCAAATGTTGAGAAGTATAGAGCGCTTGGTTGTATCCCTGGTGGTGCGCGTAAAAACTTTATGAGTTATGGTTCTAAGATAAGCGAGATGACGCAGCAACAAAGAGAAATCCTTTGTGATGCACAAACTTCAGGCGGTCTTTTAGTGATTGTGAAAAAAGATGGAGTCGATGCCTTTTTAGAGTTGGCACAGAAGTCAGCTCTGCATCTTGAAGCCATCGGTGAGACGATTGCGAGAGTAGAACATTTGGTGGTTGTTGCATAAATGTCAAATCTTATACTAAGTAGTGATTTTACCTCCATCGTTTTAAACAATACACCCCTTATCGATGTGCGTGCTCCTATCGAATTTGTAAAAGGTGCATTTCCACATGCCGTAAATTTCCCACTCATTAATGATGAGGAGAGACATTTAATCGGTATCAAATACAAACAAGAGGGAAATGCAGAGGCCGTCAAACTTGGTCATAAACTTGTTAGTGGCGAGGTGAAGCGAGAAAGAGTTCAAGCATGGAATGATTTTCTTGAAGCAAATCCACATGCCAAACTTTACTGCTTTCGAGGTGGACAACGCTCAAAAATAGCACAAGAGTGGATGGATGAGAGTGGAGCAGAGATAGTAAGACTTAAAGGTGGATATAAAGCCTTTAGAAACTATTTGATGCAAGCGATTGAAGAGTCGCCGACTCGTTTTGAGCCTCTTATCTTGGGTGGACGCACGGGTTCTGGAAAGACCCTCTTTTTGAAAAATATTAAAAACTCTATAGATTTAGAAGCCTTGGCAAATCATAGAGGCTCCTCTTTTGGTAGAAAAACCACACCGCAACCTACACAGATAAATTTTGAAAATGCTTTGGCGTATGATTTGATACAGAAGCTAGAAAAGGGTTTTAAAAACCTGCTCTTTGAAGATGAGGGCAAATTTGTCGGTAGTCTCTATATACCCAAAACTTTTGCCGCTTATTTATCTGAGGCACCTCTTATTATTCTTGAAACAGCCGATGAAGAGCGAGTACAAATCACTTTTGATGAGTATATTTTAAGTGCACAAGAGAGTTATAAAACCCTCTTTAAAGAGGCATATCTCAGAGAGTGGAAAAGTGATATCGAAAGTGCAATGCAAAGAATAAGCAGAAGGATTGGAACTCAAAGATATAAAATCGTTTGCGACCTCTTTGAAAATGCTTTCCAAGAGCAGATAGCAAGTGGTGGGCTTGAGGCTTATAAGGAGTGGATAGCCTATCTTTTAAAAGAGTATTATGACCCTATGTATGATTATCAGATATTAAAACATTCCCAAAGGATTGTTTTTAGAGGAACAGATGAAGAGGTTCGAAGCTATTTAAAAACAAGATTGAATCAGGAACCATTAGCATGATATACAAATCAAAAGAGGGAGATTTAGATCTCTCCAAACTGACACGATTATACCCTGCTGTAGTTGTCGATATGCAGGGTGAAGTGGCTGAGATGAGTCTGGAGTGGGTTGAACTTTATGGGGAGAAGGTAAAGCTTCTCTCTTACATATTAGTTTTTGACTTCACCCCTTTAAATGCAGATGTAAGGGAGAAGGTAACGCTCTCTTATGAGACAAAAGAGGAGCTTATCGCAACGATGAGCGAGGTAGCACAACTATTTCCAAATTAATTTCAAACGACACTCAAAAAGTCTTCTCTCTGGCAATTCCAGCTGCCTTAAAACATCTCGTAGATATACTTCAAATTCTTATAGATATGCTCATGGTCGGAATGGTAAGTGTCTATGCACTCGCGGCTGTTGGGATGAGTATGCAGTTTATGATGATTATCAATGTCCTCATGACGCTCTATGTTGTTGGTGGAAATGCACTTATCTCTCGTTTTATAGGTCAAAGAAGAGAGAAAAGAGCCTCCGCACTTCTTTTTTCACTTGGAATCTTCGCAATTGTTCTCTCCGTGTTTGTATCTATTGGCGGCTATTTTGGAAGTGAACTTATCTATAGCATGATGGGTGCTGAGGCAGAAGTTGTGCATCAAGGCGCACTCTATTTTAAAATATTGGCATGTGGAATTGTAGTCATCTTTATAGATACACTTCTCTACAATGCCCTCTCAGCCGCAGGAGATACGAAAAGTTCGCTCTACATCAAACTCTTCTCAGCCGCACTCAACGCTTTTTTAAATTATGTTTTTATCTTCGGTCACTATGGTTTTGAAGCGATGGGTATAGAGGGCGCGGCGTATGCCACTGTTATAGCTTATACTTTTAATGTTATTGCGTATCTTCTACTTTTAAAGATTCCACCCTCAACCAAGGAGGGCAGGCGTGCTAAACTTACTTTCATCCCAATTATCCGAATAAAAGATCTCATCAGAGCTTGGCATATAGGCTGGAGTGCTGCTTTGGATAGGGGAATCTCTAGCATATCTTTTCTCTTTTTTGTCTCTATCATTGCCGCGTATGGAACTGCGGAGTTGGCGGGGTATCAGGTTGGACTTCGTATCGAGGGAATCGCCTTTATGCCAGGTTTTGGTTTTGCTATTGCCGCGATGGCTTTAGTGGGGCAAAATCTGGGTGCAAACGATAAGAAAAAAGCGTATGATATGGGGATTATAAGTGGAAGAGTTGCTTATATGTTTATGGGAAGTGTCGGTATTTTCCTTATCTTTTTTCCAGAGTTTTTGGCAGGATTTTTCACACAAGATGCCGCTACGATTGCGGTCGTATCTCAGTACCTCATTCTTGTCGGATTAGCACAAATTCCACTTGCAATCGTCTTTGTCTATTCGTCCGCACTTCGAGGAGCGGGAGCTACTAAAATAACGCTTTATATCAACGTGCTCTCACTCTGGTTTTTAAGAGTTATTCCCTCCTATATCGCCTATAAACTTGGGTTTGGAATCATCGCTATTTTTGTTATTATGAATGTAGAAACACTCATAAAAGGAGTGCTCTTTTGGTACATTTATCAAAAGAGAAGTTGGCTAGATATCAAAGTTTAAACCTCTTTGCGGTAAAATCGCAAATTATTAATTTGGCATGTGGAAATAGAGAATGAATCATGAAGCGTATGAAAAAGCAGTAGAACAACTAAACCTTTATTCACATCACTACTATGTTTTAGATGACCCTCTAACAACGGATGAAGTGTATGACAAGCTCTACCATGAGGTTGTCGCGTATGAAGAGAAAAACACGCAAAAAATTCTACAAAGCTCTCCGACACAAAGAGTTGGCGATAGTATTAGTGAAGGCTTTATAAAGGCTTCACATCTCTCCCGCATGTGGAGTTTAGAAGATATTTTTGATGCGGATGGTTTGCGCGCATGGCTCACTAAAACCTATAAATTAGATAAAAATATCTCCTTTTATTGCGAACCAAAATTTGATGGGGCGAGTCTCAATCTTATCTATGAAAATGGTCTGTTGATGCAAGGGATTACACGCGGCGATGGAACTGTTGGAGAGTTGATTACTCAAAATGTTAAAACGATTCGTTCCATTCCCTTGTCCATAGCACACAAAGAGCGTATCGAGATTCGTGGTGAAGTTGTGATTTTTAAAGATGAGTTTGAGAAGATAAATGCTAGACGAGAAGAAGAGGGTGAAGCTCCTTTCGCAAACCCTAGAAATGCGGCAGCTGGCAGTTTACGACAGTTAGACTCAAGCATTACAGCGGCTCGAAACTTAGTCTTTTTACCTTATGGTGTTGGTGAAAATGCGCTAGAGCATAAACTTCTGAGTGAGAAAATGGAGTATATCTATTCACTCGGATTTAAAAAACCACCTGAGCGTTCCACATGCCAAGATTTCGACTCGATTGAAGCTGTCTATGAAGTGATGAAAAAAGATAGAGAGCGTTACTCGATGATGCTTGATGGCATGGTTATAAAGGTGAACGAGATAGCTTCTCAGATAGATATGGGCTATACTGTAAAAGTTCCCCGTTTTGCAGTTGCTTATAAATTTCCTGCAGTAGAGAAGATTACGACGGTCAAAGAGATAGTGCTTCAAGTGGGACGAACGGGAGCGGTTACTCCTGTGGCGATAGTGGAGCCGACAGACATTGACGGAGTTATCGTTGAGAGAGCAACACTGCACAACTTTGATGAGATAGAGAGAAAAGATATTCGTTTAAATGATAGGGTTATCATCTTACGAAGCGGCGATGTCATTCCAAAAATCATCAAAGTTTTGACACATGAGCGCAACGGTAGTGAAGTGATATACGAGAGACCGACACTCTGCCCAGTATGTTCAAGTGAACTCTTGGATGAGGGCGTTTTACTTAAGTGTCAAAACCTTCAGTGTGATGCACGCGTTGTCAACTCTATTTACTATTTCGCTTCAAAACCATGTTTAAACATCGATGGTTTGGGAGATAAAATTGTAGAGGCGCTTTATACCTCAGGCTTGGTTAGAAGCGTCATTGATTTGTTTGATTTAACGCTTGATAAACTTTTGGCGTTAGAGGGCTTTAAAGAGAAAAAGTCTCAAAATCTGTTGAACTCTTTGCAAAATGCAAAAGGGTGTGACTACTGGAGATTTATAAACGCTTTAGGGATTGAGCATATTGGAGAGGTCGCTTCTAAAACTTTGAGTGCAAACTTTGGAAGCAGATTTTTAGATGCGAGTAAAGAGGAGATAATCTCCTGCGAGGGAATTGGCGAAGAGATGGCGGAGTCACTCTTGGAGTTTATTCGTGTCAATAGAGAAACCATCCTCAAACTTCAAGAGATTTTAGAGCCACTTGAACCGATACAAAAAGAGGAAGCTAGAGAGAATCAGTTTAAGACAAAAACTGTGGTACTCACAGGAACGATGAGTGAGTCAAGACCTGCGATTAAAGAGAAGTTAGAAGCGTTGGGTGCGAAAGTCTCTGGTTCCGTCTCTAAAAAAACAGACTATCTCATTTATGGCGAAGATGCTGGCAGTAAATATGATAAGGCGATAAGTTTAGGTGTAGAGTGTTTAACGGAGAGTGATATGAATAAAATGATAGAAGAGAGTGCTTCATGAAAACAGTTTTTATACTCTTAATCTTTTTCTCTGCATTGATGGCAGATAGAGATGGAGGTCCCTATATCGGGGTTGGGTATGGTACTTCAACGTATGATGATGCCGCTTTATATAATGCACTTATAGAAAATAGCTCAGGAGCTGCAACCTTCTATTTTGGTGCTTATATCAATAAACACCTCTCAGTAGAACTCTCTTATGCAAGTTTTGATGCATGGCACTTTCAAAACGGATACCAAACGGATATAAATACAACTTTAGGTTTTGGAGCTTTAAGTGTGAGTACCTTGGCGCACTATGCTTTTTTTGATGATAGTTTGGATTTTTATGCTAAGTTTGGTGTGGGCGAGATAAGCCTTGGTGGCTTAGAATCCAAAGGTTTTACAATGCTTTATGGTATAGGAGTAGGGTATAGGTTGAACAAATATATGAGTCTTAAAGTGGCGTATGACATCTATACATTCAGTTATGAAAAAACAAGCAGATATGATATGCAGATAGATTATATGTATAGCGCGATAGAGGTGCAATTTTGATAAGAGTTGATAATTATTTAGTAGAGAACACTCTAGCAGGGAGCAGAACAAAAGCGCAGGCTATGATAAAAGAGGGTTTAGTAGTTGTCAATGGCGAAGTGATGTTAAAGCCTTCACTCAAAGTCAGCAGCAGTGATGAAGTGAGAGTCAAAGAGCATAAAGAGTATGTCTCCCGTTCAGCACACAAACTAGCCTCATTTCTAGATGAGTTAAAAATCGACATTAACTCGAAAGTGGCACTTGACATCGGTTCCTCAACAGGCGGTTTTACCCAAGTTCTTTTAGAGTACGGTGCAAGCGAAGTAACCGCAGTAGATGTGGGAAAAGAGCAGTTACATGAGACTCTGAAAAAGGATGCTCGTGTGCACTCCTTTGAGAGTTGTGATATTCGAGATTTTAAGAGTGAGAAGCAGTTTGATTTAGTAACGAGTGATGTCGCTTTTATCTCACTTCTCAATATTTTAGATGATGTAGAACGATTGGCATGTGGAAATATTATCCTTCTCTTTAAACCACAGTTTGAAGTGGGGCGTGAAGCAAAAAGAGATAAAAATGGTGTAGTCACAGATGAGAAAGCCATACTCAAAGCGATGGTAAAGTTTGAGGATGCTTGTAGTATTAAAGGGTGGAAACTGATTTTAAAATCACCTTCCAAACTGACAGGCAAAGAGGGAAATCTTGAGTACTGTTACTGCTATGAAAAATAGTACATCCATCGCTATCGGCGGTTTCGATGGAATGCACATCGGACATCAGCATCTTTTCTCTGCTTTAGGGGAGAGGGGAACTATTGTGGCGATTGAGACGGGGTATGCAAACCTGACACCTAAAAGAGAGCGAGAAAATTTTACCCATTATCCTATTATGTATATTGAACTTGAAGCTATTCGTCATTTGAGTGGGGAGGAGTTTATAGCGTTTTTAAAAGAGAAATTTCCAAAGCTTCAAAAAATCGTTGTCGGGTATGATTTTCAATTTGGAAAAAACAGAAAACACGCTGTTGAAGATTTGAAAACTCTTTTTGATGGAGAGGTGAAGGTTATAGATAAAGTGACTTTTGAGGGGGAGTCTGTACACTCCAACAAGATACGAACAAAACTTCAACTCGGTGACATTAAAGGTGCAAACGCATACTTAGGACATAACTACACGATAAAAGGTGAACATATCTCTGGACAAGGGATTGGCACTACAGAGTTGGTTGCAACAATCAATCTTCAAACAGATGGATTTTTAGTTCCAAAAGAGGGTGTTTATGTGACACTTACCCGTATTGATGATGAAGAACATTACCATCCATCCGTCTCTTTTATAGGACATAGAGTTACAACGGACGGCTCATTTGCTGTAGAGACGCATGTTCTCGATGGAGAAGTTATCTGCAAAGAGAGAGCCAGCATCAGTTTTGTGCGTTTTATACGTGACAATAAGAAGTTTGAAACACTTTCAGAGTTAAAAGAGGCTATCAAAAAAGATATAGCGGTTGCCTCCAAAGAGTTACAATTTTTACAATTATAAATAAAGAGAGAAGTCATGGATAGAGTGTATTTACAAAATGGTGAGCAAATAGACTTTGACTTTTACCAAAACGAGAAAGATTTTGTCGTAGATGAAATCCCACTGGGCGAGTTTAAAGGCAGAGGTAATTTCATAATCCTGCATGTGAAAAAAGTGGAACTTACAACATGGGATATGATAGCAGTCTTTGCAGAGTTTTTAAAAGTTCCAGCACAAAAGATAGGCTACGCAGGGCTTAAAGATAAACATGCAACGACAACGCAGTACATCTCAGTGGAACTCAAATATGAAAAAGAGTTGAAAAAGTTCCGTCATCCTCAGATAAAGATACTCTCAACGCAACACCACACAGAGTCTATTCAGATGGGTGGACTTGCGGGGAATCGTTTTAGTATCAATCTCTATGACATCAATGATATTAAAGCAGGGCGTATAGAAAAACTTGCAAGAAAAGCTGAAAAAAATGGGGTTCTTAACTATTTTGGTTATCAACGCTTTGGTCGTGATGGCGATTCAATCAATCAAGCAAAAGAGATGATAGCGGGCGAACTGCATGTAACAGATACAAAACTAAAAAAGTTTTTGATTTCAATCTATCAAAGTACTTTTTTTAATGAATGGCTTAAAGAGAGAGTTGCGTTAAGCGGTGAAAGTGAGCAGTTCAAACTTTTGGAAGGGGATATATATCTCTCAAAAGATGGAAAGTTGATTACACCTACAGCGCCTCCTCTTAAAGATTTTCAGGCAAGAAAATTAGTTCCTACTGGGCTTTTATGCGGACGAGGTGTTTATAGATCTCGTGGGGAAGCAAGAGAGATAGAGAAAAAGTATGATGATGAATTTTTAGTGGAGAAAGGTCTTCGACGAGAAGCTGTAGTATTTCCACATGCCATTGTATGTAAGTACAACAAAGGCTTTGGCGTGCTAAATATCTCTTTTACTCTCCCAAGAGGCTCCTATGCAACAGTCTTTTTAGAGAGTATTGCAAATAAGAACTTCACTGCAAAAGATGTCAAAAAAAGTTAATCCTCTTTTTCTTCTCTTTGGCATGTGGAAATTCCACATGCCAATATAAATTTTAAAATGTATATAGAATATTATAATTATTTAATACAAGTTAGATTATAATCACGTAATTTTTCAAAAGGGAGCTTTTCTATGCCAGAATTGTTTACATTTTTTGGTCTTGTTGGACACGATAAGATTTGGATATATATGACGCATATGCTACTGTCAGTCGGTATTGCTATTTTACTTGTTAAGGTAGCTATGGCGAACCTTCAAATGGTTCCAAAGGGAACTCAAAACGTTATGGAAGCATACATCGCTGGTGTTCTAAAAATGGGAACGGATGTAATGGGTCATGAAAATGCACGTCGTTATCTTCCTCTTGTAGCGACTATTGGTCTATTTGTTGGAATCGCTAACTTAATCGGTGTTGTTCCTGGCTTTGAAGCTCCAACAGCATTTTTAGAAATGCCTCTTACTTTAGCTCTTGTTGTATTTGTTTACTATAACTTTGAAGGTATCCGTCGTCAAGGTGTTATAAAATACTTTAAGCACTTTTTAGGTCCAGTTTGGTGGTTATATTGGTTAATGTTTCCAATCGAAATAGTATCTCACTTTTCTCGTTTGGTTTCTCTTAGCTTCCGTCTTTTCGGAAATGTTAAGGGTGACGATATGTTCTTGATGGTTATTCTTATGTTGGCTCCTTGGTTATTACCAATGATTCCTTTTGCTCTTCTTACTTTTATGGCATTTTTGCAAGCGTTTATCTTTATGATGCTTACGTATGTTTATCTTGGCGGCGCAGTAGCTGTTGACGAGCACTAAAACCACTCTTTATGCAAAAAGATAAATTCGATAGAATTATAAGCTTTTTGCTCGGAGCATCATGGGCAATTGTCATCTTTGGTGCTTTTATAACTTTTAACAGCTTCCTTGTCTTAGGTTTTGCTCTCTCCCTCTTTATAACAATCGCTTTTGTTGTTCTTTCGCTTTTTATGATATTAGCACTTGATGCTTTTTCTATTAACAGACAAAGATTACTAGAAGCTCAAAAACAGACAAAACTTTTGGCAAAAATCTACTCTAAACATACAAAGTGAAAATTACTTACATCTAAATGAGCTCTGCTGTAAGCTATAACTTCAGAAATAAGAGTTACAAAAAGTATCATATCTCACTGAAGTGAGAGTGTTGAGTGAAGTAGTTTTGACTAAAGAGGGTAGTTTACTCGTTTTATACCTATGTTTATGTATGATTTTCTCACAACTTAAATCTATTATTAAAGTTTTTACAGCCATTTATACATAAATCTTTTTTTGTTCCTAATATATCGAGTTTTTATGGATATTTTAGGAAGCAATATTTTTATTGAGCAAAGAAGTATTGTTGGATATGGGAATATTTGTAACATATTAGTGCTACTAATAAATAATATTTTAAATTATAGATAGTGGTTTTATTCTAGGAAAGCAATATAAAATATTATTATAAAAGGGAAGAATTGTAACACAATGCCGTCATCTAGAATATATAACTTTAAGTTATAAGTACTTGTTACTTTTTTTAAATAGAATAACAAAATAAAAAAAAGGAGAAAATATGGAAAATTACAGCCGTAGGGGTTTTATTGGTAAAGCGGTTGGTGCTGTAGCAGCAGTAGGCGCGATTGCCTCATTGACCGCTATGAAAAAAACCTGGGATCCACTGGCAAGTACTAAAGCCGCAGGTTTTACAACTCTTGATATGTCAATTTATAAAGAGGGTGAGATGGCAGTTGAAAAATGGAGAGGAAAGCCTATCTTTGTTTTGAAACAGACTTCTGAAATGTTAAAGACCCTCACAGCTAAACAAAAAGAGCGTATTGTTATGGTTGGAGATGAAGGGTTTCTTATCAATATAGGTATCTGTACGCACCTTGGTTGTATCCCTGCCTATCGTTCTCAATCAGAAGATTTTTTGTGCCCGTGTCATGGTGGCATGTATGATCATTCTGGCGATGTAATTAAAGACCCACCTCCAAGAGGATTTGATATCCCTCCTTTTAAGATAGATGGAAAGAAACTTGTCCTTGGGGAAGAGGGACCTGAATATAGAAAAATGAAAAATAATGGCATTACGCTATAAACTAGAGGAGGATAAATGACACATTCTACAAAAGAAATAAGCCAAGATGATGGATTGAATCAGGCTACAATAGAAACAAATGAAGATAATGAATCAAATCATAATTCAACTGAACATGCCCATAGTCCTGTACTAACTTTGGATTATTGGTTCTCTAGTAAATTCAATTTTATTAGAGCTACGGGGATGGTACTTGCAGTAACAATGGTTTTACTGTTAATATCTGGAGTTTTTTTACTTATGTATTATCAACCAAATATTAATACTGCCTTTGATAGCGTGAACTACACAATTATGACAGAGGTTGAGTTTGGATGGTTGTGGAGACATATTCACTCTGTAGCTGGATCGGTAGGGTTCATGATTTTGTATATTCACATGTTTGTAACTATCTATGAAGGTCATTATAAAAAAGGGGGTCGTGAGACACTCTGGATGTCTGGAACGTTTCTGTTAATTGCATATTCACTTGAATCATTTTCTGGTTACATGCTACCATGGGGACAGATGTCGTATTGGGCTGGTTCAGTTATTACTAATCTTTTTGCAGGTGGTTCTTTACACCTTGATGGTTTAGTTCAGTGGGTTCGTGGAGATTATGTCATGGCACAAGCATATTTGAATAGATTCTTTATGCTTCACGTAGTGGTAGTACCTGGAGTGATTATTGGTCTCCTTGTTTGGCACTTTCCACCAAAATATACATCTGTTAAAAAAGGTGGTTCAAAGCTTTCTGCATTTGCGAAAAACTTTTACTCTAAAGATATAATGCTTATAAGTATGTACTTAGTATTTTTCTTTTACTTAGTATTTTTTAATTATGGGTTTTCTATGGAAACAACTAACTTTGAAATAGTAGATGGACTAAAAACACCTGCACATATTTATCCAGAGTGGTATTTTTTATGGTCGTATGAACTTCTTCGTCCATTTCCTATCGATCTAGGTCTTATTGTATTTGGTATTTCACAAATTATTTTCTTCTTTGTGCCGGCTTTAGATAGAAGTCCAAATGCTGTTGATGCATCTCGTCGTGGCTTATTTAAATATTGGTTCTGGTTACTACTTATTGATATGATTGTACTTACATTCCTTGGAAAGCTTCCACCTACAGGTATGTACCAAGTTACTGGACTTATAGCTTCTCTTGTATTCTGTGCACTATGGATGGCACTGCCAGTTATCACAAAATTTGAAAAAAAGGTATAGGAAAGAGAATGAAAACACTTATAAAAACGATTGTAATAATATTATTTACTCTTTTGACTTACTACTTACTTGAGGTAAGTGCACACTCTATATTACATAAACATGTAGAGGGTGATAATTTTGCTTATGCTGATCTTGAAGATATGAATAAAACAGGTAATGTAGCACGTGGAGAGGAACTTGTGATGGGAGCTGGTGCTTGTACAGGGTGTCACTCTATAGAGGTTGCTGGTATGTCAGCTCCAATGGATGCTAATATGGCTGCTGCGACTTATGGTGTTAGACCACCTGATTTAAGTAATGCTGGTATTATTTTTGATCCTAAATTTTTAGCTAATCTTATTAAGAATCCTGCACATGCTCTGAAAGTTGAACATAAGTTTAATGCAGAAAATGGTAAAGAATTTCCGATGGTATCTTTCGGTGGAGCCGGTGGAGATATAAACCAAGAGGTAGCTGATATGGTTGCTTATCTTCAATCAATAGCAACAAATAAAGAAGCTGTTAGTCCTAAAATTGCGTTTGAACAAGCATGTGGAAGATGTCATGCTAATCGTTATGCTTCATGGACTCAACTTGGAGAACGTCCAACTTTCAAAAAAGAGCAAGATGCACTTCAGTTCCAAATGAATCTGCTCGATTATGAAGATAGCTTAAAAGGATATTTGGGTAAATTACCACCTGACTTAAGTACAATGATTCGTGCACGTAGTGCTCACTATGTAGAAACATTTGTAGAAAATCCAGAGAGTTACATAAAAGGCACTCCGATGCCTCGTGTTGGTCTTACTAAAGATTCAATGGAAAAAGTAATCGAGTATCTTTTAGATACTGGTGATGCAAAACGTAAAGAGATTAAAACAGTTGGTATCTATACGATGTTATTTCTCATTAACTTTACAGCCTTAGTGATTGTATGGAGAAAGCAACTTTGGAAAAAGTATCTTTGGAAAGATGAGGAGTAAGTAAAAAACTTCTCTCTTGTTCCCCTTGCGGGAACATATATAGTAAAAAATAGTTCAAACTCTTCACTTTATAAACCTCTATTTTCTTCATATAACTTTCCTTTAGAACCTAATAATAATTAAAATCATTTTATGAGAGTTAAAAGCTTTAATTAGTTAGAATAAGTAACTCATTATTATTGTCATAGAATATGACACAATTTAAGGAAATACATGTTTGAAGTAGTTATAGGTCTTGAAGTACATACGCAGTTAAATACAAATACAAAACTTTTTTGTTCTTGTCCAACGAGTTTTAATCATAAACAAAATACAAATACATGCCCAACATGTTTAGCTCTTCCTGGAGCTTTACCAGTTTTAAATAAAGAAGTTTTACATAAGTCGATTATGCTTGGAACTGCACTCAATGCAACGATAAATCAGACTTCTTACTTTGATAGAAAGTCCTACTTTTACCCAGACTCTCCTAGTGCATATCAAATCACGCAGCTTTATACTCCTGTTATCGATCATGGAACACTTAAGATTGATTTTGAAGATGGTACGCATAAAATTATTCGTGTAAATCGTGCACATATTGAAGCAGATGCAGGAAAAAATATCCATGATGGCGATATATCAAAAGTGGATTTAAATCGTGCTGGAACTCCACTTTTAGAGATAGTTTCAGAACCAGATTTAAGCAATGGCGAAGAGGTAGTTCTTTATCTTAAAAAACTTCACTCTATCATTCGTTACTTAGATATTGGTGATGCAAATATGCAAGAGGGCTCCTTTCGTGTGGATGTAAATGTTTCTATCCGTCCAAAAGGGGATACAAAACTTTATACGCGTGTAGAAATAAAAAATATAAACTCATTCAAATTTATTCAAAAAGCGATTGAACTTGAAGTGGCTCGTCAAGTAGAGGCTTGGGAAGATGGTGTGTACGATCAAGAGATTTGCCAAGAGACTAGACTTTTTGACCAAGTAAAACAAGAGACACGTTCAATGCGTGGTAAAGAGGAAGCTGCTGATTATCGTTATTTCCCAGAACCTGACCTCTTAAAAGTAAGTATCAGTAATGAAACACTCGCGAAGTACTCTAAAATACCTGAGCTTCCAGATGAAAAAATGGCTCGTTTTGTAAAAGAGTATGGCATGAACGATTACAGTGCAAGTGTTGTGACCTCTTCTGTAGAGATGGCACACTTCTTTGAAACTATGATGGCATGTGGAATTAGTTCTAAAAATGCTCTTACTTGGCTCACAACAGAGCTTTTAGGTCGTCTAAAAGGGGATGTAAATATTACAAATTCTCCTGTAGATGCTCAAAAACTTGGCTTTTTAGTCAAACGTATCGAAGATAAAACTATCAGTGGAAAAGCTGCAAAAGATGTGCTTGATCATTTGATGGAGCATGACGAAGATGTGGATAGTGCTATTGATACACTTGGTTTAAAGCAGGTAAGTGACACAGGGGCTATAGAAGCTATATGCGATGCTGTCATTGCTGCAAATCAAGATAAAGCAGAGGAGTATAGAAGTGGAAAAGATAAACTTTTTGGCTTCTTTGTTGGACAAGTAATGAAAGAGTCTAAAGGGAGTGCAAACCCCCAAACCGTAAATGAACTTTTAAAAGTAAAGTTGGGGTAAATGAATGCTCTAAAACGCTTAATCCTCGATGCATCGTATCACTTAAATACATCGGATTCTTACCAAAAGAAAAAGCGTTTTTTTTATAATCTTCTTGAAAATGATAAATACAGATATAAAAAGTATTTTGATTTAGTGATGATTACACTTATTTTTATAAGTGTAGCTATCCTTATACGTGGAGTTAAATATGAGATGAGTGACTCTCTTATTTTCTTTAACTCCTATGTTATATCCATCTTTTTCTTAATAGAATATCTCCTTAGATTGTGGCTTACAAGTAGTATTACAGATACGGTGATAAAACGAGATGAATATGACTCTCTTTTAGGCAGAGATATTCAATTAAGCAAAGTTTTTTCTCAAGTTCTCAGAGATAAATTTAGGTATATTTTTTCACTAAGAGCGATAATTGATTTATTGGCAATTATGCCTTTTTTCCATGAGCTAAGACTTCTTCGAATTTTCATACTTTTTAGAATTTTTAAGCTCTTTCGATATGCAAAAAGTTTTCAAATGCTCACTTCTGTATTGGCAACGAAAAAAATTGAATTTTTAACACTTCTGATGTTTGCTTCAGTTGTTATATTTGTCTCCTCTATCTTAATCTATGTTATGGAAGCTAACAATCCAGTCTCTCCAATCAATACACTCTTTGATAGTGTTTATTGGTCTGTTGTGACAATCTCAACAGTTGGTTATGGCGATGTAGTTCCTGCAACAAGTGAAGGTCGATTTGTTGCAATGGCAGTGATCATTGCAGGTATTGCTGTTTTGGCATTTACTACTTCTATAGTTGTTTCAGCTTTTACGGAAAAACTCGATGAAATTAAAGAAAATAAAGCGATAGAAGATGCTTCAAAACTAAAAGAGTTCTACCTTATATGTGGTTATGAAGATGTTGCAAGACTCGTTGCCTTGAAGTTGATTAAAGATAAGAATAGGGTCATCGTTATTGATGAAGATTATGAAAGAGTTGAAAAAGCCAAACAAGATGGCTTGATTGCTCTTTGTTACAACCCTGGGAGTATATCGAGTTATGAAAAACTGCATATCAATCTAGCTTCACAGGTTAAAGTAGTTCTTTGTCTAAGAGAAGATGATGTTGAAAATGTCTATACAGCTTTAACGGTTAGGTCTCTATGCAAAGAGGTACATATTCTATCTCTTCTTATGAATGACATCAATAGAAAAAAAATGATTTTTACAGGTATAAATGAGATTGTTTATCCTCAAGAACTCATAGGCATGATAACAAGAGAGTTTGTTGGTCAGACTGTGGCTTTTGAAGCGATTCATGCACTTAGGAGCGATCAAACCAATTTTAATATTGAAGAAATTGCTATCACTGACTGGATTCTCAACAATTTTACACTTGTTGAGCAGTTAGATACGAAACGCTATAGAGTTGTATTGTTGGGTATCTATAAAAAAGAGAAGAGTAGATTTTTCTTCAATCCATTAGACAGTACGGTTTTAGAGAGAGGAGATTATTTTCTTGTAATAGGTCTCGGTGTTTTTATAAAAGAGTTTGAAAGATATTTACAAAAAAAGAGTTCAGAATGAAAGAGACAACTGCTTTAATATTTGGATTTAATAAATATGCTATCGAAATAGCAAATAATGTAGTCTCAAAATATAATGATGTAAAGATTTTTAGTCTAAACCAAGAGGATGTGCATAACAAAGATTATGACATTACCTATTTCGATTTAAGTGAAGATTGGAATGAATTAGAAGCGGAGTTTGATTTAGTAGAATCATTAGCGTTTTGTGTTCTTGAAGATGATGCTCAAAACATATTTTTAACGATATCTCTACGTTCAAACTTTAAAGACTTAACACTTATAACAATAGCTAAAGATATGGAGAGTGTAAACAAACTCAATATGGCAGGTGCAAATAAAGTAATTCCTTTAGTTGAAACAACTGCTGAGATTATCACAAATATGATTGAAAAGCCTATTGCCACAAAAGTTTTACATAGTATTTTATATGAAGAGAGTGACCTTAAAATTGCTCAAATTAAGGTGGAAAATGCAACTTTTTTTCACGGTCAATTTCCTGTAGATATAGAATGGAGCAGATATAAAGGTATAATCGTTTTATCGATAATGCATGAAAATATGAGTAGTGATTTTATTTACTCTTCTAAAGCAAAACACCACGAAATAAAAGATGGGGATATCTTTGTTGTTGTAGGTTATGAAGCTGATATAGTTGAATTTGAAAAGTTAATAGGGAGCAGATGTAATGTCAGTTGGAATAATTGGGGCAGGTAAGTGGGGCACAGCTTTAGCTTACGCACTTTCTCAAAAAAATGAGGTCTATATAAGTTCAAGAACGCCTCAAAATGTTGAAAATTTCATCTCACTAGAAGAGATTCTTAAGTGTGAATACTTGGTCATAACAGTGCCTGCACAACATGTATCTGCGTGGCTTGAAGAGAAGTTTGTGTTTTCAAATCAGAAAATATTGGTTGCTTCAAAAGGGATAGAAGCTTCAAGTGGAAAGTTTTTAAATGAGATTTATGAAAAACATATTCCACATGCCAATATAGCTTTTCTCTCTGGTCCATCTTTCGCTGCTGAAGTGATGCAGTCTCTACCAACTGCTTTAGTGATTAACTCCGAAAATGAAGCGTTGAGCGAGGAGTTTGCTTCTTTTTTTCCTTCGTTTATAAAAGCTTATACCTCTACAGATGTTGTGGGGGCAGAGGTAGCAGGGGCGTATAAAAATGTTATCGCCATCGCCGCTGGAATTTGTGAAGGTTTGGGGCTAGGAAAAAATGCAGCGGCTGCCTTAATCTCTCGCGGTCTGGTTGAGATGCAGAGATTTGGTTTGAGTTTTGGTGCAAAAGAGGAGAGTTTTATCGGCCTTAGTGGAGCAGGTGACCTTTTCTTAACTGCTTCTTCAAACATGAGCAGAAATTTTCGTGTTGGACTTGGTTTGGCATGTGGAAAGTCCAAAGAGGAAATCATAAAAGAGATTGGAGAAGTGACAGAGGGGATTGGAACGGCGTACGCATTGAGAGAGATTTCGCAGCAAAAAGATTTATATCTTCCAATTGCAAAAGAAGTATATGAGATGTTAGAAGGAAAAGACCCCTATGCAAGTTTAAAAGATTTGCTCTCTAAATAAGGAAAGATATGTTTGAACATAAAGAACAGTTTATAAAGATATTTATTGGTGTAGTTATAGGCTTTGTGATTTTTGGTGTCTCCCTTACTATTTTTAATACTCAGCAAGCTTCACTTTTAGGTTTGATAGCTTTTTTAGTTACTTTATGGACGAACGAAGGCTTGCCTCTAGCAGTTGTCTCTTTGCTCCCTATTATTCTCTTTCCAGCTTTTTTTATTTTAGATACGAAAGCAACAGCAATCAACTATTCGCATCCTATCATTTACCTTTTCTTAGGTGGTTTTTTACTCGCTATTGCAGTTGAAAAAAGTCAATTACATATTTGGCTTGCCGAGAAAATGTTGACTATTTTTCCAGACACACCAGCAGGAATGATTTTCTCTTTGACACTCACCGCAGGACTCCTTAGCTCGCTTCTCTCCAACACAACTACTACGCTCCTTTTAATGTCGATTGCGCTTTTTATTACTGATAATGTACAACTAAAGATGCGATTTGCACTCGCTATAGCGTATGGGGCAAGTGTCGGTGGAATCCTTACCCCAATAGGCACTCCACCAAACCTTATCCTTTTTGGAATTATGCAAGAGAAGGGGATGGATACAATCGCATTTTTTCAGTGGGTGTGGATGGTTTCTCCTCTTGTTTTTTTAATGTTTGTCGCTGTCAGTATGCTTTTGAGTATTGGGGTGAGAGACGTTGAAATTCCAAAGATTGAAGCAAAAGCATCTCTGGGAAAAGAGCAGAAAAAAGTACTGTTTCTTCTGGGTGCCTTAGTGATGTTGCTTCTTGCAAATGCTCCAATGAAGCCTTTTTGGAATGGCTTAGGAATGAGTGAAACAGGGATACTCTTAAGTGCAGGCCTACTACTTTTTATGCCTCCGTTTAATATACTTGATTGGATGGAAGACAAAGCAAAAATTCCTTATAGAATTATGTTCTTGTTTGGCGCAGGTTTCTCCATCGCAAAAGCATTTAGTGCTACAGGGCTTGCAGATGCGGTTGCATCTTATCTCATTGTAATGACAGATTTTCCTCCAATCCTTCTCCTCTTTTGTATTGCAATGCTTATAACTTTTACAACAGAGATAACATCTAATACAGCACTTATATCTATAATGCTTCCTGTTCTTTATGCAGTCTCGGAGCAGACAGGTATCAACACGACACTCTTTATGATGGTGGCAACGATTTGTGCAAGTTATGCCTTTATGCTCCCTATTGCAACCCCTCCGAATGCAATAGCCATGAGTAGTGGGGTAGTGGATGTTAAGAGTATGATACGCTATGGAGTTGTTTTGAATTTTGTAGGTATTTTTCTCATAGTGATGATAGCGCACTTCTTCTGGAGCGCGATTATTTGGTAAGTTTTTTTTATCGCATAGTTATATTTTTCTGATAAAATTAGAGAGATTTTAAATAAAGGTGTATTCATGGTAGTTCATATAGTGATGTTCAAATTTAAAGATGAAAATAAGGCTTTGAATATAGCAAAAGTACAGCGTAAATTAGAGAAACTAGAAGTAACAATACCTTACTTAAGATCTATAGAAGTTGGTATAAATTTCAACGAAAGTGAGAGAGCTTTCGACCTCTCTTTATATAGTACTTTTGAGAGTGAAGAGGATTTGAAGGCGTATGCGATTGATGAAAACCACTTGGAAGTTGTTGAACTGATTAAAAGCGTTACGCTTGAATCGAAGGTCGTTGATTATATACTCGAATAAGTTGAGTTTAAAAGACTTAAGCAGAGACATTAATTTTTATACTGCACCGTGTAGCTATGAAGTTTCTGTTAGAATATAAAATATTAATTTCAAGGAGACTATTATGAGTGAGCCAAGATTAGAAGATATAGATGACTATGATACATTAAAAGGTAAGAAGAAAAAAGTAGTATGGATTGTTATTATTGTGGGACTTGTTTTAGGTGCTATCTATTCCATAGCCTATAATATGTATGATTATGAAGATAAAGTTGAAACTAACGATATTGTTAAAGAACTTCCAGTCAATCAAAATATCATAACAAGATAGGTGTGTAATATATGCTAATGACCATTGTCACTCTCTACACCCTTTATGTGCTTCTCTCAATCTATGTAAGTGTAATGCAGATAGGCTATGTCAATAGTGCCAAAAGGCAGGCACCGATTTTACTCTCATGTGAAGAGTTCTTAAAGGCAGGTGACTACTCTGTAGAAAAAGAGAAGATGTCTATTCTTAGTACTTTTGTAGATTATCTGCTCTTTATTGCATGGATTGGTTTTGGAATATCTTTTTTATCCTCGACTCTATCTTTTGAAAATGAGGCGCTTTCAACAATAGCTATTGTCATGGGATTTGTGATGATGAACTCCATCATCTCTCTACCGTTCTCATATTATGAAAAATTTGTTTTAGATGCGAAGTATGGGTTTAATAAATCTACAATTTCGCAGTATATTAAAGATACGCTTATCTCTTTTGTAATGTCGATTATTATTGGCTCTTTAGTCATTTTTGGCATTTATGAAATTATCTCAAATTTTGACTATTGGTGGTTATGGAGTTTTGTTTTTATCTTCTGTGTTGTAATTGCAATCAATGTTTTTTTCCCAACATTTAGAGCACTTTTCTTTGATAAGCTTTCCCCTCTGGACGATGAAGAGTTAAATGCTGAAATAAAGAGACTGATGGATCAAACAGGTTTTGTAAGTTCGGGCGTTTTTATAAGCGATGCGAGTAAAAGAGATGCTAGACTCAATGCCTACTTCGGTGGCTTAGGAAAAACGAAACGCGTTGTACTTTTCGATACACTCCTAGAAAAACTCAGCACAAAAGAGCTCTTAGCTGTATTAGGACATGAACTTGGACACTTTGCACATGGAGATATTTATAAAAATATCGCTTTAGTTGGGGGTATGCTTTTTGTGATGTTTGCTCTTTTTGGAAATATACCAGAATCACTTTATCTTGAGATGGGTTTATCTGAGTCTCCCTATTTAGTGATGATACTTCTACTTCTGTTTATGCCAGTACTTGGTTTTGTTATGATGCCAATAATGGGACTTGTAAGTCGTAGTAATGAGTACGAAGCAGATAAAACTGGAAGTGAACTGGGTGGTCCCGCAGGAGGAATTGAGTTAGCGAATGCACTTCAAAAATTAGTGGCACAGAACAAGAGCTTTCCTCTTTCTCATCCTCTGTATATCTTTTTTCACTATACCCACCCTCCAGTTTTAGAGAGACTCAAAGCTTTGGGCGTAGATATTGGAGAGAGAGATAAAAGTGCTTTAGAGGGAAAATGCGAAGCATTCTAGTAGAAGATGTTTTAAAAGAGATCACATCGACGTTGAATCCTCTCATTGAGAGAGCATCGAGAGAGGCACAACTTCTTTTGATGGCACATCTACAGTGCGATGAACTCTGGCTTATGAGCCATAAAAAAAGTGAAGTGAAAGATGTGGATGCACTTTTTAAATGGGTCGCAAGAAGAGCTGAAAATGAGCCTTTAGAGTACATCACAAAGAGGGTAAGTTTCTATAGTGAAGAGTTCTATATTGCAGAAGGTGCCTTGATCCCTCGTCCTGAGACAGAACTTTTTATAGATAAAGTGGTTGAAACTATTTCAAATCCACATGCTAAAATGCGCTTTGTAGAAGTAGGTGTGGGAAGTGGAATTATCTCTATTATGCTTGCTTTGAAGTTTCCACATGCCAAGTTTATAGCAGTAGATATTTCACAAACTGCACTTGAAGTAGCGAAAATAAATATCAAAAAATTCTCACTTGAAGAGAGAATAGAGTTGCGTTTAGGTTCACTTTTAGAGCCAGTAGAAGAGGAGTTTGACTATCTGATTTCAAATCCTCCCTATATACCTAACAGTGCAGAACTCGAATCCAACCTCTCCTATGAACCTCAAAATGCACTCTTTGGTGGTGAAGTTGGCGATGAAATTATTAAGGAGCTTCTTAACGATGTATTAAAGCGAAATATTAAATTTTTTACATGTGAAATGGGTTATGACCAAAAGGATAAGATTACAAACTTTTTAAAAGATAAAAAATTTAAAAATCTAAACTTCTATGAAGACCTCAGTGGTTTTGATAGAGGTTTTACACTAGAAATATAAGGGTAAAAATTGAGTAAAAAAATATATTTTGATTTCGGCTATCTAATTTTAATTGCAGCAACTTTGGGAGCTGTAATAGTTTTGGGTGCATTAGTTGCTCCTACAATTTTTAGGTCAGAAAGAATTTTAGTAGATATGGTTTTAGATAATTATAATGCTGGAATTATTATGGGGCAAATTTTTCATAAATTTTCTCATTGGACTTATTTTGTGGCATTCAGTGTTGTTCTTTATGAACTAATAGCGTACAAAAGAGGTGAAAGAGATAGCATTGTTTTTGCAAGTGCTGCTACGGTTCTTTTTAGCTCTTTGATGTTTGGTGCAGTTTATGCTCCGAAGATTCTTGATATGCAGGCATTAGGTGTTGAAGCAACACAGAGTGATACTTTTAGAAATATACATATAGCGAGTGAAATCGATTTTAAAATTTTAGCAGTGGCACTTCTTGCTCTCTTTGTAAGAAGATTGATGCTTCTAAGACGAGCTTAACTCTAATTTAACACTATTTAGGTAACATTTATTCTATTTTACGACTTCTTTTTTAAGGTATTTTGATGTTGCTTTCTAAACTCATTTTTTTAACAACTGCGCTTCTTATTTTTACCCTAAATTTGAGTGCGCAAGAGCCACTTAGTGAAGCTATCAAGCAGAAAAAAATCTATCCAATCGGCAAAAAAATCTATCATAAGATGTGTAATCACAACATAGATTTCACTCACTACACCTCTAGGGATGCACTGAAAAGATCTATCAATGATGAGAAGTTATGTAAACAACTTGGAGAGAGAGAACTTGAAATTGTAACACTCTATTTATGGGATATTCAAAGAAATGCTGGAGTGAATGCTTTAGATGAAAAAATAGTGCTCACTAAAGATGAAAAATGCCAGATTTGTGGAATGTTTGTTTATAAATATCCAAAGTGGGCGGCTCAGATTTTTTATGAAAATGATAAACACTACTCGTTTGACGGTGTAAAAGATTTAATGAAGTACTATTTTCAAAATAGAGAAGCTATCTCAAAAATATTAGTAAGAGACTACTACTCTCAAAAGGCTATAGAAGCACGTAAAGCTTTTTTTGTTCTAGGGAGTGATGTTTTGGGTCCCATGGGAGCAGAACTTATCCCTTTTGAAATAGAGAGTGATGCCAAAACATTTTATATGGATCATAAAGGTGTGAAAATTGTAGAGTTTCATGCGCTAAGTGCAGAAGATGTGTATGCGATTGATGGCAAATAGCTATACAAAAAAGAGTCGCTTGCTCTTCTATATATTTCTATCTCTCTTCTCATTTTTAGTGATGGAATCACTCTATCTGTGTAATACCTACTCTATGAGTTCTGCCGCTTTTGAGAAAAAGAGTGCATTTGTAAAAGTAAGTGGACTTCCAGACTTGGCACTCTCAACAGAGGCTACGTATGTACGCCATCGTAGCTTGAGTGATTTGTTTAGTATCTATAAAGATGATGCAACGCTAAGAGAATATTTCCCTTCAACCTTTGTTATTTCACACTCTCATATTATAAATCCACATGCCAAAAAGATTTCAAATGAAAAGTAAAATCAATCTCTATTTAATAGAGTTCGCAATCAATGCAATCCTAAGAGCGAAGTATAAAAACTTTTTTATCGTGACTATCTTTACCCTTTTAACTTTCCTTTTAACCTCAATCTTTTTCATCACGAACTCTGTGCGTTATGAACTCGATTCAACTCTTGAGGCTCTTCCTCAAATCACTGTACAAAAAATGAAGGCAGGCAGGCAGTATGAGATAGATGTAAGCGTGGTAGATGGAATCCTTGGCATTGCAGGTGTAACGCAGGCAGAAGCCAGAGTCTGGGGCTATTACTACTTTGAAAAGGCGGGTGTAAATTTTAGTGTTATGGGAATCAACGAGTATGAAAACCAATATAAAGCTAGTTTTACAGAGCTTGTAGAGAGTGGCAAGCATACGCTTTACGGCACTTCTCAGATGATGATTGGACAGGGTGTAGCGAAGATAATGAAGATGAACTACTACAAAGAGTACTTCAACTTTATCAAACCTGATGGAAGATTGAAAAAAGTAGAGATTGCAGGAGTATTTGATAGTGACACAAATTTAGAGTCTAATGATATGATTCTTATGTCACAAGATTTGGTACGAGAGATTTTTGAGATTGAGGAGTCCAAGGCAACAGACATCGTGGTTCATGTTGCAAATCCTGAAGAAACTACTACAGTTGCATCAAAAATAAAATTGATGTACCCAGATACAAGAGTGATAACAACAAAAGATTTGAAAGTGAGTTATCAAAATATTTTTGATTATAAGAGTGGACTCTTTTTGGCACTTTTTATTGTGACTCTCTTTACATTTTTTATTATTATTTATGACAAATCAAGTGGTTTGAGTAGTGAAGAGAAAAAGGAGATTGGTGTTTTAAAAGCGATTGGTTGGAGAGTGGATGATGTTCTTAAAGAGAAGTTCTATGAATCGTTTATCATCTCTCTCTTCTCATACACTCTTGGTGTAGCTCTCTCATTGGCGTATGTGTATCTCTTGAAGGCTCCACTCCTTCGAGATATTTTTGTAGGTTACTCACAACTTAAAACAGATTTTGAATTGCCGTTTGTGTTTGATATTCAAACACTTTTTTTAGTCTTTTTTCTGAGTGTTCCCATTTATGTGGCGGCAACGATAATCCCTTCGTGGAGAGTCGCAACCCTAGAAGCAGATGAAGTGATACGATAATGATAGAGCTAAAAAATATAACAAAAGTTTATGAACTAAACAGACACGATAAAGTGATTGCTTTAGAGAACGTCAACCTAGCGATAGAGGAGGGTGAGCTCATTGTCTTAAAAGGTGCAAGTGGAAGTGGAAAAAGTACAATCCTTTCACTTATAGCAGCGCTTAGTAAACCTACAAGCGGTGAAGTGATGGTGGATAAGAAGCATATCTCAAAACTCCCTGATAATTTCGCCTCCATCTATAGAAGAGATAACATAGGTTTTATTTTTCAAAAATACAATCTAATCCCCACACTCAGTGTAAAAGAGAATATTTTACTCCCTCTAATTCCTTTAAATCCACATGCCAAAGAGGCAGAAGATAAAATCCAAGCTGTAATGCAAAGGTTTCATATTGAACACAAAAAAGATGCAATGGTTCGTCAACTCTCAGGTGGAGAGCAACAGCGTGTTGCCATAGCCAGAGCCAATGTAAATAACCCAAAAATCATCATAGCAGACGAACCCACAGCCAATTTGGATGAAAAGTTGTCTGAACACTTTATAGAGATATTAAGAGAGCTAAAAGCATTAAATAAGACCATTATTATAGCAACCCATGACCCACTCTTTTTTGGACTTGATTTTGTGGATAGAGAGATAGAGATTCATAATGGAAAAATACTTTTATGATCTTTATGCCAGAGGTTTTAACGATACTGATATTAAATGTAATCTTTACATTTTTTGCTCTTATCGCTTTTGTGTTGAGTGTAAAGATATATAGAAACTGGGATTTAACTTCCACATGCCAAAATCAATACAAACTTGAAAAGCAGAGTTTTTTAACTGCAACTATCATCAAGTATATTTTTGCAATCAAACTACCACTCTTTATCTTTTTTATCTTTACTCTCGATAAGATTTCTCATGTGCTCTCAGGTGCTATGTGTGCAGCGGGCGTAGTAGATGCGACAGAGTATGGGAGCTACCTTCTTATATTAAAGTTAATCAACCTCTATCTCTTTGCCTATTGGCTGGCACTTCATAATGTAGATATAAAAGAGGAAAATCAGCCCTATACAAAATTAAAGTTTGCTGTTTTTATTGTAGCCTTTTTCTTTTTGATGACAGAGATTGTTTTAGAGGGATTGATGTTTGGTGCGATTGATATTGATAAGATGCTTAGTTGCTGTGGAACGCTCTATTCAACTACATCCACTTCCTATCTTTCAAATATTTTTCTTCTTAAAACATCACTTCTATTGAGCATATTTTATGGTAATTTTTTATTTATCATTATCTCTTACTTCGTAAAAAAGAGATACCTTTTTGCAATAAGTAACTTTCTCTTTATTGTAGTTTCTATCCTCGCAATTATTGCTTTTTTTGGAACCTATATTTATGAACTGCCGACACACCATTGCCCGTTCTGCTTTTTACAAAAAGAGTACCATTATGTTGGTTATCTCTTATATATATTTTTGTTTATAGGCACTTTTTATGGCTTAAAAGTAGGGTTTATAGAAGTAACAAAAAAAGAGAAGGAGCAGAACTTTACTATCTCTATGTTTTTCACTACGTTGTTTGTGTTTGTTTTAACGCTCTACCCAATTGTCTATTTTATAAAAAACGGAGTTTGGCTTTAAAGAGATTGCACTTTTGAAGTTTTAGGAGTGAAGAGGGTTTTCTAAAGGCAAGGAGCGACTTTGCCTTTAGATGTTTAAAGAGTGATGGAGTGCTTGATTAGTCTTGTTGCTTTCTCATATAAGCTGGAATATCTAAATAGTCACTATCAAAATCTCCACCTACGATAAGTCTTGGGCGAAGCATAGCTTTTGGAGCTTTTGGTGTTTCACTTACATAATCATCATTGTTTTGACCAGCACTTAAGTTTTTCTCAAAGCCAGTAGCAACAATAGTTATTTTGACATAATCCTGAGGAATAGAGTCATCCGTAGAAGTTCCAAAAATAACCTCTGCATCTTCATGCGCACTCTCATGCACAACATTCATAGCATCAGAGATTTCCATAAGTGGAAATTCAGGGTGCATTTTAAAGTGTACTAAAACACCCATCGCACCATTGATAGACATGTTATCTAAGAGAGGTGATTCTATGGCTGCTTTAATAGCTTCATAAGCAGCATTTTCGCCCTCAAATTCACCAACACCCATAAGAGCCATACCTTTATGACTCATAACAGTTTGTAAGTCGGCAAAGTCAAGGTTGATGTCATTCTCTCCACTTGAAAGAATAACACCTGATGTTCCACTCACTGCTTGTGCTAAAACGCTATCAACTATCTTGAAACTCTCTTTGAGACCAAGTTTTTTATCTATGATAGATAAAAGCTTGTCATTTGGAATTACGACGATTGAATCACTCTCTTTTTTAAGCTCTTCAAGCCCAGCTTCCGCAAGTTTAAGACGTTTACGACCTTCAAATAGAAAAGGCTTTGTAACGATAGAAATCGTAAGAGCTCCAACTTCTTTAGCAATTTGAGCAACGATTGGAGCAGCACCAGTTCCTGTTCCGCCACCAAGTCCTGCAGAGATAAAAACTATATCTGCACCTTCAAGTGCACTTCTGATTTCATCATAATTTTCAAGTGCAGAATCTTTTCCAACCGATGGCTTCATACCTGCACCTAAACCTTTTGTCAGTTTAGTACCGATTTGAATTTTACTTGCAACATTCGTTTCTGATAAAACTTGTGCATCTGTATTGATAATAATCATCTCAATACCGCTGACACCCTCTTTTATCATATGCCCAATCATGTTTCCGCCACCGCCGCCAACACCAACAGCTATAATTCTCGCTCCGCTAACATTACTAGTTTCATTCACTAAAAATGGTTCCATCTTCTCACTCCTTTAAAATAACTGGGTTGCCCAGTTCCAAAATTTGTTTATAGCTCCAGCCTCATCACTTTTCTTCTCTTTGCTAGAGTCTATACTAACCATTTTCTCGCTTGATACCTTGTTTTTTAACTCAGCAATTGGGATTTCTAAATCATCTGAAAAATTGATATTTATCTTTTCAGTTGCCGCTTCATTTGAATGTCGAACTCTTTTATTTACATCTATCTCATAAGGTGTATAAGAAAATGTTGCGTACATAACAAGACCTATCGCTGTAGAATACTCTGCTGTGCGTAAATTGTCAAATAGACCATCCATCTCTATTGGTCGAGCCAATCGAACAGGGATAGAGCCAAAAGTAGCAATAGCTAACTCTCTGATACCATCCATTTTTGAAAAGCCACCAGTAAGAATCACTCCTGCCCCGATTTGATTTTTTAGCCCACTGTTTTCAATGAACTGCGCTAAAATCATTAAAGTCTCTTCAACTCTAGCGAATATTACATTATGCACTACTTCAAGAGAAACTTCATGTGTTGTATGCTCATCCCCGATAATAGGAAGTTCTATAAGCTCATTTGTAGGTGTTAAAAGTGACCCATAATTGAGTTTTACAGAATCAGCAACATTGAGTGGAGTGTGAAGAGCCATTGATAAGTCACTTGTTACATGGTTCGAACCAACACCTAAAAAGTCATTGTATCTGATTGAGTTTCCAGAGTGAATGATGATGTTACTTGTGTTTCCACCCATATCTATTACCGCAACACCTAACTCTTTTTCATCACTGTTAATCGTTGCAATCGAAGAGGCATAGCCACTTAAAACTACATTTTCAACTTCAACACCAGCACCACGAACTGCTTTTTTTAGGTTGTTGAGATTTGATTTTTGTGTTGTTATGATATGCGTTTCAACTTCAAGTCTTGAAGCATTCATCCCAAGTGGGTCTTCTATAAAGTCTTGGTCATCAACTTTGAAGTTAAATGGTAAAGCATGGAGAACTTCATACTCATTAGGGATATTTGCATTGTATAAAGAGGTGTGCATCACTCTCTCTATCTCTTTAAAACTAATCTCTTTATTTGGAATATTGACAATTCCATTGGAGTTTAAACTTTTCGTGTAAGCCCCAGATATAGAAACGATAGCGCTTTTAATATCACTTCCAGAAACTCTTTTTGCATCTGCAACAGCAGAAGCGATGGATTTGGAAGCTAACTCTATGTTTGTTATGCTACCTTTTTTTAGACCTTGAGCCTTGGTTGTTCCTGCACCGACAATTTGAACAGAATTGTCATCATTGACTTGCGCAATAATTGCACATATCTTTGTAGAGCCAATATCAATGGCTAAAACAGTTTTACCCAACTTAGAGTCCTTCGATAAAAATCTCTGTTTTATACTTGTTTCTCAGGTTTTTTAAAAGCCCTTCGTTAAACATAGCAGTCTTCATTTTTAAAACAGTATCATCTTGATTTGTGTTAGTGTTATCAAGCAGTTTTTGTTCCAAAATATTGAATAGAACCACTTTTCCATCTTCAAGTGAGATGAAACCTCTTTTTTGTTGTTGCATAAAGAGTTGCTTTAAAAATGCATCAGCATTTGTTTGTGTAAGATTTGTTAGTTTTGCTGCATCATTTATTGTTATAAAAGCAGCAGTTTTACCATTGAATGTATTTACTGACTTTTTCGCAAGTTCTAATAGACTTGATTTTTTTTGCTCTTTCACGTAAAGAGGTAAAACTTCTGCTTTTGCTTCTTCATAGGTTTTTGATGTTGCTGGATTTACTTTAGTGAGTTTAAAAATAAAGTATTCATTTCCGATTAGGATAGGTTTGAGAAATGGAGCAACCAAAGATGCTTCTGATAGTTTTGCTAACGTTTCGTCGTTATAAGGGTTATGTGACGCCGATACCTTGTCTGTAAAAATTTTCTCTTCACCAGTTAATTTTTCTTTCTTGTATGCTATATAGGTTCTTAGAGCTAACTCTTTTGCATCTTTAGCACTCAGTTCTACTATGACAGCTTCTTTTGCTTTTTCAAGAGGAAGAATTTTTGCATCACTTCCTTTGAAATGTGTTTTGTTTTCCTCATAATATGCATTGATTGTCGCATCATCATAACTGTTAGTGTCTGTTTTTTGTTTGATATATTCAAGCTCATAACTCACTTCACTCATAAAGTTTTGTTGCATACTTTCCCAAAAAGGTTTTAAAAGTTTATCTGAACTATCCACAACGATTTGTTCATCATTTAATACCTGATAGTTTATCTTATCTGCAATATTTAAGAGTATGTCTAAAACTGCTGCTTCATTTTCATTTGTTTGTATAGGAAGTAGTTTAAGTGTTTTTTGTATTAAAAGTTGCCTCTTAACATCTGATTCATAATCTTTCATGCTTAAGTTGTTTTTTGATAGAACTTGTTTATAGATTTCCTTGTCAAAGACACCTTTATCAAAAAAGTATTCTTGAGTTTTTATTTCTGCTAAAAGTTCTTGGTCGCTTATTTGTAAATCATAAGAGGATGCTAGATTGAGTATAAGAGATTGATCTAAAAGTTGTTGCAGTGCTTGCTTTTGCAAGCCAAAAGTTTTTGCTTTTTCTTCATCAAAATTTCCTTGAAAAATTTGATTGTATTGATTATAAAGATTAGAATAAGATTTTTGCAATTCACCTCTGCTAATCTCAATCTGTCCAACTTTTGCAATCGAACCTGCTTTGTCTCCATAACTATACTGTCCCCATCCAACAAACCCAGCTCCAACGAAAGCGATAGTTGAAATCCAAATGGTGATAATGAGATATTTTTTATGTCTTTGCATCCATGTAATCATTGATAAATAGCCTTGAGTTTGATATTTTTGTAATTCTATGTAAATTCGTATTAAACCTTGATAAATATTTACTACGATTTTTATACTTTACTGATATAGTACCAAACTATATATCTATTAGGTAAATTGTATGAATAATTTAGAGTTAAAACAAAGAGATTTGGATGTCCTTTGGCATCCGTGTACACAGATGAAAGACCATGAAACCTTGCCCCTTATTCCAATTAAAAAAGCGGAGGGTGTCTATTTAGAAGATTTTGATGGGAATCGCTACATAGATGCAATTAGCAGTTGGTGGGTTAATTTATTTGGACATACAAATAAATATATAAATGAAAAACTCAAAGAGCAGTTAGAGACTTTAGAACATGTGATTCTTGCAGGATTTACACATGAACAAGTTGTAAGACTCTCCGAGCGACTTGTGAAGCTGACTCCAGAGGGTTTAGCTAAATGTTTTTACTCTGATAATGGCTCAAGTGCCATAGAAGTAGCATTGAAAATGAGCTATCACGCACATCTCAATGATGGAAAAAAAGATAAGAACTATTTTGTTTCACTGACGAACTCTTATCATGGGGAGACTTTAGGTGCTTTAAGTGTTGGGGATGTACAACTCTATAAAGATACCTATAAGCCGTTGCTTCTAGAAACTATTCAGACTCCAGTTCCTGTAGATATGAGCATAGAAGCGGCAAAAAAAGCGGCCTCTGAATTTGAACTACTTTGCAAAAGCCGTTCGAGTGAAATAAGTGCCTTGATTTTAGAACCATTAGTCCAAGGTGCAGGTTCTATGCATATGTACCATGAAGAGTTTTTAGTTCTCGTTCGTGAAATATGCAATAGATATGATATTCATCTTATTGCAGATGAAGTGATGGTTGGTTTTGGAAGAACTGGAGAGTTGTTTGCATGTCAAAAAGCTAACATAACACCAGACTTTCTTATTCTTTCAAAAGGGTTGACTGGTGGCTATTTACCGCTTTCAGTTGTACTAACAACTAACGAGATTTATGCAAAGTTTTACTGTGGATACAATGAGCATAAAGCATTTCTGCACTCTCACTCTTATACAGGCAATGCGCTTGCATGCGCCTGTGCAAATGCTACTTTGGATATCTTTGAAAATGAGAATATTATTGAAAAAAATAGAGTCATAGCGAAGGTGATGGGAGATAAATTAGAGAGGTTTTTAGAGCTTGAAAATGTAAAATCCATAAGACAAACAGGAATGATTTGTGCAATTGAGTTGAAAGATTATCCTGCGGAACTTAGAATAGGGTTGGTAGTTTATAACTATGGACTTCAAAATGGTGTTTTACTTAGACCACTTGGAAATGTCATCTATTTCATGCCTCCCTATATCATTACAAATGAAGAGATAGATAAGGTAATGCAAACTGCCTATGATGCTATAAAATCAATAAGCTAGTCGAAGTTAAAATCACCTTGAGAGCCATCAAGCATTAAAAGCCTGCAACTTTTCTCTAGAATTGCAAGCTGTTTTGCCATCTCATGCAAATCTCTATTAAAAGCATAAACTCCATACCCTTTGATGACAATGATATTCGTTTTATTTGTTTGAAAATAGTAGGCTATTTCACTATTGGCTCTATCATACCAATCATCAAATTGTTTGGGGTCAAAGATTCTGAGTGAACCAATCTCTTTGTAACCGAAATAATCTTTTGGAATAATGATATTATGTTCTAAAGAGTAAGCCGTAGTAAAGGGTGGCATTGTAAAAGAGATATATTTCGCCTCAGATATTTGAGAGTAGATGCTAAAGTGAATATTTGAGTCTATGCTTGCTTGATTCCAACGATAATCTTTTTTATAATAGAGTTCAATTAAGCTGTTCTCATTAATATCATCAAAAATTGCTTCTTTTGTATTTATTAAAAAACGGTTTGATTCTGTTTTTGCTGATATAGAACCATGAAAAATACCAAAAAAATCTTTTCTAAACATAGACAAAGAGAGTGTAGAGAGCTGGTGTAAAAGATTTGATTTATTCATTTAAACTCTTGGTTGTTAAAGTGATGTAGTGTAACATAACTTATCTTGTGAAATATTTTAAAGATATGTTTTTTTATTTTAGCTTTGAAAGAAGCATAAAGAGTATCAGTGAAACAGCAGAGACTAAAATAATGGTTGCACCAGAAGTGAGATTGAAACTATAAGACAACCAAAGGCCAATAACAGTAAAGAGTGAAGCGATAACTCCAGAAATCATCATCATGGAGTAAAGTGAGGAGGAGAGCTTTTGTGCAATGTAAATCGGGATGGTTAGCAGGGCGATAACTAAAATAAGTCCTACAACTTTTATGGCGATTACGACGGTTAGAGCTGACAAAATCAGAATAAGGGTATAGAAAAAGCGTACATTGATTCCGCTAAGAGAGGCATATTCACTATCATAAGAGACGGCTAAAATATTGCGATACCAAAAGCTAATCACAAAAAGTATAATTCCAAAGAGCGCACCCATAAAGTATAAATCTTCTCTATTGACTGCTAAAATAGAGCCGAAAAGATAACTCATTAAATCTACGTTATATCCAGGTGTTAAATCAACGAGGATAATTCCTATTGCCATGCCGACTGCCCAGATAAGCCCTATGAATGTGTCAATATTCTCTTTTTGTTTCATTGTCACAAAAGCCATAATAATGGCGGCAATAACAGCGAAAACAGAGGTTCCTAAAAAGATAGGTATACCTGTAAATATTGCGATTCCTATTCCACCATACGCGGCATGTGCAATTCCACCAGCAAGAAAAACGATTCTGTTTGCAACAATGAGTGAACCCATGATTCCAGAGACAAGACTTACAAGAATCCCAGCAATGAGGGCATTTTGCATAAATTCGTATGAGAGTGCTTCTAACATTTGCAACGTCCTAGCATCTGTAAAAGTTCAACTTCACAGATATGTGTATCGTTTGTAGCAAACTCTTTTCTCACACTTCCTAAATCATGAAAAGCGAGTTTTTTGTTAATATGTGCAACTTTTGTAGCATACTCTAAAATCACGGAGAGATCGTGACTTACTACAATGACAGTTACTGTTTTGTTAAGCTCTCTTAGCAGTTCATAAACCTGCTTTTGTCCATCTGTATCGATGCTTGAAGTTGGTTCATCAAAGAGAAGGATTTTTGGATTTGCACAGAGCGCTCTTGCTATCATAACTCTTTGGCGCTGGCCACCTGAGAGTGAGCCAATTTTCTTATGTGCAAACTCTTCCATGCCTACTTGTTTAAGTACAGACATCGCATGTTCTATCTCCTCTTTGTTATAACCAAAGAGGGGAGGTCTGTTCGAGTTATGTCCCATCATGACAACCTCTATAGCTTTGATTGGGAAGTTTATATTTACATTCGTATTTTGGGGTACATAGCCTATTTGTGAAAAACTTTTTTTTGGAGATTGATTGAGAATTTTTATAGAACCTTTTTTTGCCTTATTGATACCTAAAATGAGTTTTATTAGTGTACTTTTTCCTCCTCCATTTGGACCAATGAGAACAAGAAAATCTTTGTCAAATACTTGCATGGAAATATTTTCCAAAACAAGTTCCTTATCGTAGGCGAATGAGAGTTTTTCAATCTCTAAAACCGGGTAGGTGAAGTTTTTAATTTTCTGCAATTTCTTTTGCCATATTTATAAGATTTTGCGACCACTCAGGGCTAAGTGGAGAGATTTTTTTGACACGCACACCTGTCTCTTTTGAAATGATTTGGGCACTTTTGTCCGAAAACTCTGGTTGTGTAAAAATAACTTTAACCTTCTCCTCTTTTGCCTCTTTGATAACTGTTATCATCTCTTGAGGTTTAGGGCTTTTACCTTCGACTTCTACTGCTACTTGTTCTAAGTTGTATGCCTTTGCAAAATAACCCCATGAAGGATGAAAGACCATAAACTTACTGTTGGGCTTCATCGCGTGGAGTATCTTTTTTATATCTTTATCCGTCTCTTCGATCTCTTTTAAAAAAGTATCTAAATTTGCTTTGTAAAAGGAGCCATTCTTTGGCTCTAGTTTTACTAAAGCCGTGTAAATATTTTGTGCCATAATGGCTACATTTGTAGGTGAAGTCCATGTATGCGGATCTAGACCTTTATGGTTGTGCTCATCTTCGCGCTTTCCATCTTCATGTTGATGTTCAAGTATCTTGTTTTTTTGAACATTATCGCTTATGTTCACAAAGCTTAATTCAGGATTTTGAGATTTAAATCTCTCTAGCCATACATCTTCAAACCCAACACCGATGGAGAGATAGATGTCCGCTTTGGAGATGGCAATCATCTGGGAGGCTTTTGGCTCATACGAGTGTGGAGAGCTTCCTGTTTCAACCATTACGGTTACAGCTACTCTATCTTTTGCAATTTTTTCTACAAAAGTTTTCTCTGGAGCTATGCTAACAACAATGTTTGTTTGTGCAAAAGTTAAAGAAGTAAAGAGAATAAAAAAAGAAACGAGAATCTTTTCCACATGCCAACCTTGGATTAAATATAAAAAGAATTGTACTTTTAGAGGACTTAATTGCAACTTAGTCGCAAATGTAGATTTCGTATTGGCATGTGGAAATAGGAGTTTAAAGTTAAATGAACTCGACCTCTGTAGGCTTTTGAAAAAGGTAGCCTTGAAAAAGATTACATCCCATAGAGAGTAACCTATCACACTGTTCTTGTGTTTCTACTCCTTCTGCAATTATATCTAATCCAAACTTTTGTCCGATAGAGATAATGGTCTGAGTAATAATTTCATCATTACTGTTTTGAACAATATCATGAACAAAGGATTGATCGATTTTAAGCTCGTCTATTGGGAGTATTTTAAGATAAGCAAGGGAGGAATAGCCTGTCCCAAAATCATCTATAGAGATAGAAATTCCCATACTCTTGAGTTGAAAAAGTTTCTCTAAGGCTCTATCAATATCATTAATGAGCAGATTTTCTGTAAGTTCTAATCTTAGTAAGGATGTATTTATTCTATATTGGTCTAAAATAAGCTGTAAGTTTTCTATAAAATCCTCCGCCTCAAACTGCTTGATGCTAATATTAACAGATATACGCCAATCCCGCTTTTGCGTATCATTTTCCCATAACTTGAGTTGTTTGATGGCCTCTTGGAGTATCCACTTTCCTAGTTCAATAATAAGACCACTTTCCTCAGCTAAAGGGATAAAAGAAGCTGGTGAAATGATTCCTTTTGTCTGGTGTCTCCAGCGAACAAGTGCTTCAACCGCAATGACTTTCGGTGTTTCATTGAAAAAAATTTGAGATTGATAATAGAGAACAAACTCTTCATTATGTATGGCAGTTCGTATCTCATCCGTAAGTTTTGCTTTTTCTATAATTGTTTGCTGAAGTTTTGGGTCAAAAAAACAAAATCTATTCTTCCCCTCTTTTTTTGCATTCGCAACAGCACTATCTGCAAATTTCATCAGTTCATCACATGAAGAGACCTCATTATTAAAGATAACTATTCCAATACTTGCAGTTATAAAAAATTTGTAATCATTGACAATATAGGGTTTTTGAAGTTTTTGTAATATCTTTTTTGATAGATTTTTTGCTAGTTGCATTGCATGGTTTTTTTCTCTGCAATTTATCTCAGCTAGAATAACAAATTTATCTCCCCCAACTCTCCCTAAAGTGTTATTCTGTTCTATGCATTTTTGAATTCTATTTTTAGTTTCTACTAAAACTATATCCCCTGCATCATGACCTTTTATGTCATTCACAAGCTTAAAATTATCAAGATCAATAAATAATATGGAGTTAAATTCACAGTTTTTACTAATGGTTTGTTGCATAGATATTTTTATAGAGTCTCTGTTTGGAAGATTTGTAAGAGTGTCAAAATAGGCAAGTTTAGATATTTTCTCTTCTAACTCTTTTTGAATAGTTATATCTAAGCCTATTTGAATTTTGACTTTTCTTTTATCCCTCCATTCAACAACTCTGTCGTTAAAGAAGTAGGTTCTACCATTTATGGAATTTTTATTTTCCCATTCAAAGATTGTTCCCATTTCATAATTCGAAGGAGTTGCACTCCGTTGCATCGGACAGAAACTACAAGGAGCGTGCTCATTTTTTTGCAGCACTTTATAGCATATATTGCCTACTATATCACCAAACTCATCTTTACACTTATTGTTTGCATAAATGATTTCATAAGTTTGTAAATCTATTACATAAACTAAAGCACTAGAGTGATTTACTATCACTTCCATAGGATTAAATGTATCGTCTCTATACATAGTATATATTATTTTTGAAATGAGAATTTATTAAGAACTAAAAAAAACTCTTTATTTGATTCTTCAGCTACCATAGCATCTGAAAAAGATGTATCTATTCTACTGAGATTTTTAGATAAGGATGATAAGCTTCTTAAATGCTCTTGCAAAGTAAGTAATGAATCTGTTGTAGAGAAAAAAGGGTTGTAAAGCATTGGTATATAATCTGTATAGGGCACCTCTTTTATGTTTTTATTTTCTATTTTGAGATAATTTATTTCCTTTTGACATTTTTTGTTGTCATTCATAATAAGGTGTAGCCTTTCCTTTATCTGAGTGTTTTTTTTTACATTAAGCATGAGTTTTCCTTTGAGAATACAATAGCAAAAAAATAGCCTATAGGTTAGTAGTCCATAGATGATTGCCTCGGGAAGTTTATCTCAATACAATTTAAATAATTATTAATTTTTAATAAAAATTAATAATAAGGATAACATTTGAGTGTATTTGAAAATTTGTGTGTAGCCGATGATAATGAGGTGAGAGAATTCATTAAACTTGTCGCAAGTAACATAAAGAAAACGAGGCAAGAAAAGGGTATATCTCAATTGGAATTAGCTTTAATGATAGGTCAGAAATCATCTGCATTTTATGCTAATGCAGAAAATTTTGCAAAGGATAGAAGGTTTAATTTAGAGCATATCTATAAAATAGCAAAGGCTTTAGATGTGGATGTATCGGAGTTTTTTAAAAAGTAATTTTTACTATGCTCTAAGAAGCTTACAGAATATTGATTATAAGATGATACAAAGTTGCAAACTGATAGTATTCATTTTATGCAAATAGAAAAAATAATATCAGAAAAAAATCTAAAACTTACAATAGCACGAAAAGAGCTTTTAAGTATATTCTTTAGTGCAAATAAACCTCTCTCATTTGAAGATGTGAAAGATAAGCTGAGTATGGATAAGGCTACTTTTTATAGAAATATTTCCAAGTTTGAGGATGAGTCTATTCTCAATAGTTTTGAGTCAAACGATAAAAAGAGATACTACGAGATACAAAACCTTCCACATGCACATTTCATCTGTAATGACTGTAACAGTATTGAGTGTTTGGATAATGTAAAACCTATAAAGCTTGAGGGGTATAAAATAATGGATATGATTTTTAAAGGTATATGCAAAGATTGTAATCTTGGATGATGAGGGATTAAAAACTGAGTTATCTAAGTTAAAGTGTTCTGATACTGAAATTGATTTTATGAAATAGAATGAGAGTTGAAAAGTAGAAAGGTGAGCGGATAAATCCGCTCAAGAAAAATTACAGACCTGTAACGTTTTCTGCTTGTGGGCCTTTTTCGCCTTCACCAAGTTCGAAAGTAACTTTTTGACCTTCGTTTAATGAAACACGACCGTAGCCTGTGCTGTTGATTTGACGAAAGTGTACAAATACATCTTTACCGCCATTTTCTTGCTCGATAAATCCAAAACCTTTTTCACTGTTGAACCATTTTACTGTTCCGTTTACTAATTCTGCCATGTTAATGCCTTTTGTGTGTTTAATACACCTTATTACTAAGGTGGTTGAAAATCTAATATAAAGTTTTCTCTTAGGTGAATTTTACTGTTAACTCGAAGTCATCAATATAAAGCAGTCTAAAGATGTAACCTGAAATCACCTTTCATTAGCGAAAGTGTAGCTAAAAAATAAATAAAAAGAAAGGGAAAATAGATATTTCTTAATTTTCATGCTTAAATTAATTTTTAATATTGATATTAATTTTCCTTGAATGTGGATTATAAAACGGTTATTTCATCTAAATTCTGTATAATTCTATATAAATCAACATAAGGCTCATTTATATGGCTAAATATCCAACTTTCTTAGAACAATTCCGCTCTTTTTATTTTCAAAATAATCCGAAAGATATAGAAGTAGCAATTGAGTATTTTTCTATTTTTGGTGGTATGGGTTGGAGTGTTGATACAAGCAAGCCACTTCTAGAGCTAATTGAAAGTAAGGTTCTTAAAAACTACACCTATATTCATGGCGATATAACAAAAGTTACTAATAGTGATAAGGTGAGTCACTCTTTGCTTAGTGGAGTTGCTATGGGAGATGCGAGAACGCATTCAGCGATTAAAAGAGCACGCATTACAAGAGATGAAAGCCAAAGAGTTATAACTTCTCTCTGTGAGATGGGCTTTATGAAGCTTGAGAGTTCATTAGAAGGTCCGCCATCTTCTGATAAGATTGATGAAAAATTAAATTTTTCTGTACCATTTATGCGTTTTTGGTTCTCTTTTATCTCCCCATTTTTTAAAGGAATAAAAGAGGGAGATTATAAAGAGGTTAAAGAGTCGTTTACAAATCGCAAAGAGGGCTTTTCTAACCTGACTTTTGAGAATCTTTCAAAAGAGTTGATTAAAAAAAGTTTTAAAGACGATAGAATCATAGAAATTGGAAGCTATTGGGACAGAAATGTTGAGATAGATATTTTAGCAAAAACGAAGTCTGGAAAAATCATAGCAGGTGCTTGTAAATATTCAAATGCAAAAGTAAAAAAGAGTGAACTCACAAAACTAAAAAGTAAGTGTGAAGAAGCAGATATTCAGCCTGATATTTTTGTGCTTTTATCGAAGAGTGGCTTTTCAAATGAGCTTAAAAATGAGAAAGGTGCAGATTTAAAACTCTATGCGTTAAAGAACTTTAAAACTCTTGTAGAAGATTTAAGTGAAAAAGATTTTATAGAGTGTATTGGTAAAAGATATTAAGAGAGTAGCTCAATACTCTCTTAATTCCACATGCTAAAATTATTTAAACCAGCCCTTCATAACATCTATTGCAGAGTCTAAAACACTTTCATGTGGTTTGGACTCCACTCCAAAAGAGTCTTGTAGTTTTGCAAGAAGTTCTTTTTGCTCAGAGTTTAGTTTTTTAGGATACGTTAGATTTACTTGTGCAATCAAATTCCCTTTTCCATGCCCATGAACATCTGCTATTCCCTCACCCCTAAAAGTAAAGTGCTGTTTATCTTTCGTTCCAATTTCTAGTTTAAGTTCAAGTTCACCCGTTAGAGATGGGATTGTTAAACTCTCTCCTGTTATGGCTTGTGTGAAAAATACTGGGATTTCTATGTAAACATCATTGCCATTTCTAATAAAATGTTTGTCTGGTGTTACTGTAAAAGTGACATACAAGTCTCCCCGAGTTCCACGTTTGCTTATGTTTCCTTTTGCAGAGACTCTTAATCTATTTTCAGAATCTATACCAGCAGGAACTTTAATAGTAACTTTTTCTCTCTCTTTTTTGTAACCATCTCCATTACAGCTTTCACATTTTTCTGCTGGAGAACTTCCTGCTCCATTACATATTGGGCATGTTTGTGAGAAAGTCATAAAGCCTTGCTTCATGTAAACTTGACCTTGCCCTTTGCATTGTTGACATGTGGACAACTTAGCATCTTTTGCCCCCGTGCCTTTACAATCTTTACAGGAGTCTTTATAGTTGAACTCTATCTCCTTTTCACAGCCAAATGCAGCTTCATGAAAACTTAGGTACATATCGATGTTCATATCAAGTTGATATTTGTCTGCATCCGCAGGATTTTTACGTCGACGGGAGTTTCCTCCTCCAAATCCACTAAACATCTCTTCAAAGATAGAACCTAAATCATCAAATCCACCTGATTGTCTTGAGCTGCCACCTCGTCCTTGAAGACCCTCTTTGCCATAGCGATCGTAGATACTTCTTTGTTTATCATCGCTTAGGCATTGATAAGCTTCGTTACATAGTTTAAATTTATGTTCAGCATCTGCATCCCCAGCATTTTTATCGGGATGATACTTTTTTGCCATTGAACGGTATGCTTTTTTTATGGTCTCTTTATCCGAAGTTTGTGATACTTCTAAAATTTCATAATAACTTAAATTTTCCATTTCACCCTACATATTTATAATATTTGCGGAATTATACCGTTTTTGTAGTTTAAAATTAAGTATAATAATATTTATGAAACAGATAACTCATTTTATATTTATAATTTTATTTATTTCAGGCTGTTCTATCGAACCAGATATAGAAAAAATCGCCCAAAAACAAGCACAAATAATTTTTAGTGAACTGCCCCGTACGCACCTTGTAAAAAGTGAATTTGAAGCACTCCCAAATTGGAATAGTGAAAATTATGCTTTGGCACTTGACTCCTTTATTAAAAGTTGTCGAACGAGTGATACAAAAAAATTGTATAAGCAGTTATGTAAGAAAGCTAATGTATCTATTAATCCAAAACATTTTTTACAAAATGAGTTTGAACCTTATGAAATTAATACAGATGATGGAAAAAAGGAAGGCTTGCTCACTGGCTATTATGAAGCAAACTTAAAAGGCTCTTTAATCAAAGAGTACCCCTACATCTATCCAATACGTAAAACACCAAAAGATTTAATAGTAGTAGATTTGAATTCAATCTATCCAGGCTTAAAAAACTATAGACTCAGAGGTCGTTTAGAAGGAAATAAACTCATTCCTTATTACACACGCAAAGAGAGTAAATCCAACCATATTGATTCTGATGTAATCTGTTACACAGACTCTAAATTAGATCTCTTCTTTTTAGAAATTCAGGGCTCAGGAAGAGTGGATTTAGATAATGGAGAGACTCTATATGTTAGTTATGATAATCAAAATGGACATAAATATAGAGCAGTAGGGCGTTATCTTGTAAATAAAGGTGAGCTAAAGTTAGAAGAGGTCTCTTTACAAACTATTAGACAATGGCTTAAAGATAATCCAAAAAGAGTGGATGAAGTGCTTAATTATAATAAATCAGTAGTCTATTTTAAAGAGAGCACAGAGGCAGCTTCAGGTTCCCTTGGAGTGATACTTACACCAAGGCGCTCCATAGCAGTAGATAGAAGATATATCCCCTTAGGAAGTATGCTTTATATGAATGCTGCTTTACAAGAGCAGAACTTTAGTTCAGTTGTCTTGGCACAAGATACAGGTGGCGCCATCAAGGGTGCTATAAGAGCCGATATATTTTTGGGTCATGGTTCAGAGGCAAGAGAAATAGCAGGAAAGTTAAAGTCACCGTTAAAACTTTGGATACTTCTTCCAAGAAATAGAGATGAGCAAAATATATGAGAAATTCATTAGAAAAATTTAATCGACTTGTCGATGCACTGCAAGAACTCCCCACTATTGGAAAAAAATCTGCTACAAGATTAGCGTATCATATGGTTATGAAAGATAGTTTTGTAGGTATGAAAATTTCACATACGATTGAGGATGCTTTAGGCTCACTAAGAAAATGTAGAGTATGTGGTGGAATGAGTGAAGATGAACTCTGTTTTATATGCTGTGATGAATCACGAGATAGCAATGTTTTGTGCATTGTTGAAAATGCTAAGGATATCTTGCTTTTAGAAGAGAATGGGCTTTTTGATGGTAGATATTTTGTTTTAGAATCTTTGGAAGAGCTTAGTATATCTCATCTTCAAGATATGGTTAAAAATGGAATCGATGAAGTTATATTTGCTATAACTCCTTCTATCTCTAATGATGCAGTGATTATGTACATCGAAGATAAGCTTACCCCTTATGATGTTCACTTCTCAAAAATTGCACAGGGTGTTCCAACGGGCGTAAGTTTAGAAAATATAGATATATTATCTTTAACACGGGCTTTAGAAGATAGAGTAAGAGTCTAAATGTTGAAACATATCTTTGCCCTTAGTACGCTTTTTATATCCATTTTTGCATCTGATATGCTCTCTACAGAATTTTTTGAAAAGACAGAGGAGAGTGCTTCAATAAAAAAATGGCGTGATTCAAATTTTGGACTGCAGCCTCACCATGTGAACTATATTTTACCTTATGGGAGAAGAGAAGGAAACTATATCTCTTATGATATCCCAGCTGAGAAATATATAAATGTTGAGGCAGAACTACAAGTAAGTTTAAAAATGAATGTGCTAAATAATCTTTTTAATTTTCATGAAAAATATTACTTATCATATTCACATAAAGCATTTTGGCAAATCTATGTTGACTCTGCTCCCTTTAGAGAGACAAATTACAACCCTGAGGCTTTTGTTGTTTTTCCAATTGCAGACTCCAGTTCAATATTCCAACTGCGCTCTTTAACTCTTGCATACTCACATCTCTCAAATGGACAAGGAAATACTGAAAATGCAATTTATCCAGCAGGTGTTGTAAACCCTGGTTCTAAATCAAGAAGTATCAACTCATTGTTTGCTAAGATTGGAATGCAACATGGTAATCTCTTTACAGATTTTACTTTATGGACTCCTTTCGCAGGAAATGATTTAAGTGATAACCCTGATTTAATGGATTATATGGGATACGGAGAGTTAAAATTCAACTATTTTTTAGGTGAGAATATGTTTACACTCAGTGGTAGATATAATATAGCTACAGGCAATGGCGCTGTTGAAGCTACATATTCACATCCGCTTATAGATGATGTCTATCTTTATGCAAAGATTTATAGTGGGTATGGTGAGAGTTTGATTGATTACAACAACTATATAACGAAGTTCTCTATAGGTTTTAGCTTTTCAAGATAGAGTTACAACTCAAAACTTTTTTGCATACAACTTTTTATATCTTCTAATTTGAGTGTATGATTTACAAAAAGCTCATTTGCCAAAACTCCCTGACCTAAAAGCATATCGGCACCATCTTTGAAAGTAATGTTTTTTGATTGTGCAAGTTTTAAAAAGGGCGTTACTTTTCCATAAATTGCATCGGCAACATAAGAAGTGTTCTCTAAAATGTTTTCAAGTAAAGGAAGTGGACAAGGATAAATGTCTTCTTTGAGCCCTGCACTTGTTGTGTTAACAACTAAGTCATATTCTCTCACTACAAAAGTATCCCAAGTTTGGCATGTGGAAACTTTATCTTTAAAGTATTCCAAGCTTTTTTCGCTTCTGTTTAATAGGTGTACTTTTATATTCTTTTGTAGAAATTTTGAGGCTAATGCCTTTGCCGTGCCACCAGCTCCAATAATCAATACATTCTGAATATCACCAAACTCTTTGATAGCATACATAAAGCCATCAGCATCCGTGTTATATCCAATAAGACGACCATTCTCATTTATGATAGTATTGACAACTCCAACATTTTTTGCAAAGCCTCGAACTTCATCACAAGCTTTAAACGCTTCTTCTTTATGTGGAACAGTGATATTTGCTCCACTAAGAGAGAGGGATAAAAAAACTTCTCGTAGTTTACTTCCATCTAAAAGATGCACTCTTGTGTAACACGCTTTATAGTTTAGATTTTTAAAAACAGAGTTGTGCATTAATGGAGAACGTGAGTGGGCTACAGGGTCACCAAATATAGCAAAGAGTTGCATTAGTTATCCAAATCTTCAAGAGAGTGGATTAAGGCTCCAAGTTTGTTTTCAACCTCTTTATACTCTAAATGGTTTTGGCTATCAGCAACTATTCCTGCGCCAGCTTGAAGAACAACTTTATCTTTTTTGACCATAGCTGTTCTAATTGTAATAGCACTATCCATGTTCCCATCAAAACCGAAATAGCCTACGCTTCCACTGTAAAAACCTCTTTTGATGCCTTCATATTTCGCTATAAGCTCCATCGCTCTTATCTTCGGTGCTCCAGTCATAGTTCCTGCAGTAAAAGTTGCCATAAACAGATCAAACATATCTTTGTCATCATCAAGAGATGCCACAATATCCGTGACAATATGCATCACATGAGAAAATCGCTCTATATGCATCATGTTTTCAACTTTTACGGAACCCGTTTTTGCAACACGTCCAACATCATTGCGCCCTAAATCTATAAGCATAAGGTGCTCTGATAACTCTTTTGGGTCAGCTAGGAGTTCAAGTTCAAGCTCTTTATCTTTTTCTAGAGTATCACCACGCTTACGAGTCCCTGCAATGGGGCGAAGAAGTAGTTTTCCATCTGTGAGTCGAACCATGACTTCTGGAGAGCTACCTACAATGTTAAAATCCTCATACTCCATCAAAAACATATAAGGTGAAGGATTCTTTGTTCGTAATATTCTGTAAAAACTAAAAGGATCGACTTGAATATTTCTTGTAAAACGATTTGTCATAAGAATTTGAAAGACATCACCACTTCTTATCATCTCTTTAGAGTCCTCTATCATCTCAAAAAACTTCTCTTTAGTATGAGCGAAAGAGCCTTTATCTGTGCCTATATTTTTTTTCATATGCACGTATTCATAAACATTTTTTAAATTATTTTGGATTTCATCAAACTTTTCATGCATACTTTTGAGCGTACTTATAAGAGATATCTGGTGGTTTTTATGTGAATAGACTAAAATCATTTTAGGGAGTATCAAGTCTAGATCGGGGGTGTTGAGTTCATCTTTTAAGTTATCCATGCTTGAGCCAAGTTTTGGCTCAAAAACTTTTACCATGTCATATCCGATATAGCCTATAAAACCATCTACATACCCAACCTTTAACTCTTTAGTGGCTTTTTTATATATAGCTGTATCTATATTTTTATAATACTCTTTTAAAAATGTAAAAGGGTTTTCTTCTTTGATATGCTCTATGCCGTTTTCATCTGCAAATAGAGTTTTATTATCTCTATATTGGAGTCTTTGCCTTGCTCCAATACAGACGATGCTATAGTTTCCTTCAGTTTGTCCTGCACTCTCAAAGAGATAGCTTATCTCATCTTTAAACATTGATTTAAGTTTTGCATAAACTGCAATAGGAGCTAATTGGTCAAGAATAAATTGTTGGGAATATATCAAAGTGAAAGCCTTCATGAAGATTTGCTCCATAAAGGAGCGAAAATAGATTTATTTATATTAGATTTTTACTAAAAAAGCACCGGCTTCGACCGAACTTCTTATAACTCTTAAAGCTGATCTTGCATCATTTTCATTTGTAAACGGACCAACTAAAACTTTGTTAAGTGTAGTTGAGTTTTTCGTTACTTTGTGATATTTATATGAAAAACCTTTGTCAGTAATTGATTTTAAGAACTTTTTATTTGGTTCATATTTAGAAAAAGAGCCAACTTGGATATAGTATGCTTTTGAAGCTGTAGTTTTCGTGTTAGGCTCATTTCGTTTTGGAGCAATCACTTTTTTTGGAGCCTCTTTTCTTGCTTCTCTTACTTGTTCTGGCGCATCAACAACTTCTTCTGCTTGACTCTCTTCTTTAAGCTTTTGAGCAATCTTATCTAGATTATTACTCTCTTGATTTGCTTCTTGAACTATTTTTACCTCTTCAAAAAGTGGTTCTTCTTGTGCCTGCGTAGTGACCATAGCCTTAGGTTCTGGTGGCAAAATTGCTTGTGGTAAGTTATCTGTTCCAGTTGAAGTTAATGTATTCATCAGCATTACGACAACAATTAAAATAACTCCAAGAGTTGCAACGGCTAAAACTATTTTTTTGTTACTATTTGCTCCAGCACCTCTATTTAAGATGATGTCATTTAATTCATTTTTTTCTTGCATAAAATTTTCCCTCTTTTAATTATATAGGCTAATGATACCCAATTTTTGTTCATACTAAGATATGTGTGAACAAAAATAGTTTACATATGTTTAGACCAAGAAGCGCCACGCTCCTTGGCATAAACCTCATAGGGTAGAGTGAGTATATTGTACTCATTTGGCATCTCATCATTTGGAAACATTCTCCACTGCTTAGGTTGCTTTGCCGCTAATTTCATACTTATCATTTTACCAAGTTGGATTGCTTCTTGCAGAGTAGTGTGTCCTTTGTGAATATAAACATGAAGATGACCCTCTGTTTTAGTTTGATATGCTGTGAAGTTTATATATCCCTCTTCACGTAGTAATAGTTGTGCTTTATGATAGAACCGCTCAGGGTCTCTGCCGTTATAGTCAATAACAATATTTTCTACTTTTCCCTGCGCATTTATTATAGAGTGAGCTAAGGTAATATCACCTTTTATATGCTGATTAATTAAAGACTGCGTTAATGGAGCATCTACTTTTTCAAACTTATTATAAAAAGTACGGCCCTTAAAAAGAATTTTGTCTACTACTGTGTCACTTTTCTTCCAGTAGTGGTTAGTTACCATTTTAATAAGTTTTAGATCCATCGCAGTCATTTAAGTTCCTTAATATGTTGGTTGATTATAGATTACAAAACTTTGTGCTAAAGCTTTTAACTCTTCTTTAATAGATGCTTGTAATGCTGTATTATTAATATCATCAAGAACATCAGCCATTTTATTTGCAATAAATTCAAACTCTTTTTCTTTCATTCCTCTTGATGTAAGAGCAGGGGAGCCAACACGGATACCTGAAGTAATAAATGGACTTCTTGTCTCTCCTGGAACTGTATTTTTATTGATAGTTATACCAGCATTCCCAAGTGCAGCATCTGCATCTTTCCCAGAAAAATCGCGACCAACAAAAGATACAAGTACTAAGTGGTTATCTGTACCACCTGAGACGACTTCATATCCTCTTTTGATTAAAACATCTGCTAAGATTGAAGCATTTATTTTTACTTGTTTTGCATACTCTTTCCACTCTTGCGATAAGTTGTATTTAAAACCTACTGCTTTTGCAGCAATCACATGTACAAGTGGTCCACCTTGCAGACCTGGGAAAATTGCTGAATTTATTTTCTTTGCAATCTCCTCATCATTTGTCATAATCATACCACCACGAGGACCAGCAAGAGTTTTATGTGTTGTAGTAGTTACAACATGAGCATGTGGAAATGGGCTAGGGTGTTCACCCGCTGCAACTAAACCTGCGATATGTGCAATATCAGCAAAAAGGATTGCGCCAACTTCATCAGCTATCTCACGGAATTTTTTAAAATCAATTTCTCTTGCATACGCAGAAGCTCCACACACGATGATTTTTGGTTGCGTAATTTTAGCTATATCTAAAACTCTATCGTAATTAATTCTACCATCAAGCTCAACACCATAAGTAAAGGAGTGGTAGTTTTTACCTGAAAAACTTGGTTTACTTCCATGTGTTAAGTGCCCGCCATGGCTTAAATCCATACCTAAAATTTTATCACCAGCTTGAATAAGAGCTGCATAAACAGCACCATTTGCTTGGCTTCCTGAGTGTGGTTGAACATTTGCATAGTTACATCCAAAAAGCTCACATGCTCTGTCAATTGCTAATTGTTCAACACCGTCAGCATATTCACAACCACCATAATAACGTTTACCAGGGTAACCCTCAGCATATTTATTTGTAAAAACTGAACCCATAGCTTCCATTACTGCTGGAAGTGTGAAGTTTTCAGATGCAATCATCTCTAAGTGGTCCGTTTGACGCTCTAGCTCTTTTTCACATAACTCATATATTTCACTATCATACTCTTTTAAAAAACTCATTTATAACTCCTCATTTTGTGTTGTTTGTTCATCATTGTGTATTGGTTTCATAGCTGGAAACAGAAGTACATCTCTTATAGAGTGTTCGTTTGTTAACAACATAACAAGTCTATCTATTCCTATCCCTTGCCCAGCTGTAGGTGCCATTCCATAACTAAGCGCATCAATAAAATCTTCATCCATTTCATGCGCTTCATCATCTCCTGCATCCTTAGCATCCACTTGACCTTTAAATCTGTTGTATTGGTCCACAGGGTCGTTTAACTCACTAAAGGCATTGGCTATCTCACGCCCAGCAATAAAGAGTTCAAATCTCTCCGTAATATCAGGATTTTCATCACTTCTTCTTGCAAGTGGAGAGATTTCAACAGGATACTCTGTAATAAAAGTAGGGTCAATAAGTTTCCCCTCAACAAATTCATCAAAAAGCTCACCTTGAAGTTGTCCAAGGTTTAAGTCTGGTTTGACTGTAATATTTTTGCTATTAAGAAACTTCACAATCTCCTCTTTAGAGTTTGTAATCTCGGCAGGAACTCCACCGATAGTTGTTAATGACTCTATGAGTGGAATCTCTGTAAAATTTCCAAAGTTAACTTCTAAATCTCCATAAGGAAGTAGTGTTGGCAAGTTGAGATGATCAAAAAGATATTTAAAATACTCTTTTGTGATTACAATGAGATCTTTGTATGTTTTATAAGCCCAGTAAAATTCAATAGATGTAAACTCTGGGTTATGTGTTGCATCCATACCTTCATTTCTAAAATTACGATTGATTTCAAATACAGCTTCAAAGCCACCAACGATTAATCTTTTGAGGTAAAGCTCAGGTGCGATTCTTAAAAATCTATCAATGCCAAGTGCATTGTGATGCGTAATAAAAGGTCGTGCATTTGCACCACCAGCAATTGGGTGCATCATTGGAGTTTCAACTTCTAAGAAACCTTTCTCCTCAAAAAAACGTCTTGTAAGTGAGATAACCTTAGAACGTGTTTGAAATGTTCTACGAATATCAGAGTTCATAATCAAATCTAAATATCTTTTTCTATAACGAATCTCTTTATCTGTAACACCATGAAACTTTTCAGGCAGAGGTGAAATCGCTTTTGTTAAGAGTTTGACTTCACTTGCATGGAGTGAAAGTTCACCTTGCCCAGTTACAAATGGATAGCCACTAATTTCTACTATGTCTCCAACTTCTACAAGTTTTTTAAATACATCATTATAAAAACCTTCAGGTAAGTTGTCTCTAGCGACATATACTTGAAGCATTCCACTTTCATCTTCTATTTTGATAAAACTTGCTTTACCCATAATTCTAAAGAGTTTGATACGACCAGAAACAATATAGTGGCGATGCTCATCTCTTTTCTCTTCTTTGCTTTCAATATCCGAGTTTACGTTTAAGTATTTGATAATTGTTGTATTTCTCTTAGAATCATTAGAATAAGGGTTAATGCCCTCTTTTTTTAATAATTCTGCTTTTTCGATTCTTTGTTGAACGAATTTATTTTCAAAAGCCAATAGTTTTTCCTTTTATTTGTTTTGACAAGTTTTGCAGATACCATAAATTTGCATAGAGTGATCTAGCATCTTAAAGCCCAAATCATTCGCAATATGGTGTTGTCTCTCTTCTATCTGCATATCTACAAACTCTGTTATATTTCCACATGCCGTACATATTATATGATCATGATGCTCTTTTGCTTCAAGTTCATACTTCTTTCCTTGTGCCCCAAAGGATAAAGATGCCACCATTTTTGACTCTTCTAAAAGAGACAACGTTCGGTAAACTGTTGCAATCCCAATATTTAAGTCAGGAAATTTGTCTTGTATGAGATGATGAAGTGACTCCGGTGCAAGATGTTCGTCTGAATTATAAAGTGTCTCTAAAATAAGTTCCGTTTGAAGTGTGAATTTTAAATTATTTTTTCTTATTAAAGTTTTGAAATCATTTAAAAGTTGCTTGTATGCAACTGTTTTGTCATTAAAATCTACTGTGAACTCTGACATTCTACTTATTTTCCTCAAACTGCTTTTTAATCTTCTCTTTGACCTCATTCTCTATTTGAAGTGATGATTGCTCAACTACTTCATCTACTGTTTTTGCGATGGCTTGTGAACCCTCATCTATTGTTGCATTTATATCTTTTGATATGGTTACTGGATCTAATTTCATTATAAAAGCACCAGTCTCTACTAAGATAGGAAATAAAATACTACTGCTCATATAGGTATCAATACTTGATTTAACTGTTTTTATATTATATGCGGCATGTGCAATGACTGCTGCAATAAGAAAAAATTTACTTACACCAAAAACAAAGCCCAAAATTTTATCTAAAGGACCAAGACCACTTAAAGAGCTCAATTTTTTAAAAGTAAAACCAAGAACAAGCATTAAAAGCCAGAAGCTAGCAAGTGTAAATAAAAAACCTGTAAAAGAGATTGCCGTACCGTTCTCAAATTTAAAAATTAAATTACTTAAATATTGCCCGACATCATCTCCTACGCGCGAAGCTATAAAAATACCACCAATAATGCCTACTAAACCAAATACCTCTTTGAAAAATCCATTTATGATTCCCTTGAGTCCTAAAAGAAGTATGATAATTAAAGCTACAATGTCAAAATAGTTAAACTCCATTTTTACTCCCAACTCATTTGATTTTTTCCATTGTGCTTAGATCTGTAAAGTGCTTTGTCGGCTCTGGAAATAATCGTGTCTGGTGTATCATCCGAGCGATATTGTGTGGCACCGACACTTGCTGTTACTCTTAAGCTTTCACCTTTGTATATCAGCTCATTAGAACTGATAATATGTAAAAGTCTATTCATAATTGACCTTGAATTTTTTTGATCTATTCTGTTTAGAATAATAATAAACTCTTCTCCACCATATCTGAAAATTTTGTCACCTTCACGAAGTGTTTTTCGCAATACGTTAGAGATAAAAATAAGAACTTTGTCGCCAGCGACATGCCCAAATTTGTCATTTATAAGCTTGAAATCATCTAAGTCTATAATAACTAATTGCAATTCATAGGGAATGTTTTGATTGGAACAAATTTCATCTAAATAGGTAGTTAGGGCTCGCCTGTTGAAAACTTGAGTAAGTGCGTCCATATTTGAAGTGCTCTCTAGCTCCTCGACTTGTTTCGTTAATGTAGCAATAATAGAGTTTGCTTTTGCAACTTCATCTGCAACAAGATTATGAATGAGAGCAAATTTTTTACTAATAGTGGCGATGTCGATTTCTGAATTATTACAGGCATCGATGGTCGTTTCCATAGTTTCAGCTTGCATTTGAGAGAGCTCTGCAAATCTATCATTTGTAGTTTGATAGGATGATAAACTCTCATCGGCTATCTCTTTATAAATATTTATAAAAGAGCTTTGTGCTTTATTTAAAGAGGTTTTGTCATTTTCATTAATAGTTAGTATTATATTTTCAACATCTTGTAAGTAATTTATAATTTGTTCTTTGGTGGTTTCATCATGTGTTTCAATTTGTTCAAGTAAGTTTTCATACATTCTAGTGATGAATGACTTGATGTCTTCTTTTTGCATAAATTGTTCCCCTGTGAAATAATTCGTAATTATACATTTTAAAGCATAAATAAAGCTTTTATTCTCTGTATCAATATCTTGTTATGTGATAAAATTATGAAATTTTCCACTCTATTAAATAGTGCTAATCAGAGCTTTTTTATTTTTTTTAAGATAGAATCCCCAAAATATATAAACTGAGGGTTTAATTATGAGTATCTGGACTCCATCAAGCTGGCGTGAAAAACCAATATTACAGCAACCAACATATCCAAATCAGGATGAATTAAATAAAGTTCTAGCTGAGTTGAAAAATTATCCGCCATTAGTTTTTGCAGGAGAAGCACGTTCTCTAAAAAGTCAATTAGCAAGTGTATCAAGAGGCGAAGCCTTTTTGCTTCAGGGTGGAGACTGTGCTGAGAGTTTTAGTGAGTTTCACGCTACTAATATCCGTGATACTTTCAAAGCTTTACTTCAAATGGCGGTCGTTATGACCTATGCAGGTGGACTACCCGTTGTTAAAGTTGGTCGTTTAGGTGGTCAGTTTGCAAAGCCTCGTTCAAGTGATACTGAAACCTTTGATGGGATTACTCTTGATTCCTATCGCGGTGATATTATCAATGGTGTTGATTTCACAGCAGAGTCTCGTATGCCAGATCCACAAAGAATGATAAAAGCGTATAACCAATCAGCTGCGACATTGAACTTACTTCGTGCCTTTGCAACAGGTGGGTTTGCAGATTTACATCAGATCCATAAATGGACTTTAGATTTTGCACACAAGGGTGAAATAAGTCAAAAATTTGAGGATTTAGCAGAAGATATTGCTCAATCATTGAAATTTATGGAAGCATGTGGAATTAACTCTAAAACCTATAGAACATTAAGAGAGACAGACTTCTTCACATCACATGAAGCACTTTTGCTTCCTTATGAAGAGGCATTTACAAGAGAAGATTCTCTTACTGGTGACTGGTATGATACTTCTGCTCACATGCTATGGATAGGGGATAGAACACGCCAACTTGATGGTGCGCATGTTGAGTATATGCGTGGTATCAACAACCCAATCGGAATTAAAGCCGGTCCATCTATGGAACCTGAAGATTTGATAAGACTTGTAGAGAGATTAAATCCTAAAAACGAAGCAGGGCGTCTTAATATCATTGTAAGAATGGGTGCAGATCAAGTTGGTGATGAGAAAAATGGTATGCCTAGACTTATTCGTGCTATCGAAAAAGAGGGTATGAATGTTGTTTGGTCTTGTGACCCAATGCATGGAAATACAATTAAATCTTCTAACAACTTTAAAACGCGTCCAGTTGATTCTATTTTAACTGAGATGAAACAGTTTTTTCAAGTGCATAAAGCGGAGGGAACTTTTGCTGGTGGTGTTCATTTAGAGATGACTGGTAAAAATGTTACAGAGTGTATCGGGGGTTCTTTTGTTGTAACAGAAGAGGATTTAAGCTCTCGTTACCATACACATTGTGACCCTCGTTTAAATGCTGACCAAGCTTTAGAATTAGCATTTTTAATTGCTGATAGTTTAAAAGAAGCACACAAGTAAAACTTTTTATTTCCACATGCCAAAGATTAAGATTGGCATGTGGATTTTATAGAGTGTTGATTTCTTCTTCTTTCTCTTGAATTTCTAAAAGCTCTTCAACTTTTTGTTCATACATCTTTTCTAGTTCTGCTAACTCTTTTGCTAATTGTGTTACGCCTATCTCTTCATAACATTTTGGATTTGCTAAGCACTCATTTTTTTGAGCAATTTTTAGCTCTATCTCCTCTATCTCAAGTGGAAGCTTTTCCAAGGCAATCTTCTCTTTAAATGTTAGTTTTAAAGTTTTTTGTTTTTCATTTTTAACATTTTTTGGTTTACTGACAACAGTTGTAGACTCCATTTCAGCGAGCTCTTTTAACTCTTTTTCTAGCTCTAGATATTCTGAGTATTGTTGATAGGACTCTTCTATATGTTTGTCTTCTTTAAAGATGAAAAGTTTCTTTGCGATTTTATCGACAAAATATCTATCATGACTTACAATGATTACAGCACCAGAAAAGTTTGTGAGTTGCTCTTCTAGTATATTGATTGTTGGAATATCCAAATCGTTTGTAGGCTCATCTAAAATCAAGATGTCAACATCTTTGGTAAAAAGCAGGGCAAGGGCAATACGGTTTTTTTCCCCACCACTGAGAACGCCTACTTTTTTCTCTAAAAACTCTCTAGGAAATAGGAAGTTTTTTAAGTAGCCATAGACATGCATATCACTACCGCGAACGTTGACTCTGTCTCCGCCATTGGGACAAAAAGTTTCTATGAGGTTTAAATTATCATTGAGTAACTCTCGATGTTGGTCAAAGTAACCTATCTTACACTCACCTCGTTTTATTTTTCCAAGGGTAGGCTCTATTCGACCTAAAAGTGCTTTCAACAGCGTAGACTTTCCACTTCCATTTGGTCCTACGATAGCGATAACATCTTTTTGTAATATTCTAGTTGTGAAGTTTTTGAGTAGCTCTTTATCCCCCAGTGTAAGCGATAAATCTTCTACTTCAAAAAGCATTTTTTGCTTGTTTATGCTCTTTTCACGATTGAAATTTTTTGCCTCTCGTTGGAGTTCAAGAGACATTTGTCTGATTTTAGCAGGGTTGTTTTTTGCATCTTCACGAATAGTCATAAGTCGCTCTTTACGACCTTCATTTCGCTTGAGTCGCGCACGCACACCTCTTGCGTACCACTCGTTTTCTCGTTTTAACACACCAAGTAAATTATCATGTTGTTTTTGAAGTGTTCGAATCCACTCCTCTTTTTGCGTTAAATAATCACTATAACCACCGTGATACTCTCTTAACGCGCAATTTTCAACTTCGATAGATTTTGTGGCAACTCTGTCAATGAAATATCTATCATGGGAGATAAAAACAAGAGTAAACTTCTCTTTTAAAATAAGCTCTTCTAGAAATTCAACCATATAAACATCAAGATGATTTGTAGGTTCATCCAAAAGTAAAATATCTGGTTTTTGAAGAAGAAGTGAGGCGAGGGCAACACGGCGTTGCTCTCCACCACTTAACAAATCTATAGATTTATTTTCATACTGTTTTAGGTCAAAATGCTGGATGATTCGCTCAACTTTATCATCGAGATTCCAAGCATTGTGATGCTCTATATAACGTGCCAGTTTTTCATGTTCATCAATATTTTTGTTATTATTGAAATCATCTGCTAAAAGAAGCGAAAGCTCGTTATAGCGTTCTTTTGCACTATTTAACTCAGATAACCCTGCCTCAACCGCATCTCTAACCGTATGCCCCTCTTGAAAGTTAGGTCTTTGATCAAGCATTTTTATCTCTAAATCATTGCGTACGATTCGCTCTCCGCCATCTATATCCAGAGTACCATTTATGATTTTCATAAGCGTAGACTTGCCACTACCATTCTTACCGATAATAACGATTCTTTCACCCTCATCTACATGAAAATTAATCTCTGAAAGAATTTTCTGCGCCGAATAATGTTTTGAAATGTTTTGTAGGTCTATAAGTGCCATTTTTTTCCTAAAATCGCCTTAAATAAGGGGATTTGATTACATATAATTTTGAGTTTTAAGTAAATATTCTACCTAAAAAATGGTTATAGACTACTTGTCTTTTTTAATCTCCTAATGGCAGCGTGAAATTCAGTAGATTTTCGTAAAATAAATTATAGAAAATGTTATAATCCACATATCGGAGATTTAAATGAAAAAAGTTGTAGGAAGAAAAGAACTTATAAGTATTATAGATTTAGAACTATTTGATATTGATGCTAAAGTAGACACTGGTGCGGATTCAAATGCTTTGCATTGTGATGATATATTTATAGACGCTGATAATTTTGTTCATTTTATGCTTTTAGATAAAGTTCACCCCTCATATCATGGAAAAAAAATGGTTATGCCATTGTATAAAGTAAAAAAAGTAAAAAGTTCAAATGGTGTCGTGCAAGAGAGAGCTTCCATAAAAGTGGATGTTGAGTTTTTTGGTAAAAGATATAAAACGGTTGTATCCTTAACCGACCGCTCTGATATGCAATATCCAATGTTGATAGGAAGAAAATTTCTAAGTGGAAAATTCTTGGTAGATGTGTCGCAAGAGTATCTTAGTTGTAACAAAAAAGTTATATGATTTTTCGTAAATAAGTTATTTGAAAATAAATGAAAAGGAGTAGTATGAGAGTTTATGTATTGTCAAGAAATTCAACTCTTTACTCTACAAAGAGGCTAGTAGAAGCAGGTGAACAACGTGGATGGAATATCAAGGTTATTGATTATTTAGAGTGCAGTATAGAGATTGTAAAAGATCACTTACAGATAATCTATCATGGTGAAATCCTTCCTGTTCCAGATGCCATTATCCCAAGAATAGGAGCGAGTAGAACATTCTATGGAACGGCTATGGTGAGACACTTTGAAATGATGGATACCTTTAGTGTTGCTGGAAATTTAGCGATTGCTAGAAGTAGAGATAAACTAAGAAGTTTACAAATTTTATCCAAGCATGGGGTAGATATGCCAAAAACAATTTTTGCTTCAAATAAATCAGACTCAAAAGATGTTATAGCTCTCAGTGGTGGTGCTCCACTGGTTCTTAAAATCTTAGAAGGGACACAAGGTGTAGGGGTTGTTTTAGTCGATAGTGAAAAAGCTGCGAAATCTGTTCTTGATGCATTTTATGGAATGGATGTAAACTTACTTGTTCAAGAGTATATTGAAGAAGCAGGTGGAGCTGATATAAGAGTTTTAGTTGTTGGAGGAGAGATAGTTGGTGCCATGAAACGTCAAGGTGCGGAGGGTGATTTTCGCTCAAATCTTCACTTAGGTGGAACAGCAACGGCACATAAACTTACAAGAAAAGAGAAGTCAACAGCTTTAGCTGCAGCAAAAGCGATGGGACTTGGCGTTTGTGGTGTAGATATGATTGAATCCGCACGCGGACCACTTGTGATGGAAGTAAACTCTTCTCCTGGATTAGAAGGGATAGAAAAATCAACAGGCATAGACATTGCTAGTAAAATTATGGATTACATTGAAAAGAATGTTACTCCAAGAACAGATGTGAGCGTAAAAAAGAAAAAACTTAAAAAAGATAATATTGGGGCATAAATGCCCGAATACTGTTTGTTCCCTACTCTTGAATATAGATATTTTTTAAAATAGTAATTATACTTTCAACAGATCGAATAGAGGTAGTCTCTTCTATAGTATGATAGCCAATAGTGGGAATCTGAAGTGTAGCACCTTGGATTTCACCTTTTGTTGCATGAATCAATCTTCCTAATTCTGTTACTCCAAGTGAACTCTTTTTATTCTCTTGCATCATCTTGTTTTTTAAATAAGCATCTTTAAAGTGATATTTTATATTCTCTTTTATAGCAATATTTTTCATTTGATTTTTAAGAGGTGATTTGAAAACTGCATTTTCGTCACGATTTCTTAAAACTATGTCAAGACTATTGATGTCATTTAAGTGTTTATAAGGGCTTGTGTCAAGAACTAGTAACTCTTTGGTTGTAATATTAAATCTTCTAAACCACTCCAACAAAAATCTCCAACTCTTTCCAGCCTCTTCAGAAGCTGTAAAAAATGCTGTTCCCTTGTATCCTAACTGATACATATAGATGATGATTGCTACAGAAATGACATTATCTAGCTGTGCAGATATTAAATTATCTTTATGCACGAGTTTATCTACAAAGGCAATAGGTGTTCCAGGGAGTAAATACTCTAGTCCATCTACTTTAAAGATAATATTATTTCTTCTTGAACAAAGATATGCATCTTTTATAACACCTATTCCAAGATAAGCACCTGACCAAGGCTCATACGCCTGAACTTTTTCATTGACAAATCGAGATGAAAAGTTATATAGAAGTTGTTCTGAATTAGAGTTTCCAGTTAAATCTGCCATATTCTTTGCGATAAAAGCAGCATATTGAAACTCATTGTGTCCAGTACAAACAAGTCCATGTCTATCCACATGGGCTGAAATATATCCTGATTCTGGTTCATCACCTTTTGCAACGAGGACTCCGTCATAATGTTCAACATTTATGCCTATCTCTTCTAGCTCTCTTTTAAGAAACATAAAAAAAGGGTGTTCCGCACCAACGACGCTAGGTACGCGAATAAGTTGTTTTAATATATCATAAAACTGTGTCATTATGTCTCGCTGTTATTGTGTTGTTTGAAGTTGCAATTATAACTGATTTTTTTGTGTAATTTCACGGGATTTAGTTGTTTGATCGTAGGAAGTTGCAGGTATTAAATAGAGTTGTTTTTGCAAGAGGGAAAATAAAACTAGTTTGATATAAAAAATAATATTTATCTATATAATAACTAGGTATATATATAAGATTTTTCAATGAAGTACTTTCGCACTAAATAAACATTAGTCACTTAGACTAAAGTAACTTGATACAATTTGCATCCATTACCTTTTTTTGATATACTGCCAAAAATTATTTTAAGGAATTTACAAATGGCAAAACATCAGTTTCAAACAGAAGCAAATCAAATTTTACACCTCATGATTCACTCGTTATATTCAAATAAAGAGATATTTATTCGTGAACTTGTTTCAAACGCTTCGGATGCACTTGATAAGCTCAATATGTTAGTTCTAACAGAAGATAAATATAAGGGTGTGACATTTGCACCTCGTATCGATATAGTTGCTAACAAAGAGGCTAAAACTTTAACTATCAAAGATTCTGGTATTGGTATGAATGAAGAAGATTTAATGAATAACCTTGGTACTATTGCAAAATCAGGTACAAAAGCATTTTTAGAAAATCTCACTGGAGATCAGAAAAAAGATTCAAACCTTATTGGTCAGTTTGGTGTTGGTTTTTATGCTTGTTTTATGGTGGCTCACAAAGTTGAAGTTACAACAAAAAAAGCAGGCGAAGATCAAGCATTTTTATGGACGAGTAAAGGTGATGGTGAATTTGATTTAGAAACAACTACACAAGATGGACATGGTACTACTATTGTTATGTACTTAAATGATGATGAAGAGGAGTTTCTAGAGAGTCATAGAGTTGAAAGCATTATAAAAAAGTACTCTAACCATATTCCATTCCCAATTTTTATGGATAAAGATAAGTTTGTTCCTGCAGTAAAAGATGATGAAGGCAAAGAACTTGAACCATCAAGAACAGATATAGAAAACACTCAAATTAACCGTGCAAATGCACTTTGGACAATCTCTAAAAATGAGATAAGTGATGATGAATACAAAGATTTTTACTCTTCTATCGCGCACTCATCCGAAGAACCTCTTACTTGGATGCATAACAAAGCTGAAGGTGCTATAGAATATACAACACTTTTTTACATTCCAAGTAAAGCACCTATGGATATGTATAGAGTTGATTACCAAACAGGAATCAAACTTTATATCAACCGTGTTTTCATTACAGATGATGAAAAAGAGCTTATGCCAACATACTTAAGATTTTTACGTGGTGTAATCGACTCTAAAGATTTACCGCTAAATGTGTCTCGTGAGATTTTGCAGTCGAATGCAGTTATGGCAAAAATAAAAAATGCTTCTGTGAAAAAAGTACTCTCAGAACTTGCGAAACTTGCTAAAAAAGATACAGAAAAATATGATGCTTTTTATAAAGAGTTTGGAAATGTTTTAAAAGAGGGACTTTATAATGATTTCGCAAATCGTGAGAGAATTTTAGAGTTAATGAAGTTTAATACTCTCAATTCAAATGAAACAGTGATGATAGAAGAGTTTGTTAAAAATGTAGATGAGGCTAAAAAAGAGATCTATTATATCACGGGTAAATCATCGCTTTCAATGTTGAAAAATTCTCCTTCTTTAGAGAGATTCAAAGCTCGTGGAATTGATGTTTTGGTTCTAAATGAAGAAGTAGATACTATTATCTTCCCGATGGTTACAGAGTATAAAGAGTATAAACTTATACCTGTTGCAGATGCGAAATTTGAAAAGAGTGAAGAAGAGAAAAAAGCAGAAGAGGAAGTTGCAAAATCATATGAAGGTTTAGCAAAAGAGTTTAAAGATGCACTTGGTGAGAGTGTAAAATCTGTTGAAACTACTTCTGATTTAACGGACTCTCCTGTTGCAATAAAAATAGATAAAGAAGATCCAGCCTATATGATGGCTCAAATGATGAAACAGATGGGACAAGATACAGGTGCACCAGCTCCAGCTCCAATTCTTTTGATAAATCCTAAGCATGAACTTATTATTAAATTAAAAGAGTCTGCTGATCAAAATCTTATAAACGATGCTGCACATGTTTTATTAGACCAAGCAAAACTATTTGATGGTCAAGAATTAGCTGATACAGCGGACTTTATATCAAGATTAAATAGAATTATTTCTAAAGCATTATAATCTAAAGTGAGTGCTATTGTAGCACTCATCTTATTCCTTGTATTGTTCATAATTCTTTTAATATAAATTCTTATAAAGTATGTTACTTTATAGACATGTATAAAATATTTATAAAATTTATCTTTAGAAAAAAGATACCTAAAATTCAAGGTATTAAAGACTTGCTTGATGAAGCAAAAAAGACGTGTCTCAAACTTTCAACCACTGAACTCAATCAACTACAAATCGGCAACTATAAGTATGAAGCAAATGAAGCAATAGAAGAGCTTGGAATTACGAGTGAACTAGTTCATCAATTAGTAGAAGATTACGTTGCACAGATCATAAAATCTGAACTACATTTTTTAAAGATTTTAAATGAATTGAACCCTCTGAACAAGTCCATTTACAGAACTTTGTTTGAAAAGTTAGTAGTTTTTAATATTTGACTTTTTCTTTTTAGCAGTTTTTACTGCTGATTTTGTGAAATCATATCCTCATTTATGGCA